>Ga0187782_10000337_pt1 | contig 30881 bp, 32 predicted proteins | sample 0715_SJ02_MP15_2_FD_132454 | JGI IMG/M metagenome (GOLD analysis project Ga0187782, IMG submission 132454) | Tropical peat soil microbial communities from peatlands in Department of Meta, Colombia - 0715_SJ02_MP15_20_MG | ecosystem: Environmental > Terrestrial > Soil > Wetlands > Peat | place... | reverse complement strand
TCGATCGCGCCGCGCGCAATCCCGGCGTCGATGGCCGCCTGAATGATCTGCGAGACCGAGCCGTTCGAGGAGGGATTGATGCCGCCGAGATAGGCGGGGATCACCGCTTCCGGCCCCACGCGCACGTTGTCGATGAGGACGTTGCCGCTCGCCGTCGTGCGCTGGCCGAAGCTCGACCAGGAATCGACGATCGTTAGGCCCGGCGCGTCGCGCGGCGCAATGGCCAGATGGACATGGCCTTGCTCATCGACGGCGCCGATATGGATGAAATGCGCGAACAGCGCGCCGGTCGCATAGAATTTTTCGCCGTTGACGACATAGCCGTCGCCGTCGCGCCGCAGCGTCGTTTCGAACGCGCCGACATGCCGGCTCTTGGCCTCCGAGAACGCGTTGCCAAGCCGATAGCCCTGGAGCACCCGAGAAAACCAGAGGCGCCTCTGCTCCTCGCTCGCCGAGACCCTGATCGCGTCGAGCGCCGCAAGATGATTCTGCGGCAGTTGGCCGAGCGAAGGGTCGGCGGCGGAAATGAGGGCAATGACTTCGGCGAGTGTCGCAATGGAGACTTGCGCTCCGCCATAGGCCTTGGGGACCGTAATCGCCCAGAGACCGGAGCTGGAGAAACGGTCGAGTTCTTGGACAGGCAGCCGGCGATCGCGATCGCGCGCGCCCGCCCCGACGGCGAAATCCGCCGCCAACTCCCCAGCGACCGCCAGCGCCTCCGCGTCCGAGGCGATTCGGTGGGCGTTCGGATGCAACTCGAATTGCGGCGCTGCAGGCGCGGCCGCGTTCGCGGAGATTTTGGCGGCGTGAGTCATGGAAACCTCGGCTGGGCGAAGATTGGAGAAGTGGGCGGGGCGCTTAAAGGGATCTCGGAAAGGCCGCGCCGTCCCGACGGGCGCTGCGCCTCGGAAAGAAGCCGCTGAATTGGTTGGCGCGCCCCAATCAAAGGCGCGGCCTGGCGGGCGCGAGGGTCGCAAAGCCGGCAAAGACAAGCCCCGCGCCGGTCCAGAAGGCGCTTGTCCAATACGTATAGAGTTGCCGTGGGTGCGCGCCGAAGCAGAGCGATTTCGCGAGCGAGCAAAGGTCGGAGCTTGTCAGCAGGCAGCCGCCCGCGTCGCGCAGCGACAAATAGCCGTAGCCGATGACTTCGCCGTAGGTCAGCCACCACCACGCGATCGCCCCCGCGACCACTGCAGCGCCGAAGACGAACATGACGAGCGTCAACCGGCTCATCGCGCGCTCACGTCGCCAAGCCGAGCGTCGAGAGGACTTGCCGACGCAACGCCACGAGTTCGGGATCGTCGCGGTGACGCGGATAAGGCCTATCGACCTGGAACTCGGCGCGGATCCGCGCCGGCCGCTCGCTGAGCACAATGACGCGCGACGCAAGAAGAAGCGCCTCTTCTACGTCGTGCGTCACCAGAATGGCCGTGAAGCCCGCCTTTCGCCAAAGCGCGACAAGTTCGCCCTGAAGCGAGAGGCGGGTCAGGGAATCAAGCTTGCCGAGCGGTTCGTCGAGCAGCAGCAGTGCGGGATCGTTGACGAGGGCGCGCGCCAAGGCGGCGCGTTGCGCCATGCCGCCCGAGAGCTGATGGGGGTAGGCGCCTTTAAAGACGCGAAGCCCGACAAGATCGAGCGTCGCATCGACGCGCGCACGTTGTTGATTAAGGACGCCGCGGGCGTTGAGCCCGGTCGCGACGTTGTTCCACACCGTCGCCCAAGGGAATAGCGTCGGGTCCTGGAAGACCAGGATGCGCGAAGGATCGGGCCCGTTGATCGGCTCGCCGTCGGCGGCGATCGAGCCGGCCGACGGCTGCTCGAGCCCTGATATCAGCCGCAGCAGAGTCGACTTGCCGCAGCCCGAGGGACCGAGCAAGGCGATGAATTCGCCCGCCGCAACCGAGAGATCGATGACGTTCAGCACCGCAAGGCGCGATCCTCCGAGATCGAAATTGTGGCTGACGCCCCGAAGCTCGACGGCGACGCTTTGAGCCGGCCGCTCCTGACGCAGCGCCGTCGCCGCGCCCGCCATCAGATGAAGCCCTTCTGCCAGTTGAGCAGTCGATCTCTGGCGAGGAACAACAGCCTGACGATGCCGGCGCAAAGGAGCGCCATGATCAGCAGCGTCGCATAGACGTTGGCGTAGCCTGAATAGGCGGTTTGAAACTGGATGTACCAGCCGAGCCCAAATTTGGCGCCCAGCATTTCCGCGACGACGAGAACCGCAAACGAATAGTAGAGCCCCATGAAAAGCCCGACGAAGACGTGCGGCAACGACGCCGGAACGGCGATGCGCGAGATCAGATACCAATCGCTCGCGCCGAGATTGCGCCCGACGTCGTAATATGCGCGATTAACCGACCCGACGCCTGAGGATGTGAGGATCGTCACGGGAATTCCCGACGCAAGCGCAACGATAAAGACGCTCGCCGCGAAGGTCGTCGGAAAGAAATAGAACGTGCATGGGATCCACGCCGTCGCCGGCACCGGCCCGATCAATTTCAGGATGGGCATGCCCCAGTAGCTGACGCGCTTCGACCAGCCGAGCGCGACGCCCAGCGCGTAGCCAACCGCCACTCCGGACAGAAAGCCGAGCGACCACAGACGCAACGTGTAAGCGATGCATAGGACCAGTCGCGGCGCTTCGGTGACGTAGACGTTGAGCAGACCGTTGGGAGGAGAGAAGAACGGCTTCGGCAGCCATCCGAACTTGGCGGTCGTGAGCTCCCAGAGCGCCAGCCACACGCCGATGACGATGAACCACGGCCCATAATGAGCGATCCGGTCGCCAAGGCGGCCGAGACGTGGAACGACCACGCTCAGCGCGAGAAAAATCGTCGCGCCGGCGGCCACGATCCCGGCGAACAGTTGAGCGCCGCCCCATGGAACGACATCGGGCAGGCCAATTGTCGCAAGCGCGGCCGCGGCCCACGCCGCGGCCGCGAGCAGGCCGTTTCTCCAGACGGCCTGTCGGAGACCGCTCAGGGAGGTAGGAGGGGACGTCCCTGTTCGGCCGCCGAGCGTCTCGAGCGCGTTGCTCATCCGCCAAGATCACCCGAGCAGGTTGACTGTGACGCGTTCGGCGAACTCCTTAGGATCCGTCGAGGATTCAAGAACCTTGACGAGCTTCAGGTCCTCGGCCGTGATCCTGATCTGATCGACGAGCGCCGGGCCGATCGGATGATTGTGATAGACCAGCGCGCCGAGGATCTCCGTGAGTTCCTGGACCGTCAGTCCGGCCGGCTTCAAATTCTCGAAATACCAGCTCGCGACTTCGTCCGGATGCAGGGCGGTATATTCGTGCACCTCGATGTTCGCTTCGGCCAGACGACGTAGCGCGTCTTTGTTTGCATCCAGGAAGGGGCCGTTGGCGCCCAGCACGCAGCATGTGTGATTCAGGTAAACGCCGGTTTGGGTGTCCGCGATCTTCGTAAAGCTGAACTTCTTCTGGATCGAGTAGGCCCAGGGATCGAGATGCGCCGCGAGATCGGCGTCGCCGCGATTCACGGTCTCGCCGACCAGATCGAACGGCACCGCTTTCCACGTCACGTCGGTTTCCGGATCAATGCCCGCTTTGGCGAGCGTCACCTGGAAGGCCACCTGCGGCGGCGCGCCGATGCCGTAGGTGGCGATCGTCTTGCCTTTGACGCCGGCGACGTCCGTCACTCCGGAGGCCTTCGAGGCGAGCAGCCGCTGGCAGCCGCCATGCGAGCCGACGAACAGCTTCACGTCGAAGCCTTGCTCGAGCGGCTTGAGCCAGTCGCCGATGAGCCCGGCGCCGGCGTCGGCCTTGCCTGTCGCCAGCGCTTGAATGAGCGTTTGGCCGCTGGCCCCTTGAAAGAACAGTTCGACGTCGAGATTGTGCTTGGCGTAGATCCCTTTGGCGACGCCGAAGCCGAGCGGCGAGTGGCAGGCGGCCACTTCCGTCCAGGCAAGGCGGATTTTCGGGGCCGGCGCGGCGATCGCAGGCGAAAAGACCTGTCGCCCGAGCGCGCCGACCGACGCAGCGGCGCCGACCGCGCCGACGGTCTTCAGCACGGCTCGGCGCGACGGATTTGGACTCTTTGGGTTCGTCGTCATTGTGATGCCCCTTTCCACAAGCAGTCGTCCTGAACGATGCGCCGGCTTAGGGCGCCTTATGCGGCGCGCCGCGCGGGCTCGGGGCTCGCAACGCCCCCGGCGGCGTCGAGAGCCTGAGACAAGTCGTCGAGAATGTCGTCGGGATGTTCGATCCCGACCGACAGCCTCACGTAGCCAGGCGTCACGCCGGCCGCGCGCTGCTCGGCTTCGGTCAATTGCTGGTGGGTCGTCGACGCCGGATGGATGGCGAGCGACCGGGCGTCCCCGATATTCGCCACATGATAGAGCAGCTTCAGCGAGTCGATGAATTTTCGCCCGGCGTCGACGCCGCCCTTGAGCTCGAAGCCGACAAGGGCGCCGTAGCCGCCTTTGAGGTAGGCGTCCGCCCGCCGGCGCGCTTCGCCGGACTGCAGGCCGGGGAAGATTACGCGTTCGACCGCCGAGTGGCGGCTCAAATACTCAGCAACCTGGATCGCATTCTCGTTATGCTGGCGCAGCCGAAGCGGCAGCGTCTCCAGGCCCTGAATGAGCAGGAAGGCGTTGAAGGGCGAGATCGCCGCCCCGACGTCGCGCAAGAGCTTGACGCGCGCGCGCAGGGCGTAGGCGATCGGCCCAAGAGGCTTCGCCGCCTCGGTCCAGATCGCGCCGTGATAGGCCTCGTCCGGCTCAGTGAGCAGCGGAAACCGGGACGCGTGCAGCTCCCAGGGAAAATTGCCGCCGTCGACGATCAGTCCGCCGATCGACGTTCCGTGCCCGCCGATATATTTGGTGGCGGAATAAACGACGACGGCCGCGCCGTGGTCGAACGGACGCGCGATGAGGGGCGTGGCCGTGTTGTCCGCGATAAGCGGGACGCCGAGCGACCGCCCGATGTCGGCGACCTCCTTGATCGGAAAGACGTCGAGCTTCGGATTGGGAAGGATCTCCGCGTAATAGGCGCGGGTCTTGTCGTCCGTGGCGCGGCGAAAGGCCTCGGGGTCCGCGGGATCGACAAAACGGACCTCGACGCCGAATTGCTTGAGCGTCTGCGAGAAGAGGGTCCAAGTCCCGCCATAGAGGTCGGTGGAGGAGACGATGTTGTCTCCGGCTTGCGCAAGATTGAGCACGGCGTAGGCCGACGCGGTCTGCCCGGACGCGAGGGCGAGAGCGGCGGCGCCGCCTTCGAGCGCCGCGACGCGCTGTTCGAGCGCGTCTTGAGTGGGGTTCTGCACGCGCGTGTAGATGTTGCCGATCTCTTCCAGGGCAAAGAGTCGCGCCGCGTGCGCAGTGTCCTGAAACTGATAGGACGTCGTCTGGTAAATCGGCACGGCGACGGCGCCGCTGGCCGGATCGGCGCGATATGTCCCGCCGTGCAGGGCCAGAGTTTCAAAGCGTCGCTTATCCGCAGTCATTGAAAGCTCCTGCAAGAGAACGAACGACCTGCCGCGCTCAATAGGCCGACGCGAGCTCAGGCTTGCCGGCCGCGGGGTCGATTAGGTCCGCATGATGGCGACGCGCGACGTCCGGATGCGACCTGAGCCGGCTCTTGAGATAGTTGCGGCCGACCTCGCGGAAGAGCGGGTTTTGCGGGTCTTGGGTCACGCCGCGCGCCTGCGCCGCCAGATGCGGCGGCAGACTCAAAACAGGGACAGTCGCGTCGAGCCGGGGCCCAAGAAAGAACGCCGCCGACAGCCGATCGGCCCCTGCGGGCGGAGACACCACGCGGTGGACGTTCGCGAGGAGGTAGCCGTTGGAGGCCATCTCCAGGATTTCCCCGATGTTGACGACGAACGTCCCCTCGACCGGCGGCGCGTCGATCCAGCCGCTGGCCCCCTCGACCTGGAGGCCGCTTTGTCGGTCCTGAAGCAGAATCGTCACGAACCCGGAATCCTTGTGCGCGCCCACGCCCTGATCGCCGTCGGCGGCCTCCCGACCCGGATAGCGGATGATCTTCAGGAGTTGATTCGGGGACGGCGTATAAATCGGCTCGAAGACGGTCTCAGGCTGCTCAAGCGCGGCCGCGAAGGCTCGCAGCACGCGAATGGCGAGCGCGGTGACCAGTTCCTGATAGACGATCACCGCCGGTTTCAGGTCCGGCAACGCCGCCGGCCATTGGTTCGGCCCTTGCAGACGCTTCCACGGCGGGGAGGAGGGGTCCAACGGCAGGGCCGTTCGCTCCGCGCCGATGTCGATTTGCTCCCGCCAATCCGGCTTGCCGCGCGTATGTTCGAAGCCGGCGCGGTTGTAGCCGCGGAAGTGGGGCGAATTGACCATCTCGATTGCGAGCTTGTCGGGCTCGGGCAGCGCGAAAAAGCGTCGCGACAAACGCAAAACGTCGCGCGTGACCGCTTCCGGGATTCTGTGTCCGACAAGATAGAAGAACCCGAAATCGCGGGCTGCATCGCGCAGATCGTCTAAGAACGCCGCCTTGTCGCCGCCGCCCGCTTCGAACCGGCGCAGGTCCAACGTCGGGAGTTGTTCACGCTGATGCGTTGCGGCGGACACGTTTATTCTCCTCTTCGCTGACGATCTGAAACGCTACGCGTGCGGTTCGATCACTGGAGCACTCTTTCGGAGTTAAGTCAATTAAATCTATCGACTAAATAGACTCATTCTTTTCAGCGAGCTTGTTGGGGTTCGTCGAGGCGTGGCCTGCGCCGCTTCGATACGCGTTAAGGGTTGCGGCCCAACGTCACGGCGAAGTCGCAGCCGGAGCTGCGGCGGCGGCCGAAGCCGCCGCGCCGATCCTTAACGTCTCATTGGGTTGCGGCGGGCTCGCTGAGCCAAGCCGCCGTGACGAGATCGCTGTGGCCGAAGCCGGGGAGCTTCTTGTCGAGGTCTTGGATCGTCTTGATGTCATTCTTGTCGAGCGCCTCGCGCGTGATCAGGACCGGCTTCACCTCCACAACACGGCCGGGATCCTGACCGGCGATAAGCAAGGCGAGCGCGCGGACCGACACTTCGCCGACGACTGCCGGATTTGTCGCTGACGTTGCGATCCAAGGACTGCCCTTCTCGCGGATTTCCTGGATGTCGGAAGTGGAGACGTCGGCCGAGTAGACCTTGATCTTGTCCGCGAGGCCTGCCTCCGTCGCGCCGAGCTTCACGCCCCGCGCGAACTCGTCATAGGGCGCGAACACCACTGAGATTTCCGGATGGGCGCGCAACGCCGCCGCGGTCTGCGACGCGACGGTCGTTGCGGTGTTCGAATCGACAGCTCCCCACACCGCCTTTTGCGCGATGCCGGGATTGGCTTTCTTGACGTCCGCCCAAATCTCGTCGCGCAGCTCGAGCGGGCGGAAGCCCGCGACAAACACGTAGCCTGCGTCGAAGGTGTTTCCGTTGTCCTTCAGCGCTTGCTCCAGGACCTGCCGCGCGATGTCATGATCGCTCTGCGAAATCAGCGGCACTTTCGGATTGCCGATGTCGATGTCCTTGACGACGACCTTGATGCCGGCGTCGAGCGCCTTCTGGATCTCGTCTTTGACCGCTTCCGGCTGGCCATGGCTGACGATGATGCCCTGCACGCCGAGCGAAATCGCTTGGTCGATCTGCTCGCGCTGCAGCGCCGCGTCCTGCTTGCCCTGGAAGATGTGGAGATCGAGCCCGAGCGCCTTGGCCTGGCGCGCGACGCCCGCCTCGTAAGCCTCGAAATAGTCGCCCTGGGATAAGTAGCTGACGAGCGCGATCTTGACGCCGCCTTTGTCGAAGGGCGGCGGCGCTCCCTTTATCCCGTCGGCCGTCGCGGCGCTTGCGCCGACGCCCGCCAGCGCCAAACCGAAAAGGGCGGATCGAACGTTGATCATGGCGTTAAGTCTCCTGAAGCTCAAACGAGTGGCCTCACCGGCGGCCACGGCCGATCCCAAATGTCAGCGACAGGGCGCCGACCAGCACCGCGCCCTTGACGAAGTCCTGCGTGTAGTAAGGGACGTTGAGCATCGTCAGGCCGTTGAGCACGATCCCGACAAAGACGGCGCCCGTCACCGTCCCCAAAACGTTGGCGTGCCGCCGGTCGAGCACCGCAAAGCCGATGAGCGAAGCGGCGACGCTGTCGAGCAGCAGCGAGGATCCGGCGAAGACGTCGCCTCGCCCGACGCGCGCCGCGACGAACACGCCGCCGAGCGCCGCAAGCGCGCCGGAGATGACGTAAGCGGCGACTCGATATCGCTTGACCGGCGCCCCGGCGAGAAACGCCGCGACCTCGTTGCCGCCGACGGCGTAGAAGACGCGCCCCCACCGCGTCCGCTCCATGAAGAACCAGAAGACCGCCGCGACGGCCGCGACGATCGCGACCGGGAGGGGCGCAACGTCCCACAGGCGATAGCGGCCGATGGCGAGAAAGGCGGGATCGAACGCGCCCTGCGCGACCGAGCCGTCGGAGAGGATGAGGCCGGTGGTGATCGATCGGCCTGCGCTCGGGATGAGCTGAAGGCCGGCGAGAAGAAACATCATGCCGAGCGTCGCCAGAAGATCGGGAATGCGCAGGCCGACGATCAGCAGGCCGTTGACAAGGCCGATCGTCGCGCCGGTCGCCAGCGCCAGCGCGACGGTCGCGGCGGCGGAGAACTGCAGCACGACCATCGCGTAGCTCGACATCATCAGCGTGAAGGCTGCGATCGATCCGACCGACAGGTCGAAGCCGTCGACGGCCAGCGTGACGGTGACCCCGACCCCGAGCAGCGCAACGACCGCCACCGATTGCAGCACGCTGAAAAGGTTGTTAACGCGCAGGAACGCCGGTTCGGCCAAGTCGAACACTATGATCAGCGCCGCAAGAATCACGAAGATGGCGTAACGGCGAAGCGCGTGCCCGACCGCGTCGAGGGCGGGCGCCGTTCGCGAGGATCGCGCCGTCGCGCGCGCCTCGGAGCTCACGCGGCCGTCTCCTGCGCATTTGAATTTCGCGCCGCTTCCAGCGCCGCGATCTCCGCAATGAGCGAGGTCCGCCCGCGCCGGCGCAAATCATGCGCGCCGACGACCGTGTGGTCGCTCATGACGACGACGATGTCCGCGACCTCGATCGCCTCTTCGACGTCGCTGGTGGCGATCACTGTGACGCCGTGGCGGCGATCGGCGCGCAGAGCGTCGACGATGTCGCGCCGCGTGCCGACGTCGACGCCCTGAAACGGCTCGTCGAGCAACAGGACGCGACAGGGCGCAGAACGCCATCGGCCGATCACGACCTTCTGCTGGTTCCCGCCCGATAGGCGGTCGATGGCGTCGCGCGGGCCCCGGCAACGGATCGCGAGCGCCCGGATGACGCGTTCGGCGGCGTGCGTCTCTCGACGGTCGTCGACGAGGCCCCAAGGAAACCACGTTTTGCGGTGCGGCAGCGCGATGAGGCCGGCAATGTCGCCGCCGGGCGTCGCCGGCGGGAGAAGAGACGAGCGCCAGCGGTCTTCGCCCGCCATGAAGACGCCCCGAACAATCGCGTCGGCAGGTCCGCTCGGCCGCCAGGGCGCGCCGTCAAGCGCGATCTCCCCGCCGGCCAAAGGCGCCAGCCCGAACAAGGCCCTCAGCAGCCGGCTCTTGCCCGCGCCGAGCGCGCCGGTGACCGCGACGACCTCGCCCGCCCGGATGTCGAGATCAAACGGCCGCGCGGCTGACGTCAGACGAACGGAGCGCAGGCTGAGCGCCGCGTCGCTCGTTTCGCCTAGCCCCGCGGTCGGCTCGGCGTCGGTCAACGCGCGTCCGATCATCGCCTGGACGGCGGCCGCGAAATCGAAAGGCCCCGATTGCTCCGCGACCCTTCGTCCGTTGCGGAGGATGACGATCCGATCGGCGACCCGGCGGAGATCGGACAGCCGATGCGAAATATAGAGGATCGCGACGCCGCGCGCCCGCAGGCGGTCGATCACTTCGAACAGGCGCTGCGACTCGGCGCTCGAGAGACTCGCCGTCGGTTCGTCGAAAAGGAGCGCCCGAGCCTTCGCGGCGACGGCGCGGGCGATCGCCACGAGCTGCCGTTGAGCGGGCCCCAAGACGGCGAAGTCTTCCTCGAGCGCGACGTCGAGGCCAATCGCGGCGGCCACGACTTGCGCCTGGTCGCGCAGGCGTCGCCGCGAGACGACGGCCGCGAAGGCGCCGCCGCACAACCGATCAAGCAGCAGGTTCTCGGCGACCGTAAGTCCGGCGACGCCAAGTTGATCGGTCGACTGATGTACGACCACCACGCCGGCCCGCTGGGCGTCTTGCGGCGAGGAGGGGCGGATTTCTTGCCCGTCGACCGCGATGGCGCCGCGATCGGGAGCGATCACGCCGGAAGCGATCTTGGCGAGCGTCGACTTGCCGGCGCCGTTCGCTCCCATGAGCGCCACGACTTCGCCGGAGCCGATCGCGAGGTCCACGTCTTCGAGCGCCTGGGTCGCGCCAAATCGCTTAGAGAGCGCTCGAAACGCGAGAGCAGGGGCGGGGGCGCTCGTTGTTTCCGGCGTCCGTAACGTGCGCATCTCCAGCTCGCGCGTTGCGTCTGCCGGTCAAGCTAGGTCCCGCAGCGCTGAGGAGTCAAGATAAATATATAAAATCGATAGACTAAATATCAGGCGATATTGTCGGTCTCGGAGGCATTGTCTCGGACCGCAGCTCCGCCTTGCGGCCATGTCTGCCGCAACCGGGCCTTGCATCTCGCGGGTTTTGGGCGCGCCTTGCGCCTGCGAACTCAGCCCGCGCTCAGGGCATGTTCCGGGGCGCCTGCTTGCCGGGCCGCTGCTTCCCGGCGCTTGAAGGCCTCGATGTCGCGATACAGCGCCGCGGGATGGCTCGAGGGCAGGAACGGTCCCGCCCCGAAAAGCTTCTCTCGCAGCGTCAAGCCCGGCGCATAGCTTCGCGGATAGGCGCCCCGCCTCTGCAACTCAGGAACGAGATGGTTGACGATGTCCTCGAAGGTTTCGTGAGTCACCGCGTAAGCAAGGTTGAAGCCGTCGACATCCGTCTCCTCGACCCATTCCTGCAAAATGTCGGCGATCGTCGCCGCCGAGCCGACAAAGATCGGCCCTACGCCGCCGATGCCGCCCCATCTGGCGAGTTCGCCGACCGTCCACGTTCGATCGCCGCCGGTGAGGTGTTCGACGAGCGAATGGACGGCGTTGGTCTCCTCCTTGGTGACGACCTCGCTTGGCGCAAATCGCCCGAAATCGATGCCGCTCCAGCCGGACATGAAGACAAGCGCGCCGTCATAGGAGACATAATTCTGGTAGTCTTCGAACTTCGCCCGCGCCTTCGCGTCGGTCTCGTCGACGATCACCGTCATCAGGTTGTAGATGTAAAAGTTGCGCGGGTCACGCCCGGCCTCGGCGGCTTTGCGGCGCACGTCGGCGACATAGGCTTTCAACAGACGCTTCGACTGCGCGCCGACAAAAACGCATTCTGCGTTGCGCGCGGCGAAGGATTTTCCCGGCCCCGAAGCGCCGGCCTGATAAAGCACCGGCGTCCGCTGCGGCGACGGCTCGCAGAGATGGTAGCCAGGAACCTCGAAATACCTGCCCCTGTGTCCGATTTCGTGAACTTTCTCCGGCCGCGTGAACACGCCGGCCGCCCGGTCGCGCACCACGGCGCCCTCCTCCCAACTGCCTTCGAGAAGCTTGTAGAGGACCGCGACATATTCTTCCGCGACTTCATAGCGATTGTCGTGCCGGCGCAGGCCGCCCTGCCCGATGTTTTTGGCGCCGCTCTCAAGATATGAGGTGACGATATTCCACCCGATGCGGCCTTTGGTCAGATGGTCCGCGGTCGAAAGGCGGCGCGCGAATGTGTAGGGATGTTCGAACGAAGTCGACGCGGTAATCCCGACGCCGAGATTTTTCGTCGCCATCGAGATCGGCACGGCGAGCTGCAGAGGATCGTTGACGGGGATCTGCGCCGCCTCGCGGATGGCATGAGTATTGTCGCCGTTGTAGACGTCGTAATAGCCGATCACGTCGGCGATGAAGATCCCGTCGAATACTCCGCGCTCGAGCGTGGCTGCGAGCTCCGTCCAGTATTCGACGTCCTTATACCGCCATGAGCGATCACGCGGATGACGCCAGAGTCCGGGAGACTGGTGGGCGACACAATTCATGTCGAACGCGTTGAAGCGGATTTGTCTCGTCATCGCCTTTTCGACCTCGCCAATGTCGGCCGCTGCGCGGCGGGGCGCGCTGAGCGCGTGGAGGGCCCAGCAAAGCCACGCAGCGCGAGGGGCAGGGTAGCGCATATCTAGAGAAAATCTATCGATTTAGATATGTGTGCAGCCTGCCCTCGGAGTTTTGGCGCCATAATTCTGAAATCCGGGCGCGACAGCGGCGCACGAATATTCGTCTGGGACCACTGGCGGAGCGAGGACCAAGAGACGTCAGAGTGAGATCGGCAATCTGGGGCGGTGCGTGGTGGAGTGGTCTGCGCGGCGGTTCGACGGCTCGCCGAGGCCGGATCTGGCGTCGCGTTGCTCGGGGCGGCCCGACCGACCTGGGCCATCCCGAGGTTTCCGATCCCGGCCGCGGCTCGCTGACGCAGCGTCTGCCCATCCTGGCGCGACCCGGCATGAACCCGCGTCCGCACTATCCGGCCGTCCGCTTTCTCGGCGGCACGTCGGTGAACTCGTGCATCTGGTTCCGTCCGCCGGCGTCGGATTTCGCCGCTTGGGTCAGCGCCGGGACTCGCGGTTGGGGACCGGAGACCGCTCGCGCCGCCTTCGCCGAACTCGAACATGCGATTGGCGCCGAGACCGTCAATCATGAGAGCGAGCCACATCGTGCGGCGCTCAACGCGTGCCGCGAACTCGGGCGTCAGCGCCCGAGCAAAGGGCTTCGTCGCTCAAGGCGGGTGAACAGATGCGCAAGTCCGGCGCTGAGGACGAAATACAGCCCCGCCACAACGACCCAAACCTCAAACATGCTGCGCGTGCTGACGCCGACTTGATAGGCTTGGAACGTCAGCTCCGGCACGGAGACCAGCGAGGCCAGCGACGAAAATTTCACCAATAAGATGAACTCGTTCGACAAAGGGCCAATCATCCGGGGCAACGCCTGCGGGAGGATCACGCGCCGGAGCATCGTCAGCCGGCCGAGCCCAAGCGAGCGCGAGGCTTCCCACTGTCCCGCCTCGATTGACTGCACGCCGCCGCGCAAAACTTCGGCGACATAGGCGCCGGAAAACAATCCCAGCGCCAGCATGCCCGGCAAGAAGGAAGACAATTGCGACGGCGCGCCGAACAGGACGGCGACGATCCCCAGGGCGGTCGGCCCTAGCGATCTGACCGTCGTTTCCAGCCCGATGGCTTCGACCAACTGCGTGGAAAGGAAGAAATAGACGATGAACACGAACACAAGCGGCGGAATGTTGCGGATGACCCCCACATAGGTCGCCCCGATGAGCCTGAGGCCGAGCGCGGGAGACAAGCGCATGCCGCCGATCGCCAGCCCGGCCGCCAACGCTACGAGCCCGCCCCAGATCGAAAGACGCACGGTGGCCATAAGGCCGAGCAACAGCAGGTTGGGGACGAACGATCCCGTTTCGTCGTCCCAACGCAAGAAGAAGCGGGGCAAGGCCGCCCACCTCCAATCGTAATTGAGCACGCTTCCGATCTTGAGCGCTACGTAGGCGACGCCCACGCCCGCCATCACGATCAGCACCGCATCAATGCGACCGAAGCGGACCGGTCTTGTTCCCGGCATCATCGCCCACTGACTCCGTCGCCAGCGCCGCCGTCACTTCGATGCAACCTGATCCTTCCAGCTCCGCCCCTTGAACCAGTAGTCGAAGCGCTGTTGCAGCCAGCCGTCGTCGGTATGCTTCTTGATCCAATCGTTGAAGGCGGCGAGGCTGTCAGGATCGCCCTTGCGGAGCGCGAAAGCCTCGTTGGTCTGCGCGATCGGCGGCTCGATGATGCGCACGATGTCCGGGTGGTCTTCGGCCAGCAGGGCCTGGGTCGGCGTGGAAACGGTCAGCGCGGTGACGTTGCCGTTCAAGAACTCTTGTTCCTGCGTGTTTTCGTCGTCAAAGGACAGGCTTTGCGATTTGGGAAAATATTTGGCCGATGACGCCGAGGCGCCGCGTCGATTGGCGAACGTCACGGTGGGCGCGTTCAACTGATCCGCCGTGGTTATGTCCGGCGCGACCTTCTTATTCACGACCGCGTAGGTCAGCGAATGTTCGTAGGGGATCGTAAAGTCGACCGTCTTGGCGCGCTCCTCGGTGATCGTCAGGCCGCCGATGATGACGTCGTATTTGCCGGCGACCAGCGAGGGAATGATCGCGTCCCAAGCGGTCGGGACAAGCTCGAGTTTGACGCCGAGATCATCTGCGAGTCGGTTGGCGACGTCGACCTCGAAGCCGATCAGCTTGCCGTCCTTATTGGGAAACGACCAAGGCACGAATGTTCCGACGCCGACCTTGATCGTCTTGGCCGCCTTGATCTGCGCAATGACGGACTCGTTCGCCGAGGCTGGAGCTGCCAGCCCAAAAAATGCGGCGAGGAGGCCGGAAGCGCCGACGGATAGCAAAGTCCTGCGTTTCATTTTAGGTCCTTTTCGTTCGAAGATGACCCTGAAAGGGCCGGGTAAGACGCTTCTCGAGCCTGGCGGCGAGCAATGACAGCGACAGCGTCAGCGCCAGATAGATCGCCGCGACCGTCAGCCAGATCTCGAAACTCATGTACGTGTCGGATATCGCGTTGCGGCCGGCCGTCGTCAGTTCGAACAGCGCGATGACGCTGACGATCGACGTGTCCTTGATGAGGGAGATCGCCGCATTGGTCAGCGACGGCAGCATGGTGCGCAGCGCCTGCGGAGCGACGACGCGTGCGAGCACCGCGGATTGATGGAGCCCGAGCGCCGCGCCCGCTTCCCATTGGCCCGCCGGCACCGACAGGATCCCGGAGCGGACGATCTCGGAAACGAAGGCCGATTCAAACAGCACAAGGCTGGCGACGCCGCTCCAGAATCTTCCGACGCCGAGCACCGGCGCGAGGACGAAATAAAACATGCTGACCTGCACGATCAGCGGGGTGTTGCGCGCGACGCTGACAACGACCGCGGCGAACTTTGTCGCCGTCCAGGATGACGAGAGCCTCCCCAATGCGAGCGCGACCGCCACGATCAGCGAGAGCGCCCCGGCGATCGCCGCAAGACGAAGCGTGTGGACGAGCCCCAAGAGCAACGGCCCGAAAGCCCACCCGGTTGGCGTCACGCTGACGACGAGCGGGGGGATGCGCGCCCATTGCCACTGGTATTGCATCGCCGCGCCGCCGCGATAAATGAGCCAGGCGAGGCCGCCGACAACGACCAAATACTGCGTGGCCGCCAGGAAGATGGCGACCTGACGCCGCTGCCGCCGCGCGTCAGGCAAAGCCCGCCGCACGCCTCTATCGGCGGCGGCTAGGTTCTCTTCGGATGCGATGACGACTGCCGCCGCCCCCTGCACTGTAATTGCTCCAACAGTCTATTTATCTTATAGAAATAATATATTGTATGTCAATCTTCGCTTACCAAGGGTAGGAGTTCGGTTCCGTGACACTGCAACGGTCGCCGGCCGCCGGCTCTCGGGACGCGGCGCTGCACAATCTCCTGGACGCCTGCATCGGTCTCAAAAAGGGCGACAGGCTGTTGATCGTCGGCGAGCCCGATGAAAGCTTTTATCGCGGCGCTTTAGCCGCAATCGCCGCGAAGGCCGCCCGCTATCGCGGCGCTGAAGTCGAACTCGTCGAGGCGGGGCCGATCCAAGGGCCGGAACATTTTCCCGACGGCCTCAAAGCGTTGATCGCCGCGGCGGATCACACGCTTTTCTTCAGCCGGATCGGCGCCGCGGCCCGTTTTCTGCGCCTTCCCGGACCGGGCGCCAAAGTCGTCTCTTACACGCTCGATCACGACAGTTTCAGCTCGCTCTTCGCCTCGCTTCCCTACCCGTTCTTGCAGGAATTGCACGACGCGATCGTCGAGCGCATCGCTCTTGCCAAGCGCTACCGCCTCACCTGTCCGAATGGCAGCGACCTTGCGATGGAACTTGAGCCAGGCTCTGGCGCCGGCGCGCGTTCGCCGTTGACGCCCTTCGCGGTTCGCAACTTTCCTCTCATGATCGTGCCGCCGATTTCGGCGGCGCGGGCCGAAGGGCGCGTCGTGTTGACGCTGGCGCTCTTGTCCACCTCGACGCACGTCTATGAAAACCCGGTCCTGCCGCTGACTTCGCCTCTCACGTTGACCGTGCAAGGCGGCCGGATCGTCGATTTCGCGGGCGAACCGGAACTCGTTCACCGCGTGATCGCGCATTTCGATCGCGTCGGCGACTTGTTCGGCGGCGATCCCCGCTCGTTCAGCAGCTGGCACGCCGGCGTCAATCCCGGAACTTTTTTCGCCGCGGATGCAATCTCGGACCTCGAACGCTGGGGCAACGTTGCTTTCGGGAGTCCGCGCTACACGCATTTTCACATGGTCGGCGGCGAACCGGGCGACATCTGCGGATCGCTTTTCGATGCGACGATAAGCTTCGACGACGAGGCGATCTGGCGGGACGGCAAACTGGCGTTTCTCGACGGCGAGGAAGGTCGCCGCCTGATCGCGCGCCACGGCGTCGACCGCCGCGCCATCGCCGAACCTTTGCCGATCGGAGTTTGAATATGTCGATCGACACGCTCTGGTACACGCGCTGCCCGGCCCCGACCGCCGCGACCATCGCCATCCGAAACGGTTGGCTTGAAGAGGAGTTCGCCCGCGACGGAATCGCGGTGAGATAGCTCGCTTCCTCCGCCGACCGGGAAGTCCATCTCTCGCACTATCGGCACACTCAGCCCAATTGCTTCCGCTTTGGCGGCTACGTGCCGCCGCTCGTCTCGCGCGCACGCGGCGGAGACCTCAAGGCGATCGGCATTTCCTGGCATGACCGGGTCCACGGCGTCTTCGCCCTGCCGGAGAGCGGCATTCGGACGGCCTCCGACCTGAAAGGGAAACGGCTCGCGGTGCCGGTGCGGTTGAGCGATGACGTCGACTGGTGGAGGGCTTCGGTTCTCGGCGGCTACGCCGCCTTGTTTGCGAGCGGCGTGATCGCCAGGGACGATGTCGAACTGGTCGAGGTGCCGATCGCGCGCCCCTACATCGCCGACGCGACCGCCGGACAGGCCACGGGCAAGTCGCTCTGGGGAGCGACGAGCCAATTCGCAGTGCAGCGGGAGGAAGTGGCGGCTCTCTATCGAGGGAGCGTCGACGCGCTCTACTCGGACGGCGCCCTGACGGCGATCCTGCGCGCGACGACCGGCGCTCAACCGGTCGCACTCATTCATGGCAATGAGGACGTTACGCAGGGCTATGGCACGCCGTGCCTGCTCACCGTTTCCGGTCGCCTGCTCGCCGATCGGCCCGATCTGGTGACCCGCTGGATCGCGCGTCTGCTCGATGCGAAGATTTGGGCGATCTTCAATCCCGACGCGACCAAACGCTGGTTCGCCCAGGAAACCGGATTGCCGGAAGATTTGTTGGAGTTCGCCTATTCACCGCGGCTCGGCTCGCAGGCGGACGTGTCTTTGGCGCCGAACCGCCTGGCGCTCGTCAGGGCGAAATACGATCATCTCCTTTCGCTCGGTTTCATCGACGAACCATTCGACTTCGATCAGCTATTCGATCCCGTCCCGCTCGCCCAGGCGCTAGCGCTGCGGAAAAGCGCATGAGCCAGACCGCAAAGCGGGTCGAGTCCATTCGAAGCGAACTCGCCATCGCCAAGCAGGCCGTCGCCGACACTGCGCGATTGCTGAAGGGCAAGGCGCGGCCCTGGTATGAAGCGGGAGGTCTCGAGCTGGTCGACGAGCCGGCCATCCAACTGGAGGCGGGCCGAGTGGCCGTCGATCTCGCGACGGCGGAAGCGGCGCTGGCGGCGGCGCGTCATGACGACGCCGCGACAGGAGCGCTTGATGCCGCCCGTGGACTTGCCGGCGAAGCGGGCCTTCGCGCGGCGTCGCATCTGTTCGAGGCTGCGGGCGCCACGGCGGCCGCCGACCCTGCGGACTATGGTCGCCACTGGCGGGCCGTCCGCGCGAGCACGATCGAGGATCCGATCGCGCCGGCTTTCATGGCCGCGGGCGAGGCTTTCTTGAGCGATCCGGGCGATGACGCTGACGGCGGGCCAGCCCACGCGCGGAGCGCCGAGGATCTCGCAAGCCGCCTGCGGCCTGACGCGCGAGCGCGCGATGAATTGGGAACCTATCCGGCCGAGGCTTTGCAGGCTTACGCCGCATCGGGCCTCCTCTCCGTGAGCGTTCCCAAGACCTACGGCGGACAGGGCGTCAGTTTCGCCCAGGCGCTCGACGTCTCGCGACGTCTCGCCAAGGCGGACGGCTCAATCGGCCAGATCTCCACGATCCACTATTCGATGGTCGAGCTTCTGGCGCGGGTCGGCACGGAGGCGCAAAAAGCGCGCTGGTTGCCGGCCGTCGTCGCGGGCGGGAGGCTGGGCAACGCGGGCGCCGAGCGCGGCGTCCGCCACGCCAAGATCACCGCGACGCGGTTGGAGGCGTCCGGCGCCGGCTGCTATAGCCTCTCGGGCCGCAAATATTATTCGACCGGTTTTCCGGGCGCGGCGATGAATATCGTCCTGGCGTCCAACGCGAACGACCGGCTTGTCAGCGTGCTCGTGCCCGCCGATGCGTCGGGCGTCCGCGTCGTCGACGACTGGCGCGCCCTCGGTCAGCGCACGACCGGCAGCGGGAGCGTGATCCTTGACGCCGTTCCGGTCGCGGAGGCGGATGTCCTGCCACGCTGGTTTAACGTTGAACGTCCGACGACCGCCACGGCTGCCGCAAATCTTGCCCATGTCGCGCTCGATCTCGGCATCGCCCGCGGCGCGCTGGAGTCGGTGGCGCCGCTTCTCGAAGGCCGAAGGCCGGGCGTCCACGTGCTGGAAGCAATCGGGCGCCTCGCCGCTCGCCTGCTCGCCGGCGAGACGCTGTTTCAGGATGCGGCCGAGCGGCTGGATGCGCTTGCCGGGGAGGAGCTCACCGAGGAGATCGTGCGCGGCTATTCGTTGCAGGTGTCGATCGTGAAGGCTCAAGCGGCCGATCTCGCGGTCGACGCCGGCGAAAAGATCTTCGACATCGTCGGCGCGGCGGCGCTGGATCCGAGGCTGGGGCTCGACCGGTTCTGGCGCGATGCGCGCACCCACAGCCTGCATGATCCGACCCGATGGCGCCTGATGCGCATCGGCGAACATCTGCTCACCGGTCGTCTCCCGCCCCGAAATCGCACGAACTGAAATGCGCCCATGACGAAGCCGCCCCGCAAAATAAGACTGTTCGCCCATCTCCTAAACACCGGCAATCAGATGGGCGGCTGGCGACACCCGCAAGCCAGCGCCGGGCGGCTGCACGACATCGATTATTTTCTCGGCATGACGCGGACGGCCGAGGCCGCCAAGTTCGATGCGGTGTTCTTCGCCGACGGCCCCGGTTTCCGCCGCGTCGAGGGCCGCGACGCCTTCAGCCGCATGGACGTGGGCAAACTCGAACCGATCACCATGCTGGCGGCGCTGGCGATGGGGACCGGCCGGATTGGCCTCATCGCCACCGCCTCGACCTCGTTCAACGAGCCTTACAATATCGCGCGCAAATTCGCCTCGCTCGACCACATCAGCCACGGTCGCGCCGGTTGGAACGCGGTCACCTCGACGGGGGAGAACGAGGCCCACAACTTCAACTTCGAAACGCTGGAAGATCATTCCACACGCTACGCCCGCGCCGGCGAGTTCGTCGACGTCGTGCGCGCGCTCTGGGATAGTTGGGAGGACGATGCGTTCCTCGTCGACAAGGCGAGCGGGCGCTATTTCAATCCCGACAAATTGCATGGCCTCGGACATCGCGGCCGGTTTTATCGGGTGGAGGGGCCGCTCAACATCGGGCGGGCGCCGCAAGGACATCCGGTGCTGGTGCAGGCGGGGGGCTCGGAAGAGGGGCGCGACCTCGGCGCCCGCACCGCCGACGCCATATTTACCCCCAATCCGCCGCTCGACGTGGCGCGCCATTTCTACGCCGACATGAAGCGCCGCGCCGAGGCCTACGGACGCGATCCCGACCATTTGCTCATCATGCCGAGCATCCAAGCCGTCATCGGCGGCACGGAAGCCGAGGCGGCGGAGAAGGCCGCTTTCCTCGATGAGTTGATCGCGCCGGACCTGGCGCTGAGCTGGTTGCAGATGTCGCTGGGCGGCGTCGACCTCTCAGGCCGCGATCTGGATGGGCCCCTGCCCGCCATCCCGCCGACCAAGGGCGGGCACTCGTTGCGCCAGGGCATCATCGACCGCGCCAACCGGTTCAGCCTGTCGATTCGACAGATCGCCACCCACGTTGCGGCGACCCGACTTGGCGAACGCTTCGTCGGTACGGCCGAGCAGATCGCCGCGCGGCTGCAGTCGCAATTCGAGACAAGGGCGGCCGATGGCTTCGTCATCTCGGCGCCATGGCTTCCCGGGGCGCTGGAAGAATTCATCGTCGAAGTCGTGCCGATCCTTCGCCGACGCGGATTGTTCCGTGACGAATACGAAGGGGAGACGCTGCGGGAGAATCTCGGCTTGCCGCGCCCCTCTAACGTCTTTGCGCTCGATCCGCGACGCCACGTCGAGCCGGAAATCTGGCGGAAGGCGCCGCCCGGCGAGGTCCAGGGCACCGTCTAATCGCGCAACGGGGAAAGGCTCACAATATGCGTTCGACGAATAGGGACATCGCCAACCGCGCAGCCGGCGCCGTTCTCGGCGGTTTTGTCGGAGAGGCGCTCGGCGTGGGAACGCACTGGTACTACGACCTCGCCGAATTGCGCCGCGACCATGGCGAGTGGGTTTCAGGTTATACGACGCCATTGCCGGGCCGCTATCATGATGGCCTCGTGGCGGGCCAACTATCGCAGGCCGGGATCATCGCCGCGCACCTGCTCGATACGATCCTGGAGTGCGGCGGCTATGATGAAGCCGCTTTCACCGCGCGCCTTGACCAAAAGCTGTTTCCCGCCGTCGACGGCGTTCCCGTCCACGGTCCTGGCGGCTATACCAGTCAGTCGATCCGCCAAGCTTGGCGTCGGCGCGTGGTTGACGGCCGCCCGTGGGGCGAAGTGGCGGGGCACGCCGACACGACCGAGGCGGCTGAGCGAATTTTTGTCCTGGCGGTCCTCTATGCCGCCGATCCGACACGCGCGGCCCAAACGAGCCGGGACAACGCGCGCCTTACCCAGAACGACACGACCATCGTCGCGATGACCACGGCATTCGCCTGCGTCGCGGCGGCGCTCGTGCGCGGCGACACGCTCGACGGCGGCACGGGCAGACGCCTGCTCGATCTCGTCAAGCGCGGGCGCCTGCCGTTCCATGCCATCACCTCCGACGGCAGCCGACCGCCCTCGGGAGAGAACGCGGAAGGCGACATCGGCGCCAATTTCCCGTCCCCCGACGCCTTGATCGGCGTCGGCGCGGCTGCCGGCGCCGCGCTTGACCCGGCGATCCGCATCGAGCCGGCCTGGAAGGTTGCGCAGGTTTATGGCCTGCCCTGCGCCGCCTATTTCCAGTTCCCGACCGCCTACTATCTTGCGGCGCGCTTCAGCCAGGATTTCGAGGCGGCCGTGCTCAACGCGATCAACGGCGGAGGACAAAACCAGGCGCGTGCGATGCTGACCGGCGCGCTGGTCGGCGCGCAGGTCGGCATCGACCGAATCCCGCGCCGATTCATCGATGGATTGGAGCGCGGCGCGGAACTGGAGGCAAAGGCGCGGTCGCTTGGCGCGTTGGCGGCCGGAGAGAAAGTGGGCGACGTCGCCGCCTGAGGCTCGAACGGCGCGGCCCGCCGACGAGCCCCTGGAAGTCGAGATTCGGAGATCAATAGCAACAACGAGGACGCGCGCGAACGCCAGGCGGCGCTTTCCGACATCTCTTCGATCGCGCCCTCGCAGCGGCTCTTCGCGAGCGTTCGCGCTCGTAGCGTAACAGGGATTGGCCAGTGATCTTTGCAAGACTGCTCGAAAGGACGTCGACGCGATGACCGATACGACCCAATGGCGCTCACGACCCTATGCCGGCTACTACAAGAGGCAAGTCGGCGCCGAGGATTCGGCTATTTCCCGCTCCGATCCGGGGACGCCGATGGGCGAATTCATGCGGCGGTTTTGGCAGCCGGTCGCATTGGTTTCCCAACTGTCCGACGTCCCGATCCCCATCCGCATTTTGGGCGAGGATCTGGTGGTCTTTCGCGATCTCTCAGGACGGCTGGGAGTATTGCACCGCCATTGCAGCCACCGGCGGACGTCGCTGGAATATGGCATCATCGCGCAAAACGGAGTTCGATGCTGCTATCATGGCTGGCTGTTCGGGGTGGACGGCCAAATCCTCGAAACGCCCGGCGAGCCCGAGAGCTCGCCAATTCGACGCATACTTTGCCACGGGGCGTATCCCGCCATCGAGCGTGACGGGATCATCTTTTCCTATTTGGGCCCACCGGAGGAAAAGCCGGAATTTCCAGAATTCGACACCTTCGCCCTGCCAGGCACGGAACGAGTCCCCTATCTCATCGACTATCCCTGCAACTGGCTGCAGGTGGCGGAGAACCCGATGGATCCGTTCCATAGCGTGTTCCTGCACACCCGCGTAACGCGGGCTCACTTCAATCCCGCTTGGGGAGCGCTGCCGATCGTCGAGTGGCATCCGACGCCGGAGGGGACAGGCGTTTGGTTGACCAATGCGCGCTTTTGGAAGGGATATCTCTGGGTGCGAACCGCCGAGCATATCCTGCCCAATTTCGCCCAGCCGCCCGACATTTACCAGGACCCGGACCGGGAGAAAATCTTCCCGCGCGTTGGAATCAGCAAGTGGACGGTGCCGGTCGACGACACTCACAGCCAGATCATTGGCTGGCGCCATTTTTCACCCGAACTTGATCTCGGCGGAAAGGGCGATCGATCGAAAGTCGGCCTGAATGCCGTCGATTTCCTCGGCCAGACCGGTTTCGAGAGATCGCATGCGGAAGCCGTCCGCACGCCTGGCGATTATGAGGCGCAGATCGGCCAGGGGCCGATTGCGTTGCACAGCCTTGAGACGCTGGGCAAGACCGACGCGGGGGTCCTTGCGCTGAGAAGGCTGCTGCGCAGAGCCGTCGACGATCTCGCGCGCGGACAACGTTCCGCGGCGTTGGAGCGAAATGCGGAGGGACGTCATCCGACGATGGCAGGCGATGTGATCCTCCTTGCGCCAAATCTTGAGAACGACGCCGAAGCCCAGCGCAGGGTCGCGCGGCGGATCGGCGAGGCTATCTGGTCGACACGCTTGCTGCGGGCGGCTGAAAGACGCCGTGAAATTGAGCGGCTGTCCCGCGCGGCCCTATCGGATTAAGTCTGCTGGCCGCGCGCTCACGTAGGGCGGTTTCAAGCCAGGCGCGCAAAGCGCGAAAGCCGGCTCTTTCGCAAGCTTCAGATGATCGACGACGCGACGAGCGATCAAGACCTGCGGGCGCCGCCCAGCAATCACTTCGAGAAGCTGCGCGGCAATCTGTCGGGGTTCCATTCGATCCGCGTCAACAGCCAATGGCGGCTGATCTTCCGGTGGGACGGGAGCCGCAGCGAGGCGGAAGGCGTCTATCTCGACAACCACAGCTACAGATGAGGCGAACCATGCTGACGACGAAGCGCAAGCCGGCCACGGTCGGCGAAATCCTAGTCGAGGAGTTCATGCAGCCCATGGGGTTGACCCAGGCCGCCTTGGCGGAGGCCATGGGCGTTCAGCGCAAGCACGTCAACGAGCTGTGCAACAACCGCCGGACCGTGACGGCGGCGACCGCGCTCATCCTCGCGCGCGTGTTCGGCAACAGTCCGGACTTCTGGCTGAACGTGCAACGCCGCAGCGATCTATGGGAGGCGATGAACAGTCCCCGCGAGCGCGAGGGGATCGAACGCGCGAAGCCAATCGGCGCTGCCGCGTGATCTCCGTCTCCGGATTGGGACTGTTAGACCCCCACAGACCATCCCTGCCGTCGCCTCCCGCGAAAAGCTCAATGATATCAATCCACCGGGCGCCATCCGCGGGGTGTTAAAGGGCGGTAAAGGGTAAAGAGGAGCTCACACAAAGATGCTGGCCAGCCCCCACAGCCCATGATAGGTTACATGTAACCCATTCGGAGAATTGTCATGGCGCCGGCATCGAAGCCCAAGCCTTCCCGTACGAAGGTGCGGCAACATCGCGAGCGGCTGCGCGCTCAGGGTCTGCGCCCGATCCAGATTTGGGTGCCGGACGTGCGCGCGGCGTCTTTCCGGGCGGAGGCGCACCGGCAATCCCTGGCCGTGGCGGCGAGCGCGCATGCCCATGACGATCAGGCGTTCGTCGACGCGGCGTCGGATTGGAGCAATGAATGAAGCGTGGCGACATCTGGACCGTCGCCGGCGGCAAGGACTACGCCGGCAAGCCACGCCCAGTCGTCATCATTCAGGATGATAGTTTCGACGCAACGAGCTCGATCACGATCTGCGCCTTCACCTCTGACGAGACGGACGCGCCCCTGTTTCGGCTTCCCGTCGAACCGAGCGAGCGCAACGGCCTACGTTCCTCTTCCCGGCTGATGGTGGACAAGATCACCACCGTCACGAAGTCCAAGGTCGGCGAGCGGATCGGCCGACTGGACGACGAGGATGTGCTCCGACTCAACCAGGCTATGATGGTGTTCCTCGGCTTGGCGGTGTCGCCGAGAACCGGCCGGAAGGGGGAATGATGAGAAGCGCCGCGACCGAGGTAAATCCTGGCGCGTCGTGGCGCAATCATGGGCCATTCTGCTTGCCGTCCGCCGGCGCGATACTGCCGACATGCCCCGGCCTGTCCTCAAATCGGTTCCTACGGTCTCCGAGCAGCTTGAAAAGTTGTTCGGCTGCCTTTGGCCTCGTCTCGGCCGGCCGCCGAAGCACGACCTATCGGCGTGGGCCGTCACCAACGATTAGCCCGACGCCGTGACGATCGCCGACGCCGAGCTCGATGCGTTCGAGGCATGGTTCGGCGATCTTTTCGATGACCTGTTCGCACCGGAAGCTTGAGCGATCCGCATGTCGGAACGAGATCGGACTAGGTTTGTAGTACTGATTTATGATACCAAGTCCACGTGAAGAAGCGCCATAGAACCACGCTGGAGTCAATCTTCGCTCGCCCTGTCGGCGGTTCAATTCGCTGGGCCGATGTGGAGGCGCTGTTCGTTGCCCTTGAGGCGGAAGTCAGCGAACGGGAAGGTTCGCGGGTAGGTGTATTCTTGTTTGGCAAGGTGCGCGTCTTTCATCGCCCGCACCCTTCACCGGATACGGACAAGGGCGCCGTAGCCAGCATCCGGAAATGGCTGGACCAACACGGAGTAAGGCCATGAACAATGTGATTGAGATCAATGGGGAAAAGGCAATCGTCACCTTTGACCCGGACATCCGGATGCTGCGTGGCGAGTTTGTCGGTCTGAATGGTGGCGCCGACTTCTATGCCGAAAGCGTCCACGACTTGATCGAAGAGGGGCGCAAGTCATTGGCCGTCTATCTGGAGATGTGCAGGGAAAAGGGCGTTAAACCGAGCCGGAAGTTTTCCGGAAAGTTCAACGTCCGCCTCGATCCCGCCGACCATGCTGCGGCAGTCATTGCGGCGGCGGCGGCGGGTAAGAGCCTCAATGAATGGATCGTCGAGGCGATCCGGGAAGCTGCCGAGAGCGGCGCCCAAGCGACTTGACCATAACGGCGCGCTCGGAAGGTTCGGTCCTTGAACTTGTTTGAGAAGGAGACCGGGCATGACCGCCTCTGCTTCCACAATTCCGCTGCGCGCCGCGCTCGCGCAGCGCGGCGAGGTCGCGGACCGCGAGGTCCGCATCATCGGCTCGAAGAGCAATCTGCTTCAGACGCTGACCGCCGCAGCCGGCGCAAAGCCGGCTACGCCCGGCGTTCGCAGTTCTGTTCTGAATTGGCGGAGAGGGAGGGATTCGAACCCCCGGTAGGCTTGCGCCTACTCCGCATTTCGAGTGCGGCGCGATCGACCACTCTGCCACCTCTCCGCGGCTGCTCAGGAGGCGCTGCTCAAGCCGCCGAGCAGGGTCGGGCCGCGCGGGTAGCATGTGGAAAGGCAAGAAACAACAATTTCTGCGCCCCTTCTCGCGGGGTCCCCGCGCGGGGGGCGGCCTCCCTGATGCCTAAGCCCAGCAATTTCAGGCCTTGTCGAGGCGCCAGGCCGTCGCCTCATCGAAAACTCACGATCCGCGGTCTCGCGCAAACGTGACCCTCCCTGCCGCGCTTTCGCCATGATTCGCGCCGGACATCCGGGCCAAAGCTTGGGAGGCGAAATATGCTCGCGCTCACAATCAACGGCAAAACCTATAATCTCGACATCGAGCCGGAAACGCCGGTGCTCTGGGTCTTAAGAGACGAGATCGGTCTCACCGGCACAAAATTCGGCTGCGGCATCGCCCAATGCGGCTGCTGCACCATCCATCTCGACGGCGTCGCCGTGAGATCATGCCAGCTGCAGGCGGGCGACGTCGTCGGCCATCAGATCACGACGATCGAGGGCCTCGGCGCCGCTCAGCTGCACGCAGTGCAGAGGGCGTGGATCGAGGTCGACGCGCCCCAATGCGGCTATTGCCAATCGGGGCAGATCATGGCGGCGGCGAGCTTGCTCGCCCAAAATCCGAACCCAACCGACGCCGACATCGACGCGGAGATCACCAACATCTGCCGCTGCGGCACGTACCCACGCATTCGCGCCGGCATCCATCGCGCCGCCGAGCTCTTAAAGACCTGATCGGGAAATCGCTTCTTTGAGCGCCGGCGCTCAAGCCGCCCCTTAACCCTCTTCCTTTAGGAGATGCAGTTTCATGAACGCGCTCCTCACCCGCCGTTTCTTCGTCAAAGCCTCGCTCTCCGCCGCAGGCGGCCTCTTGATCGCCGTCCGCTCTGTCGGGCCAGGCCTCGCTGACGCCATCGCCGCCGCCCCTTGGGGCGCGGACGCGCCCAATCGCGCGCAAGGCGCCATCAACGCCTTCGTGGTCGTCGAGCCCGACAATTCCGTGCTCATTCGGCTTGCTAAGTCCGAGATGGGGCAGGGGGTGACGACGTCGCTGCCGATGATCGTCGCCGAAGAGCTCGAATGCGACTTCTTAAAGATCAAGGTCGAGTATGCGTCGGCCAACCGCAACGTCGTCGACGGCGGACCGTACGGGCGCATGGGCACGGGCGGCTCCTCCTCGGTTCGCGGCTCGCGCCAGATGCTCCAGCAAGCGGGCGCCTCGGCGCGCGTGCGCCTGATCGCGGCGGCCGCGCAAGGCTGGGGCGTCGAGCCGTCGGCGTGCGTCGCGCGCGGCGGCGCGGTCATCCACGAGGCCTCGGGACGGTCCGCGCCCTATGGCGCGCTTGCTCCCGCCGCGGCCGCCATTCAGCTCGTCGCCGAGCCGGCGATCAAGACCCCCGATCAGTTCACGCTGATCGGCACGCCGCAGAAGCGCTTCGACATTCCCGTCAAGGTGACGGGCGAAGCGAAATTCGGCATCGACACGCGTGTCCCCGATATGGTTTATGCAGCGGTCGCCAATTGCCCGGTCTTTGGCGGCAGCTTAAAGACCTTTGACGAGTCCGCGATCAAGGGCCGGCGCGGGATCATCGCCGTCGTGCCGCTCGGGGCGGCGGTCGCCGTCGTCGCCGACCGCTTCTGGCGCGCCAAGCAGGCGGCGCTCGATCTGCCGATCACATGGGACGAAGGCCCGGCGGCCTCAGTCGACAGCCAGCAGATCCGCGCCGACTATCGCGCCATGCTCGACGGCGACGTCGACAACGCCGTCAACAAGGGCGACGTCGCCGGCGCGTTCTCGAACGGAGCGAAGATCGTCGAGGCGCTCTACGAGGCGCCTTATCTCGCGCACGCGCCGATGGAGCCCTTGAACGCCACGGCTTACGTGCAAAAGGACCGCGTCGACGTCTTTATGGGCACGCAGTTCCCGGAAGAGGCCGTGAAGATGGCCGCGCAGGTCTCCGGCGTCGATCAGCGCAATTGCTTCCTCCACAATTGCTATCTCGGCGGCGGCTTCGGCCGCCGGGCGGTCAACGACGAACTGCGCCAGGCGCTGCAGGTCTCCAAAGCGATCGGCAAGCCGGTGAAGCTCGTCTGGACGCGCGAAGAGGACATCCAGCACGACCGCTACCGTCCGCTCGCCGCCATGCGCATGCGCGCGGCCTTAGGTCCCGACGGCATGGTGCGGGGCTTCGACTTCCGCACTGCCGTCGGCTCGATCCGGCAATCGCTCGGCTGGGGCGGCGGCGGCATTGAGCCGAGCGCCGTCGAGGGCCTCGCCAACACGCCCTATAAGAGCGCGGCGTTGCGCGTCGACGCGGCGGTGAAGAACAACCACGTGCCGGTGATGTTCTGGCGCTCGGTCGGCTCGTCGCAGAACGCCTTTGCGGTCGAGAGCTTCATCGACGAGGTCGCCCACGCGGCGGGCAAGGACCCTTATGAGTTCCGCCGCGCGCTGCTCGCCGACAAGAAAGATTTCGTCGCCGTGCTCGACAGGCTCGCGCACGAAAGCGACTGGGGCAAGCCGACGCCGAAGGGTTTTGGACGCGGCATCGCCATCCATGAGAGCTTTGGGACGATCGTCGGCGAAGTGGCGGAGGTTAAGGTCAGCGACCGGGGCGAGGTCAAGGTGACGCGCGTCGTCGCCTGCGTCGATTGCGGCCATGTCGTCAATCCCTTGACCGTGGCGATGCAGATCGAGAGCGGCGTGATGTATGGCCTAACCGCGGCTCTCTTCGGCGAGATCACGATCGACAAAGGCCGCGTGGCGCAGAGCAATTTCGACACTTATCAGATCGCCCGGATGGCCGACGCGCCGAAGATCGAGACGCATCTTCAGCTGTCGGGCGGCGCGAAATGGGGCGGCATCGGCGAGCCCGGCACGCCGCCGATCGCCCCGGCGGTGGCCAACGCCGTCTTCGCCGCGACGGGAAAACGCATCCGCGCGCTGCCTTTGAAGAACGCGACGCTCGGGGTTTAGAAAGCGTACGCCGTCGCCGCGCTTTGGGCGCCTTTGTGCGGGCAATCGAGGCGGCCCGCACACCCTTCGTCGCTGCGAAAAAGCGGAATTTAGAGGATATTGGCATGCTGAACCCGCGTCATTTGATGCTCACGAGCCTTTGCTGCCTCGCGGCGCTCGGCGCCTCGACCGTCGCCGCGCTCGCCGACGATGCCGTCGTCGCGACGGCCAAGTATGCGTGCCGACGGGCGAAGACGATCGACGCGACTTACTATGCGGATAGGGTCTCGCTTGTTTTGAGCGACGGCCGCACGTTGACCCTGCCGCAGGCGATGTCGGCATCGGGCGCCCGCTACGCCGCTCCCGATGAGGCGATCGTCTTTTGGAACAAGGGCAGGACGGCCTTCATCACCGAAGGGAAGCCTGCCAGAACGACCTACGCGAAGTGCGTTCAGGTCGCGGGCCAGTAGGCGACGGGAATTCCGCCGGCACCGTCATTTCGGGGAGCGAAGCGACGGCGTCTAATCCGCCGCCCGGTCCGGCAGCAGGACGATAATGAGCACGGCGCCGATCATTGCGATGAACTCGAACGCCTTCTGTTCGCCGTTCCAGATCTGAGATTGCCACATCGCGAACCACTCGCCGCCGATGGCGATGAAGCCGACCGCATAGAGCAGGAACCCGAGGCTCAATCCGCCGATCGCGATCGCCTTGGCGCGATCGAAGTTTTGGCCGCCGATCGCGGCGAGCAGACGCAGGCACCCGACCCACAGGAGCGCCGCCACGAGCGCTTCCGCCGCGATGATCGCCGAGTAGCCTGCCTGCTGCAAAGAGGGGTCGGTCACCGCGCGCCAGTGAAGACTGGAGTTCGGAAACGTCGTGTCCATCGACAGCACATGCTGAACGAACGCCCAGTTGCTGCCGTAATCCGTGATGTTGCCGAAGGCGACAAGCGAGAAGAACAGCGCGACCGACCCGACGAGCGCGATTTTGCAAAGGCGAACGAAGACCATTTTGCCCCCTTGAAAAAGCGCGCTGCGATTTTTCGGGAAGATACACGCGTCTGCCGTCGCGGGCGCCCCTAAGTCGACGTGGCCCCCGCGGCTGTTGACCCTCTCCCCCCTAGGGGGTAGGGGTATCGGATGAAGCACGCCTCACACCCCGAGATCGTGGCCCGCCTCAAGCAGGCGCGCGGCCAGCTCGCCTCCATCCTCAAAATGTTCGAGGACGGCCGCTCCTGCCTCGAGCTCGCCCAGCAGATTCAGGCCGTCGAAAGCGTCGTCCACGCCGCCAAGCGCGCGCTCATCGAGGATCACATGCAGCATTGCATCGGCGACGCGGCGGCGCGCGACGAGATCAGCGCCAAGGCGGCGCTGCGCGAATTCAAGTCGCTGTCGAAATATCTCTAGAAAGCGCCCAAGCGATGCCGTCGCTCGCCGATCTCTTAAGCCAAGGCGGGGCGCACGCCTGGCTCTTCGCGCCGACGGCGATCCTGCTCGGCGCGCTGCACGGCCTCGAGCCCGGCCACTCGAAGACGATGATGGCCGCCTTCATCATCGCCATCCGCGGCACGGTCGCGCAAGCCGCGCTGCTCGGGCTCTCGGCGGCGTTTTCGCATACGGCGGTCGTCTGGGTCGTCGCCATCGGCGGCGAGCTTCTCGGCCGGACCTACGAGACCGGCGCGCTCGAGCCCTATCTGCAGCTCGTCTCGGCGGCGGTCGTCGTCGCGGTCGCCCTGTGGATGATTTGGCGCACGCGCCGCGAGGCGAGCGACCATGCCCACGTTCACGACGACGAGGCGCATATCGTGGAGCACGACCACGCTCACTCGGGCGGCCTGCAGATCGCCCATGAGGGCGAAGATGAAGACGCT
>Ga0187782_10000336_pt1 | contig 30881 bp, 27 predicted proteins | sample 0715_SJ02_MP15_2_FD_132454 | JGI IMG/M metagenome (GOLD analysis project Ga0187782, IMG submission 132454) | Tropical peat soil microbial communities from peatlands in Department of Meta, Colombia - 0715_SJ02_MP15_20_MG | ecosystem: Environmental > Terrestrial > Soil > Wetlands > Peat | place... | reverse complement strand
GATCGTCGGCGGCGACAAACCCGTCGCTCTAGCTCACTGATCTCAATGGTGCCGCAAGAGGGATTCGAACCCCCGACCCCCTCATTACGAATGAGGTGCTCTACCGGCTGAGCTATTGCGGCGGTGGCGACCCTCTTATCGGGCTCGCAGGGCTTTTTCAAGCCGCCCTCGGGCTCGCTGAGAGAACCCCGGCGGGCCCCCCCCCCCCCCCGGGAGTCGCGCGGAGCTCCGTTCTTCCAAGAGCGCCGGAGATCAGGGCGACGATTGGCAGGCGTGAGACAGGTTCGAATAGACGAGCTGCGTGTAGTAGTTGGTCGTGCCGATCGTCTGGACGAAAGGCGCGAACTCGCACACGTCGGCGATCTCGGAGCCCTGGAGCGAACCCTCGGCCACGATCCAGGCGTTGCCGTCGGGGTCCGTGATCGTCTCGACCGTCTCATGCAGCAGGATGCTGTCCTGCGACTCGAGCTCCTGCGGGAAGCCGTTCGGCGTCGACAGGGCGCAGCCGTCGACATTGGCGTAAGGCTCCACCGTGTAGAGAATATGCGTCAGCGCGCCGTTGATCACGACGTCAAAGCTGCTGTGATACCCGCAAAACGTGAACACGCCGGCTCCGTCTGGCGCGTAGCAGTTCGACAGGGTGTTGTCCATGCAGATGTCCTGGCCCTGAGGCAGAAACACATGATAAATATTGGTGTAGCCGCCAGCGCTGCTGCCGCCCGCGGCGTTGACCGAGGCCAGGATGATCGGGTGCAGGTCCGTGTCCAAGGCGACGTGGTTCAGGCCTATGCTCACCGCCTGGTTAGGAAGCGTCGCATAGCGATCTGAGCCCGTCTGGCCGACGTATTGGTCTACGATCGTGATGATGTTGCTGATTTGCAGATCATTCTCGAAAGGGCGGGGCAGGCCCCAACAATGTCCGGCCGGGGAGCATGTGCTGTTGACGAAGATGTTCTGCTCATTGGCGTAGGGCACGGTGGGGCCGCCGCCATAGGTGACGTCGCCGGGATAGAAGACCGGGCTCGGCGCCGCCGGGAGGTTCGGCGCATTGCCCCCGACGACGGGGGCGGCCTGGGCTCCGAAGGTCAACGCCTTCGGGGAGAGGCTCCCTTCGCCAGACGCGATCGGCCTGCGCGGTTTCGCATGCGCCCACCAGTGGCTCCTGGTGGCAGCCTGAAGCGCCTCGGTCGCGGTAACGACGAGATGTTTCTCTGTCTCGACCTGTTGAGCTTGCGCGGGGGTCTGCATGACGGCTGCGGCCGACGCGATCGCTACCGCGACGAGACTCTTGATCGGGGAGGCTTTCATAGGGTCTCTCCTCTACTCATCGTCCAATCGCTCCGGCGATGCCGGAGGCTTCTACGCTCGGGTCAAGCCGCAAATAAGGCGGCCGAGCGCCACGCGCAATAGCGCGCATACCCACACCCCTGTCGCGAAATACGCCCCGCCAATGAAACTGGAGGTTAACGAGCGTCGAGGATAAAGGGACCTGCTGCGCAAGTGCCGGGCGGCGCAGCTTCGGGTCTTCCGACATTGTCGCGAACTGGCGAGCGCCTGGCGTCCCGGGAACGTCCCAAAACCACGCCTCGCCCGGCGGCTGCTCTCGCGTCCCGCTGGCGCTCGGAACGAGAACCCCCGCCGGGCTCGCGCGTCGAACCGGGCGCAACCATCAGATCGACCGATGTTCGCAGACACGGCGACGGCCACAGAAGAACGCGCAAATTCCGCAAGCGCACCGGCGGCGAGCGACGTCCCTCGCGACAACAATTTCGACTCCATTCGGGCCATCGCGGCGACCGCCGTCCTCGTATCGCACGCTTTTCCGGTGAGTTATGGCGACAATCTCCATGAGCCTCTCTACGTCCTGACGCGCGGTCAGGCGTCGCTGGGGTCGATGGCCGTCGCAGTGTTCTTTGCGATCTCAGGGTTCCTCATCTCGAGGAGCTTCCTTACGGGTGGTCGCGGAAGGGAGAACTACTATAGATTTATCAAGGCGCGGGCGCTTCGCATCCTGCCCGCTCTGTTGATAACGCTGCTGATCCTATCGCTGCTCGTCGGCCCTATGATTTCCGATCGTGGCATTTATTCTTATTTCACTGACCGTCAGATTTTGAAATTCATATTCCTCAATGCCAGCTTTCTTGGGTTCAACGATCGCCTCCCAGGCGTTTTCGAGTCTAATCCATTCAGCGGAGCCGTAGACGGCTCACTGTGGACGCTGCGGCATGAAGTAAGGTGCTATGCGCTCGTTTTCGTGTTGGGCGTTGCGGGCATGCTGCGTCCGCGCGTGCTGATTGGGCTCCTGATCATCGGGCTTTATTTGATGATGCGGAGCGATCATGAAAAATGGTTCTTTTATGAATGCTTCGTCTCGGGCGCCCTATTATATGTCATGAAGGCGCCGTTGAAGAGCGAATATGCGCTATGTTGTCTGTCGGGCCTCGCGCTCTCGGCGCTATTCAACATGCCGAATGTCGGGATGGCGTTCTGCGGCGCCTATCTCGTGATCTGGCTGGCCGTGAACCGTTCGGTGCGCTTGCCAAAACTTGGAAAATACGGAGACTTTTCTTATGGTATCTATATCTTCGCCTTCCCGGTGCAACAGCTCGTGCAGCAAGCGCTCGGGCCTCAGGGGCACTGGTGGCTGAATATTCTGCTCTCCTTGCCCGTGACCGTCTGCCTCGGCGCCTTGTCGTGGAGGTTCGTCGAGCGGCCCGCGCTGGCCATGGTTTCCCACAAAGCCGCGGCTCGAAGGCGCGACTGATGTCGCGAAAGGGGTCAGCCCGCATCTCTGCGGCGCAGTCTCGCATCGGCGATCCAGATGCGGTGGCACTCCAGGAAGCGCCACCAGCGCAAGCGGAATAAGACGAAAATGGCGCTGGCCTTTTGTTCGGCGCGCTTGAGCTTGGGCGATCGGAGCACCACGAATGTGTGCACGAGAGGGGAGAGCAGCACAAGCCAGGCCCGGGCGAGCCAGCGCGCGCGCCCGAACGGCTTTTCCGCCAGCAGATGATAGGATTCGGCGGTGGTCCGTCGCCACTTGCGGGTCAGCTCTTCCCACTCTCGCCGGGCCGGGTGCGAGACGCGCGCCTCGGGCGCAAAACGCCATTGATAGCCGAGCGCCACGGCGCGATGGCTCCAGTCCTTGTCCTCCGACACGCCGTTGCGGAAGCCGCCGACATGGTCGAAGATGCGGCGCGAGACGAACATATTGCCGGAGCCCGAAAACTTTTCCTTCTCGATATAGCGCTTGAAATTGAAGGCGAAAACTTTCTCGAAGGCTTCGACCGCGGTTGGATTGGCCTCGTCCGACAGGTCGACGTCCACGGCGCCTCCCGCCATGTCGGCGGCTTCGAGCGCCAGCAATCCATTCTCGAGCCACTCGCGCGCGGGTCGACAATCCGAGTCGATGAAGGCCAGGACGCGTCCCCGCGAGGCGCGGACGCCGGCGTTGCGCGCCTCGCTCGCCCCCTGGATCGGCGCGGGAACGAGCCTGGCGCGGTCGCCGCAAACGGCGGCGACCGCTTCGAACCCGCAACGCGAATTGTTGTCCGCGACGATGACTTCATACCTGTCGCGTTCCAGAGATTGCGCCGCAAGCAGGGAAAGGCAACGGCGCAAGTTCGTCAGATCGTCGTAGTGCGGGATGACGACCGAGACCTCGGGAGAACGACCGCCGGCATTCGGCGCCGGCGCTTCGGGAGCCGCCTCAGCGGGTCCGTTATCTTTGAGGCCGCCCTGTTTCATCCCCGACTCGGAAGTCGCCGATGGCGCTCGGCTGAATTTGCTCGCGCAACCTTAGTGTCTTTGGCGGAGCAGGTCCACATCGCCTCTTCGGATTCGGTGATCGAGGTTACGATGGCGAGCCGGCCGGCTATCAGCCGACCGGCCTCGTCTCGCGGCGCTTTTACTGAGGCGCTGCGATTATGGTGAAGGCGTATGCGCCGATGTCGGTGGGCGACCCGCGTTCGGCGCCCGTGACGTCCAAAATCGGCGACTCGGTCGAGCTGCCGGCCCCCACCGCGGGAGCCCCCGGCAGGAGTTGCAGTTCGTATTGCAGCGACAAAGGATTGTAGGCGATGAATTCACCCGCGGCGCCCGTCGAGTCGATCAGGATTTGAGCCACGTCCCCCGCACCGTCCCCGTAGACGCCCGGCGTGGTGTACCACCTTGCCGTGCCATTGACGTAAAAGCTCACGCTGCAGGCGGCGCCTATGAGAGTGCATATATTGTGGTCCATTTGCATTGCGGTTTCCGAATTGTTTATGCCGAGACCGTGGGATATGTTGTTGCGGATCGTCACATTGTTTGAGGGCGAGCCCTCATGCGTCGAGCCGCCGACGTAAATCTGAGGATGGCACTCCACCTGGCCGCTGGAGTTGACGTTGCCCACGTTGGACAGGTCATCCAGCACGGTGTTGTTGATGATCAGGCCGCCATGCACGCTTCCATAACCGATACCCCAGCACGAACTGGTGGCGACAACGTTGTTCTGAACGGTCAGGTTTGTCCAGTCTTCGTCGAAGGCGTCGATGCCCTGGATGCCGCCCGGAAAGCTCAAATTCGGGTTGGTTTGTCTGATAGCGATATTGCTGTCGATCAAGATGTTTTGGAAATTGTTCGATTTGACGCCGGACGGGAGATACCCGATCTGCCCTTGCATGAAATCGTTGTGGTTATCATCTATAGTGTTGGAGTTTGTCAGCAAGTTGTACGATATTGTTATGTTGCTTGCCGCATAGTCGATTGCGTCTTCGGCAAAATTGTTAATCGTGTTGTTGGTGAACAGCAGATTGTTCCCCAGCAGCCCCGCGCCGGTCTTGACGTTGTAGATCTGGCTGTTGACGACAGTCGTGCACGTCGTCACCCCCGGGGGGGCGCCGCCGCCGATCAGAAAGCCGCTCGCTCCGTTCGCGACCCATTGCGCTTGGCTCCAGGCGCTGATGTCATTCTGCGAAGAAAGAGACAGGCTGTCGAAGATTATGTCGGTGTTTGGAATGGCGAGGCTCTGTCCCACGGCGGAGACGAGGAAGCCGCCTTCGGGAAGACCGCTCGCCAGGCTCTGGATCGTCAATCCCTGGAAATGCCATTTGTTCGTTCCCTTGACCAGCAGGCTGTTGAGGACGGGCGTTTGACCCGGCGCCGCCGCGATGGTCACGAAATTTGAATTGGCGATCGCAGACTCGTAAACGGAGATCACGACATTCCCGTAATTGCCGCTCATCAGGTAGACGATGTCGCCGGGATTGACCGGCGCCGCGGGATTTGTGGCGGTCGCCCACTGCCCGCTGGGAAGCCGATGCCAGTACGGCACGCTGGAGAGCAGCGGACTCTGCCCGTTGATCGAGCTCACGACAGCTTGCAGGGAGTTCCATGGGCTCGCCTGGGAGCCGTTCCCGGAGGCGCTGCCATTCACGGGGTCGACATAGAAGACGTTGTTGGGCTCCGCCGGTGGAATCGAGCAGCCGGTCGGCACCTCCACGGCGAAAGCGGCCGGCGCATTGAGCGCCAGAGCGAAGAGGATCGCGCCCTTCGCGGCCCGCTTTGGGCCGAGCCCGGCGCAAAGCGGAAACACCTGGTTGTTTTCTTGAGGAAAACCGGTCACAGACATGTGCGTGTCGCCTTTCACAATACAGGCTAAACTGAAAGGGCCTCATAAAGACGCCCCCCTCCCCCCGGAGCGCAAGTCCTCAATCAACTCGCCAACCCCAGATTAGTTAAAAGTACACAAATATGGTTCACGACGCAACAGAAATCTGCATTTCCTGTATTTCGTTCGATTCTCGGCGCGCCATTGTGGCGAGCCGGCCTCCCTCCTGGCTCGATTGCTGCGCGGCGGCGCTTGTGCCGAAGCGCCATCTCGGGAGCATCATTCAAGTCGCGCGTTTCACTTGCTCGACGCGCCGGGCCCGCTCTCCCTCGAACGCCTTGCGATAGGCCGAGATCAGCGCAGAAATTTGTCTCTGCCAGCAAAGCTCGCGGGTTACGCGTTCCCGCCCGCTGCGCCCCATAGCCGCGCGACGCGGCTCGTCATCCAGAAGCTCCAATATGCGCGCGGCGAAGTCCCGCGCGTCGTTTTTCGCCGCATAAAGCGAAGCCTCCTGAGCCGAATAGCGCCCCTCCGTCACGTCGAACTGCACGATCGGCTTGCCCATCGCCATGTATTCCATGATCTTGTTCATCGTGGACAGATCATTCATTGGATTCACCCGATCCGGGTTGACGCAGACGTCCGCCGTCGAGAGCAGGGTGAACAGCGTCTCGTCGGGAACGCGTCCCAGAAAAGCGGCATATGTCTCCACCCCTAGCGATCGCGCCAGCGCCTTCAGAGATTCGAACGCCGGACCTGCGCCCGCGAGCGTGAACTGAATGTCGGTTCGCCCAAGGTCATGCACGATGTGGCGCACGGCCTCCAGCAGCAGATCGATCCCTTCCTGCTCGCCCATGACGCCGACATAGCTCACGAGATAGGTCTTTCCCTGCTTGAAGGCGGGGTTCGGCGGGACCGGGGCCAGGCGCTCCACATCCGGCCCAGAGCGAACGACGAAGACATTCTCGGGCTTCATTCCGCCGCGTCCGATCGCGATGGCGCGGTAGCTCTCGTTGGTGGCGATCGAGACGTGGGCGCAGGCGAAGGTCAGGCGCTCGACGAGACGGAGCAACCTCCAGAGCAGATCGCGCCGATCGAACTTAGCTTCATAGAGCTCGGGACAGATGTCGTGATGATCAAAAATGAATTTGCGTCCGACCAGCCGGAAGGGCAGGGCGACGAGAAAAATCAGGTCGGGCGGGTTGCAGGCGTGAATGACGTCGAAACCATGCCTGAAGAAGATCTTCCATGCGAGTCGCGTCTCGGCGAAGAGGGCGCTCGAATATTCGCGCAGATAGCCGCCGGCAGATCCGGCGTCGCTCGCGATCGCGTGCCGGAAAATCCGAATTCCGTCGATTTCCTGTTCCAACGCCTCGTAACCGGAGCCGGTCGGACAGATGATCGACACCTCCGCCCCCGCCTGTCGCAGCGTCCGCGCCTCCAGCCAGACCCTGCGGTCGAATGGAACCGGCAAATTCTCGACGATGATGAGAACCCTTAAGCCTGCGAGCTCCGTCGTCGAGCTCGAGGGATAGGCCAAGAGGTCCATGCCGCGTACCTTTCCCATCCTTTGAGGGCGGCGCGCCAGCGCCGCCCGGCGCGACGATCGAGGCCAGCCTCTACTGAAGCTCGTTCAGATCGATGAAGCGCTTGGCCTTGAAGGTCAGCTCATTCGCCATACCGCTCGTATCGACCACGAGGTCGAAGCTGCGTTCTGCGACCGTCCGCTCCGAGACCAGCAGGTGCGGCAGGGTCGGCAGCTGAATGTACGAATAGCTGAGGTTCTGTCCCATCAGCTTGCTCGGTTGCAACGAGGGGTCATAGATCGACAGGCTGAATCCGTCGCTCAGGAATTTTCGCGCCATGTCGACCTTCGGGCTCTCTCGCAAGTCGTCGCTGAGGCGCTTGAAGGCCAGTCCGAGCATGAGGACGGACGCGCCGGGCCGCAGGTCGCGGATGACGTGCTCATAGAGGAAGTGCTTGTGGGCGTCGTTCGAGCGCATGAGCGCGTCGATGAGGCGCGTGTTCGCGCCGACGTCCGAGGCGATATATTGCAAGGCGCGCACGTCCTTGGGCAGGCAAGAGCCGCCGAAGGCCCCGCCAGGGCGCAGATAATAGGGCGAGATGTTGAGCGACGTGTCGGAGACGAAGATCTCATGCACCTTCTTGACGTTGATGCCGAGCTGAATGCAGATCCTGCCGATCTCATTCGCGAAGGCGACCTTCAGCGCATGGAAGGAATTGTCGACGAACTTCGAGATTTCCGACTCGCGATAGGTCGTATAGAACACCCGCGCGCCCATCCCTGCGTACAAGGCGTCCATTCGCTCGTTCGGCGAGCCGTCAGCGGTGCCGATGACGATCTTGGGCGGATGAAAGTAGTCGCGCACGGCCGTCGCTTCCCGCAGGAACTCGGGATTGTAGACGATCTCGATCGCGCCGGTCGCGTCTTGGAGCGTGGTCTCGAGTATCGGCAGAATCATCTCCTCGATCGTGCCGGGTCGGAACGTGCTGCGATAGACCACCGTCAGGGGCTGCTCCCGTTCGGGATCGACGGCCGTCGCGATTTGACGCGTGACCTCGGCGATGTGGCTCATGTTATGCGAGCCGTCCGGCGCGCTCGGCGTGCCGACGCAGACGATCGCCATGTCGCACTCGTTGAGCTTCTCGCTGCAGCGGGTCGAGCAATATAGAAGGTCTGACGCGACCGCCTTGGATAGGAGCTCCTCGAGGTCTGGTTCCGCTATGTGCGATTTGCCGGCGTTCGTCTCCTCGACCTTCTGTTCGGAGATGTCGACGCCAAAAACCCAGTGTCCCTGCGAGGTCAGGCATGCGGCGGCGGTGAGGCCGACGTAGCCCAGGCCGAGAATTGCGATCTTCATGCGCGAGCCGCATTGTAAAGCGCGCCCGGAGTCGCCTCGTTCAAGCGCGTGGCGCGGCATCTTTGCAGCCGCGCGTCGCCGATGATGTTCCGATCGTCGAGTCTCGAGGCGCCTTGGCGTTCGACAGACGAACGCAGGGCGCCAGAGAGGAATGGGTGCAACCAAAACGAGAAACAGCTGATTGAAACGCCGCCGCGAAGCGTCGGCTTCCTCTGCCCAATGAGGTCCATGACCGTTTGCCGCTCACGCATGTCAACCTCCCCACTCGATACGTTATTGGGACGCAATGCTAGGGTGACGCTTTAAAGCATTATTGTCCATAGCGGCGACCCGTAAATCTTTTTTAACTGGTTAATTTAATAGGGTGTTCCGCTCTCGGATATAGTTACGCCGCGAGAGATTCCGCCCATTCTCGCGCTGGTGGCAAGCGGGTCTTCAGCGACCGACGGCAGAGCGGGATTGCGGCGGCCGCAAGGGGAAGCTGCGCCGACCGCTGAGTTGTGGCGCGCGCCGCTTCGCACAGGGCAAAACCTAAAGATTATAATCCCGCGCGAATTACATGACGCCCGTCTGCGGCGCGCCGTCGGCGGCGAGGCGGTCTGCCGTGGCTGGCGCTCTCTTTGCGGGTCCTTCCGACAGGTTCGCGAAATCGATGGCGAGCGCCCTACGATCATGATAGCCAAAAAAACTACCAATCCTCGCTGATTCGAGGGGGCGATGAGGACCAGAATTTTCGCGGTCGGAGCGCTTGCTGCGCTGGCCTGTTCGGGCTGCGCAGGCAGAACGGTCACCTATGTGCATTATCCGAATGATTCCCACGCAAGCGATTACTATCGCGAGGCGCAGAAGGAATGCGCGAAACACGGGCTCGAGCCTGTGTTTTCGGATCGCGAGTCCGCCTGGTGGCGAGGCGAGCCCGAAAGAGAGTCGATCAACTACTACTGCCGTTGAAACGCCCCGCAAGTGCGAGCTCCGGGCGGGTCGCGCTCCGCCTCGCGGGAACTGAGATTCGCGGGCGCCGCCGCGGGTAGGCAATCAATTTTTGTCTGCAACGCGCGCGAGCGCACAGCGACGCCAGCTCGGCGCTCTTCAACCTTTGGGGGCCGTCGCCGGCACAGGAGCTATATGTATAATGGCTCGATGTCGGTGACTTCGTATCATCTTATTCACTAATACCTTACCGGGATCCAATCCTGGATCGATCCCACTGCGACTTATGTCTTGCCGGGGGTTGTCCCGATCAGCGCGGAATACCTGTGCCATCTGCAGCCTGTGAAGGACCCACTATGCTTGTTGTGGAGAAATAGATCGAGATCGGCCGCGTCGCTGCCGTTTCTGCTTTTTGAATCCGGCTTCAGGCGAAAATCCTCGGGGCCGGCGGACCCGTGGCCGGCGATGTTTTGTGGCCATTCAAAATGTTTAAAGATCCTCTGACGATGAGGGAGCATGTTTACCAAATAATTACATACGTGAGCAGGGCAATGCACAAGTGTAGGAGAACGGCCATCAAATAGTTAATTCACTGAATATTAACCCTAATATTATTTAACTAAACTCCGAAACGTGCGGTCGGAGTTGCAAATCAAATGTGCCTTGGCGTCAAGGACCCGGAGCGGAGCGGGCCGTTCGGTGAATATGGAGCGCCGAGTGGGCGCGGGCGCGCCGATGCGCGCCTCGTCCGCGTCTCCGAGATTCGCCGAGGCCGGCGCAAAGTCGCCGACAGTCGTCGCCATGGAGAAAGAGCCCGTGGCCGGAGCGCCGGGCGCGCGTCAACGCCCGTCGCGCTCATTCTCGCACTTTGGGCTTGCCTGCCGGCGCCACATGCGTCGGCCCAGCTCGCCACGAGCGGCTCGCAGCTGGCCGACAATTGGAGCGTCGGCAACGCCGCCGACCTCATCTCCGGAGAGCGCAACTATCCGAACTGGAGCGACCTCCTCTTCGCGCCGATTTTTGTTCAGTCGTTCGGTTACAACAGCAACGTGCTTGGAGCGCCCGCAAGCCGCGCGCTCCCCTTGGGCCTGCCCCACGGCGGCGCATTTTCGCTGACGCTCCTTGGCGCCTCCTCCAAGACCTATCTCGACGGTCAGGACTTCACGTTCAACGGCAACTTCGGGACGAAAAACTATTTCGAAGTTCCGAGCTACAACACGACTCAGTATCAGCTGGACGTGGGCATGGACTGGCGTGCGGCCTCGCTCTGCAAGGGCGTCGTCAGTGCAAACGCCTCAAAATACCAGCAGCCGCTCGACGAGTTGCTGGCGCCCGGCATCAACACGGTCTATCACAACACGGCGTCGATCAGCGGAGGCTGCCGCCTTGTCGAAAATTTAAACTTCTTGTTTGGAGGGACGGCCGTCGCGACGCGCAGCTCGGCGGTCACGAGCGCGGCCAACGACAACAACACGTATACGGCCACCGTGGGCGTCGAATATGCGCCGAGCGAGATCTATTCGATGAGCGTCATCTCGGATATTACCGAACGGATATTCGACAATCGTCAGCTGTCTTCGTTGGACGCCACCGCGGGAACGCTCTCGAGGCAGCTAGTTCAGCTCGATCACAAGGCGCAGTACAAGCGCGCCCTCACCGATAAAGTGTCGATAGCCCTGATGGTTGGCCTGACTCAGGTCGAAAACACCACGACGCTCTCGGGCGGCGGGCTCGGGGAGCAAAACGTGCCGATCTATGCGGCGTTGGTTCAATGGACGATAACACCCAAGCTTCTCGTGGCGGTGTCGACGGGCCAGTCCGTGGGGAGCCCGTTGAGCGTCATAGCGAACGAGCAGATCACGCAAAGCACGAGCCTGCAAATCACCTATGTCGTGACGCCAAAATTGGTCTTGCAGGCGGGCGTGACGAAATCGTCGAATTCGACAGGCCAGTCGGGACCGACGGTTACCGACGTCGCCGGAGTCGAGGTCGGAAACAGCTTCGATTCGCTGAGCGCTCAAGCGAGCTTCGTCTACTACCTGACGCCGTTCCTCCAGGCGACGGGCTCCGCTCAATGGTTTCGGCGGACGTCGACCTCGTATGGCGTGACGGGCGCCTTGTTCATGGCTGGTGTCTCCTATCGGCCGTACTGACAGCATGAACCGCAAGCAGGTGAGATCGCGGGAGAAGCAACAGGAGTCGATGCAATGAAGAAGATCATTCTCGCTTTGGCGTTGGCGGTCGCCGCCGCGTCGCCGTCAACCGTGCAGCCCGCCGCGGCGAAGGAAAGCCGTCACGCGGCGCTTTCAGGCAGAAGGCTCGTCATGTCGGACGTGCTGCAAGTCACGGTGCTGAACCAGCCCGAGCTCAATGGTTCGGCGCGGGTCGAACCTGATGGCTCGATAGCTCTCCCTTATACCGGCCGGCTGCGGGCCGCCGGACGCACCGAGTCTCAGCTGGCGAGGGATGTCGAACAGGCGCTGAGGGCTGCGCAGATTGTCAACGAGCCCCACGTGCTCATCGAGGTGACGACGTTCGGAGCGCAGGTCTCCATTCTTGGCGCGGTCAACCTGCCGGGCGCCTACACGTTGGATCGCCCGCAGACCCTGACGCAAGTTCTCGCAAAGGCAGGCGGCTTGCGCGAGGACTCGGGGGCTGCGGTCATGGTTCTGCGTCGGCAGGGAAAGATCAAGTTGCGCTGTGACGCCAAGTCGCTGCTGCGCGGCGGCGTGGACAACATCCAGATCGAGAACAACGATGAAATCTACGTCGAGCAGGGCTCGATCTTCTACCTCTATGGCTATGTCAACAAGCCCGGCCAGTATCCCCTGAATCGGGAGATGAGCGTGCTGCAGGCGGTGGCGGCCGGCGGCGGCGTGGCTCCCCTCGGGTCCGACTGGCGTATAGAGATCAAGAGGAAGACGTCGGACGGCGTGACCGAGGTGTCGCGGGTCAATCTGGAGGATCCTGTCCGTCCCGATGATGTGATCGTCGTCAACGAGAGGATATTTTGATGTCGGGGCCGACGACGCCTCGGCTTCAAGATTGTGCGTAAGCCGGAGTCGGAGTCGACCCGCGACGCGCGCCGGTCCGCTTGCGCAGCGAACAACCCCGCGTTTTAGTGGATAATACGAGGCGCGAAGAGCAGGGGGCTTGGAAGGACCAGACCATGGACACGGCCGCACCGGAACGCGCGAGACGAGTGTCACTTTCCGTCTGCTTTGAAACAGCGGCGGAAGTTGCGCTGACTGTTTCGGTTCTCTTTGCGTTCGCGCCCACATTCGTGAAGCTCGCCTCCGGTCCTTGGCGGACGGAGCAGGAAGGCCACGGTCCGTTCATCATTCTCGCGGCGGCGTGGTTGGCGTGGCGAGCCGTCGCTGGCGTTGAAATCCCGCCGCGAGCCCCCGCTCCCGTCGCCGGCTGGCTCTTGCTGCTTAGCGGCCTGGCGGCGCTCGTCGTGACGCGCTCGCAGGACGTGACGATGCTCGAGGTCGCCGCGCAGATTCCGATCGTCGCGGGATGCGTTCTGCTCTCTCGCGGATGGGGCGTGCTCCGCTTGCTCGCGTTCCCGATCCTGTTTCTGGCGTTCTCCATTCCGCCGCCAGGTTGGATGATTGACACGCTGACCGTGCCCCTGAAGACCATGATCTCCGACCTGGTGGCGCAGCTTCTTTATGAGCTCGGCTATCCGATCGCGCAGAACGGGGTCATGATCATGGTCGGATCGCAGGAGATGATGGTGAAGGACGCCTGCGCCGGGATGAATTCGATCTTCGCCCTCTCGGCGATCGGCGTCTTCTATATCCACGAGTTCGCCCGTGGTTCGAAGCCGCGAATGGTCATTTTGGCGCTGGCGATCGTTCCGGTGGCGGTCGCGGCCAACTTTGTGCGCGTGGCGGCGCTCGTGCTGGCCGGCTATTATTTCGGGCCGGACGCAATCGAAGGAGCCGCGCATGATCTTGCGGGCGTGAGCCTCTTCGTCTTCTCCCTGCTGTTGTTCTTCGCGCTGGACGCGCTCATCGTCAGGATGCAAGCCTTGTTCGGTCGCAGCGGGCTCGTCCGTGAGCGACGGAGTTCAACGAGACCTTCTCTTTGAGGACGCCCTCCGTGAATCTGCGTGTGGCTCATCTGATTTTGGCCTGCGTCGCGGCGCTGTCGGCGACTGGCGCTGCGGAAGCGCTCAAGCCCCGCACGCTCCTGACGCCTCCGGAGGCGGCGCCGAATCTCGATGAGCTCGTCCCACAACAATTTGGCCAATGGTCGCGCGCGCCGGACGTGCGCCTCGTCGAGCCGCCCGGCTCCGACACGCTCGCGCACGAAATATACAACCAACAGGTCGCGCGCGGCTATGTGGATCCTGACGGCGACACGGTCATGCTGCTCGTGGCGTTCGGCGCCAGCCAGAGCGATCGGCTGCAGCTGCATCGCCCGGAAATTTGCTACACGGCGCAGGGTTTCAGGGTCGAAAAGCAGAGGGAGGAGCTTCTGTCCTACCGCGACGGATCCCCGCCGCTGGCCTTCGTGCGCCTTATCACGCAGCGCGAATCCCGCCTGGAGCCGGTCACCTACTGGATGCGGATCGGCTATGACGTTTCGACGAACAACGTCAGCCGACAATTCTTGAAGGTGCGCTATGGCCTCAGCGGACTCATTCCCGATGGCGCGCTGATGCGCGTCTCCACCATCGGTCTTTCGCCCGAGGAAAGCTTCAAATTGCAAGACCGGTTCATTCGCGATTTTCTTTCGGCGCTCAGTCCCGAGGCGCTGAAATTTTTCGTCGGCGATCCGAGCCGCGCCTTCTCTTCTCCCGCTCGCTGAGCCGGGCGACTCCGGTTGCTCGACAGCGGCGGTCTCGGTAGGCGGATGCGAGGCGGCGAGGGTTGTGCGGGGGCGTCCGGCGCCTTATAGGCGCGGCAGGCCGCTACGCCACGCGAGGGCCAGGAAAGTTTCAGCCAGTTGTGGGGCGAAAAACCCGCGGGACAATCTATGAGCAATGCAACGCTCGACGGCGCGCCGATCTCTATCGAAGCCGCTTACGACCATGCGGCCGGCATTCTCTCGGCCGCCAGATTTCCAGTCGTCGCCGGCCTCGCGACCGACGTTGCGGGCGCGCGGGCCGCGATCCTGCTTGCCGAGCGGTTGCGCGGCGCCTTCGACCACTTGGCCTCCGACGAACTGCTCGCCGACCTCGAGGCGATGCGCAGCTTCGGCATGTTCGTGACGACCGCGAACGAGGCGCGCTTACGCGCCGACGTCGCGTTTTTCGTCGGCCCGGGGCTCACCGACCGCTGGCCGGCCTTGTTTGAGCGCCTGGCGCTGGACAGGCCGCCGCATTACAGCCCCGGCGCGGCGCGAAAGGCGATCTGGCTCGGCCCGAAGCGCGGCGAAGCCAAAGTCGAGGGGCTCGAACTCGACGCTACTGCGGCGACGGAGGACTCCCTGCCGGGACTGCTGGCGGCTGTGCGCGCCCGAGTCGGCGGCAGGCCCATAGCCCTGGAGAGCGCCACCGCGAAGCGCGTCGACGCGCTCGCGGAGACGCTGAAGTCGGCGAAATTCGGGGTCGCCGTCTGGTCGGCGGCGGCTGTCGACGGCCTCGTCGTCGAGGCGCTGCAAGGCCTCTTGACGGACCTCAATCTCACGACGCGCTTCTCGGGATTGCCGCTCGGCGCGCGCGCCGGCGCCGTCGGCGTCGGCCAGGTCGCGGGCTGGATGACCGGCTTTCCGCCGCGCACCGGCTTCGGGCGCGGTTTTCCCGAGCACGACTCCTGGCGTTTCGACGCCAATCGCCTGGTGGAGAGCGGCGAGGCGGACGCGGCGCTGTGGATCTCCGCCTATGACGGCGAACCGCCGCGGTGGGAGCGCGACGATGTGCCGCTCGTCACGCTTGCGCCCGGGGGCTCTGGGCCGAAGCGCGGACTCTTCATCGAGGTCGGCCGCCCCGGCGTCTCTCATGACGCGCTGGAGTTCGCGCAGGAGGTCAGCTCCTTCGTGCTGCGCAAGGCGAGCGCGCCGGCTTCCGCGCCGAGCGTCGCCGAGGCGATCAAGGCCATCGACGCCAAACTCCCGGAGAGCTTTTGATGTTGACGTGTCTGCGCGGAGGCCGCGTCGTTGATCCCGCGACCGGAACGGACGCGACCGGCGACGTCTATTTCGAAGACGGGCGGATCGTCGCGAAGCCCGACGGGCGCGAGCCGGACAAGACGATCGACGTCGCCGGACACATCGTCATGGCCGGGGCGATCGACGTCCATTCGCACATCGCCGGCGGCAATGTGAACACGGCGCGGCTGCTGCTGCCCGAAAAGCACCGCGCGATCCGCGCCCGGCTCGCCGGAACGCCGCTTTCGACGGCGAAGTGGTCGACCTATGAGACCGGGCGACTCTATGCGCAGATGGGCTTCACGACCGTCGTCGAGCCCGCCATGGCCCCGCACCAGTCGTTGCAGACCCACCTCGAGCTCGCCGACACGCCGCTGCTCGACACCGGCGCCTTGACCGTGCTCGGCAATGACGACTTCCTGCTCGAGCTGTTGCGCAAGGGCGAGAGCCAACAGGCGATCAACGACTACGTGGCCCGCACGGTCGAGGCCACGAAGTCGCTTGGACTGAAATGCATCAATCCCGGCGGCGTCGCGGGATTCAAGGAGAACATGCGCGTCTTCGGGCTCGACGACGTCGTGCCCTTCTACGGGATCTCGTCGCGCCAGATATTCCAGGCGCTGCAGAAGGCGACGCAGGCGGTCGGCATTCACCATCCGCTGCATCTGCACATGAATAATCTCGGCATCGCCGGCAATATCGAGACCGCGCTCGCGACGATCGACGCGGCGCGGGGCCTGCCGCTGCATCTCGCGCATGTGCAGTTCTACGCCTACGGCAAGGAGGGCAAGAACGGCTTCTCCTCCGCAGGCGCGCAATTCGCCGAGAAGGTCAACGCCAACAAGAACGTCTCGATCGACGTGGGTCAGGTCATGTTCTCGGAGACGGTGACCGTCTCCGCGGACGTGCTGAAGCAGTACAACAGCCTTGCCGGCGCGAACCCCAAGAAGGGCGCGATCTTCGACGGCGACGCCAATGGCGGCGGCATCGTGCCCTACGCCTATCAGATCTCGAACTACTACAACGCCGTGCAATGGGCGGCGGGACTCGAGCTGTTCCTGCTCGTCAAGGACCCGAGCCAGGTCTTCTTCACGACCGACCATCCGAACGGCGGGCCGTTCACCACCTATCCCGAGCTCTTCGCGCTGCTCATGAGCGCGGATCTGCGCGCGCAAGTCCTGGCGCGGCTCCCGGCGGACGTGCTGGAGCAGACGACGCTGCCTTCGATCAAGCGCGAATACACGCTCTATGAGATCGCGCAGATGAGTCGCTCCGGGGCGGCAAGGCTCTTCGGCTTCACCGACCGCGGAACGCTCGCGCCCGGCTCCGTCGCCGATATCGCTGTGTATAAGGACCAGCGGGACAGGGCCGGCATGTTCAGAAAAGCCGCTCTCGTGTTCAAGGACGGCGTTCAGATCGTCAAGGACGGCGAGGTCTCGCGCTACGTGCGCGGCAAGACGCTTCATACGAGCCCGGCTTACGACAGGGCGATCGAGAAGCGCCTCGACTCCTATTATGACGAGCTCTACGGCCTGCCGCGCTCGATCTTCGACTTGCCGGCGGCGGCCCTGCCCAATCACGACGCATTCGCGGAGGTTTCATGCCGCAGCTGACGCGCAAGGGCGTCCGTATCGACGACAGCTTTGCGGAGGCCTTCCCCATGGCGGGCTCGGGGCTCGTCATCACGGCGCCGAACCGCAAATGGGCGTTGACCGCCGCGCAGGTCATGACCGGCTATGCGACCTCTGTCATCGGCTGCGACTGCGAGGCTGGCGTCGACTGCGAGCTCTCGCCCAAGGAGACGCCGGACGGGCGCCCCGGCGTGCGCGTGCTCGCCTTCGGCTTCTCGCCCAAGGCGGTCGAGAAGGCGCTCGTCAACCGCGTTGGCCAGTGTCTGCTGACCTGTCCGGGCACGGCGGTGTTCTCGGCGCTCGAGGGCGATCTCAAGATCAAGGTCGGCGACGCCATGCGGCAGTTCGGCGATCGCTGGCAAATCTCCAAGGCGCTCGATGGCAAGCGTTACTGGCGCGTGCCGGTCATGGACGGCGAGTTCCTCGTCGAGTCGCAGGTCGGCCTCGTGAAGAAGTGCGTGGGCGGCGGCAACCTCCTCGTCATGGGAGAGGATTGGGAAAGCACCATGCGCGCGACCGAGGCCGCGGTCGAGGCGATTGGCGAGGTCGCCGACGCGATCACGCCCTTCCCCGGCGGCATCGTGCGCTCGGGCTCCAAGGTCGGCTCGAAGTACAAGGGCATGAGCGCCTCGACGAACGACGCCTATTGCCCGACGTTGCGCGGCGTGACGAACAGCGCGCTCGATCCGGACATCGGCTGCGTGCTCGAGATCGTCATCGACGGCGTGAGCGACGCGGTCGTCGCTGACGCGATGCGCGCCGGCATCAAGGCCATCGTCGCCTTGGGGCCGAAGGACGGGGCGAAGCGCATCGGCGCCGGCAACTACGGTGGCAAGCTCGGGCCGTTCCACTATCACCTCAAGGATCTCCTGCCGTGAAGCCGCTCCTCTTCGCGCTCCGCCACGCGCCCACGCAAAGGCTCGACCTCTCCGCGCTGACGCCGGACCGGCTCGCCGGTCGCGCGCTCAAGGAGATCGAGGCGATCGAGATCGGCACGACGAAAGTCGTCGTGAAGGTCGGCGACGTGTTCAAGCTGCGCTCGGGCGATCCGCGCGCGCTGCATTTCGAGGGCGGCTCGGAAAACTTCGATTTTGTCGGCGCCAAGCTGCTGCCGGGATTTTCGATCCGCGTCGAAGGCGACGTCGGTTTCGGCCTCGCCCGCAACGCCAAAGGGGGGGAGATCACCGTGGCTGGCGACGCCGGCGCTCATGCGGCGAGCGGCATGAGCGGCGGCACAGTCTATATCGAGGGCGACGCCGGCGACTTTCTCTGTGGTCCGCTCGCAGGCGAGATCGCCGGCATGTCGGGCGGGCGCGTCGTCGTGCGCGGCAATGTCGGGGCGCGCGCGGGCGATCGGCTGCGGCGCGGCGTCGTGATCATCGAGGGCGACGCCGGCGCGGATTTCGGCGCGCGCGCGATCGCTGGGACGATCATCCTTAATGGCAAGGCGGAGGGGCGCATCGGCTACCTCAACAAGCGCGCTTCGCTCGTGCTCGCCCACGCAAGGGACTTTGGCCCGACCTATGTCGACTGCGGCGCGCACAACTTCGCCTTCGCCAAGCTCTACGCGCGGGCGCTCGCGCAGGACAGCCGGCGCGCCGCGAGAACACTGTCGCAAAAGCTGCAGCGCTTCGCCGGCGACACCGCCGTGTACGGCAAGGGCGAAATATTGACCCCCGCCTGAGGCCGCCCTAGTCTTGTTACTTGGCGCTGATTCTGCGCCGAACGGGGCGAGACGGCTATGGGCTTGATCCAACTCGTGCTGACGGTCTGTGCACTCGCACAACCCTCCGTCTGCGAGGAGCGGCGACTGACGTACTCGATTGAGAGCGGTTCGCTCTTCGGCTGCATGATGCAGGCCCAGCCGATGATCGCGCAGTGGGCCGGAGAGCACCCTTCATTACGCGTCACACGCTGGCGCTGCGTCCTGCCCGAAGCTGAAGGCAAGAAAATTTAGCCTGCTCGACATGCTCTAACGGCGCGCTTTCGTCCGACAGAAATATTGAGTGGGCGCCTCAGGGCTTTTGTATTGCAAAGCCTGCTGCGCTGCGGCGGCGACCCTGTCGACATCAACGGCGCTGTGATGGTCGGTCTGGTCGATGGAGACGTAGCTCATGCCGAGGCACTCGGCCAGACGCCCGAAATATCGTCGTCTCTTGATGAGATCTGGCAAGGTTACGGGGTTGATCTCGATCAACACGGTTTCAGGACGCGCCCAGATCAGATTGGCCAAGGCCCCTCCATGCTGGCAGACGATGATATCCGCCGTCGTGAAGAGCGCAATCTGATGCGCGAGCCCCTTGCCCTCGAGGGTTGTTGATATGACGTTGGCGCCGAGCTGTGATATTGCATGATGCAACTCATCATGGTTGGCGATCGATCGCCGAGTCGCCCCGGCGGTCTTGATTTCAGAGAAGTCGGAACTGTAGAACGGGTCTTCCTCGGCTCTACGAACGATCAATACAAGAGCATGGTCGGATAGGCCCTTTTCTATCGCTAGAATCTCTGATCTAATTTCATGTTCCAAACGTTGCTTCACGATCGTTGTGGCTCTTTGAAGTATAAGTTTATCATAGAGTCGTGGGTGGTCCATCCCACCCAATGCGATATCCTTGACGAGATGCGCGTGCGCAAAGGCGATGCCCTCCTTGTGAACAGCCGATTCATGTATCACGACATTTTCGAGGCGGGCCTCATGAACGATATAGTCAAGAAGCGCGCAGCTGCGGACATGAATCGTCGACTTCGGGGCTGCGCGGCGAAGCTTGTCCGAAAATATGACGAGCGGCACGAAGAATCCCAGCAGAAAGTGATAGTAATGCTGCACGGAGCCCTCGAAATTGGATGGTCTGAGGTAATATTCGAATCGCCTGCGCAGCACCAGGCGTGAAAATAAATCGAGAATCAAATTCGGCTTGATCGCAACGAGCGAAAATTCTGGCGTCATGATGTTGCTGTTTCTCCTTCGGATCGCGGTGGCCGCCAAGGGCGGCGCGCTCTCGCGAGATATGATTTTACGACGACGGGCGACAGGCTGGAAGCGCCGATGAAACCGTTGGCTGTCATATTTTCTCCATAGAATTCGTCTAGCCGACTTGCCTCGTCATTCGAGATACGATTTGCGCGCCTCGGCGCCGTCGCGTCCTCGGCAGTGGAGCTGGCCATGATCAAAGTTGACGTGTGCTGCGAAGCCTTCGCCGGCGCGATTTATTGGCGCGAGATGATGCGAGCCGGCGCGACGACGCCGCGACTTTCCTAGAGCGGACTCCCTCTCCCCGCCTTCCAAAGCCCTCAAGCCGTCGTAAGCCGCGCGCGTCCGCAATCTCATGCGGGCGCGAGCTTCCGACGGCCCAATCTCATCTCTTTCATTTGACAGCGGTCCGCCATGACTCTCTCGCCTCACCTCGCGACTCTGCGCTTCGCTCTGCGCTACTGGCTGCTTTCACCGCGGCTTTTTGCGTTCGTGCTGGGCGCGCGGTTCCTTTCGCATGTGATGGACCTCAGCATTCCCATGGCGTCGGGCCGACTGATCGACCAGCTCAGCGACGCCAATTCCGAATCCGACGCGCCCTTCCGGGCGCTCGCCCTTCTGATCGGTCTCGTCGTCGGCTTTCACGTCTGCCGCAAGGCCTTCGGTCTTGCGCTCGTGCCGCTCGTCTCGCGCGGCATGGAAAGCTTGACGCGCGACGCCTTCGCGAAGGTGCAGCGCTTTTCGTCCGATTGGCACGCCAATGCTTTCGCGGGAGCGACCGTGCGCAAGATCACGCGCGGCATGTGGGCGTTCGATCTGTTGAGCGACACGCTGATCTTCGGCCTCGTCCCGGCCGCGATCGTGGTTCTCGGCGCCACGGCGACGCTGGCCTGGCGCTGGCCGCAGCTCGGCGCGGTCGTCGCGCTCGGCGTCGCCCTCCTGCTCGTGGTCGCAGTGTCGCTCTCCCTTGGTTGGGTGGCGCCGTCGGGGCATGCGCAACAGGCGATGGATTCGCGCGTCGCAGCGAGGCTCGCCGATGCGATCACGGGCAACCAGGTCGTCAAGGACTTCGCGGCGGAGGCGCGTGAAGATCAGGCCTTCGCGTCGCTGATCGACCGCTGGCGGGCGGCGGCCTCGATCAACTGGACCCGCGACGGGATTGCGGAAGCCGTGCAGACTGCGGTGCTGATCGCGATGCAGGCCGCGCTGCTCGGAACGGGGGTCTATTTCTGGCGTCTCGGGCGGCTTTCGAGCGGCGACGTCGTGAGCCTCGTCGGCGTGCAGGGTCTGCTGAACGGCTATCTGCGCGACTTTGGCGGACATGTGCGCAACTTCCAGAAATGCGTCAACGATCTGGATGACGTCGTGCGCTTCGCCGGCGAGGCTCCCGACGTAACGGACGCGCCTGGAGCGCGCCCGCTCGTCGTGAAAGCGGGCAGGATCGCGTTCGAGCGCGTGCGCTTTCGCTATCCCAACGCCACGCGGGCGATCTATGAGGACCTCAATCTCCTCATCGAGCCTGGCCAGCGCGTCGGCCTCGTCGGCGCGTCGGGCGCAGGCAAGTCGACGCTCGTCAAGCTCCTGCAGCGCGCTTACGACGTCGAGAGCGGCGCAATCCGCATCGACGGACAGGACATTGCGCGCGTCACCCTGGCGTCGCTGCGCCACGCCATCGGCGTGGTCGCGCAGGATCCCGTTCTCTTCCATCGCTCGCTCGCGGAGAACATCGCTTTCGGGCGCCCCACGGCGACGCCTGACGAGGTGCGACGCGCGGCGCGGCGCGCCCATGCCGACATATTCATCGAGCGTCTCGACGACGGTTACGACACGCTCGTCGGCGAACGGGGCGTGAAGCTGTCGGGCGGCGAGCGTCAGCGCGTCGCGATCGCGCGCGCCATCCTCGCCGACAATCCGATCCTCGTGCTCGACGAAGCCACGTCCTCGCTGGACTCGGTCTCCGAATATCACATTCGCGCCGCCATCGAGGAGCTGTCGCGCGGACGCACGACGCTCGTCGTCGCGCACCGCTTGTCGACCGTGCAGCGGCTCGATCGCATCCTCGTTTTCGAGCATGGGGTCATCGTCGAGGACGGCCCGCACGCCGAGCTGCTGCGACGACCGGGCGGCGTCTATCGACGGCTGTTCGAGACGCAGGCGAGCGGCGTCGGGGTGGATCTGCCCTTGGAGAACATCGCGTGACGAGAGAGGCCGATCATTTCCCCGAGGAACGCAAAGAGTCTACGAACTCTTTGATCTCCGGGTCATCCGGCGCGATCGCGAAGAGCTGCTCGGCGTGCTTCACGGCGGCGGCTAGGTCTCCGTCCTCTGCCTCATAAGCGGCCAGAGCGAACAGGATATCCCGATCATGGGGCGCGCGGGCGAGCGCAGCCTCGAGCGTCGTTCGCGCTTTCTCGCTTGCTCCCGTATCATGCAGCGCCACGGCGTAGACATAGGCAAAGCGCGCGTCCTGCGGCGCAAGCCGCGCCGCCTCGGCGAGCTCCGACATTGCCTCTCCGAGCCGCCGCTGGCGAACAAGGCTGAGCCCCAGGGCGTGATGGATCGCTCCCTCTCCGGCATTCTTCTCGAGCGCCTTCCGCAGGACCGCTTCCCCGCCGGCTTCGTCGCCCCCGGCGCGCGCGACCTCCGCCAGCGCGATCGCAGCGGGAAAGAAGGCGGGATCGAGCTCGATCGCCTTTTCATATTCGGCGCGCGACTTGTCGGTCTCGCCGCGGGCGTTATGGAGCGCGCCCAGATTGGCGTGCGACTCGGCGCGCTCGCCGTTGAAGAGCTGCGCGTCTACATACTCCTTCAACGCCTTGTCAAAGCGGGCGCGCTCAGCGGATGTCAGCGCGTTCTCCGCATCGCCGGCGAGCGCGCGGGCCGCCTCCATGCGCACGAGCCGGCTCCGGTCGTCGAGCAGGGGCGCAAGCGCCTTGTGTCGGGCTTCGGCGTCCGTCCCGGCGAGAACGCCGATTGACGCAAGGCGAACGAGCGGATCGTCGATCGAAGCCGAGCGGGCTGCGAGCTTGATGGCGCCTCGCGAGGCTTGAGGCCTGAGGCGCGCGAGCGCGCTCGCGCGTGCGAGAGCCGATTGGCCGGCGCCGTCGACGATCGCTGCGAGCGCCGCCGTCGCATTCGGCTCGTCGCGGTCGGCGCTCGCAAACGCTTCGGCGAAACTCTGATAGCCGCGGGGCTCGGCGCCCCAGGATTTGATCGCGTCGGCGGCCCAGGAGGCGGACTTTTCCGCATGGCACTTGTTGCAGGCGTTGGGAGTCCGGAGCGTCTCGGTCCGATCCGGACGCGGAACGCGTAGCGAATGGTCGCGCCGCGCGTCGACGCCCATGTAGGTCGTCGCCGGCATATGGCAGCTGGCGCATCGGGCGCCCGCGGATTCTTGCGGATGGTGATGATGCGAGGCTCGGGCGAAGCGCTCCGGCGCATGGCATTGCGCGCAGACGTCGTCGCCGCTCGCGCGGAGCTTGCCCGAATGTGGATCGTGGCAGTCGGAGCAGGTCACGCCCGCCGCCTGCATTTTGCTTTGCAGGAACGATCCATGTTCGAAGACTTCGTCGTGCTGCTGGCCGTCGGGATGGTAGAGCGGCGTCTCCAGCAGGGCGGGACGAAACGCATCATAGAAATGCGCGACGCTCGTCGGATCGTCCGAGAATTGCGCCCGTCTCGCGTGACAGCCGGCGCAGACGAGGACTTCCTTGTGCGTCTTGAGCAACTGCGAGCGGGAGGCCTGCCCCTTGTCTCTCATGGGCCAGGTGACGGCGCGCCGCTCGTCGAAAAGGGTGGAAAAGCCCTTTGCGAGATCCTTCGCGCGCAGTGCTTCGTCCTTTCGCGCCCAGGCGATGTGGCCGGAGCCCGGGCCGTGGCACGCCTCGCAGCCGACGCCGATCTCGGACCACTTCGTGTCGAAGCTCTTCGTGGTCGGGTCGTAGTTCTTGCGCAAATTCGTCGTGTGACACCAGGCGCATTGATAGTTCCAGTTCTGGTCGACGCCGGTCCAGTGCAGCGGGTCGCCGGGAGCGAGCTTTTGCCCTGGATAGAGATCGAACCAGCGCTGACCGCCCGCATCCTTGGGGCGCGCGTCCCAGGCTACTCCGAAGGCCTGCAAGCGCCCGCCGGGGAGCTCGAGCAGATACTGCTGAAGCGGATAGAGGCCGAAGGCGTATTTGACCTCGAATTCGGCCTCCCTGTCGTCCAGACCTCTGGTCCGGATCAGATAGCGATCGCCGGCTCGCGAGAAGGCGGTTTGCGCGCCGTCCTTTTCGAATGACGCGCCGTCGAAGCGCCCGAGCATCGACGCGGGGCCGGGCTTTTGCATCGCTTGCGCGTGATGCGAATGCTCCCAACCCGCTGTTTCCGCAGCATGGCATGCGGCGCATTCGTGCGATCCGACGAAGCCCGGCGGCTCCGGCGATTTGGCGGAGGCCTCGGGGCGAGGGCTCTCCATGAGTCCCGTGGCGACAAGGCCGAGGACCGCCGAGACGAGACCTGGCAAGGCGCGGGCGCGGAAGCGTCGCTCGCACGACGGCTTTCCGCCAAGACGTTTAAAGCGCATCATTGTCGCGATGTTCGTGCTGCAGATGAAGGAGGATGCAAGACGCGTCGGAGCGCGGGAGCCCAGTTAATTGTCTATAGTCGAGATCGTGTCGAATGGGGACTCGCTTGATTGCATGCGCCCAGATGAACAGATCGCCGAAAGGATGAGATTTTATGGTTGACGTCAGGTCCCCGTCGGAGCATTTTCTCCTTCGTGCGGCGAAACGCAGGATGCATCGAGCGGGCATGACGGCGCCCGTTTCACCGTAGATTCAATTTCAAAGCGCCGATCGACGGGAGACCGACAATGGATGTGAAGCGCATTTGTTCTCGCCTGCTGATGATTGGTCTTTTCCTTTTCGCATGGGGGGCGGCCGAGGCGGCGCCGCCACAGCAGAGCGCTTCGCAGAGCCAGCAAAAAAAGCCCAACATCCTCGTCATCTGGGGCGATGACATTGGCATGTGGAACATCAGCCACAACAATCGCGGCATGATGGGCTACCGCACGCCGAACATCGATCGGCTGGCGAAAGAAGGTGTGGGCTTCACCGATTATTATGCGCAGCAGAGCTGCACTGCGGGTCGCGCCGCCTTCATCGGCGGCAATGTTCCCGTGCGCACGGGCATGACCAAAGTCGGTTTGCCCGGCGCCAAGGAAGGATGGCAGAAGACGGACGTCACCATGGCCACCGTGCTCAAGAGCCTCGGCTATGCGACGGGCCAGTTCGGCAAGAACCACCAGGGCGATCGCGACGAGCATCTGCCGACGTTGCAGGGCTTCGACGAGTTCCTCGGCAACCTTTACCATCTCAACGCCGAGGAAGAGCCTGAGAATGAGGACTATCCCAAGGATCCAGCCTTTCGCAAGGTTTATGGCCCCAGGGGCGTGATCAAGTCCGTCGCCGACGGCAAGGGTGGACAGAAGGTGGAGGACACCGGCCCTCTGACCAAGAAGCGTATGGAGACGATCGACGACGAGACGGTCGCGGCGGCGAAGGAGTTCATCGAGCGACAGGTCAAGGCGGGCAAGCCGTTCTTCGTCTGGTGGAACGGCACGCGCATGCATTTCCGCACCCATGTCAAGCCGGAGCACCGCGGCATTTCCGGGCAGGACGAATATGGCGACGGCATGGTCGAGCACGACATGCATGTCGGCGAATTGCTCAAGGCGCTCGATGACCTCGGGATCGCCGACGATACGATCGTGATGTATTCCACCGACAATGGTCCCCACTTCAACACTTGGCCGGACGCGGCGACGACGATCTTCCGCAGCGAAAAGAATTCGAACTGGGAGGGCGCGTACAGGGTGGCGACCTTTGTCCGCTGGCCCGGCCACTTTCCAGCCGACGTCACGCTCACCGGGATCGTATCCCACGAGGATTGGCTTCCGACCTTCGCAGCGATCGCCGGAGATCCAAACATCAAGGAAAAGCTGCTCAAGGGCGTTGCGCTCAACGGACGCAAGTACAAAAACTACATCGATGGTTATGACCTGACCGGTTACCTTACCGGGACGGAAAAGGACTCCCCGCGCAACGAATTCATTTACGTGAACGACGACGGCCAGATCGTCGGGATCCGCAATGGCGACTGGAAGGTCGTGTTCCTGGAGAACCGCGGCGAAGCCTTCGGCGTGTGGCGCGAGCCCTTCACGGAGCTGCGCGTGCCGCTGCTCTTCAATCTGCGACGCGATCCGCTCGAACGCGCGCAGCACAACGCCAACACATACAACGACTGGTTTCTGGATCGCGCTTTCGTCGTGGTCCCGATGGCGCGGCTTGCCGGCAAGTTTCTGCAGTCGATAAAGGACTACCCGCCGAGTCAGACGCCGGGATCCTTCAATTTGGAGAAGATTCAGAGAGAGCTGTTGAAGGGCGCCAAGGACTGAGCGTTTGAACGTCTCCGACGAGGACTGCTGGCGGAGCTGAAGCTCGTCTTCAGCTTTCGTCGAGCGCGAGCGTCAGGCATTTCGCTGCGCCGCCGGACTTGAGGAACTCCGACAAGGGCGTGAGGACAGGGGCGAGCCCCATCGCGCGCAGCCGCGCCTGCAGATCGTCGCTTGCGGCGTTGAGAAATACGCGGCCTTGCGCCTCGACGGCGTTGCAGGCGAAGGCGAGCGCGTCGTCTTCGCTCACTGCGATGCGCCTGTCCTCGTCGACGATCGACGCGATGCGCCGTTGCGACGGGCCGTCGAAGGCTCGAGTATAATACATCAGCCGCCCCTCGCCGAGCGGGCAGAGGCAGGTGTCGAGGTGATAGAAGCGCGGATCGACGAGGCGGAGCGGCGCCGTCTCGCGAGCGAAAATCTTCTCGATGAGCTGCGGCGCTCTTTCGCTCGAACGAAAGCCCCAGCCGCACCAGATGATCTCCTGGCCTCGCTGGAGGAGCGCGTCGCCGGCGCCTTCGAAGCTCACATCCGCCGGCCAGGGCGCGACGTCAAAGCCATGGGTCTCGAACCAGTCGCGAAAGTGGCGTTCTTCCTCGCGTCGCTCTCCGAAGTGGAAGCGGGACAGGATCACGCGGGCGCCGATCGTGAGGCCGGCGTTGGCGGTGAACACCATGTCGGGAAGGCTTGGTCGCGGTGGGACGAATTCCAGCGCCGCGACCTCGGCGAGCCTGCCGCGCAGGTTCTCCCACTGCGCGACGGCTCGCGCATGGTCGACGCCGCCGACATGCGCCGCCATCCACGGATTGATGACGTAATCTACGCCGTAATGGTCGGGCGCGCACATCAGGATGCGCCGCCGCCCGCCCTCACTGGCGGTCACTGGCGTAGCCCTCGCAGCTTTCGCCCACTTCCGCGAGCCCGCCCTCGAGGAAAGAGGCGAGAAGCGGTATCCCGAGCAGATACTTCGAGGTCGGGCCGACCCGCCGCTCGCGCGCCTGATTGACGGCCTCGGGCCACTCTTCCGCGGTGAAGTCGCCGCGCCCGAGCCAGCAGAGGGCGACGAGCTCGCACTGCTCGTCCTCGTCCATGGCGTCGATGAAACCAGCAAGCTCCGCGCGCACGGACGCAAAGGCGCTGTCCGTCAAGATGCTTGCGAATTTGTCGTCGCTCGGGTTGGAGGCGTCGGCCTCGACGCCCTCATCCTCGCTTTCGAGCTCGCGCGCCTGCAGGATGACGAAGCAGACTTTCTCAGTGTTGATGTCGGGCATGGCCCCGCCTCCGCGTCCCATTCGTCGTCTTTTGGACGCCTAAACACATAAGGCTGCGTCGGCGTCTTTGCAGCCGGAGACCCCTGGAAAAGAGTTGCGGCGCCGCGACGCAGGCGTCTTCCCGCGTCTCGGCGCCCAAGTGCGAGCGGCGTTCAGCGCCGCCGCCCGTGATGTCCATGCCCATGCCCATGCCCATGTCCATGGTGGTGGTGACCATGGTGGTGGTGACCATGACCCCCGTGACCATGGTGCGGATGGCCGTGGTGCGGATGGCCATGGTGCGGATGGCCATGGTGCGGGCGCCCGCGCCAGCCGTGAGCCCACCCGCCATGAGCCCGCCAGCTTGGTCCTGCGGGTCGCACGCGCCAAACCAGGCCCGCGGGCCGCCAAGCCGGACCGCCGCCCCAGCCGTAGCCCTCACGCCAGGCGTAGCCGCACCAATACCATCCGGGACCGCGCCAGCCGTCGGGATAGAAGCAGTAGACCTTCCCTCGCCAGACGAATTCCGGCGTGCCGTCCGGCGCGATGAAATAGCCGGCCTTCACGACATCGCCGACGGGCGGCGGCAGAGCGGGCGCGAGCGGCGCGGCTTGCGCGGCGGAGAACATGGCGGCGCCGCAGAAGATGGCTGCCGCCGCGAATTGCGTGACTCGGTTCATGTCAGACGACTCCTTTGTTCAGGAGCTTGCGCTCCAGCGTGGCGCGGATCATCGGGCGATCTCGCGGCTGACGCCGTTTTCCTGCTGGTTGAGGGCGCGCTGTTCGGCGCGGGTGATGTGGCCGTGGCGCTGGCTCGCCATGAAGCGCTCCTCGCGGCGAATGAAGCGATCCTGCGCATGCAGGGCGCGCGCGCGTCTGCGGCTGATCTCGCCCTCGCGGAGCTCGTGATTGATGCGGCGGTTCTGGTTGGCCAAGCGATGGTTGACCTCGGCGCGCCGCGGATGGCGCTGCGCCCATGTCGAGGCGGAGGCGTCGGAGGCGCCGACGAGCCCGATGGACGCGGCGATGAGCGCGGCGCGAAGCGAATTGGAGACGAAAGTCATGTTCTTTCTCCTGCGATTCTGTCGTGATCGACGCGGAAAACATCGCCTATTCGCCGTGAACCGCCCCTGAAGCCGGCGTTCATCCGGGATTCAGCTAGCTGCCGGCCCATCAGATGGCCGCGCGCCAATTGATCGCCGCGTGCAACGGGTCTAGTCTTGCTCGAGGCTCCGCCGCATCGGGCGGCGCATGGGCGCGGAGGCGAAAATGTTCTTCATTCTGCTCGGGCTCGTCGCGGTCGCAGCCCTTTGGCTGCTCTCTTCCTACAACGGGCTCGTGTCGATGCGGCAGCGCTGCGGCCAGGCCTTCTCCGACGTCGACGTGCAGCTCAAGCAGCGCCATGACCTCATCCCCAATCTCGTCGAGACGGTGAAAGGCTATGCGACGCACGAGCGCGAAACGTTGGAGGAGGTGACGAAGGCGCGTAATCTTGCGCAAACCGCACAGGGACCTGCCGCGCAGGCCTCGGCGGAGGCGGCGCTTTCTTCTGTGCTTGCGAAGCTCATCGCGGTCGCCGAGCGCTACCCAGATCTCAAGGCCAACGCCAACTTCCAGCAGCTGCAGAGCGAACTCGCCGACATAGAGAACAAGATCGCGGCGGCGCGCCGCTTCTTCAACAGCGCGGTCGCCGAATATAATTCCGCGCGCGAGGGCTTTCCCGGCGTGGTGATCGCAGAGCGTTTCGGCTTCAAGCCCTCCGAGTTCTTCAACCTCGAAGAGGGAGAGCGCAAGGCCGTTCAGGAGACGCCGAAGGTGCAATTCTAGGCGCCTCATCCACTTCCTGCGGCTTGGCGAAGAGAAGCGCCTTCTTGAAATCTCTCGCGCTCCGTCGTGCAAGGGGCGAGGTCGAGCGAAGAGAACGAAAATGTTCAAAGCCTATGGGCTCTATTCGCACATCCAGGCTAACAGGCTGCGCTCCGCGATGCTGCTCTTGGCCTTCGTCCTGCTGCTCGTTGCGCTGATGTTCTCCTTCGCGTTGCTGTTCGAGGCCTTCACCAGCAACGCGCCGCTCGAGCGAATCGTCGCGCGCGCGGTCTTCGATGTGGGGCAGGGCTGGCCGATCGCATTCGGCGCGGCGCTGCTGTGGTTCTGCATCGCCTTCCTGTTTCACCAGAGCATGATCGACTTCGCAACGGGCTCGTCGGGCGTTGTGCGGGCCGAGGCGCCGCGCCTCTATAATCTGCTGGAGAATCTTTGCATTTCCTGTGGCGCGTCCATGCCGCGGCTCAAGATCATCGAAAGCGACGCGCTCAACGCCTTCGCGAGCGGAATTCGCGACGGCAACTACAGCGTCTCGGTGACGCGCGGGCTCATCGACAATCTCGGCGACGACGAGCTCGAGGCGGTGCTCGGACACGAGCTCACGCACATCCGCAATCGCGACACGCAGCTCATGGTGATCGCGACGATCTTCGCGGGCATTTTCGCCTTCGCCGCCGACCTCACCATCCGCAACTGGAATTTTCCTTTCGGCTTCTCGCCGCGACGCGGCGGCAGTCGAGACGATGGCGGCGGCGGAGGCGGCGCCCTGGCCGCGATGTTGATCGCGCTCGCGGTGATCGCGCTGAGCTTCGGGGTTTCCGTATTGATTCGCTTCGCGCTGTCGCGTTCGCGAGAATATCTCGCCGACGCCGGTTCGGCGGAGCTGACGAAGAACCCCGACGCGATGATCTCGGCGCTACGCAAGATCGCCGCCTATCCGACGATTCCCAATATGCCGTCGCGCATGCACGCCTTTTTCATCGAGAGCCCGGCGGTCGACGCCGAAGGCGGCTGGTTCGCGACGCATCCGTCGATCGAGGACCGCATCGCCGCGCTGGTGGAATTCGCGGGCGGCAGCGTGGGAGCATCTTCGCGCCGGGAAGGGAGTGGTCCCGCGCCTGCTTCGCCCGGTGCGGGACCGTGGGGTTGAGCCCGCGGTCCCTGCGGCGGCAGCCGCTAGCTCGGGATGAAAATGGGAACGTTGCGCCGGCGCGCGGCCTCTGCGAGGCGCGCGTCGAGCGTAATCAGTTGCGCGTTGTGTCGGGAGG
>Ga0187782_10000335_pt1 | contig 30885 bp, 30 predicted proteins | sample 0715_SJ02_MP15_2_FD_132454 | JGI IMG/M metagenome (GOLD analysis project Ga0187782, IMG submission 132454) | Tropical peat soil microbial communities from peatlands in Department of Meta, Colombia - 0715_SJ02_MP15_20_MG | ecosystem: Environmental > Terrestrial > Soil > Wetlands > Peat | place... | reverse complement strand
TGAGCTTCACCCGGCCGTAGCCGTCGTCCCGGTAGCGCCCCACCCGGTCGACCAGCCGTCGCACGCTGGGCTGGATCCCCACCGACACTCCGACGACGATCCGGACGCGGCGCGCACCGAGGTACCGGGCGACGGAGACGCGTCGGGCCTGCGCGGCCAGATCGACGAGCGCCGCCTCGACGGCCGCCTTGGCCATCATGTTTCCCCGGAACCGTGCCACATCCGCGTGGAACGATTCCGGCGTGACCGATCGCCCTTTCAGGATTCCCGGGAGGAGATGGCGCAGCAGCATGTCCCGCGCCGAAACGTTCGACTCGCTCGAGTAGAGGGGGTCGAGCGACGCGACGCATTCGCCCCATCCCACGAGGCCGTCCCGGGATTCGAGACGCAGCAGCAGGAACTGGCGACGGCGCTCCACCCCGAAGCTCGTTTCGAACGGCTCGACCAGGTCGAGCGCGATCTCATCGAGGCGCGCGGACGCGATCTGCACGACCTCCGCCGCTCCCGCCCGGAGTAGGCGGGCGGCTACTTAATCCGCGTCCGGCGTGCGAACGGACGGTCGCCGTACCTCGGCCGCCCGCGGTGGCTTTATAATCGGCACGTGGGTCCCCGCCCCGCGTTCCATGGGGACTTCCGCCTATCGGTACATGGCCCGCTCGTTCCGCCAGACCCAGGGCGACGAGGGGGCGGCACTGCGGCACGAGCGACTGCTCACGTGGCGCCGGGAGCACACCGTCACGCGGCTCGAGCATCCGACACGGCTCGACCGCGCGCGCGCCGTGGGGTACCGGGCGAAGGGCGGTTTCATCGTCGTCCGCGTTCGGGTCCGTCGAGGGGGTCAGCGCAAGCGCGCGATCATCGCCGGACGTCGTCCGAAGCACAAGGGGGTGCTCCAGATGGTCCTCGCGAAGAGCCTGCGTCGCATCGCCGAGGAACGCGCCCAGAAGCACTATCCCAACCTCGAGGTACTCAACTCCTACTGGTTGGGAGAGGACGGGAAGCAGAAGTTCTACGAGGTCATCCTCGTCGATCCCGCCGCCCCCGAGGTCCTGTCCGATCCGCGCATCGCGTGGATCGCGGCCCCGAGCCAGCACGGTCGCGTGTATCGCGGGCTGACGAGCGCGGGCACCGAGGGTCGCGGGCTCCGCTGGAAGGGCAAGGGGACCGAGCGCTTCCGACCCTCGCGGGCCCGGAACCGACGCCCGACGCGGCGCACGCAGACGAAGGTCATCCCCTAGTCCGCTAGCCCGGCCCGTCCTCCGCCAAGAAGTGGTCGAGCGACGCGCCTCGGCGTTCGGCGAGCCGGCGCGCCCACGCGTGCAGTCCCTCGACGTGGACAAGCTCGCCGCGCAGGATGCGCGCCAGACGTCGACGAAACTCGAGGTCGAGCGCGATCGGCTCCGCTTCGAGGAACTCCTTGAGTCGGTGCGCGAAGTGTCCGCCTTCGCTGTCCCAGTCGGTGAGCACGACGACCCGGCGGCTGTGCCGCGCGAGCCCGTGCGCCATCCGAGCGAGCGAATCGCCCCGATGCACCAGCGAGATCGGGCCCTCGATGCCGAGGCGGCGGAGCGAGCGAAGGTCCCGCTCCCCTTCCACGACCAGGACGGTCCCCTCTTCCCGGCTGGCCGCGCGCAAACGCGTCCACAGCTCGAGGAATTCGTCGAAGGGGTCGTCGTCCGTCCGGGCCCCGCTCATCTTCCCTCGTGGGCTTTCGGAGCGTGCGCGCGCCCGGTTCGGGTGCGCCCGCGGCCGCACTCCCGCTCACCTCTCATAGTCCTTAAGTTGTCGAACGCCCCCCCGAGGGACCGCATGCCCGACCAATTCACGCTCCTGCTCGAGTGGCGTCGGAACGAGTCCGCCGTGCGCGGGCTGGGCAAGCTACCCCACGACTTCTACACGTCGACCAGCAGCTATCTCGCGGACCTCAAGCGATCGTACGAGAGCGACCTGCGCGAGAACCCCTCGGGCCGCAAGGGAGAGATCTCCCGACAGACGTACCAACGGGCCAGCTCGCTCGCGCGCGACATTGTCGAGGGGCGGGTCCAAAAGCTCCTGACGGCCGCCTTCCAGGCGAGCATCGGCGGCGCTCGGGACCTTCCGAACGCGCTCGCCGAGGAGCGGGCGATGTTCGATCAACTGCTCGGCGTGTTGCTCGATCACCGGCGGGCGGTCGCGCCGTACCTCGAGCCGCCGGCCGCCACGCCCGCGGTCGTCCCGCCTCCGACGTCCCGATCCGTGGTCGCCCCGGCCGCCGTCGTCGCGGGTTCGGGGGTTTCGGGACCGGCGGCTCCACCAACTACCTCGACGGCCGCGCCGCTCGCGTACGTGCGGATCCTCAAGGATGGCCGCCCGATCGAGGTCGGGTCCGAGACGATCGACCTGCGGGCCGACGACATCGTCTCGTTACCCCCCGAGACGGCCCGGCTCCTGATCGACGCGAAGATCGCCGAACCGGTAACGACCCACCCTATGCGACCGGCCACCTGAGCGGGCCGAGCGCGTCCGCGCACGACCGCGCGACCAGCTCGAGCACGCGAAACCGCTCGAAGCCGAAGAGCAGGTTCTTCGCGGCGAGCCGAAGTCGGACCTCGGCCTCGGCCGACGGCGCACGCGCGAGTTCCGCCTCGAGCTGCCGTGCGAACCCCCACGCGGCGAGCGCCTCCGACTGGGGACCGTAGGCCAGCTCGGCGAATCCGGCCCGGCGGGCCGCCGCCCGCAGGCGCGTGAAATTGACGAACATCGAGAGATCGCTGGCTCCCGGCTCGGACCAGAAGTCCCGCAACTCTTGGTGCCGACGGAAGCTCGCCACGGTCCCCTCCGGATGGGCGGAGAACTGCTCGTTCTCCTCGTTACCGTAGTCGATCAGCACGACCGCCCCCCGGACGAGATGGTCGGCGACGGTACGGATCCACGACTCGGCGGCCGGGGAGACCTCGGCGATCGCGCCGGGTTCCCTCGGGGTCGCGAGATCCCTCGGAAGATCCGTCGGATCCGCGGTCGCCTCCGCCGGAACGAATCCGGTGCCCGACCGACGGAACCCGAGCTCGGACCAACCGTCCCCGGTCCAGCGGAGACGGCGGCCGGGCAGCGCATCGAGGAACTCGTTGCCGACGACGACGCCTTCGAACGGGCCGCTCGCCCCGACGGCCGGATCCACGCGCACCGGCAGATGGGCTCCCGCCGCCGCGCGCGCGCGTTCCAGGGATCGGCGGGCGAGCGCCGGCGAGATCTCGACGAGATGGTAGGAAAGGCCTTCGAGCGGTTCGCCGGACTCGACGAGCGAGGCCAGCAGGGAGGCCGCGAGGGTCCCGTCCCCCGGACCGATCTCGAAGATCTCGAACGGCCGATCCCGGCCGAGGGTGCGCCGGATCTCGAGCACGCGCGCCCCGATCGTCCGGCCGAAGAGCGGGTGCACGTGACCCGCGGTGTAGAAGTCCCCCGCCGGGCCCAGCGGGCTGTCGTCCCGCGCGTAGTAGCCGATCTCCTCGGCGTAGAGCGCGATCTCCATGAAACGATCGAACCGGACAAATCCCCCCGGTCCGGCGACGCGGTCGAGCTCCCGTCGCACGCGCTCGATCCGCGCTGCCTCGGCCGTCGCGGCGGGCGGAGGATCGCGCACCATGCGACCGGTCTCGACCCCGCGGTCGCGGGCTATCCGATGTACCCGAGGTCCTCGCGCGGCGCGGCACCGGGCGTTGGGGTCGGCTCGCTCGTGCGCTGCTCCGCCTCGTGGATCTTCTGAGCGATCCGATCGATCTCCTTGGCCTTCGCCTCCAGCGCGGTGAGATCGAGCTTGAGCTCGAGGACCTTGCCGAGCACCTTGAGGACCGCCTCCGCGCTGCGCGGATCGACGAAGTAGCCGCTCGTCTCGCCCATGAGGCACGCGCCGTCCATCCCGAAGAGCCGCCCGAGGCCGAGGAAGAGCCCGCTCGCCCCGATGAGCCCTCCACCGGGATCGTTCCGGGAGAAGACGACGCCCGACTTCGTGAGCATCTCGACGCGCGCCGGGTTGGTCGCGGCCCCCAGGACGCGCGGGGTCTCCACGACCCTCCCCTGGGCGAATCCGGCGAGCGTGTAGACCTCCTTCACGCCGAGCTGGTGGCAGTAGTCGAGCACGCGCTCGGTGATCTCGTACTGGCCCTCCGGCGAGATCCCCTGGTAGTCGCCCCCGAGCACCAGGAGGTCGTGGTGCGCGGTCGGCGGGGCCCTCCAGTAGGAGAGATCGTTCGAGACGAGCCGGATCACGCCGTCCTCGCCGACGTAGACCTGCGGGGGGAAGAACTTCGAATAGATCACCGCGAGCGGGCGCGTGGGGAGCTGGTCGCGGAGATAGTCCGCCGCGAGCTTCCCGACGTTGCCGACGCCGGGGAGTCCCTCGACCAGGATCGGATCGCGCAACTCCACCTTCTCGAGCGTGCGGATGACGACGTCCTCCACGGTGACCTTCCCTACCGCCGACTAGCCGGGTGTCGCCGATAAAGATTCGGTAACGGTCGCGTGCGGTGCTATCCCGGCGCGGGCGCTTCGTCGATGACGTGCCAGCCGTTCTCGCCCATCTCGGCCCGCCAGATGCGCGAGAGGTCCGGGCGGTTCGCGACCTTCTGGAGGTCGAGCCGGTGCTCGTAGCGGTATTCCTTCGGCTCGGCCGTGAGCTCGACGACCACGTCCGCGAGGTCGTGGAGGCCGAAGGCGCTGCGGTCGTGCGCGGGCGCGTGCACGGCGATCAACGCCTGCCCGCCGATCGTCTGGCAGCGGTGCCGGATCTGCCGGGCGACCGTCGTCACTTCGTGCGGCGGCAGCGCCTCGAAGAAGAAGTCGATGGAATCGATCACGAGCCGGAACGGGCTGTCGATCCCGGCGAGATCGGAGAGCATCCGGTTCGTCAGGCTGAACGTCGCGAGATCGGCGCCCGCGGGCCGCGCGGCGACGATCTGGTCGAGCGAGAGGCCGACCTCGCGCGCGCGCGCGACCTCGAGCCCGCGGACGAGCACGCGATCGTAGTACTCGTCCGCGAGGTTCACGATCTGCACGCTCGCCGGGTCCCAGCCGTAGTCCGTGAACGCCTTGCGGACCTCCTCGGTGCGCTCGTACGTGGTGTAGAACAGGACGGGGACGGTGCCGACGCCGGCCTGGGCGAACTGCTTCGCGAGGACCGGGGCTCCCGAGCCGGAGCTCCCCGTGAGGAGGGCCATCCACCCGGGGGGGAGCGCGGTCCAGAGGGTCTGGTCGACCTCGGGGATCCCCAGGACGCGAATGGACTCCGCCATCGCTACCGCCCGCCGCGCGCGACGTCGATCGTCTCGTCGACGACGAGGTTGAGCATCTGCTCGACGCCCGTCGTCTCCTCTTCGGTCGTGTTGAGGACGAGCGTGAGCACCCCTCGGCTCTTCAGATTGTTGAGCAGGATGTGGAAGAACTCCGACAAGAGCTCGGGCGGGTTGTGGATCGCGAGGGAGTTGACGCTGTCGATGACAACGATCGACCGCGGGTGCGGGTACTTCTTGAGGAGGTACTCGACCCGGAGCATGATCTCCTCGAGCGCCCGCGGGCTCTCGACGTACGTCGCGTTCGGGAGCGGGTTGGCGTAGTTCATCATGATGTGACTGATCGCATCGACGAACGAGATCCGGTCGGGCGGCACGTCCAGCGCCTGCGCGAGGGTCCAGACGAAGGCCGCGGGGCTCGTCACCGCGACGTAGATCGTGTGCGCGTTCGTCTCGCTCCCGACGTCGCGCAGCGTCGCGTTGAGCACGGCGAAGTAGTGGTCGGCGTACTCCTGCGGATCGAGCTTCAGCGCGACCGCGCTGCCGCTCGGCAGGCTGCGCAGGCGCTCACCGATGTCGACCGGCGGCACCGGTCACGTACCCCCGGTCTCGCGCCCGCCCTTCAGGTGCGGGGCCATCAGGATGCCGATCGGCGTGAGCTCCATCACGTACTGGGCGCGCGAGTGGGCGGTGCCGCGCATCTTGACGATCTGGATCACTCGGACGATGTCGCCGAGCCGGCGCGTGTTCCACAGGAGGATCACGCCGTCGACGATCGCCTCCTCTACGCCGTGGAGCGAGTAGCGCCCGGGCGTCGGGCCGATCTCCGAAACGAGGAGCGACGTGCAGCCGGCGCGGTTGAGCTCCTGGCCGAGACGGAGCATGAAATCGCGGATCTGCTCGTCCTTGCGGATCCGATAGCAGACCGACGTGAGGCTATCGAGGACGAGGCGACGGATCCCGAGGGACCGGACGAGGTCGCGGATCGTACGGATCACGATGTCGATCTCCTCGGGGGTGAGCTCCTCGTGCCCGAGCCCGAGTCGGTCGTAGACCGTCGGAAGGTCGACGAAGACGAGCGATCCCTGATCGATCAGCTCGGTCCGGAAGAACTCGAACGTCGAAAGGTTCTGGATGAGCTTCGTCGAGGATTCGGTCACGGAGATGAACAAGGAGCGTTCGCCCCGTTCGGCGCCGCGGACGAGGAACTCGAGGCAGAGGGTCGTCTTCCCGGTCCCGACGCTCCCGGCGACCAGGACCATGTTGCCGCGCGGGATCCCCCCGCCGACGATGTTGTCGAGCCCTTCGATCCCGGTCGCGCACCGCTCGAGAACCGCGGCCGATGTCGCGAGAACGGGCGTTCCGTTCTCCTCGGGCGTCCGGGTCCCCGAGGGAGATTCCATCGGTGAAACGAGCCGTTCCGTGCCTATGAGGGTTGTGGCGGGCGAGAACGTCCGGCGGACTCGTCCGGGGCCGGTGACGGGGGTTCCACCGGAATGCGATCGGGAGCGAGGGTCCAGACGGTGCCGCCGGGGGTGTGTTCGGTGCGGACGATCGCGCCGAGCGATGCGAGCCGAGAGCCCGCCCGGCGAACCTCCCGACCTCCGGGGTCCGCACGTCGCCGGAGCTCCGCCAGATCGACCCGCAGCGTAGCGCCGGCCGGGAGTCCGACCGCCTGCGATCGAAGGTACCCCAGGACGGTGTCCTCGCTCGTCGGCCCGGACGGTGGGCCGGCGGAGTGCGCGGTCCCCCCCGGGATCTCGTCCGGCCCGTCCGATCGGGAGGAGCTCGGGAGGCGGACGGTCCGGATCCAGTGAACGGATTCCCCTTTTCCGAGGAGCAGCGCCGCGCGCCCCCGAGGAAGGGAGAGCACGGACTCCACGGAGATCCCGGAGGAAGCCCGGGCGATCTCTCGCGCCTCGTCCGGTGATCCGCGGAACGCCACAAAATCGGCGACATTCGTCCACACGGCCTCGGCGACGATCGGAGGAAGCGACGCGATCGACTGGGTCGCGAGGATCACGTGCAGATTGGCGAACCGACCAAGACGCAGCATTTCCGCGAGGCTCTCGTGCGCGAACCACTGCGCCTCATCCAAGATGACGAAGGTCTTCGCGGGGGACGGTCGCGCGAGTACCTCCGACCAAGCGATGGCGAGGTAGATGGAGAGCAGGTAGCGCGCCGTCGACTCGCCCACTTGGCGGGCCTCCCCCGACACCACGACGATGCGACCGGGTCGAACGAGATCCGAGCTCGGCAGATCCGGCTCGGATGCGCACAGCATCGTCCCGAGCACGCGGCTCCGCACGAGCTCGTGCAGAAGGCGGCGCGCCCCCTCGGCGTCCTCGGGCCGCTCGCGTACGCGCTCCGCCAACTCCCGGACGGGTCCGAGCGCGTCGGGCGGAATCTCCCGGTGGAGCCGCCCGCGTGTCGCGAGGAGCGTGTGCGCGTCGACCAGCGTACCCTGCGGCCACGCCGCGGCCGCCTGGAGCGCCCTCGTCAGCATTTCTTCCAGGCGCGGCCCCCAGAAGGCCGAGTCCACGTATCGGCCCGATCGGACTCGGCGCAGAGAGTGGACGAGGTCGTTCAACCGTCGTTCGGATCGGACCAGGTCATCGGGGGATGTGCCGGCAATGCCCTCCAAGGCGTTGATCCGGATCGCGTCATCGCCCGGGCGAATGCGCACGAGGCGGGACCGCGCAGAGGGGTCGAGCTCGCGAACGAAAGTTTCCGCGGTCGTGCCGAGCGGATCGAGGAGTATCAGGCCGTGCGTCCGGCCGAGCCGACTCGCGAGGGCTACGAGCAACGAGCTCTTTCCCATGCCGGTTTCCCCGAGGACCGCCAGATGCCGTCCTTGGACGGGGTCGATCGTCGGCCCCACGATCTCTCCGTTGTCGGTCCAGCCCAGCGAAAGGATCTCCGCTTTCGCGCCCCCACGGAACGGCGGGATCGCCGCCGAGGTCGGGCCGGGCAGCAGCGAGGTCAGTTCGAGTTCGGAGAACCAGGCGGAGCGGCGGAGAACGAGGTCGATCGGGGACGTCGCGGCGAAGGCGATCGCAGGGCCGGAGTCGCTCCGAGAAGCGCGTTCGAGGGCCCGGGCCACGTCCACGATTTCTGGTCCAGGATCCGCGGGTCCATCCGACTCCAGATCGATCGAGGCCTTCCAAGCCGCCGAGAACATCGGGGTCGGCACCCCCTCGTGGATTCGGGATCGGGCGCGGGACCCGGTGCCCGTCGCAGCGTGGACCGGCAGGGGCGCGGGTGCCGACCCTCCCGCCGCCCGGTCCCACCAACTCGTGGATCGATCGGCGCTCGCCCGGAACCGCAGGTCGATGCGGTACTCGCTCGGAAAATTCGAGAGGACGAGCTGCCATACATCGAGTAGCGAGGGGCCTTCCGCCGACGCGCGCAGTGCGGTCGGCCACGCGGCGGCTCGGTGGCCTCGGAGTCTACGATTGGTCGCGGGGCCAATCGATTCGCCACTTCGCCGCCAAGTCGATGCGGGGAACGCCGGGAGGAAGGCCCGGACGGCCCATCGCCTCGCCGCGGGGTGCTCGGCGAACAGATGGAGCGATGCGTTGCCGCCGGCGCGCAGCCGCATCCCGAACTCCACCCGCGACCCTCGCGCGGCTCGAACTGCGGCCTCGACATCCCGCCGGAATGACTGGAGCTCATCCCGTGAGGGGACCCCCCGCCGTGCCGGGTGGTACGCCCAAACGCTCGCCTCGGAGTTCATGGTTCCCAGAAGCCCGCGCAGTGCCCTGCGAGCCGACCGGTAGCGCGTGAATCTCGCCGTGCTCCCGGGGGGTGGAACGTGGGCCCGCGTCATCGTCAAGTAGAGGCCCGACCCGGTGACGAGCGTCCGGTCGCTGTCCATGTCGTCGCTCGAGGAACAGATCACCGCGGTGGAGGAGGAGATCCGTACCACCGCCTACAACAAGGCGACGCAACTGCACATCGGCCGGCTGAAGGCGAAGCTCGCCGTCCTCCGGCTCGAGCGGGAGACCCGGGCGAAGGGCAAGGGAGGCGGGATCGGCTACGCCGTCCGCAAGAGCGGTCACGCCACCGTGGGCTTGGTCGGGTATCCGTCGGTGGGAAAGTCCACGTTGCTGAACCGACTGACCTCGGCCCAGAGCGAGACGGCGGCGTACGACTTCACGACGGTCTCGATCATCCCGGGCATGCTCCGTTGGGGTGGGGCCTCGATCCAGCTCCTCGACATGCCCGGACTCGTTCCCGGCGCCGCGAAGGGTCGCGGCCGGGGCCGCGAGGTGCTCTCCGTCGTCCGATCGGTCGACCTGATCCTGTTCCTGATCGATCCCGAGCACACGAATCTGCGGGCGCTCGTCAACGAGCTCGAGGGGGCCGGGATCCGGATCAACCATCGACCTCCCCGCATCGTCATCCACCGGTCCGATCGCGGTGGTTTGACCGTGTCGAGCACCGTCCGCCTCACGCACCTCGCCGGCGGCGGGGCGGCCCAGATCGCCCGGGAGTTCGGTTTCCACAACGGGACGATCGTGTTCCGCGAGGACGCGACCGCCGAGCAGCTGATCGATGTCCTCGCGGGAAACCGCGTCTACGTGCCGGCGATCCTGGCGGTGAACAAGTCCGAGCTCCTCGCTCCGGCGGACCGGATGAGGTTCTCGCTCGATCTCCGCCCGTACGACCCGGTGTTCATCTCCGCGAAGGACCAGACGGGGCTCGACGGGCTCGTCGACCGGATCGGCCACGCGCTGCGCTTCATCCGGGTCTACGTCAAGCCCCCGGGGGAACCACCGGACCTCGACGAACCGGTGGTCCTCCGGGAAGGAGATACCGTGGCGGGACTCCTCCATCGGCTCCCGGCGGAACTCGACCGTTCGTTCCGCACCGCCCAGATCTGGGGAAAGAGTGCGCGGTTTCCCGGTCAGTCGGTCGGACGCGAGCACGTCCTCTCGGACGAGGACATCGTCACCGTCGTCGTCGCCCGGGGGAGCGCCCGGGCGGCGGCCTGAGCACTGCGCCGGTCTCCTCGCGGAAGAGCGCCGGCCGGGCCCGGCCGCCGATGAGGTAGTGAGCCCGGTGGAACGGGTCTAGGCGTACCGACGTGTCGAGCTCGAACCCACGTTCGAGCTCGGACTCGGCCTGTTCGAGGAACGCGGCCGGCGGACGACTCCGACCCATGCTCGCGGTCTTGAGCGCGAGCACCAAGGGAGCGCCCGGGTGGCTGAGGTACACCTCGGCGTTACGACGGGCGATGTCGACCTGGTCCGCCTGCGCAATGTCGACGTAGACCCCGTCGACCGCGGGTACGAGGTCGAAATAGCTTTCGGGAGATCTCGCGTCGGAAAGGATGGGCAACAGATTCGGCCACCGGTCGGAGAGCCGGAGCAATCGCGCGAACGGTCGGGGACTCTTCTCGAGGGCGTACACGCGGCCGGTGGGGCCGACCAGATCGGCCACGTGCGAGGCCGTCGTCCCGCTCGCCGCGCCGAGATAGAGCCACCGCTCCCCCGACGCCGGCACGCCCCCTTGCCAATCCCGCACCAACGCGGCGGCGAGCTTCGATCGTCCGGGTTCGAAGCTGCGGAACGCGTGACCGTCGAACTCCCGCCAGCGTTCGCCGTAGACGGGCGGCGGGTCCCCCGCGGCTTCGGTCCAGAGCTCGAGGTGGCGCTCGCGGCCGGTCCGGCGGAGTCGGACGGGTTCTCGGGCAGGGACCTCCCGGCGGCTCACGGGCGTCTCCGGCGCAACTGATCGACCCGCCGATCGCGGCGCGCCACGAGGGCTCCCGCAATGTCCCGGTGGGTCGTGACGTCGGCTCGGGCGGCGATCACCGCCAGGGCCGCGAGACTCCGGGCGTACGCTCCGCGCCGGCCCAACGGGACGTCGCCCATCCGATCGGCGCGGAACAGGACTCCGTACCGAGGTCCGTGTTCGGCTGACGGCCGTCGACGGGAGCCGAGTAGTTGGAGACGTGGGGCGCTCGCGCGCCCGAGCGCGGCGAGGCCGCCGGCCGCCGCCAGCAATCTCGCCGCACTGCGGGGGCCGACGACCTTGGAGAGGTTGGGGAGGACGACACGGGCCTCGCTCTCGAGGAGCGAGACCAATCGGACGTGATGCGTCGCGAGAACGCTCCGTGCGGCCTTCCAGCCCTCCGCGTAGGTCTCGAGGCGGGACCCGGGGAGGGCAAGAAAGCTCTCGGACGCACGTTCCTCGCGACCGACCGCGCGCTCCAGGCGCTCTTCCTCCCGGGCGAGCGTGATGAGCACTTCCTCGGGCGAACGCAGAGTTCGGGCGAGCTCTTGCGACGCGAGCGCCCGCAGGAACGCCCGCTCGACCCGGGGATCGAGCGCGGGTAGGTCCGCACGGACCCGTCGGAGGGCGCGAAGGTCGGCGATCCCCACCTTCCGACCGAGGCGACGCGAGAGCGCTTCGGCGAAGGCCGGATTCGCCCCGAGCAAGGGCACGGTCGCCGGCACTTCGGTGGCCCACTGGACCCACTGCGCGGGGAGATCCTCCGGTAAGAGCCCGGCGCGACGACGTCCTCCCTCCTCGGGTTCGTCCGCCCAGGTCGCGCGCCGGATCTCGCGGGTCCGCTCGTCCCACAGGATCAGATACGGTCCCCGAGCGACGGCGAGGACCGTCGCCACGCCCTAGAACTCCTGCAACGACTTCTGGAAGCGGTGGCGCTCCTCGGGGACCTCGACCGGATATTTTCCCGTGAGGCAACCCAGGCACAGCTCTTCGGAGCGCAGATTGATCGATTCGACGAGGCCCGGCATCGAGAGGTAGTACACGCTGTCCGCGCCGACGACCTTCGCCACCTCCTCGGGCGTCCGGTTGTAGGCGACCAGCTCCTTCCGCTCCTTCATGTCGATGCCGAAATAGCACGGCGCCCGGATCGGCGGGCAGCCGATACGCACGTCGACCCACGAGGCTCCCGCGGCGCGCACCATCTGGACGATCTCTCGGAACGTCGTACCGCGGACGATCGAGTCGTCGACGAGCACGACCCGCTTCCCCTTCAGGAGGCCGGGAATCGGGTGGAGCTTCACCCGCACCTCGGACTCCCTACGGCGCTGATCGGGCAGGATGAACGTGCGCTCGACGAACCGGTTCTTGATCAGGGCTTCGGCGTAGGGAATGCCCGAGCCTTCCGCGAACCCGAGCGCCTGGGGCCGGGCCGAGTCAGGTACGGGGACGACGATGTCGGATTCGACGGGGGCCTCCTTCGCCAGCCTCAGTCCGATGCGGTGGCGCACATCGTAGACGGGTTGGCCCTCGGCGATCGAGTCCGGCCGCGAGAAGTAGACCCACTCGAACATGCAGTGCGCCCGCTCTCCCCCGTTCGGGATGCGCGAGGTGCGGAGCACCTGGCCGCGCTCGAGCACGACGACCTCGCCGGGGGCGAGGTCCCGGAGCAGCTTGCCGCCCATCAGGTCGAGCGCGACCGATTCGCTCGCGACCGCGACGCCGCCCTCGAGCGTCCCGACGACGAGCGGTCGGATGCCGAGGGGGTCCCGGAAGGCATAGACACGGTTCCCGACGAGCAGCACGACCGCGTAGCCTCCCACGATCTCGGCGCACGACCGGCGGATCGCGCCCTCGAGGTCCCGGGTGCGGCCGTACTCGAGCGCGATCATCTGCGCCATCGTCTCCGTGTCGGCATTGCCGAGAAGGTCCACGCCCTGCGACTCGAGCCGGTGGCGGATCCGGCCGAAGTTCACGATGTCGCCGTTGTGCGCGATCGCCCCGTCCTCGTCGCGCATCTTCACGATGATCGGTTGCGCGTTCTCGAGATCGCTCGAACCCGTCGTCGAGTAGCGCACGTGGCCCACTCCCACCGAACCGCGGAGCGAATCGAGCAGCTCCTGCGTGAAGATCTCGTGGACGAGGCCCATCCCCTTGCGCTGGTACACGACGCCGTGGCTCGAGGTGGCGATGCCGGCCGACTCCTGGCCGCGGTGCTGGAGCGATCGCAGACCCCGAAACAGGTACGGCGCCGCTCCCTTCCCCTGCAGGGACACACCCACTACGCCACAGAATTCCCGTGCGGGCATTTCTGGACCGAGGGGGAAGGCACTCCTTCCGCAGGTACACACCGGCGCACGGGTCTTAAGCGAAGCGGGCCGCGTAGCTCGGACGCCACCAACCGCTCCCGGAAAACCGCGTCCGGAATTTTGTGAACGGGTTCGAAATGAAACCGCCGGTACGAAACGGCGATTTCGTACGCTTCCGGACGGGTCGGACTTATGAGCAGTATAACTTTCGAGCCCCCATGTCAGGCTACAGCAAGGTTCTGCTGTTAGTAGTGGCTGCAATCGCCGCGACGATGGTCCTACCGGGGGTATCGGCCCTGCCGATCGCCGGTGCATCGGCCGCGGCCCCGGCGACGGTGGGAAACATCGTAGCTCCAGCGACCGTGTCCCCGTCCGCCCTGCACACGGCGAACACCGCGGGGGCCAATGCCGCCCTCGGTACGGGCGCCACGGGAACGCTCCAGGAGCGAGTCCTCGCGAACCTGCGGGCCGACCACGTCCCGATGACCGACGCGTTCCTCCCGAATTTTGGCGCTCAGGTTTCGACGCAGGGCGGTCACGTCAGCCCTCTCTACACGAGCTCACCGGCGCCGACGGGGATCGGTGACTTCGGGGTACAGGAGGTCAACGGGCACGATGTCGGCACGATCAGTTACACCGACTCCGTCAAAGCGTCGGTCACGCTGAACCATGTCGAGCCGATCTACGTGACGTCGTCCGCGCCGGACGAGTTCACGATGCAACTGAACACGGTCATGACGAACGTCGACCTGTTCGGCAACGACTCCTATCAGTTCTGGATCCAGAACGTCCCGATCTACCAACCGAGCACGCAGACGCTCTCCTTCGAGGACAACATCTGGAACTTCTCGAGCCCGTCGTTCTACTTCTCGGCGAACTCGGTCTACGCGCACGGACCCGGCGGCGTGGTCGCGGCCCCCGAGCTCTACTTCGCGCAGGGTCCCTCGTACTACATGCCCACCCCGTTCACGGTCTACGCGTACAACAACGTCACCGTCGCCCAGGGTCGCTCGACGGTGTTCTTCAACTACACCGTCGTCCCGTCGAACGGGAACGCGTTCTCGGGGTCCTACGACTTCGTCGAGTTCAACTCGACTCCGGAGACCACGGGCGTCGCCCCCGCCCCCGACTTCCAGATCAACGGCAAGGCGGTGGGCGACACAAACTTCCTGCTGAACGACGCCGAGATCATGCTCGGCGGGCCGGGCGGCGGGTCCACCACGACCCTGTTCGACTTCTCGGGCGGGATGGGCCTGTGGGTGCTCCCCAACGGCACGTCGACCTACCAGACCGTCCCCTCGGCGTACGACTTCGGCACGGACACCGGTGAAACCTCGGAGGGGATCGCCGAGTACGCGACGACCGGAGCGAATCCGACCGCCGTGCTCTCGAGCGGGCCAGCGATGCTCTACCCGCTGTGGGGACTGAAGGGCGCGCAGCAGGGCGAGGAGACGATCACCCTGAACCTCTCCCCGTCGAACGCGTTCGTCTTTGCGAGCCCGGGCCCGAAGTTCGAGGACGGCACGGCCGCGTGGGGTCCGACCCGGGTCTCGGGTCCGACCTCCTACCACCTCGCGCCGGGGACGTACAGCTTCCGCTTCCTGCTGGCGGACCACACCCCGCAGGCGGCGACGTACACCTCGGGAGGGACGTGGACCGTTACCCTCGCGTCGAACCCGAAGCTCGGCGACTACACCCCGCTCTGGGCGGAGTCGAACGGCCAGCTCGCGGCGATCTCTCAGCCCGGGGGCGCGGGAACGATCTCGGACCCGTACTTCCTCGACAACGGTCCCGCGGTGGTGAACTCGCTCTTCGGGGAGGCGAACGACTACGACTTCCCGGTCTTCCCCGGGATCTACCTCATCCACACGAGCGCGTACGTGGACGCCTTCGATCTCCCGTCGTTCACCCTGACGTACAACCCGAGCGAGATCGTCGGCGCGAGGCTCTCGTTGGACGGCCTGCCCCTCTCGAACCAGCTGAACATTGAGACGTTCGATGTGACGCACCTGTCGATCGTGGACAGTCCGAGCCTCTCGGGCTGGTTCTTCACCGACATCGGGTTCGGCGAGCCGGCCTCGATCTACCTGTGGGACTCGTCGTACAACCTGATCGCGGGGAACACGTTCTACGTGGAGTCGAACGGGATCAACGTCGTGAACGGCGGCCACAACTGGATCTGGGGCAACGTGTTCTACCCCCAGGCGACGACCGCATCGGACCCGGGAGCGATCCTCAACGACGGGCTGACCCCCGCGATCTGGGAGTTCGAGTCGAACGACCGGATCTTCGACAACGCGTTCCTGACCCCGATCACGGCGATCAGCCCGCCCGAGAACTTCTACACGGGCGCGCCGCAGATCAACCTCGACTGGTGGAACGTCCCGGTCCAGCCCGCATCGGACGTCTTTGTCGTGAACGGCTGGTTCCTCTCGGGCAGCATCCTTGGCCTCTCCTGGGTCGGGGGCAACTACTGGTGGAACTACGGGACGGCCACGGACCCGTACGGCGTCCTGCCGTACACGGACGGCGGCGCGATCTTCTCGGGCGGTGACTACCACCCGCTGACCCCGACGCCGCTCTACGAGGTCCGGTTCGTCGAGCACGGGCTCCCGGCCGGGACCACCTGGTCGGCGACGCTGAACGGCTACACCCAGTCGACCAACACGACGCTGCTGATCTTCTGGGAGCCGGCAGGAACCTACGCGTACACCATCGGCACGGTGGCGGGCCACACCGCGAAGCCGGGCTCCGGAGCGGTCACGGTCACGGACCTCAACCAGACCGTGTACATCCACTTCCGACGCTAGCGCGGGAGCGATCGCGGTCCCAACCCCTTCCTTTCCCTCTATCACCGTGCCACGATCGGCGGGTCCGCCGGGTCGGTCGGAGAGAACGCAGCGAAAAATGGGTACGAGGGCTCCGGGCGGACCCGGGACCCTCGGGGTGGGAGGGGGGAAAGGGTGGGCTCGCTAACCGAAGAGGGCGGAGAGACCCTCGGCCGCCTCCTCCTCGGAGACGCCCTTCTCTTCCTTCTTCTCCTCTTCCTTCTTCTCGCCCTTGCCTTCCTTCTTGTCGCCGGGCGCCGCCGCGGCGGGCGCCGGGGCGCTGAACGTCTCGGCCTTCGCGAGGACCTCGGTCAGGTTGACGCCCTCGAGCGACGCGAGCAGCGCCTTCACGCGCGCGGTGTCCGGTTGGACCCCCGCGGCGGAAAGGACGCCGTTCAGGCCTCCCTCATCGATCGGCTTTCCGGCGGCGTTGAGCAGCAGTGCACCATACACGTACTCCATCGTTCTCACTCCGTGATTTCTTGGGGGGACCCTAGTGGCCTATGAGTTTGCCGACGGCCGCGGCTTCGCGCATCGCCTTCGCGAAGAGCGGCTCGATCGTCTCCTTGGTTACGTAGCCGGTCGCCACCGCGACCGCGAGCGCCCGGCGATGGGCGCGGCCGAGAAGGATCGGGAGCGTGGCCGGGGTCGCATAGCCGATCTCGACCGCGAGGCCGAGCGCGGCGTGCGCCGCGCGCGCGAAATCGCCCCGCCGCGCGTCGAGGTCCACCGAGAGGACCTCGGGCGGGTAGAAGACGTCGCCGTCGACGACCGCGCGAAGATGGAGGCCGACCTCGAGCGGGAAGATCTCGAGCCGGGTCAGCATCCCCGCGACCTCGCGGGAGATCGGCTGGCCGGCCCGGACGATGGTGGTGTCCTTCTTGAGCACGACCTTGCCCTTCTCGATCGCCGCCGGGAACCCCGCGTGCTGGAGCTCGCCGACGATCGGACCGGGCTTGAAGCTCGTCGTCTGCGCCGGGACGTTGATGTCGGCGGGCGCGATCTCTCCGCCCCGGGCGGGCGTGGGGGATCGGGTGCGCAGGAACTGCTGGTAGAGCGAGAATGGATTGCCCTCCGCCGACAGCACGGCGGTCTGGTCCTGGACCTGGTCGAGCAGCGGCCGCAACGACGGGCGCTCGGCGGCGGCCTTCTCGAGGGCGTGGCGGATCGCGCTGTTCGTAGCGACCGTGATCGGGGTGCCGCGGGCGCGGAGCTCGCGCCGCATCGTCTGGAGCGCGGAGGCGGGCACGCCGCGCACCGCGACGACCGCGGTGAGGGAGTGGCTCAATAGATGCTTCGAGAGCGCGTCGACGTGCTCGAGCTTCTCCGGACGGACGGAACCACGACCGGGCATCGGAGATCCTCCCTACCAGAGCCGGACCGCCGGCCCCATGCTCGTCTTGACGTAGACGGACTCGATGTTCGTCCGGCCCCGCTCGAGCTTCCCGACGATCCGCCCGAGGACCGCGTCGACGTTCTGGGCGATCTGTTCGGGCTTCATCGACCGGGTGCCGACGGCGGCGTGGAACGTGCGGTTCCCCTTCGAGCGGACGCGGATCGAGCGCTTGAGCGCGTTCACGAGGTTGCGCGGATCGCTTCCCGGTGGGACCGGCCGCGGCATCTTGCCGCGTGGGCCGAGGACGACCCCGAGGCGTTTGCCGATCGTCGGCATCAACGGGGCCTCGGCGAGGAAGAAATCGACCTGGCCGACCATCTTCTTCGCGGCTTTCTTGTCCTTCGCGATCTCGTCGATCTCGTTCGCGCGCACGACGACGTCCGCGACGCCCTGGACCTTCTGGAGGAGCTCGGGGGAGCCGAAGACCGCCACCTTGACCGGTTTGCCCCGCCCGTTCGGGAGCGGGATCTCGTCCTCGAGCCGGTTCTTCGGGACCGTGAGATCGAGGTCCTTCAAGTTGATGGAGATCTCGACCGTCTCGGAGAACTTCCGCTCCGGGGCCTTGCCGAGCGCCTCCGTGACGACCTCGAGCGATGAACGGTCCGGCATCGACGAATCCTTCGGCGGTAACGCGCGCCCGCCGAGTTGCGTTCCCTATTAAAGCGTTGGCTCGGCGCTCCTCGAAGATGGCCCGACGCGGGTCCCCAATCATATATAGCGGGCGAGTCTCGCGCGGCGCCGATGCACTATCCGAAGACCGTCTCGACGTACTGCCCGAAGTGCAAGACGCACACCGAGCACGAGGTCGAGAAAGGCAAGAAGCGTCCCGCCTCGGAGCTCGCCTGGGGCCAACGCCGGTTCCGACGGGCGACCCGCGGCTACGGGGGCTTCCCGCGTCCGAAGCCCGAGGGCCGCGCCAAGGCGGTGCGCCGGGTCTACCTCAAGTACCGATGCAAGAAATGCAAGTACACCGTCCAGCCGGCGAGCTGGCGCGCGAGCCAGCTCGAGCTCGTGGAGCACCACTAGGGAGTTCCATGCGCGCCCCCTCTCCGTTCTGGGTCGTGAAGTGCCCGGACTGCTCGACGGAGCAGACGATCTTCAGCCGACCGGCGACGGTCGTCAACTGCTCGGTCTGCGGCGCGACGCTCGCGACGCCGACCGGCGGCCAGGCGAAGCTGCGCGGAGAGCTCGTCCGTCCGCTGCCCGCCTAGCCGGGGGTCCGGACCTGCCATGCCGCTGCGCGCGGAATACCCCGAGGAAGGGGAGCTCGTCATCGGGACGGTCACCTCGATCCGGAACTTCGGCGCGTTCGTTACCCTCGACGAGTACGAGAAGCGCGAGGCGTTCATCCACCTCTCCGAGGTCGCGACCGGGTGGGTCAAGTACATCCGCGACCACATCCGCGAGGGTCAGAAGATCGTCGCGCGCGTGCTGCGCATCGATACTGCGAAGGGCCAGATCGATCTCTCACTGAAGCGGATCAACGACCACCAGCGCCGGGAGAAGGTCCAGGCGTGGAAGAACGAGCAGCGGGCGTTGCGGTTGGTCGAGCAGGTCGCCCAGGCGCTCAAGGTGAGCTCGGAGGACGCCGTCGAGCTGTTCGGACCGACGCTCGTGGAGCGCTACGGCTCGCTCTTCCAGGCGTTCGAGGTCGCGTCCGCGGATCCGAAGCGGTTCCAGAAGGAGAACGAGAAGACCCCCTGGGCGAGCGCGTTCCTCAAGGTCGCGCGCGAGAACATCGTCCCCCCGCACGTCACGATCCTCGGCACGTTCGAGGTGAGCGACCCGTCCCCCGACGGCGTCGAGCACGTCCGGGCCGCGCTCCTCGCGGCGGAGAAGGTCGATCCCGAAGCCGTCGAGGTCCATTACGTCGGGGCACCGAAGTACCGCATCCGGATCCAGGCGTCGCAGTACAAGCAGGCGGAGGAGACGCTCAAGAAGGCGACCGACGCCGCGCTCAAGTCGATCAAAGCCTCGGGTGGCGAGGGAACGTTCACCCGGGCATGACCGAGTCGATCCTGCGCGTCTGCCGAGGCTGCGGGCGCTACACGTTCCGCGCGAAGTGCCCGGAGTGCGGGGCGGAGACCCGGACCCCCCACCCGGCCCGTTTTGACCCGGGGGACCGTTACGGCAAGTACCGACGACTCCTCGCAGAGGCGTCCCGGTCCGGGTAGGGGGAGCGATGGTCGCGGGAGTGCATCGCATCAAGGTGGTCAACGACGTGAGCGATCTCGTGCCGATCCTGCGCGCGGTCGACTCGCCGGTGAAGCTCCAGCTGGTGAAGCGCCTCGGCGAGAGCTGGCTGACGCTCGACGACGTCGTCACCGAGTTCGGCAAGGAAGGGGAGCGCGCGCTCGCGTTCTTCGAGAAGTTGCGCCTGATCGACACGCGGTGGGTCGCGCGCGAAGGCAAGCGACAGCCCGACAAGAGCTACCATTTCTACTACTCGACGATCAACATCAACACGACGAGCCCGCTCTCGGAGATCTCCGAGGTCCTCGCGGTCGCGATGATGAGCCCGAAGGAGTACGTCCGTCTCGAGAAGAAGGTCTACGACGTCGTCGGCTCGGACGGGCGGTTCTTCTCGGACGTGGCGGAGGAGCTCGCGATGTCGCCGACGCGGCTGAAGGCGGTCGTCAAACGATCGGAGACGCTGGAGTACCGTGGCCACCGGATCGAGCGGTTCCAGGCGGAAGCGGCCCCGTAGCGCCGCGCCCGAGGTCACCGTCCTGCGGGTCGGCCACCGTCCCGGACGAGATCCCCGTCTCACGACCCATCTCGCGCTGACGGCCCGGGCGTTCGGGGCCCGTGCGATGTACCTCGAACCGCCGGATCCCGAGCTCGCCGAACGGATCCGGTCCGTGGCCGCGAGCTGGGGCGGCGAGTTCGAGATCATCCCGACGGACGATTGGCGAGGCGTGGTCCGAGCGTTCGACGGACCGGTCGTGCACCTGACGATGTACGGCCTTCCGCTCGAGAAGGTCGAGCCACGGCTCGCCGGTGCTCGACGGGTCCTGCTCGTGGTGGGAGGGGCGAAGGTCCCCGCGAACCTCTATCGCCTCGCGACGTTCAACGTTGCGGTGGGCCATCAGCCGCACAGCGAGGTCGCGGCCGTCGCGGTCGTGCTCGCGCGCTGGCGGGGCGTCCCGCAACCGGGACGCTGGCCCGGGGCACGGCAATCGATCGTTCCCCGAGCCCGAGGGAAACGCCTCGTCGCGCGGAGGGCCTCGCGATGACCGAGAACGGAGGTCCGATCCCGGCCCGCCCCTTGCCGGTGTCGGCGCGATCGCCCGGGAAGTGCATCGTCTTCGGCGAACACGCGGTGGTCCGTGGCGCTCCCGAGCTCGCCTTCGCGATCGACCTCTACACGCAGGTGCTGGTGCGACCGGGGACCTCCCATCGGCTCAATTCCGAACCGGCCGAGGAGGTGGCGAACGAGTACTTCCGTACGGCGCTTCGCGACTGGTGGCCGGACGGACCCGCGCTCGAGGTTCGATCGGTATCCCGCATTCCCCGGGCGGCCGGGCTCGGCTCCTCGGCGGCGTTCGTCGCGGGTCTCCTCGCCGCGTTGTCCGCGCCGCGCGGGGGGATCGGACGCGCCGAGCTCGCGCAGGCCGCGTTCGACACGGAACGCGGCGCCCAGGGCGTGGGGAGCCCCGGCGACACCGCGACGGTCGTGGCGGGCGGTTACGTCGCGATCAACGGGGGCCCGGGGGATCCGATCTGGACCGTGCGGGGCCCCGATCGATCCTGGGACGTCCGGCGGGTCGCTGACCCCGGCTGGGTCTGGGTCGTCGCATATACCGGGATTCCCCGCTCGACCGGCGAGGCGGTCCGCGCCGTCGGCGCACGGCTGGAGCGCCCGGAGGGTCCGGCGCTGCTGGCAGAGTTTGACCGGGTCGCAACGCAGGGAATCTCGGCGGTGCAACGGGGCGATCGCGCGGAAGTCGCCCGGCTCATGGCCCGGAACCAGGAGCTCCTGAGCGAGGTCGGAGTCTCCCATCCGCGGATCGAGGCGCTGATCAACGCCGCCCAACCCGCGGCCGAAGCGGCGAAGCTCACCGGCGCGGGGGCCGGCGGGTCGATCGTGGTCCTCCCGGTGCCCGGAAGGGAGGCCGAGCTCGTCCGCCGATTGGCGAGGGCCGGGGGGGTCCCCACGGTCGTGCGTCCCACCCGGGACGGCGTGCGCCTCGTCGAACCGTAGCTCCGGTCAGCGCCGAGAAACGATCCGAACCACGGCGTTGGGTTCGAGCGGATGGTCGGCCGCGAGAGCGCGGTGGGTTCGGCCGTCGATCGCCCGGATGAAATTCTCGCCGAGCTCGGTGTGCACCCGGTACGCGACCGCGCGCGCCGGGGTCTGCGCGGGGACGAGCAGCGCGTCGGGGAGGACGCGTCCTTTGCTGTCGGTCCAGTGCGTCTCGTCCTCGACGGGGTACACCACGATCATCGCGAGGCGGTCGAAGACCATCCGCTCGAGTGCGGTCTGCGCGCCGGTGCCCCCCCACGCGGCCATCACGCCGCGGATGCCCTCGAGGGCTTTCGCCTGCGCCGCGGAGAGCCGCGCGGCGTCGGGGACCCCGAACGTGGGATCGCCAGGGCGGTAGTAGATCAGCCCGGAGCGTGCGGCGCGGCGCAAGGTCAGTTCGCTGTCGGCCGAGGTCGGCACGACCGGGATCGGGGCCACCTCCTGCTCGAGCTTCGACGCGGACGGCCGCGTGCAGCGATCGCACTTGTTCGCCGCGACGAGCCGGGGCTTGGACGCCGCGAGAAGGGCCCGCGCGAGCCCGTCTCGGTCCGACTCGGTCCAATGAGCGGGGTGCGCCCGATCGGCCGGGCTCGAGCGCAGCGCGGCACTGATCGCCGCGGGGGGTATCGAAAGTCCCGTGAGCCGCTCCCCAAGGAACTCCTCGACCTTCTTTCCCTCGAGCTCCACGCCCTTCGCGTGGCGCTGGAAGTCCCGGCTGAGGATCTCGGCGATCCAGGCGACGAGTTCCTCCTCGAGCCATTGGACCTCGATCGCAGGGTCGTGGCTGCCGGGAGCGGCCAGCCGCCCCTCCTCGTCGGTCGCGCCCGAGAGGTCGACGACCTGCACGAAACCGTCCGCCGCCCGCAGATCGTCCAGGAACTTGTGACCGAGGCCCTTGCCGGTGGACGCTCCCGGCACGAGCCCCGGAACGTCGACGAGGTTCACCGGCACCCAGCGAACGCCGTCGACGCACTTCGAATTGCCCGGTGTGCAGGCGATGCCCTTCTCGGCGTGCGGGCAGGCGGTCCGCACCGCCGCGACCCCGCGGTTCGGTACGGTGGTGGTGAACGGATACGGGGCCATCGCGACGTCGAGGAGCGTGAGCGCGTTGAACAGCGTGGACTTTCCCACGTTCGGCTTCCCGATGACCCCGATCTCCACGGCAGGTTCCCCCCCGCTCGGTCTAGACCGAGTAGTCCGGTGGGATCTCGGCGACGCCGACCCGGTGATTCGCTTCGAGCGCGAGTACGAACAGCAGGTCGCTCAGCCGGTTGGCCCACGCGAGGAGTTCCGCCCGCTGGGGCTCCGAGCGGTGAAGACGCAGGACCTCCGTCTCGGCCCGACGGGCGACCGATCGTCCGACATGCAGCCGAGCGGCCGTGCGCGACCCTCGTGGCACGACGAACGTGTGGAGCGGCGGCAGCCCCGCCTGGAGACGATCGATCTCGTGCTCCAGGCGCTCGACGTGGCGCGCCTCGATCCGATGCGGTGGGCCCTTGCTCCTCGGGGTGGCCAGTTCGGCCTGGGCGATGAACAGCTCGTGCCCCAGCCGCTCGAGGATCGGCCGCAGCGCCTCGAGCTCGGAGGGAAGTTCCGAGAGGGCGAGGCCCAGGTGCCCGCCCAGCTCGTCGTACGCGCCGTACGCGCGGATGCGGTCCGAATCCTTGTCGACCCGTGAGCCGCCGACTAGGCCCGTCGTTCCATGGTCACCGGTACGGGTATAGACACGCGGGATGCTCTCGCCTCCGGTCGCCACGGCAGCTGGTCCAAAGGAGAGCTCAGGCCGTGAACGGGGCAGTAGGAGATGTGTAGCACCTCATTATGCTTGGCGTCCTGACGGCACAGTCGGCAGATGAACCCGCTCCGTTCGCTCCAGGCGATCCCCATCGATTCCATGTTGCAACCCTTCCCCGTGGTGAGGGCTAACGCCGGAGGAGCCCCCGACCCTCCCGATCCGCGTGGCGGCGTCCCTCCCGACGCTGATGGACCGACCGTGCGTGGTCGCGCAGGGTCGCCAGGTCCGACGGGTGGGTGCGAGCCAGTTCTCTGATTCCCGACACGAGGACGAGCGGCACCAGCCCGTCCAGGTCGTTCGCGTAGCCGTCCTCGATCAATTCCTCAAGCTCGTTGCGCAGCGTCGCGGGCAGTGGCACCGTCCCCGCGCGTTCCTCGGACGCCTGCCGCACCAACGTGCGGAGGGCCTCCGAGCGGTTTCGCACCCCGTGCTCGGTTTGGAATCTCTCGAGAAGGGCGAGCTCGTCGGGCGTCAGGCGGACGCCGATGAACTCGGTCGCCAGAGCTTTGGCTCGAGCGGTTCGCACGGCGTGTAACATTGTTTTACATTTATTTAGACGTTCTCTCGAAATTGGTTACCTTACGATAGTACCTCCATTGACTTTTTGTTAAACAGGCGGGGGCAGGGCGTCTTCAAGCCCTCCAACTCGGAAGGAGTCGCTTGGGGCCGGCCCCGTGCGAAGCTCCGGTTGGTCACAACTTGCGCGTCATGTTTCAAGGCCCGAGGTGAAGTTCGACGGGATCAACAACGACGATGCCACCGCCGAGGATTAGGCGAACGGCCGGGGGCTCGGGAACCTTCTACGCGAACACTTGAGAGGTGAGACGCGCGAATCCCGGACGCCCCTAGTTATTCGACACAGGCGGCGGTGGATCTCCTGTCCAGGACCCGCGATTCCGACGTTCATGCTCTCATCTTTTGCGGGAATCGGCCCGCTCGGCGTTCTCCACGAAATGGATCCAAGGAGCCCCAAGGGGGGCGGCTTCATGGAACGGAATGGCGGCTCCGCTCAGCCCGGTGTGCGCTCCCTCCGATGGACGGCTCGCTTGGAAGGAGAAGTCCTAGCCGGGCCGCGGAAACCCATGTACTCCGCAACGGGAGGTTTGAAGGCTCCACGCTCTGTGCCAAACGGTAGATTGTTAACCGTCCACAGGTTGCCCTCGACCATGTCGGCCTGGGGCTCTCGAGGTCGAGTGGGGGATCGTTCGCGGCCGCCTGATCTTCGGCGAAAAACGGGGTCATCGCCGACACCGGGAAAGCTCTCGATGATCCTGAGCGCCATGTTCGTGGTGGCCTTGTTCGTCGTGATGGCTAGCTCGGCGGGGTCGACGCACCCGAGCACGGGTTCGTCGTTCTTGCGAACTGCGTCCTCCCCCAGTCTCACCGTAACCCCGAACCATGACCATGAGGGACTGGGCGTCTCCGTCGAGGGGACCAACTTCCCAGACAGCTCGACAGCGAATGTCACGCTGGTGAGTCCCTGGCTCACAGTTTTCAATCTCACGGGTGCGGCCTACCCCTACAACACCCCACGTACGGTCGCGGTCAGCTCGGGCGGCGGCTTCTCCCTTTCCTACTCGATTCCCGATGTGAACCCCGGTCACTACGACGTGCAAGCCACCGATGGCGCTGTCCAGCTCGACAAAGCGTTTCATGTGACGTCCGGGACGAACACGTTGACCTTTTCTATCAGGCCCACCACCCAAGCCGTCGGTGGGTGCGTCCTGTTCAAGGGCACAGAGTTCTACCCGATGGACGTCGAGAATTTCTATCTTGGTCCGAAGGGCGGGTCGACCTTCCAGACCCTCACGTCCTTCGACGACACGACCAAGGGGACAATCGACTACAAATGGACGATCCCGAATTCATTGCCCACGGGTGACTACGTGATCATCATAGTGGGCGACACGTACGGTACTGGCGTGGCGGACTTGACGGTGACCTCCGGCACACCCTCCGCGTGCTGAGAGGCCGGGGGTCGACTTCTCGGGCCGGACTGCGCACGGCTGCAGCGGACGCCGCAGAGGCGTTCCCGCCCAGCCGGTCGACCGCGGTGGAACGGGGGCTGGACGTACCCACCCGCCAAAGCCGTCTTTGAGTGGCGCCGGCGACGTCGCCCGGGGGACGCTCCAAGCGACTCGTCCAATGCTCGCGCCGAGCCCCTATCGGGCGGTCGCGCGGGTTGATGGGGCCGGTAGTCCTCCTGGACGGCGCGTTCGGCCGCGGTACAATCTGGATTGCAGGGATTGGAGTCGCCCTGCCCTCTTTTGTTAAGCAGACGCGAGTAGAGTAGTTCCGAGCCCAGCACGGGGACGGGCCCAGTGCCGGTCGCGGACCGGCCGCGACCTTCGGAAGACGATCGCGTCGACGCGGGGCCTCGGGGACGACAGCCTTTACGCTCGAACTCACTGCGGCCCGCGATGGACCTTCCCGAGACACAATACGCAATGAGCGGGGACGTCCACATCGCCTACCAACATTTCGGATCTGGACCCATCGACCTCGTCTTTGTTCCCGGTTGGGCCTCCCACATTGACTTCGCCTGGGAGGACCCCAACGTGCGACGATTCCTGGAGAGGCTCGGTTCGTTCGCTCACGTCGTCTGGTTCGACAAGCGAGGGACCGGCCTCTCGGACAAGGTCGCGGACCTTCCGATCCTTGAGGTTCGCGTGGACGACGTCCGCGCAGTGATGGACGCTGTGGGGTGGGAGCGCGCGGCCATCGTGGGCATGAGCGAGGGAGGGTCGATGAGCGCGTTGTTCGCGGCCACCTACCCGGAGCGGACGAACGCTCTCGTGCTCTTCGGCGCCTTTGCCCGCCGTATCTGGTCCGAGGACTATCCATTCGCCCCCACCCGCGAGCAGCGGGAGGGGTGGATTCGGTCGCTTGAGAAGGGGTGGGGACGGGATAACGAAGTCGAACAGTTGGCACCGTCCCGGGCCCACGACCCGGAGTTTGTGCGCTGGTTCCGCCGCTATGGACGCGCCAGCGTGAGCCCATCGGCCGCCGTCGCTCTGGCCCGGATGAACACCGACATCGACATTCGACCGATCCTCCCCTCGATCCGGGTTCCCACCCTCGTCCTCCATCGCGACGGAGACCTGGACGTGGACGTGGAGAATGGGCGGTATCTCGCCCGCGCGATCCCGGGCGCCCGGCTCGTCGTACTTCCCGGTCGCGACCACCTCGTATTCGTCGGCGATGTGGACCGGGTCGTGGCCGAGATCGAAGAATTCCTGACCGGACACCGGTCGCACGCTCCGGTCGACCGGGTGCTGACGACGATCCTGTTCACGGACCTCGTGGGCTCGACCCAACTCGCCTCGAGGCTGGGGGACGGGGCCTGGAGCGAGCTCCTCACCCGTCACGACCGGGTCTTCCGCTCCGCCTTGGGTCGTTTCGGCGGTCGGGAAGTAAAAACGACGGGGGACGGGTTCCTAGCGACCTTTGACGGGCCCGCCCGGGCGGTCCGGTGCGCTGCGGCAATCCGAGCGGAACTGCGCGCACTCGAACTGGAAGCCCGCTTTGGGGTACATACCGGCGAGTGCGAGATGCGGGAAGGCGACATCGGCGGCATCGGGGTCCACATCGCTGCCCGGGTCATGGGGCTGGCTTCCGCGGGTCAGATACTCGCCACGAGCACGGTGAAGGATCTCACCTCGGGCTCGGGCATTCAGTTCACGGATCGGGGCCTGCACTCGCTGAAGGGAGTGCCCGAACCTTGGCGGGTCTTCGAAGCCACGGCGAGCTAACCTTGCGAGGATGAGGGGCCCACCAGCACATCCCGATCCCGTGACTACCGTCTCTCGTCGGAGAGCCCGACCGCGGCCGCCGCGATCGGCTCCGGCGTCGGAGGCGGGACCCGGATCGCGGAGGGTGGTGGCGGGACGATGGTCGTTCGCCGTCACGCGTCTCTCGCTCCGTCGCCCCTGGACCACGACGATGTCGACCAGCGCACGCCGGGAGACGATCTATGCGCGGTTCCGGTCGGAGGGCGTCTTGGGCATAGGGGAGGGCGCCCCGATCGCACGATATCACGAGGTCGCCGCGGCTGCGGTCCGGACGCTCACCGCGGAACGGCCAGCGCTCGAAGAACTGGCCCCACTTTCCCTCGAGGATGCGTCCGCTCGCACCGCGCGGCTTCTTCCCCGGCAGCGAGCGGCCCAGGCCGCGGTCGATATCGCCCGCTACGACTGGCAGGCGTCGCGTGCGCACGTACCGCTGTACCGGATGCTCGGCGTCGATCCCGAGGCGACCCCGGTGACGAGCTACTCGATCGGGATCGCGGCACCGGCCGAGGTCCGGTCGAAGGTCCTCGAAGCGGCACCGTACCCGGTGCTCAAGATCAAGATGGGTCTCGGGACGGACGAGGCGATCCTCGACGCCGTCCGAGGCGCGACCTCGAAACCGATCCGGGTCGACGCGAACGAGGGCTGGACGGATCCCGAGACCGCCCTGCGGAAGATCGAGTGGCTGTCGACCCAAGGCGTCGAGTTCGTTGAACAGCCCCTCCCGGCCGGCGATGTCGACGCGGCCCGGTGGGTGCACGCGCGTTCCCCCCTCCCCATCTTCGCGGACGAGGCCGCGATCGACGCGGACGCCGTGCCGGGGCTCGTCGGCGCCTACGACGGAGTCAACATCAAGCTCGACAAGTGCGGCGGGATCACCCCGGCGCTCCGCATGATCCGCGCGGCGCGCGACGCCGGCCTTCGGACCATGCTCGGCTGCATGGTCTCGAGCTCCGTGAGCGTCACGGCGGCGGCCCACCTTTCGCCGCTCGTCGACTACGCCGATCTCGACGGGAATCTGTTGATCGCCAACGATCCGTACCGCGGGGTCACCGTCCGGCGCGGTCGCCTCATCCTCCCACGCGGTCCGGGTCTGGGTCTCGTGCCCGCAAAGGCCCGTCGGCCGGGCCGGCGTGGGCCCTAGGCGACGCCGTTCCCCTCGAAGGAGTACCAGACGTTCTCCCCGCCGGAGAATCCGTTCAGCGAGTTCGCGTTGACGGACGCCGGGTTGACCCAGGGAGCGAGCGTGACGATCGCGTTCTCCTGCTCGGTGTCCTCGTAGAGATTCAGGAGGCTATAGACCGAGGAGATACGGTTCCACTCGAGGGCGCCCTGGGTGAGGTTGAGGTTCGAGTTCGCGACGTTCGCCCAGTAGGCGATCACGGCGTACGCCACGCCCTGGCATTCCTGGGCGATGAACGGCTGGCCCGCCCAGTACGTGAGGTTCGAAAAGCCGCTGACGCCCGAGTGACCGCAGGCGGCGGGGTCGTCGTTGGCGGGTTCCGTGAAGGTGAGGTAGTACGTGTTGGGCGCCGAGTACGTCCCCGACTCCGCCCCGTAGGCGGCCCAGTAGTCGTACGGCTGCGCGTAGTCCGCGGCCCACCCGAGGAAGTAGACCGCCCACGGGGTCTGGCCGTCGGGGAGCTCCGCCGAGTACGCGACCGACGGCGCGACGGGGAAGACGTCGAACACGACCGCTCCGCCCGAGATCCGCGCCACCTCGCTGGACCACAGGTTCAGCACCGACTGGTGGGTCGGATCGCCGAGGAAGTACATCGCGGGGATGTGCATCGGATTCGCCGCGGTGTACCCCCCCGAGCCGAACTGGGGGTCGTACAGGGGCGAGGACGGGGCCGTCAGCTGCTGCCAATACCACGCCGCGCTCGCGTTGACCGACGGACCCCCCGAGGGGTCCGAGAACTGGCCGGTCGTGACGTTGTAGCCCGGCCAGGAGATGTTCGTGGGGTAGTAGTCGCCCATGTACTGCGGGATGAACCCACCGTAGTTGAACCCGTACTGGATCCCCTCGATCTGGTTGAACTGGGCCTGCACCGATGCGTACGGATACGCCGCGTCCAGGAAGCCGCGGAGCCCGATGTAGCTCAGCGAGTTCGACTGGATGTTGATCGGGTACGGGTCGTACGTCTTCAGGCTCGTCAGGTCGATCTGGGTGTTGTACCCGAAGTTGAACGTCGAGGTCGCCGGGCTTTCGAGCAGCTTCAGGTCGCCCTTCTGGATCAGCGCGATCATCGTCGCCGTGTCGGCCTGTTCGATGAAGGCGAAGTCGGCCTGGCCGGCCTGCGCCGCCTCGATCCCCGGCGTGTCGCTGTCCTCCCAGTAGACGGTCACGGACTTCGCGTAGCTCCCGTACGCCGGTTGACAGTACGACGCACCGGCGCATCCCTGGGGCTGCTCGAACGCCGGGTTCGCCGCGAGGACGTAGCCGATGGCGGGGTTCGCGCTGACGAGGTAGTACGGTCCGCTGCCGACCTCGCTCAACGCCACGTTCGGCTCGAGCGTCGGGTAATCGGTGATCGCAAGCTCCTCGTAGGTGTCCCACGAGGTCGGGGTCTGCTGGGCCACGTAGTTCTGCCAGCCCGTGGTGTTCGTCGAGGTGACTCCGTTCGGCAGTTCGACCGGCAGGTCCGGTCCCTGCGACGTCCAGCCAGGTACGGTCGCACCGTTCGCGATGTACCATCCCGCGGGGACGATGTTGCCCGCGGTCCCGTGGGCCATGTACGACAGGAACGCGGGCCATGTCTGGCCCGCTCCGTCGACGATGAAGGTGATGCAGCCGTTGCCGCTCGCGCCCGAGATCGCCGACGCCGGACAGTACGCCGAGTCGTTCACGAGCATCGAGTCGAGGATGTTCGAGGGGGTGTTGTTGTAGGTCGAGTGGATCCCGGCGTCCCAGCTCGGGTTACCGATGGGCAGCACGGCCTGGGCGACGATCCATCCCGGCCCGCTGGCCACCGACGGTAGATCGGTAAAGGCGAGCTGGCGGGCGATCGAGAACAGCACGTCCGAGGGGTAGACGTTCCACGACTTCTTCGTCGAAGGATCGTAGAATTTCGCCGTCTTCGCCATCACGAACGTGTAGTGGTCCCCGTCGACGAGGGTATCGCCGCCGTAGAGTCCGGCGCATTCCGGGCTCCCCGGTACGCACGTCGCGATCTCGGGCACGTAGTTCGCGTAGCTCGGTCCGACGTCGGTCCCGTTGTACTGGATCAGGTTCTGGAAGAGGTTGAGCGACACCTCGGCGCCGACGGTGTAGTAATCGGCGGCGGGATCGAGCGAGATCGCGCCCCCGGGGGCGACCTCGTACGCCACGATCGAGCCCGGATGCGGACTGCTCGCGGTCGGCGGGGTGCAGTAGCGGCAGCCGAGGCCCAGCGCGGTCGGGGCGACAAGTACCGCCCAGGTGTAAGTGAAGGGCTGGGTCGTCGCCCCGTCGACCGAGCTCCCGTGCAGCGTGATGTTCGCGGTGCCCGCCGTCGTCAGGGTGTAGGATCCACTCGCCGAG
>Ga0187782_10000334_pt1 | contig 30889 bp, 21 predicted proteins | sample 0715_SJ02_MP15_2_FD_132454 | JGI IMG/M metagenome (GOLD analysis project Ga0187782, IMG submission 132454) | Tropical peat soil microbial communities from peatlands in Department of Meta, Colombia - 0715_SJ02_MP15_20_MG | ecosystem: Environmental > Terrestrial > Soil > Wetlands > Peat | place... | reverse complement strand
TGGAGAATGCAACGGCTCTCAAGGAGGCGGAGGAGGCACGGACTCGCGAGCGCCTCCTGCGCAACGAGGCGGAGGTCGCCAACCGGGCGAAAGACGAATTTCTGGCCACCGTTTCGCACGAGCTCCGCACGCCGCTCAACGCCATCCTCGGCTGGACGGTCACGGTGCGTCGTCGGGGGCTGGGCGAAGAGGTGGATCGCGCCCTTGCGATCATCGAGAGAAACGCGCGGGCCCAGGCGCGACTCGTCGACGACGTGCTCGATCTCTCTCGGATCATCAGCGGGAAGATGGTGCTCAACGTAGGGCCGACGAACGTGGCCGACGCGGTGGCCACCGCCGTCGAGACGGTATCGCCTGCGGCGGACGCCAAGGGGATCACCATCACCTCCGACGTTCCCGAAGAGCCGCTCACGATCCTCGCAGACGCCGATCGCCTCCAGCAGAACGTGTGGAACCTTCTCTCCAATGGCGTCAAGTTCACGCCCAGGGGGGGAGAGGTCTCGGTAAAGGTCTGGCGGGAGGGGTCACATGTCTGCATCTCCGTGCGAGACACCGGCGAAGGGATTCGCAGCGACCTGATTCCGCTCGTGTTCGAGCCCTTCCGGCAGGCCGACGCCTCGACCACCCGGCGCCACGGAGGGCTCGGTCTCGGCCTGGCCATCGTGAAGCGGCTCGTGGATGCTCACGGTGGCGTCGTGCGTGCGGACAGCGAGGGCGAGGGGAAAGGGTCGACGTTCACCGTGAACCTGCCGGCGAAAGCGGCGGTCCCGGCGGTCGTGAACCCGGCGCAGCTCGTGACCACCGTCGCGAATCTCGGCGGACGGAGCCTGGACACCCATGGCTTGGGTAATCGAGGCTGATGTCCAATCGACTGCGCGACGTCGGCGGCGCCCCCAGTCGTCCGGGCCGGCGACTCCTCAGCCCGAGAGGCATCCGAAGAGCCGTCCGACGGCCGCAGTGACCGCCATGGCCAGCGCTCCTCCGATCATCACGCGCGCGGCTGCGCGGCCCACAGGCGCGCCTCCGAGTCGTCCGCCCAGAGCGCCGAGCGCCCCCAGGCTGAAGAGAGAGACCACTCCGATCACCGTAATGCGCAGCGTGTTGGGCGCGAGCAACAGTCCCACGATGGGGACGAGCGCGAACGAGCTGAAGCTCGCCGCCGAGATCCACGCTGCTTGCAGAGGGCGCGACAGGGACGATGGGTCGAGGCCGAGCTCGTCCCTCACGTGAGCGCCCAACCGATCATGCACGCTGAGCTGCTGCGCGACCTTCATGGCCATCTCCCTGTCGAGCCCCCGCTTGACGTAGATCGTGGCGAGCTCCTTGAGCTCGGCGCGCGGGGCGGTGGCCAGTTCCCGCTTCTCCATCTCGATGTCGGCGAGTTCGGCGTCCCGTTGCGAGCTGACCGAGACGTACTCGCCCGCCGCCATCGACATGGACCCAGCCACCAGGCCCGCGATCCCTGCGAGCAATACTGCTTGTTTCGAGGCAGCGGACGCCGCAATCCCGATCATGAGGCTCGAGGTCGAAACGACGGCGTCATCGGCTCCCAGGACGGCAGCGCGGAGCCAGCCGGCTCTCCCGCTTTGATGTCGTTCCGCGTGCGCTCTTCGGTGTCGTTCCGCCATCTTCGGCGCGGAGGCTAGAACGCGCGAGCCGAAGGGGCGAACGAAATGCGCACCCCGAATGATGAGCCGCGCGGACCACGACGCGCAACTACTGCGCCGTGTCGGCGGTGCGATCCTCGGCGCTGAAGGAGGGGGCGTGAAGCCGTGATCTCTCGCCGTCACCTGGTCGTCGGCGCTGCGTCGTGTCTCCTGCCGCAGCGCGCGCGCGCCGACGTGGATCCCTCGTGGCGGCCGCGCAATCTCGACGTTCGTGAAGTCCACGTCGACGGTGCGCTGAGCCGCAGTTTCGTGCTCGGCGTCCCCACCCACCTGGCGGTGGGGGAGCGAGTCCCGCTGCTCGTGCTTTTGCACGGCCTGGGCGAGACCGGCGACGAGCGAACCGGCGCCTGGGCCTGGTTCGAGCGTTACGGGCTGGGAACCTCCTACGACCGCTTGCGCGCGCACGGGGCGATGCGGGGACTCGTGCTCGCTTGTCCCTACATGCCGAACCTTTCGGCTGGACAGCCGGGTCGCTTGGACGAGTACGCTCGCTGGCTGGTCGACCCTGTCGTGACGCGCGTGCGCCTCGAGGCCCCCGCAATCGACGTCCCGGCCTCGACCTACCTGTGCGGGTGCTCGCTCGGCGGCCATTTTTCGCTCGAGGTCATGCTTCGCCGGGCCGACTTCTTCGGCGCCTGGGGAGGCGTGCAAACCGCGATCGACGAACCGGCGGGCCAGCGCTATGGGCGCAAGCTCGCCGAGGCCATCGCCCAGAGCGGCCCCCGTCCCCTCCTGGTCGAGACGAGCAGCGGCGATCCCTTTCGGGCGGGCAACGTGGCGCTGTCAACGACGCTCTCGAAAGGAGGCGTCGCCCACAGCTTCGTGGACCTGCCCGGACCGCATGATCAGGGGTGGCTCCGCGGGTCCGGCACAGAGCGGATGCTCTCCTGGTTCGACGCCCTGGGAGCGCGCTGAAGACGCAACGCGCAGAAGCCCTGTCCCGGACGATACGCGCCCTGTCTATCCTGGAAGGGGGAGCGCGGGGGCCAGCAGGCGCGCGCGGGCGTCGATGGCACGGCGAAATGGCTCGTCACGAGGGAAGAGGCGATTCACCTGACCGAGCGAACGCACCGCCAGAGGACCTTCCTGTGCACCGAGAGCGCACTGGAGAAAGATCGCGATCTTGAGAAGCGGATCGAGATCGGCGGCACACCGCCGCTGCCACTCGTCCTCGTCGAGCACCCCGCGGACGACGGCCATGTCGAAGTCGATCGGTACGACGTCGAGAGGCCCGTGGCACACGATGAAGTTGTGGAGCTCCGCGTCGCCGTGCGTGAGTCCCGCCTCGTGCAGCGCGGTCAACGCCGACATCATTCGCTCGGCGAGCAGCCATAACCCTGCGGCGTCGCCGAGGGTCAGGCGTTCGGCATGCCGGATGTTGCTCTCTGGCGGCTCGCTGCCGAAGGGCAGGATCTGGTCGAACGGCCGCCCGGGCAGCAGGCAGCTCCGGAACGTGCCCCCGGCGTGCCCGATCGGCGGGGGAACGCCGATCGCCTCGCTGGCGCGCGTGTGGCGCTCGAATTCGATCCGAGTGTCGCCGCCGAGGTGCGCGGCGTAATACGTCTTGCGAAAATGGAGGGGGTACGAGTTGGCGAGCGGGTGGCGGTCTCGCGTCGAGCGGCCCGCGATTACCAGATCACCCGTCATCAGGGGAGTATTGCCCGCCATCTTGCGCGCCAGCGTGCGAACGACGAAGTCCTGTTCCGGAGCGCGGCGGATGAGGGTGTAATAGTCGTCGTCGATCGCGACCGAGTGCCGCGGTGAAACCCGAACCGAATGATGCTCCCGCAAGCTGCCCACCGGCGCCGTCTCCGTATCGGGTGCGAATTGAGAGCTCGCACGCCGGTCTACGCCTCTCGATCGTGACCTCCAGGACCCGGCTCGAGTCGTGTAGCACCGGCGTCTGGTTCATTCACTCGGAAGCCCGCGGTGAGCCGGCCGGTCACGCGTCGATTGTCAATTGCATGCGATTTTAGCGAGCGCATCGCGCGCGATCCCCGGCCGTGCCGCGGAGAGGCGCAGGGGGGGCCGCGTTTGCGGCCGCCACCCCACGGTCGAATTCACGATCGGCGCCGCTTTTTCCGATTTATGGTGGAGCGCCCGGCAAGGCTTGACGGGCCGCTTTGGGGGAGGGGTCATCGATGAAGAACACGTTCCCCTTGGTTTTTCTGATCGTGGGCGCGCTTGGCGCGTGCACGCCCGACATCGCGCAAACCCCGCCCCCTGCGAAGGCCATCGTCGCCGAGTTCGACCCGGCCAACGCCGCCGAGGCCATCGTCCCGTCGCCCAACGATCTCGCGCTGACGTCCGGCAGCATCGTCGTGCCCGTTCCGCAGGGCTGTCCGGGCGCCGCGCCGCCGGCGACCCCCCCGCCTGCCACCGCCTCGGATGGAATCAAGGACGGCGACGAGACCGACGTCGATTGTGGCGGAAGCTCCGAGAAGGCGTGCGACGCGGGCAAGGCGTGCATCGTCTACGAGGACTGCGCGAGCGGCAACTGCACCAACGGCCTTTGCGTCGGCGGGTGCCCGTCCGCCGCGCAGCAGGAGTTCGACAGCGAATATCTGGGCAGCCTGAGCGGCTTCCCGTTCGAAACGACGGCGCAGGCGCTCGTCACCGGGGATCTCGACCCTACGACGGTCAGCGCGTCGAGCGTGCTCGTCCTCGACGTCACGTCAGGCACTCCCGTCCCCGTGACCGGCGCCGTCGTTTCGTACGCCGCGCGCGCGGTTGGCATCGCTCCCCCCCCGGGGGGCTGGACGCGCGCCGGTCACTACGCGATTGCGCTGCTCGCGGGCGCGGGAGGGCTCCAGGGTCAAGCCGGTGAGGCGGTCATCGGCTCGCCGGCCTGGGGCCTGGTGTCGAGCCCGAACCCGCTCGTGACGTGTCCCGATCTGAAAACCAACTGTGCGCCGACCGTGGACGTCCTCCCATCGGATCTGACGGATCCCGCCGCAAGGCTCGCGCAGCAAACCTCGGAGGCCATAGAGCTCGAACAGATTCGCCGAATCTACGATCCGATCCTCACCGCCCTCGAATCCCAGGGCCATGCGCGAACCGACGTTCCGCTCGTGTGGACGTTCACCATCGTGGACGCGGGGGAGATGACTTTCGATCCCGCCGATAGTGTCATCCCCTTTCCGAACGACGTGCTCCGGAGCGCGGCCGCGACGGGCCTTGACGGAGGGACCGCGGGGCCGCTCGTTCAGCTTCCAAACCCCGTCGACGGAGGAACATTGACGGCCGCGGACTGTGCCTCGCCGACCCTTTCGCTGGTCCAGCTCTTTTGCGGTCTCAACACCCTCGACGGTTTTTCCACGCTCGCCGCGCCGATCAGCGAGAACTCGGACACGGCCGGTGCCGTCGACCAGGCCACGATCGACGGGACGACGCTCAGTACGACGAGCGCCGGTCTTCTCGCTGTCGCGTCCACCGCCCCTGCCCCCGAGATGACCACGCCCGAGTTCACGCCTTGTTTGAACTGCGTCTCGAGCACGAGCGCGAATGGAACCCCGCAAACGTCGCCGCAGCAGCTGCAGTGGAGCTTGCAGGCGCCGCTCGACGAAAAGACCACGTACCTCGCCTACGTGACGACCGCGGTGAAGGACACGAGCGGCAAGAGTGTCATCGCGAACCCCGTTTTTGCGCTCGTCCGGTCGCAGAACACCCTCCTGACGTCGGACATGAAGTCCGCCGTCACTCTGCTCACGGACGCGCAGGCGAACGCGCTCGAGCCCATTCGCGCGGCGCTGGCGCCTGCGCTCTCCGGTCTCGAGCAAGGCGGCACGTCCCGCGCATCGCTCGCGCTTGCCTGGGGGTTCACGACGCAATCGGAAGCCTCGCTGCTCGACCAGCTGGCGACATTCCCCGCGATGGCCACGGACGCGGGGCTGCCGGACGTACCTCTGGCGCTCGACGACGTGACGACCGCGTACACCGCGGCGGCGGGCCTCGTGCCAGTGCCTGTCACGAACGTGGGCAAGTTCTACACGGGCGTCATGCTCTCCGAAGACCTGGCCACGGGGCCGAGCGGGACCTTCAATCCGGATCCGACGCAAGCCAAGCCGCTTCCGATCGACTTCCTCGTGGCGGTCCCCGCGTCCGCCCCGCCGGCCGCGGGGTATCCGGTCGCGATCTTCGGTCACGGCCTCGAGCGTTCGCGCAACGACCTCGTGCCAATCGCGAACGCCCTCACGGGAGCCGGGTTTCTCGCCATCGCCACCGACGCGTACTTTCACGGCGACCGGACATCGTGCACGGGGTCGAGTCTCGCCACGGCATCCTCGCTTCCGGCCGGGGCAACTCCGAGCGATGACTACGCATGCAACAATCCCGCCGCAGCGGGTGGCAACGAGACGTGCGACGAGGATCCGCTCGACGGCCAGTGCATCCTGACCGGCGCCACGGCGACACGCGACGCATGTGTCTTCGGTGCGTACGACGCCACCGGCGACGCGGGATGTGCAGCCAAGGGACAGGGCCGCTGCGCTGCCGACGGCAAGTGCCAGGGCATCGTCGGCAATCCGGTCCCTTGCAGCGGGGCGACGAGCGATGCGGCGAACTCGCTGTGCGCAAGCCAAGAGCTCGGCGTTTGTGACGCGACAACCAATGTTTGCACCGGATCGAGCGCCGGCCTTGCCCGTGCCGCCGACGGAACCCCGCTCCTCAGCGGGTGGAACTTCCTCAACACCTCGAACTTCTTCGCGACGCGCGACAACTTCCGCCAGCAGGTCATCGACCTGTCGCAGCTCGTGTTGCTTCTCGAGAGCACGAGCACGACGGCCGGTCCGAACCTCAACGCCGGTCTCCAGGGGCTGCTCGGGTCGTCGACGCCGATCATCGACGCAACCCATATCGATTACGTCGGCCTGAGCCTCGGGGGCATCCTCGGCACGCTGTTCAATGCGGTCTCGCCGAACACGACGAACGTCGCGCTCAACGTGCCCGGCGGCAATCTCACGACCCTTTTCCTCGAATCACCCGACCTGGCGACTCCGCGGGCCGCCTTCCTTCAAGCGCTTTCAGCGAGCGGCATCACTCAGGGTACGCCGCAGTTCGACAGCTTCATCGGGCTGGCCCAGTGGGTCCTCGACCCGGCGGACCCCGAAAACATGGGCTATCGCCTCACCCACGGCGTCAACCCGGGCACGGGCATCGTCGCGCCCAACGCAAACCGCAAAGTGTTCATTCAATTCATCGAGGACGATCAATTGGTCATCAATGCCTCGAATCTGGCGCTCATCGCGGGAGCGAACCGCAGCTTCAATCAGAACGCGCCGCCGAGCTTCGGCTGCGTCTCGCCGCTCTTCTGCTACGAGTTCACGCAAACGGGCGACGGCTTCGACACGACGAGCCTGCCTCTCGAGTCGAGGCACGGCTTTCTTCTCAACTTCGTCGACTCCGCGATCACGACCGAAGCTCAGACTCAGGTCACGAGCTTCCTCACCGCGGGTACCGCGCCATGATGCCGCGCCGCCGAAACATCGACGCGTCGCGGATCCGTGCCCGTGCTCACGGTCTGCTGGGTGCGCTGGCGATTCTCGGAGCCGCCTCCCAGGCGGCGGCCGCCGGTACGGCGCTCGACGTGCAATCGGCGCGTTGCACGGGCATGGCGGCCGCGTGCACGTCGGCTGTCGACGACGCGACGGCCATCTTCTACAACCCGGCCGGGATTACCCAGGGCAAGCCGCTCGACGCCGAGATCGGGGTTTCGCTCATCGACCCCGAGATCCGCTTCAAGGACAACGCGGGCAACGTCACGCAGATGCCGTTCCGCGTCATCCCCCCCGTCACGGCGTACGTGACAGGTCACATCACGCGGGATCTGACGATCGGTGTTGGAGAATTCACTCCCTACGGGCTCGCCATCGGGTGGCCCGCCGGGTGGGAGGGTCGCAGTGAGGCCACGAGCGCCACCTTGCGGTCCTTCGACTTCAACCCGACCATTGCGTACCGGTTTGGCCCGGTCCGGCTGGGCGCGGGATTTCAGCTCGTGCGATCGACGATCGAGCTCCAAAAGGACATTGCGTTCGGCAGCCAGTACGGCTCGGTCGATCTGGGTGCTGGCGCGTGGGGCGTTGGAGCAAACGGCGGCGTGCAGGTCGACGTCTTCAGGAAACTGCTCACGCTCGGAGCCACCTACCGCAGTGCGGTGCACTTCAACTTCGACGGTCATGCTCACTTCGACAATGTCCCGGCCACCTTCGCGCCGATTTTCTACGATCAACCGGCGACGACGCAGCTGACGAATCCCGACCAGATTGGTCTCGGCGTGTCGAGCCGCCCGATCGACACGCTGCTGCTCGACTTCGACGTGGTCTGGACGGGCTGGTCCAAATTTCGTTCGATCAACATCGACTTTCCGGACGACACGAGCCACTCGCTCTCGAACTCCGAGCCCAAGAACTGGCACGACACGGTCAACTACCACCTTGGGGCCGAAGGCATCATTGGCCGAAGCTGGCGCATTCGAGGGGGCGTTCTCTACGATCCCACCCCGTCACCGGACGACACCCTGGCTGCCGACCTGCCCGACGCGACCCGCCTGACGCTCGCCGTCGGAGGAGGGTACGTCCATGAGTGCGGTATACGGGTCGATGTCGCGTACCAGATCCTCATCCTGTTCAACCATGTGAGCACCTGGCCGACGTTGCCTGGCCAGTACGGCGGCGAAGTGAACGTCCTCGGTATTTCTATCGGGTACGCGCTCCCGGAGAGGCGACCGGTCGGCCCTCCGCCCGCGACCGAGCCTGCGGCGGGGCCGGGGTCCGTCCCTCTCTCCGCGCCGCCCGCGGCAAGTCCGCCCGCCCCGGTGCCGAGCGCGCCGACTGCCCCGCCGACCTCGCCCCCGGTGCAGACTCCGCCAGCCCCACCCTCAGAGGGTGCGACGCCCCCCGTGCCTGCGGGTTCGACTCCGCCCGGCGGGGTCGAACCGGGCGGACCTACCGGGAGCAAGCCCGTCCCTTAAAGCGCCGTTCCATGGGGTGGAACGCCATGGGGCTTGGCCCGCGCACTTCGTGCGCGGACGCACCGTCGGCAGGTATTCGGACTCACGGAGGGGGGGCCCGTGGCGGGTCACCCTGCACTCGGCGCCCGCCTCCATGGCCGGACTCGTCATCGTCGTGTTCCATTTGTGGCATTCGCCGTCTTCCATGCGATAGGTGTAGACGTCGTCACCGATGCAGGCAGTCACGACACTCCCCTCGCGCACTCCGCCGTCGGCGGGAACGCGCGCCACGTGCAGCTCTTCACGGGCAAACACGTACGTGTCGTACGTTTTGAGCTGAGAGGCCGTCCGGAAGAACACGCGTGAGTGAAACGCGGCACGGCGAAACGACCTGGAACAGGTCCATTTCGGTCGTGCCTCTTGCAGGGTCGTAGATCGCGATGTCGCGCTCGCCCACGTTCCAAGCCTGAACGCAACCAACGCAAGCGCACCCCCAAAGCGAGTTTGGAAACGATGTAGGGACCACGACGGCCGGTATGCACGGGTCGGGCCTTCGCCCGGGCTCGTGCCCAAAGCCAAAGAGGTGCCGCCTTGCTGACTCGAGCACGTCGCGTCTACAGCGGCAGGCTGGACAGCGCGCCGAGCGCGATGATCAGTCCGACGAACAGTGCGAGCATCCGGCGGTCGCCGGACGGAGCGGCATCCGGCGCGAACGCGCGAAAGGCCGCCGCCACGGCGACGAGAAGAGGCATCCACTGGTGAAGGGCGAGGCCGACGGCGGCGCCGGTTGCTGCCAAGATGAGACGCTCGGTACGCGAGAGCGGACGGAGTCCCCGTGCTCCGTCCAGCTGCCAGACGCCGATGAGGTTGAATAGATTGATGCGCGCCGAAATCGAGCCGACGCCGAGCGCGACGCTCCAGTGTGCGAGCGCGCCCAAAACGACGGCGCCAGCGGACGCCGACAGGCCCCAGAGCGGACCCGCGAGCCCGGTGCGCGCGTCCTCGTGGGCATCCGTCGGGTACTGCTTCAGCCGTACCAGAGCGCCGAAGCCGGGCACGAACATCGGCGACGACGCCTCGATCCCGTAGCGGCGAAGCGCGGCGACGTGACCCATCTCGTGCACGTAGATGCAGGCGACGACCCCGAGCGCGTAACCCACACCCCAACCGCCAGAGCTCGCGAAACGCAAGTAGAGAAGCGCGGAGATCAGCGTTGGCAACTTCAAGAGGCCGAGGACCAGGAGCTTGCCGTTCGCAGCAAGCGCCAGGAGGAGGGCCTTGCTTTTGAGGAGCACGAGGCCCGCGGCCCCGGCCACGCCCGCTTTGCGACCGGTCGCGCCCGAGACGGGCGCACCTTTCACCCGGGCATCCACGCGCCCCGCCGCGGGGCCCGACCGTCGATGGCGGCCGTGAGAGCGCTCATGCGCTCTTGAATTACAGCCGCCTGCCGCGTCCCCGGCGGGAGCAGCGCGATTGCCTTCCGCCATGTGGTCAGGGCGGCTGTGAGATCACCCGCACGATCCGCCGTTTCCGCGTCCCGAGCGAGAACTGTCAACCATTCGGCGTGCACCAGGCGCGCGCAGCCAGGGCATGCGAGCAGACCGCGGGCAACCTCGGCGCCGCAGCCAGGGCAGGCAAGCACGGCCGGCGACGCGGCGCTCATGACGCGGGCGTACCCTCGATCGCCGCGGCGCCCTCCTCCGGGGCGACACCCTGCGCACCAGCGACCCGGAAGGGGCCCTCAGGAAGACGGGCACGCCACGCGTCAACCTCCATGCTTCCCACAGGCCGATGAGCACGATGATGACCCCCATCGGCGCGGTCGCGATCTCGAGGAAGGGCGCGGCGAGCATCACGCCGAACATGAGCAGGACGCCGTACGTCAGGAGGAGCCATTCGCCCTTTGGTTTCGCTTCTGGCGAGGGCACGGACGCCGCATGGGGTGTGGCCGGGTCGAGGGGTGTATTCGCCGTCTCGCCCGCCGTTCCCGTGCGGCCCTCGGGTGACACAGCGGGATCCACCGTGGCGGGGGCATCGCCGGTCCCCTTCGCGGGGGTCGGCTTCGCGGGGGTCCCCTTCGCGGGCACCTCTACGCTGTGCTTGATGGCCTCGACGATCCCGGGCGCGTATCCCATCGTCGATGCCATGTACGTGAGCGCGACGGCCAGGACCTGGACTTGGTTCCGCCGATCCCGCCCGACGCTTTGCGCACGACGCGCGCCACGACGTAGGCGATGCCGATCGTCAGGAGCGCAAGCTGGAACTTCGTCACGGCGACGAATCCGGCGTATCCGAGGCCGCAGGCGAGGGCGACCCCGGCACCATGCAGCGCCGCCTTCGCGACTGCCTTGTTCGATTGCGACGACGCAAGCTGGGTGTCGATCTTCGGACGGCACTTCGCGCAGAAGACGAACTTCTGCCACCGCCAATATTCGGTTTCGAGCGGTCCCTTGCACGAGGCGCACGGCGTCCCCCCCGCCGCTCGGTCTGCGAACTCTGCCCGGTCGAAGCGCAGTACGTTGCTCGGCTCAGTCATGTCGGACGTGGTCCCCCCGCATCGCAACTCGAGCGTAACGCCGATGGCGTCGTCGGAGTAGCCGCTCTTGACGCAGGGACCACGGGCCATGTCTGTGTAGAATCACGCGCGCGATGACCGAGCGTCAGCGCATTTGGCTCGAGTCGGCGGCCTTCGGAGCGCTTGCGGCGGTCCCGCTGGTGCCTGCGCTCGTGTTCTTGGCTCGGCACCCGTTGGGACGCTTCGCCGTGGATGGCGACTACGCGGGCCTGGAGCTGGCCACACGCTACGCCTTTACCGGTCGCACTCTACTGGGGCCTTACTCGCGGTTCATGTTCAATCACCCGGGCCCCCTGTATTTCTTCTGCGTCGCCCCCATCTACGTGCTCTTCGGGCGGAGCACCACGGCGTTCTGGGCGGGCGCGGTGACCGTGAACCTAATCGCTGCGGCAATCACCGTGGTCACCGTTCGCGTTTTTGCCGGGCGCGCCCAAGCGATTGCCGCGGCCCTCACAGTCTTGGCGTGGCTCGCCGCGTTCGGAAACGCCGCCGCCCAGCCCTGGAACCCGCTGATCGTGGTCCTTCCCCTGCTGGCGTTTCTCGTTTGCGCCGCGCAGCTGTCGCGGGGGAAGAGCTCCGTCTTGGCGACCACGGTCTTTCTGGGTGCATTCGTTGCCGAAACGCATCTTTCAACGGTTCCGACCGTCGCCTTCGTGCTGGCGGCCGGTTTGGTAGGTTGCCTGGCGGCGCCAGTGAGGCGTGGAGGATTGACGTGGCCGGAGGGTCGCGCAATTGCGCAGGCCTGTGCGGTCCTGGCGCTCTGCTTGTTGCCCGCAGTCGTCGAGCAGGTGACGTCGCCGGTGGGCAACCTCACGAGGATCGTTCACTTCTTCGAGAGAGCGGGGAGGCTCAAGCCATTTCGCTTGGCGTTCGTTCAATGGATGAACGCGACTTCGTGGCTTCCGGAACGACTGCTCCACCGAGCTCTTTCTCATGAGGACTTTTTTCGCGTCATGTCGAGCGATGCGGTGCCTCAGTTCGCCTCTCGGTTCTCGATTGTCGTGGCCGCGGTCTGGGCGATCGCCGTCGCAGGCGGTGCGGCGCTTGCGATACGGAGGCGCGACGATGCGAGCATCGCTCTTCTCGGAGCGGGCGTGCTGGCGAGCGTCGTGGCACTCTTCGCGTTGCGAGCCGTCGTGGGCGACGCCATGTTCTACCTCGTCTTCTGGACGACGGCCGGCAGCACCGTCGCGTGGATGGGCATCGCCACCGCGATTGCCGGTGCATTGCCGACCGTGGGCCGTCGGCTTTGGCCGCTCGCGCCACGCGCGCTGGTTGCCGTGCCGGTGGCGAGCGTCGTGCTGGCGAGCGTGCTGGCGACCAGCACGAACTGGGCTTGGATTTCGCGCCAGAACCTCGCCTCGCCACACGCGCGGGTGGCGCGTGGCGCTTACGATGCTTTGCTTGCGCGCCTTCGCCGGACAGGAGAAACGCCGGTCGTCCACGTCGAAGCGGCCTGGTACATCGCGCTCCTCCTGTTGAACGAGCTCGCGCGCGACGGCATCGAGGCACGCGTCGAGCCCAAGGATCGGTGGATTCTCGGGCGCCAGTTTCCGACGCCCCAGGACGCGCCCCGGCCGCTTCACGTGTACTCGCGCACGAACCTCGAGCGTCTCGACCTTGCCGAGTGCCTCACCCTCGAGGCCGAAAGTGGGGATGTGGGCATCCTGGTCTCGAAGACGAATGTCACGTCATGCCCAAACCATTCTTCTGAGCCCTGAAGAGACCGGAGTTGCCGCCTGCGGTTGCCGTCCAAGCCGACATCGGCGAGCGGGCCGAGCGCGTTCTGATATTCGTGGACCATGCGTGCGCCCGAAGAACTGGCTCTGATCGCGTCGATCGCCGATGACTTGCCCGCCGGCGTGTGGGTCGCGGCGGTGCCGAGCGGGGCTTTCGTCTACGCGAACCGAGCGTTCGAAGAGATCATGGGCATGCGCGCGCTTCCGGACGTCGTCGCCGGCGAGTGCTCGGCGCCGTACGGCATCTTCACGCGGACGGGCGAGCCGTATCCGGAGGATCGGCTGCCGTTCGTGCGCGCGTTGCGCGCCCGTGCGGTCGTCGTCGTGGACGACATCGCGATCCATCGGCGCGATGGCCACCGCGTTTACGTCCGCGCGCACGGCAAGCCCATCTTCGACGCCGCCGGCGAGATGACGCACATCGTCATCGCCTTCTTCGACATCACGCGCGAGGTCCAGGCCGAGCGCGATGCGGCGGTGGTGCGTGAGCAGCTGGGCGAGGTCGTCCACGGCGCACCCATCACGCTCTCGGCCTTCGACGCGAGCGGAATCATCACGCTCGTCGCCGGGCGCGCCCTCGCCGCGCTGGGCCGCCCGGCGGAGGCGTATCTGGGCACGTCGATGCTGGAGTCGTATGGACCCGAGGTCGCCGCCTACGCGAGGCGTGCGCTCGCAGGCGAGCCGATCACGTACACTCTCGAGTTCGAGGGGCGGAGCTACGAGGCTCGGCTCACACCGCGTCGCAACGAGGCGGGCGTGGTCATCGGAGCGATCGGCGTGTCCTTCGACGTGACCGAGGCACGACGAGCGCAGGCAAAGCTCGCGCAGGCGGAGCGCCTGGCATCCCTGGGGTTGCTTGCCGCGGGCGTGGCGCACGAGATCAATAACCCGCTCAGCTACGTGATCGGCAACCTCGACGTGATCGCGCGCTCGCTGGAAAGCGGCCAGCGCGACCTCGGCGGGCTGTCCAGCCTGGTCCACGAGGCACGGGACGGGGCGGAGCGCGTACGCTCGATCGTGCGCGATCTCAAGACCTTCTCGCGCGTCGACGAGGTCCGAGCGAGGCACGTGGATGTACGGGGCCCGCTGGAGGCAGCCATCGCAATGGTTCGCAACGAAGTGCGTCACCGGGCCAAGCTCGTCGTCGACATCCCGCCGGGCTTGCACGTCCGCGGGAGCGAGGGAAGGCTCGCGCAGCTTTTCCTCAACCTGCTCATCAACGCGGCACACGCTCTGGAACCTGGAGCGGCGGACCGCAACGAGATTGCGGTGACGGTGCGCTCGACCGGCGACCACGTGGCCGTGGAGGTGAGGGACACCGGGGTCGGGATCTTGCCCGAAGTGCTCCCGCGCATTTTCGATCCGTTCTTCACGACGAAGGCCGGCGGGGGAGGGACGGGGCTCGGGCTATCGATGAGCCAAGCCATTGCCACCGATCTCGGCGGCTCGATCGAGGCCGAAAGCGAGCCGGGGCGCGGCACCCTCATGCGGGTCTCTTTGCCCGTCGCGCCTCCTCTCGAAGACGAGGAGCCGCGCGTCGCGCCGCTCCCTTCGCGCGCCGCCCCACGGCGCGGGAGTGTGCTCATCGTGGACGACGAGCCCGGCATCGGACGCTCCATCAGGCTCTTGCTGCGAAACGAGCAGGACGTCGTGTACGAAACGCGCGGCGCCGGGGCCCTCGACCGTTTGCGGCGTGGCGAGCGTTTCGACGTGATCCTCTGCGACATCATGATGCCCGAGATGACCGGCATCGACCTCTACGCGCACGTGCGGGCGCTCGCGCCCGATCAGGCGGCGGCGATCATTTTTCTCAGCGGCGGCGCCGTCACCGACAGGGCGCACGAGTTTCTCGCCAGTGTAGAGAACCTCGTGATCGAAAAGCCCTTCGACCCCAGGGAATTCGTCGCGACCATCCGCAACCGCGTTGGGTGAGCCCCAGTTCCTCGTCGCCGCAGCGCGGATGCTGCGATGTCTTACACGTTTCGCAGGTGCAAGACTTCCGCGGTCTCGGCGCGCACGCGCCGGCAGAGATCCGCTTCGTCGATCAGCGAATGGCCGTACGAGGGAATGATGGCCTTCAGGCGCTCCGTCCAGCCGGCCGCGCTCAACTGACGGCGGAAGCACCGCTCGAGGACCTCGATGGCAATCCAGACGGACGTCGACGCGCCCGGGGAGGCTCCGAGGAGGGCGACGATCGATCCATCCGCCGCAGCCACGATCTCCGTGCCGAACTCCAGAACGCCCCCGTGCTTGGGGTCGTGTTTGATGATCTGAACGCGCTGCCCGGCGACTTCCTCACGCCAGTCGGCCTCGCTAGCCTGCGGGAAAAACGCTCGCAATGCCGCGAAGCGCTCTTCCTTCGACTCGAGGACCTGACCGACGAGGTACTCGGTGAGATCGAAGTCATCTCGTGCAACCGCGAGCATCGGCCCGAGGTTGTCGAGCCTCATCGACCGAAACATGTCGAAGAGCGAGCCGTGCTTCAGGAACCTGGTGGAGAAGCCGGCGTAGGGTCCGAACAGAAGGTGACGCTTGCCGGCGATGATGCGCGTGTCCAGGTGCGGCACGGACATCGGTGGAGACCCGACGGAAGCCTTTCCGTAAACCTTGGCGTCATGCCGCGCCGCCAGGTCCGGGCGGTCCGCTCGCATCCAGATGCCGCTCACCGGAAAGCCGGCGTACCCCTTGCCTTCCTCGATTCCGGACTTTTGAAGCAACGGCAGCGCTCCGCCGCCGGCGCCGATGAAGACGAACTTCGCGACGACCGACCGTGTGCCTGTGTCGCCTGGCTCGCGAACGTCCACGCGCCAGCGTGCGTCTGCGAGGCGCTGCAGGTTGACGACGCGGCGTGAGAAATGGACGGCGAATCCGGGGCGTTTCTTCAAGTATGCGAGCAGGTTGGTCGTGAGCGCGCCGTAGTCCACGTCGGTGCCGGTGATCATCTGCGTCGCGGCCACCGTCTCTCCCGGGTCGCGGCCCTCGACGACGAGCGGCGCCCACTCTGCGAGCCTGGCCGTGTCTTGCGTGAAATCCATGCCCTTGTAGCAATGATGCGCCGTGAGGGCCGCATGGCGCTTTCGCAGGAATGTCGCGTCGTCGGCGCCTCGCACGAAGCTCACGTGAGGGACGGGATGAATGAACGCTGCCGGCGAGGTGATCGCCCCCGTCTTCACCAGATGGGACCAGAGCTGCCGCGACAGGTCGAACTCCGTGTTGACCTGCAAGGCCTTGGAGATGTCGATGGTCCCGTCGCTGAGCTGCGGCGTGTAGTTGAGCTCGCACAGGGCCGCGTGGCCAGTACCGGCGTTGTTCCACGCGCTGGAGCTTTCTTGAGCCTCGCGCTCACGGACTTCGAACATCTGCATCTTCAGACCCGGCTGCAGCTGTTCGAGAACGACACCGAGCGTGGCGCTCATGATCCCCGCGCCGATCAGAGCAACGTCGGCCTCGTCTGCATGAGTCTCGTCTGTCATCGGATCTTCTCGCTTTGCGATCGGCGTTTCGCCCAGCCCGGCGCCTTCTACCCGTTCAGAAGGCCGGCGTCACCGCTTCGCCGAAGCCGCCGCCGTCGCCTGCGGCGGCAGCGCACCCGCCGGTCAGAAGGTGCCGCGAAGCCCCGCCGATCCGGGCCCGATCCACAGGCCCGCCGGCTCCATGTTGCCCTTGCCCGAGGAGAGGATGATGAGCGTCACGCCCGTCGCCGCCGCGACACCCGCCGTCACGAAGGCCGCGACTCCGAGCTGGCCGAAGAGGGTGGCCTTCTGATCGAGCGAGTCGATCTGCGGACGGTCGCTGTCCGGACACTGGCTCATCGGGCACAGAGCGTCGCCGTCGACGCGCTCGCGATGCGATTCGAGGAGCAGGACGACCCCAGCCCCTGCCGCGGCGACGGCCACCGCGGAGGCCGCATAACCACCGATGCGCAGCGCGGACGACGACGAGGGGTTCGAGCGACGATCGCCCGCGGTCGACTTCTCCATGAGGGCGGCAGTCGCCGCGTTGCTCACCCCGGCCGTGCCTCCGGTAGCGACCGCTTCGGCAGGAGCAGGCCGCAGTTCGAGCCGCGCCGACGAATGGCTCGCCTCGGCGACGTTCACGGTCTGGCGAGCCTCGACGAAACCTCTCGCCTTGGCCTCGATCGTGTGCGAGCCCGGATCGATGGGCACCTCCGCTCCGATCATGGCGGATGCGAGTACCGCGCCGTCGATCGTCACGGTCGCGTTCGACGCGGCGGGCGTCACCGTGATCGTCAATGAGGGCACGCGCGGGGCCAGCTCCGCGAGCTCTTTGGCGCCGTCGACCTGCGCCTGCACGGCGACGCGCGACGCCGACGGCGGGAGCACTTCGCGCGTCAGCTTCTCGTACGTCTCGTGCGCAGCGACGAGCTTGCCCAGGTGGACGTATCCCCGCGCGAGGTAGAGCAGGTGGGGCGGCGCGTGGACGAGCGACTCGGCGCGACCGAATCGATCGACCACGTCGGCCCATCGTTGCTCCTGGAACGCCTTGAACCCCTGGGTCGCGAGAATGCGCGCAGTCGCGCGTTGCTCGTCGGAGTCTGCCGAGGCCGTGTGGGCCGACGTGGCGCAAGCCAGGACCAACGAGCCCGCGAGGACCGTTGCTCGCTCGCCCCGCCTGCGGATTTCCGTGCGCGCACGTCCCGTCGCGCGTCCCGCGTCTCGGCGGCCCCTCCGCCGTCGCCTCCCGGCCGCCAGCGCAAGTACGGCAAGCCCTGCCGCGCCCGCCGCAGGCGACTCGGTGCCGGCTCGACCCGCCGTGCGGCACGAGCAGCTTGGCCGCTCTCGTTCGAAGAAGCCCGACGCGTCGCCCGCGCTTGCGGCTGCATCGGTAACGGCCGTCACGGTTGCGTCGGCGACGCTCGCGTCGCGGAGCCCCCCGTCTCCCTCGGCAACAGCCTGGGCGTCTCTTGCCGCGTCGGGCGCGGCGTCCGAGACCTCCGCGTCGGAGGACGCGTCCGCAGGTCCGGCGTCGCCGGCGCACACGAGTGTCGTGCAGGTTCCGTTTTTCGTGGCGCCGAGGGCGGCCGTGCAGACGTCGCAGGCGGCCTCGCACGCCTGGTCGCAGCACACGCCATCGACGACGTAACCGCTGACGCACGCGGCCGCCGCGGTCGAAGGCTGCCCATTCTCGAGCGCGCAGGACGACGCGCCGTTGCACGTCGATCCGGCGTCGCAGGCGCCGTGAGGGTTGGAGCCCGACAGCGCCGGTGAGCACATGCCGTTCGTGCCCCCGCTGGCCTGCAGTCCCGCCGCGCACGCCTGACACGTGGGACACGACGTGGAGCCGCAACACACACTGTCGACGCACGAGTTCCCCCCCGCGCACTCGCGGCATCCGACGACCGAGCAATCACCACCGGTTGCCGTGTTGCACCCGGTCCCTTGGACTTTTTGGGGCTGACAGGTGCCTCCGCTGCCGCAATAGAAGCCGGTTACGCACGCCGTGTCGCTGGTGCACGACGCGCCGGGGCACGTGCCCGCCGTTCCATTGCACGCGACGCCCGAACCGCACGCAGGGTTGCCGGCGCTTCCCGCCGGGGCCGGACCGCACGTACCGTCGCCGGTCGATCCGAGGGCGGCGGTGCAGACGTCGCACGCCCCGCTGCAGGACGTCTGGCAGCACACGTTGTCCGCGAGCCAGCCGCTGGCGCATTGGTTGGCCGACGTCGCCGGCTGCCCGTTCTTCAATCCGCACGCCCCCGCCCCGTCACACGTCGACGCGCTCCCGCAATCATGGTGCGGATCGGTGTCGAGCGTCGAAGGACTGCACGCGCCGTTCGTGCCGCCCGGCGCCTGCAACGACCCCGCGCATGCTTGGCACGTGCCGCATTGCGCCGACGAGCAGCAAACGCCGTCGGTGCAGTTGCCGCTCGCGCACTCGCGGCAGCCCGCCTGCGCGCACGTCCCGCTCGACGCTCCCGCGCTCGTATTGCACGTGGTCCCTTGTCCCAACTGCGGGTGACAAGCGGCGTCACCCCCGCAGTAGTAGCCATTCGCGCAATTCGTATCCGACTGGCAAGACGTCGGGCACGTCATGCTCGTCCCGTTACACAAATACCCCCCGCACGAGGGACTGCCCACCGAGCCCGCGCTCAGCACTGCGCACGTACCACTCGCGCACGTCGCGCACGAGCCGGAGCAAGCCACGTTGCAGCAGACGGATCCGGCGCTTGCGCAAATGCCGCTCTCGCAGGCGGGCCCCGACGTGCACGCCGTGCCGTCGGTCAGGAGAACCGGCCCGAGGTACACCTCGCCGCACTCCATGTCGCTGCTGCCCATGATGCTGCCGAACCATAGGTTCGCCCCTACGACCAGATTGTTCGAGTCGAGGCCGATCGAGAAACCGAACTGCTCGTCCGTCTGGCCGTCCGGAGAGGTCGCCTCCACGAGCGGGACGGAGCTGAGAACGCCGTTGCTTATCGGAAGTACGTAAACCTTTTCAGCGGCCGATTCAGCCACGGCGAGAAGGTTTCCCGACAGCGACATGGCCGAGCCGAAGTCACCTCCGGAGACGACGTCCTGAGGCTGAACGACGGTGGGTCCACTCCAGCCGCTGCCCGCCTGGGTGTACGTGTAGACGGCACCGCTTCCGAGGGAGGACGCGGCGCCGACGAACGCCATCGTTCCATTCGTCGCGACCGAGTCGCCAAAGTTGAGTTCGGACGTGACGTCCGAAGCCGGAGGGGTCAGCTTCGCACTGAGAGCCCAGGTCGAGCCGGAGCCCTCGTAGACGCTCACGGTGCCCACGTCGGAGGTCGAGCCGTTGGTTGCAAACGGAGCGCCGACCAGCACGGTGCCCCCTGAGACGGCGATGCTCTGCCCGAAACCTTCGCCCGCGGAGTCCGTGAACATCGCGCTTTGGGTCCACACCCCCGCGCTCGGAGACGTAAAGATGTAGGCTTCGGCCGAGAAGTAAGCGGCGACGACGATCGTGGTCCCGTCGGTCGCAACGCCGGTGCCGAATCCTGTCGGCGTGTCGCTCGGCGTTAGCTTGGCCTCCTGGAGCCAGATTCCGTTACTGAATGTGAAAACGTAGGCCGCTCCGTGACCACCGTTCGCGTTCACGGTGTTCTCCGCGCCGATGACGGCCAAATTTCCCGAGATGGCCACGCTCCATCCGAAGGCGTCGCCCGTGACGGAGTCCGCGCCGTTGACCTCGTCCGACTCCCACGTTCCGTTCGGCTGGTGGATGAAGAAGTACGCGTCGCCGGTCCCGTTGACACCGCCGGCCTGTTCCGCTCCGACGAGGAAGTTGGATCCCGAGATCGCGACCGATACTCCGAAGTTCTCGCCTCCCATCTCGTCCTGGGAGTTCGCGCACTCGCTCTCGCCGGGGACGAACTGCGTTGGGCTCGACCAGATGGCCGGGTCGACGACAATTGGGAACTTGGCACCACGCGCGTCGATTGCGAGGACGATGGCATCGTCCCGAGTCGTCATCCGTGCGGCGAGCGGGGCGCCGCTGGCGTCGCGCGCGGACAGCCGGTCGTAGTGAAGACGCGTCACGCCGGAGGCGTCGCGCAGATCGACGGCCCCACCCCGGGGGCGCGCGGTCGCCGCGAGGCCCGCTACGCCGACCTCGATCTCCAGCTGGCCGCTCGCGCACGCGCTCGCGCCGATGTTCCACCCTTGCTCGAGCCCCGAGGGACCGCTGACGGCCCACTCCTCGAGCTTCGCGCTACCGGCGCGTTCGTCGACGCGCGTGCGGCGACCCTCGGCGCGCGCAGGCGCGACCTGTGCCACCGGGACGAGGGCACCTGCGCAGCCGTACCGTCGCGTCGCGAACGTGACCTGGAAAGCGCCGCTGCGCGGGGCCCAGGACAGCCCGGACCGGTCGACGCGAGCGACGCCGGCCGCCTCGACGCCGGCCTCGGCGCCCACGTCCGCCGAAAGCGCGCTGCCGCCCGCCTCCCGGCGAAACGCGTACGCTCCCTCGTCGGCGACTTTTGCGGCCGTGAAAGCACTCGGGCGCGGAGCATGGCTCGCGGCGGCGACGGAAGCCTCGCGACGTGGCGATCCGACGCGCGCGTCGCGCGAGCCCCCCAGGACGACGATCGTCGCCACTGCGACCGCGAGCACGGCGATCGGCGCCTTGCGCGGAGCGCGGATGGTGGACCTGGGCGTCGCCGCCTGCCGTCTCGCGTCCCAGATTCCATAAGACATGACGTGACTCCTCCTCGCGTGCCTGCCCCTGCGTCGCCGAACGGACGGGACCCCTCCCCTGGCGTTTCTCCTAGCAAAATAAGAGACGAGCGGCCCGTCAATAACCGAAGTCGGGAGTGGCGGAAGGAATGGCGGTCGCGTTTGCGGGAGCGCTGGCGCTGGTCGGTGCGCTCTCCCCAGAAGCGCCTTTCGACCCGACCCTGGCGGCTTTCTTCATCGGCGCGCCATCGACCGTTTTCGCGGGTGTGCCCGATCGCTCGGTCGTGGGATGCGCCGGACCGACGACAGGGGCTCGCGCTCCCGCCGGCCAGGGGAGCGTCTCGCCGACGCCGGACGGACGCTCGCTGGTATCGGTGTGCCGGTCGCCATCGGTCGGTCGCGAGTCCACGGGAAGTTCGATGGCCTTGGGCGGCGGAAGCACGACGGATGTCGCGACGACCGGTGGCGCGGTTGCGGCAGAAGCTGCGACCATGGTCGGGCCTGCGCTCGCCGCGCCGTGCGGGTCCTTCGAGGTCCCACGCAAGAAGGCGATTCCCACCCCGCCGGCGACCGCGACCCCGATCGCCGCGGCGGCCAGCGTCCATCGAGCGCGCGTCGAGGGTGGAGCAGCGGCCGCGGCGGTGTGCTGCCAGGCCGGCGCGGTCGCTTCGCGCTGCCCGGACACCTCACTCGAAGCCCACCCCGACCCGCGACTGCCCGGCGGATCGCCGCTCGAGGCCGGCAACCGCTGAACGATCGCCGCGACGTCGGGTGACGCGAACGGCGCGATCAACCGTGCGAGCGCAGTGACGCTCTGGACGCGTTGGCTAGGATCGCGTCGCAGGCACTGCAGGATCGAGCCTTCGAGCGCGGGAGGAACATCCGGCCGGTTCGAGCGGAGGGGCGCCGGATCGTCCGAAAAGATGCGCGCGAACGTCTCGCCGACCGTATCTCCCCGAAAGGGCGGCTGTCCCGAGAGCAGCTCGTAGAGGATGACCCCCAGCGCCCAGACGTCGCTTCGCGCGTCTGCGTCCTTCGCGCTGCGGATTTGCTCGGGGGACATGTACGCCGGAGATCCCATCACCATTCCCGTGCTCGTCAGCGACTGGCCGGACGCGGGGTCGGTGGTCGCGGCTTTCGAGATCCCGAAGTCGAGCACCTTGACGAAGGGGCGGCCGTCGCGTCGCGTCGTCATGAACAGGTTCGACGGCTTGAGGTCGCGGTGGACGATCCCGATCGAATGCGCTTCCGCGATCGCGTCGCACGCCTGAAGGACGGCATCGACTGCTGCAGCCACGGTCATGGGACCGCTTGCACGAACGATCGCGCCGAGATCCTGCCCCGCCAGGTACTCCATGACCATGTACGGCGAGCCATTGTCGAGGCTCCCGACATCGACGACCTTGGCGACGTGATCGCTTGACAGCGCGACGGCCGCGCGCGCCTCTCGCAAGAAGCGCTCGACCGCCATTGGATCGTGCGACGAAGTGCCCCGCATCAGCTTGACCGCGACGCGCTGGCCGAGATGAGCGTGCCGTGCCGAAAGAACGATTCCCATTCCTCCCACGCCGAGGATCTTCTCGACGATGTACTTGTCGGCGATGCGATCACCCGGTCGCGGCGACGCGCTTCCGTCCGTCGATGGGGGCGGCGCGCCCCCGGATCCACCCGCGTCGTCAAAAGTGCCCATTCGGCAAACTTGCCCGCGAAGACCTGCACCTTAGCACACGTCGCAGCGGCGCCGGAGCAGGCTGCCAAAGGACGACGGCCCGTTCTGAGCGCGACGGCGATGACATTCACGCCTTGCACCAGCAGCGGCGTGAGGTCGTTCGTCACCGCGATGTTCTGGGCGTTCGAAGAGGATCCTTCGAACGGCGGCCGGGGCCGGACGACGCGAGCAGGCCACGGTATGCTCCGCCCGCATGATCCTCTCGATGGGTGCGCGCGCATCCGGGCTTCGGCTCGAGAAGATGAGCGCTTCTCCGCGGTTCTCGGGCGGGACGTTCCACAACACGGCGCAGGTCGAGCCCGGGCTGAAGAAGGGGACGGCCGTGCCCACGGTCTCGGAGTTTCTCTGTGGCGGCCAGCGGCGTACACCGCCCGGCCCGCTTCCATCGGTGGACCCCGGTGCGGCCTGGTCACGCCGCCCTGACACGCCGGTCCGAGCGACGTGGCTGGGCCACTCGACCGTGCTGCTCGAGCTCGACGGAGTGCGCGTGCTCACCGACCCTGTCTGGGGCGAGCGCGCGTCGCCGGTGACATTCGCAGGGCCGAAGCGCTTTCAGCCGGTGCCTGCGCCGATCGCCGCTCTGCCGCCGCTCGACGCGGTTGTCATCTCGCACGACCACTACGATCACCTCGACTACTCGTCGATCCTCGAGCTGGCGACGCGTGACGTGCCGTTTTATACCTCGCTCGGCGTCGGCGCTCACCTCGAGGCTTGGGGTGTGGCCGCCGCGCGCATCACGGAGCTCGACTGGTGGGAGAGCGCGGAGCTCGCGCGCGGGGGGCTGACGATCACGGCGGCGCCCTCGCAACACTTCTCGGGTCGCGGGATCGCAGGACGGAATGCGACGCTCTGGTCCTCGTTCGTCTTGCGGACCGAGCACGCGTCGGTCTTCTTCAGCGGGGACACGGGGCTGACGCCGGAGTATGTGGACATCGCAACGCGCCTCGGGCCGTTCGATCTCGTGATGCTCGAAGTGGGCGCGTTCCACCCGGCGTGGGGGGACATTCACCTCGGGCCGGAGAACGCGCTGAAGGCGGTCGCGATGCTCGGAAACGCTCCGTTTCTGCCGGTCCACTGGGGGACGTTCAACCTCGCGATGCACGCGTGGGACGAGCCCGCAGAGACGCTCGTTGCGCGCGCGCCCTCCTTCGGCGCGCGGCTCGTGATGCCGCGGCTAGGTGAACCCGTCGAGCCGTCTCACGCGGAAGCCCCGCAGGCTTGGTGGCGCGCGCTGGCCGCAACTGCGGGCGCCCGCAGGGCGTTCGATTCGCCCGCCATCGGCGACACGCCCCAGGACGGACAGGAGCCTCTGTCGCTCCCGCCCATGACGGAACAAGTGCCGTTCCCGCTGGATTGATCGCTCGGCCAAACAAAAAAAGTCATGCCGCGTGTCGATCCCGTCCGCGCTCGTTCGTCGTCCCGTCGGTTCGCCGATCGACAGTGCGATCGGGACCCTTGGAACCTGGAGGAGCTCATGAAATATCTGACGTTTATCCGCCACTCGGAGAAGTATCGCGAGACCCCGCCGCCGCCCCCCCTCATGACCGCGATGCGCGGGTTTGTGGAAAGATCGCTGAAGGACGGCACGCTCGTCGATACGGGGGGCCTTCTGCCGAGCAAAGAGGGATTCCGCGTGCGCCTTGCCGGCGGCAAGATCACGGTCGTGGACGGTCCATTTTCGGAGAGCAAGGAAGTCGTGGGCGGCTGGGCCATCCTCAAGACGGACTCGAAGGCCGAAGCGATCCGCATCGCGACCGAATTCATGGATCTCCACAGGGTGCATGCCCGGATTCGAGGGCGAGTCCGAGGTGCGGCCGATGTTCGACCCTGGGATGGGGCCGTGAAGACTCCGGGACGGGCCCTGAATAGGACAGGAGGTCGATCATGCGAGTGATGGTGCTGGTGCCCGGCGACGAGAGCTCCGAAGCCGGCAAGCTGCCGAGCCAGGAGGTCGTCTCCAAAATGCTCAAGTTCAACGAGGAGCTCGTGAAGGCTGGCGTGATGCTCGACGGCCAGGGCCTGTCACCCACGTCCAAGGCCAAGCGCGTTCGATTCTCGGGTGCGCAGCGGACCGTCGTCGACGGGCCGTTCGCAGAGACGAAAGAGATCGTCGCCGGCTATTGGATCTGGCAGGTCAAGTCGATGGAGGAGGCGGTCGAATGGCTCAAGCGTGCGCCATTCGACGGTGGCGTCGAGGTGACCATCCGCCCCATCTTCGAGGCCGAGGATTTCCGCGAGGCGCTCACGTCCGAGCTTCTGGCAAAAGAGGAGCGGCTGCGCGCCGAGGTCGAGCGGCAGCAGAGGTCCTGAGTGGGCCGGGACGCGACGCGCGAGACCATCGAGGCGGTTTGGCGGATCGAGTCCGCGCGCCTGATCGGTGGCCTCGTGCGCATCGTGCGCGACTTCGGGCTGGCCGAAGACCTCGCGCAGGAGGCCCTTGTTGCCGCCCTCGATGGCTGGCCGACCGCGGGGATCCCCGAGCGCGCCGGCGCATGGCTCATGGCGACGGCAAAGAATCGCGCGATCGACGAGCTCCGGCGCCGGCAAAGGCTCGATGGCAAGAGCGACGAGGTCCGGCGAGCAGTCATGGCGAACGCGGCGCGCGTCGATCTCGATTCCGCGATCGACGAGACCGTCGGCGACGATCTCTTGCGGCTCATCTTCGTCGCCTGCCACCCGGTGCTGTCGAAGGAGGCCCGTGTGGCGCTCACGCTTCGGCTGCTCGGGGGCCTGAGCACCGAAGAGATCGCGCGCGCGTTCCTCGCCCCGGAGCCGACGATCGCGCAGCGCATAGTCCGGGCGAAGCGAACGCTTGCGGAAGCACGGGTGCCATTCGAAGTGCCGCGTGGACCGGAGCTCGGGGCGCGACTCTCGTCGGTGCTCGAAGTCCTCTATCTCGTGTTCAACGAGGGCTACGCGGCGACCAAGGGCGACGACTGGACACGGCCCGAGCTCTGCGAAGAGGCGCTTCGCCTGGGGCGCATCCTCGCGGAGCTCGTCCCGCAAGAGCCCGAGGTCCACGGGCTCGTCGCGTTGATGGAGCTGCAGGCATCGCGCCTCCGGGCGCGCCTGGGGCCCCTCGGCGAGCCAATCCTTCTGTTGGACCAGGACCGTTCACGTTGGGACGGGCTCCTCGTTCAGCGCGGGCTTGCCGCGCTCGCGCGTGCGGAAGCCCTGAGGCAGCCGCTCGGCCCCTATACAATTCAGGCCGCGATCGCCGCGTGTCACGCGCGCGCCCGCGCGGCCGAGGAGACCGATTGGAACCGAATCGTCGCGCTCTACGACGCGCTCGTCGAGCTGACCCAGTCGCCGGTCGTCGAGCTCAATCGCGCGGTGGCCGTTTCCAAGGCGTTCGGTCCGGCCACGGCGCTCGAGCTGGTCGACGCGCTGACGAACGAGCCGGCGCTTGCCTCGTATCACCTCGTTCCGAGCGTGCGGGGCGACCTTCTCGCCAGACTCGGCCGACACGATGAAGCACGCGCGGAGTTCGAGCGCGCGGCGAGGATGGCGCAGAACGTGCGCGAGCGAGACCTCCTGCTCGCGCGCGCGAAAATGCCTCGCAACGACGGAGAGCCGTCGTGAGAGTCGTTGAGGATTGCGTGTCCGAGATTGCTCATCGGATACCCTGCACGACCCATGAAGCTTCCTGAAGGATTTTTGGCCCTGCTGCGCAAACCGAGCCCGTGTTTCATCACCACGCTGATGCCCGATGGCTCCCCGCAGACGACGATGACGTGGGTGGATACCGATGGCGAGCACGTGCTCATCAACACCGTGCAGACGCACCTCAAGGTGAAAAACATTCGGCGCGACCCGCGCGTCTCGGTGGCGGTCTGCGATCCGGCCGATCTCTCCCGGTACTATGCGATCCGCGGCCGGGTCGTGAAGATGACAACCGAGGGCGGCGTGGAGCACATCGAGGCGCTCTCGAGGCGCTACACAGGCGGTCCATATGCCTGGTACGGAGGGCGTGAACAGGTTCGCGTGATCCTGACCATCGCGGCAGACAAGGTGCACGACATGGCGCGATAAGGGTCAGGGTGCACGAGACGTGGCGGTATCATGGACGCGACGTGCTCCACCTCTTACCCGTCCTCGTCGGCCTGATGGCACTGGTGGCTCCATCGGTGGCAGGCCTGTGGCTGCTGAGGATGCTCGCGCGCCGGCTGCGCCATGCCCCGACCTTCGTCGTGCTTGGGGCGTGGTGGCTTCGGGTCGTCATCACGCTGCTGGTCGGCGTCTGCGCGCTGACCTGGGTGATCGATGCTGCGAAGTTGTCATCCGGCAGCGACGGCACGACTGAGAAGGCGCGTTCATTGGCGGAGGGCGTCTCGACGATGATGGACGCTCAGGCACTCGCGCTCCTCGTCTTTGTGGTCGCGCTGGGCTGGACGCTTTTCTGGACATGGAAGTTGCATGAGCGGTCGCGATGAGGGCCGTCCGCTGGCTCGCGGATGCGCGACTCCTCCTTGCCGTCACGGTGCTTGCCGGCCTGTGGGTGCTCGTCGCTGGAACATTGTGGAGAGTCGCTGCGTTCCTGCACGTCGCGGCAGGTCGACCCCGGCGTGCGCGTGCGCTATTGCGCGTCGTTGCGCGGAGGCGATGGCCCGCCCCTGAATCCTGGATGCAGCGGATCGAGGCGATCGCCCTGCTCTGGGACGGTCTCTTCGAGGCGGCCGCCGACCGTGCGGCGCGTGTCCGTGCCCATACTGCCGACCTTCACGTCGCGACGGCCGCCGTCGAGATCGAAGTCCTTTCATGCCTCCTCGCGGGACAAATCGAGCGCGCGCGTGACCTGTTCGCGGAGCACCGCGCCGACCTGCGGCGGCGCGATGCAACACGCCACTGGTTGACTCTGAACGACGAGGCGCTCGAGGCGCTGCTCCACTTTCACGAGGGGCGGATTCAGGCTTGCGCCATCGGACTCGGCAACACGATGAAGCGCGTGCGAGGCACACCCCCCCGGCACATCGCGTCCTTCTATGCCGCGGCCGTCGCTTACCGCGAAAGCCGTTTCGACGACGCCCAGGACCTTCTCGGCTCGGTGGCGCGGGACGGGAATCGTCTGTTCGTTGCGCGCTGGGCGATGGTCGCCCTGGCGGAGTGGGTCTGGCCTGCGCGCGGCGGTTCACCAGCCCATGCCGCGGCATCGCGACCTGGCCGCAGCCCTAAACCTGGTCAGCGCGTTCGGTGGCGTACGGTTGCCGGTGATCTGCGTGCTGGCGTTCGTGACCTTTTCTTTTGCCGGGGGGCCGCCGTGCGCAGAGGCTCCTTTGGTCGCCTCGCGCCCCTCCTGGTGATCTACGTTCTGGCAGTCGCTGCGATACCTTTGGTCCGGTTTTCGCCAGACGCGATTTTCCTCCAGGACGAGGCTCTGGCTCTCTTCAGCCCCATCCCGCTGGTCCTCGCTGCAGTATGCTTGGCATCGACGATGCTCGGGCGCGCCGAGCGGGCCGTCGATCTCGCAGTCGCGCTCTACCGGGCGTTGCCGCTGCTCTTCATCCTGAGTTTCACGGTGCACCATCCGCATTTTTGGCGCGAGCTCTCGAAGATGCAGGCCGCCGGCGGAACACTGGTTCTCTGGGCGCTCGCATTGCGGTGGATCGCGCTCGTCCACGTTCAGGTGCGCGGTGTGGCGCGCAGCGTGTGGTGGTTGCGGCGGTACGCGGCTACCGCGCTCATCTCGGCTGCGTGGCTCTTACCCGCCGACTGGACGGCGGAGGACCAGGTCTGGATCCACCCGGAGCCGCCCGCACACTACGAGGAGGCCCGTCGAGCTCACGACCGGCTCATGTATACGCAAGCCGATGTCGTGCGCGACGTCGGGTCGCAGGTTATCGCCGGCCGTCCGGGCATCACCGATCTGTACTTTGTGGGTGCCGCCGGTTGGGGCCCGCAGGACGTCTTCTCTCGAGAGGCCCGCTTCGCCCAGCGGTTGTTCGACGAACGGTTCGGCACCGTCGGGCGATCGATCGTCTTGGCCAACGACGCCCCGACGGATGCGAAAGTGCCGCTCGCAACACCCGAGAATCTCGTTCGCGTGCTCGAGACGATCGGCGCGCGGATGAACCGCGACGAGGACGTCCTCTTCCTGCTCGTCACGAGTCACGGATCGCCGTCGGGTGTGGCTCTCGAGTGGAGCGACCCCGAAGCGTATGCCGGTCGCCATACACTCAGCCCCGTCGAGCTGAAGGCCGACCTCGATCGTGCAGGCATCCGGTGGCGTGTCCTGATGATCTCGGCCTGTTACTCTGGAACCTTCGTCGAGCCGCTGCGGGACGACTTCACCCTGGTTGCGACCGCATCCGCGGCCGATCGCACCTCGTTCGGATGCGCCAGCGGCAGGGAGTTGACCGAATTCGGCCGCGCCGTCTTTGCGGAGCGTCTGACGGAGGACCGATCCTTCGTCCCGGCGTTCGAGCAGGCGCGAGGCATCATCCACGATCGCGAGGTCGCCGGGCGGCTCGAGCCCTCACTCCCGCAGCTTTTTGTCGGCAGCTCGATCGAGGCCAAACTCCGGCAGCTCGAAGGCCAGCCGATCGCGCCGCCCTGAATGTGGACGATCATGCGGACCGTTCGACCCGCTACGCTGCCAGGGTGGAGCCAGAAGATTCGGGTCGTCACGACGAAGCATTCTTCGCGAGCTTGCCCGAAGTGAGCGCGTTCACCGAGGTCGTTGCCCCCGGTTCGTACCGCGACGCTCCCGCCACGTGGCTCGTCGTCGTGACGGACGTCCGTGGATCGACGCGTGCCATCGAGGCCGGTCGATACAAGGACGTCAACGCGCTCGGTGTTGCCTCGATAGTGGCGCTGCGCAACGCGCTTCCGGAGGTGGACATTCCCTACGTCTTCGGGGGCGACGGGGCGACCCTGCTGGTCCCCCGGGCTGCCCTCGCGCGGGCGGAGACGGCGCTGCGCGGACTGCAGCACCTCGCCCAGGACGCGTTCGGTTTAGAGCTACGCGTCGGCGTCGTGCCCATCGCCGAGCTCATCGCAGCAGGACATTCGGTCCGCGTCGCCCGCTACCGTGCGAGCCCCACCGTGTGCCTCGCGATGTTCGCTGGGAGCGGGCTGCTCACCGCCGAGCGGTGGATCAAGGACCCCGAGCGTGGGGCGCGGTTCGCTGTCCCGGAGGGTGACGCCGCGGCTGACCTCGAGGGCTTCGAGTGCCGCTGGCGGCCGGTGCGCAGCCGTCGTGGGGCCGTCATCAGCCTCCTCGTCATGGCGCTCGCCTCGGAAGACGCGCATCGAGCGGCCACCTACCGCCGGGTGCTCGAGCAGCTCGAGGCGCTCTGCGATCACGAAACGGCGCGTCCCGTTTCCGTCCGCGGCCTCAAGCTGGGCGGCTCGCGCGCCGATCTCGGCGTCGAAGCTCGTGTCCGCAGCGGCGCGACCGCCGGCGCAGCGTACGATGCGGCGCTGCGGCGCGCGCATCGACAGACCCTGATTGGCCGGGCGCTCGTCGCCGTCGGCACGCGGGCCGGATCGTTCGACGGCAAGGTCTACCGGGAGGAGCTGGTGTCGAACACCGATTTCCGCAAGTTCGACGAGACGCTTCGAATGGTCCTCGACTTGTCGGATGTGGACTGCGAAGCGTACCGGAATGCTCTCGAGGCCGAGCGGCGGGCCGGAGAGCTCGTCTACGGCATGCACCGGGCCGCTGCGGCCCTCGTGACGTGTTTTGTGCGCTCGTACGCGGGCGACCACCTGCACTTCGTCGATGGGGCCGACGGCGGGTATGCCCTGGCGGCCAAGGAGTTGAAGGCGCAGCTCGCGGGCGCAAACCTGCAGCCGGGCGCCGGGTGACTTGGGACAGGCCGCATCTGTCGCGGACAGCCCTGCCGCCGACACATCGATCGCGCGAGGCGGGGGGGGGCGGGGAGGCGGCGGGGGGGGACGCGCCGTGGGGGGGGGCGGGAAATCATTGCCATAGCGGCCATAGCAACGATCTCGCCCCCCTCCCGGCCGCCGGCGCCCAGGCAACACCCCCCCGGCCCTCCGCCCGCCCATCGGGCGGCACGAGCGGTGCTCTTGGTCGCCTCGCATGCACGCCATTGCATTCGGCGCCAAGCGC
>Ga0187782_10000333_pt1 | contig 30897 bp, 22 predicted proteins | sample 0715_SJ02_MP15_2_FD_132454 | JGI IMG/M metagenome (GOLD analysis project Ga0187782, IMG submission 132454) | Tropical peat soil microbial communities from peatlands in Department of Meta, Colombia - 0715_SJ02_MP15_20_MG | ecosystem: Environmental > Terrestrial > Soil > Wetlands > Peat | place... | reverse complement strand
GCGAAGGCGCTCGGGTAGGTCACGTATCCCCACGCGTTCTTGGCCTCGGGCATGACGACGTCGACGCCGGCCGCGCGGGCACGATCGAGCGCCCGGTCGACGCCTTCCCGCGTGGTGAGAAGCGCGAGGTTGGCGCCGGGCTCCATCCACAGCGCGAGCCGGGGGACCACGTGGCGCGGGAGCAAGCCTGCGGACGACTGGGTGGCGAGGGTGAGAAGCGTCGTGACGAGGAGGCCGGCAGTGCGGACCGAGCGCATGTTCCTCAGTTCGGGAACACGACGCGGGCTCCCTTCGACGCTTGCATCGGACGGCGCCCCACATTAGGATAAAGGCTGTCTGTGTGGAAGGGAGTGGTGTCGTGTGATCCAGGCCGATTCGCTCTCCCGGAACTACGGAGAGCGCTGGGCCATCCGGGACGTTTCTTTCCAGGCGCGCGAGGGTGAGATCCTAGGATTTCTCGGACCGAACGGGGCGGGCAAGACGACCACGATGCGCATTCTGACGGGGTTTCTCGCTCCGACGTCCGGCCGCGCGTCGGTCGCGGGGTTTGACGTGGTCGAGAAGCCCATGGAGGCGAAGCGCCGCCTCGGCTACCTCCCCGAGACGCCGCCGCTGTACGAGGACTTCACGACGCGGGAGTATCTGACCTTTGTCGCCCGGCTGAAGCGCGTCGAACGTCGCAAGGTCGTTGACGCCGTGGACCGGGCGATAGAGTTGTGCGGAGTGGAGGAGGCTGCCGACCGGCTCATCCGCAATCTGTCGCGCGGATACCGGCAGCGGGTAGGGCTCGCGCATGCGATCGTCCACGACCCGGAGGTTCTGATTCTCGACGAGCCGACATCCGCGATGGACCCCCGGCAGATGGTGGAGATGCGCAAGGTCATCAAAGGCCTCCGGGGTAGCCACACGATCATCCTGAGCACTCACATTCTTCCGGAGGCCACCGCGGTCTGTGACCGCGTCGTCATTATTGATGAAGGCGCGATCGTTGCGGTGGACACGTACGAGCAACTGGCGGCCCGGCTGCGCAGTTCGGAGAAGACCCTGGTTCGGACCGCGCGGACCCCGGACGATCTCCAGCCCAGGCTCAGCCGCATCCCGGGGGTGCTCCACGTCGCGCCCGGGAGCAGCCGGGGAGAGATGGTCGTCGAGGCCTCGCTCGGTCACGACGTCCGCGAGCAGGTGGCACGGACCGTGGTCGACGCCGGAGCCGGCCTCCTCGAGCTGCGTCCCATCGCGATGAGCCTCGAGGAAGTATTCCTCAGGCTCGTGACGCACGAGGAGGGCACGGCGGACGACGGCGGCACAGGCGAGGGGGGGGTCAGGGCATGACCGGCGTCCTCGTGATCGCCCGCAAGGAGCTGAAGCAGCTCTTCACGTCGCCGATCGCCTACGTGGCGCTGGCGATGTTCTTCCTGATCATCGGGTTCCTCTTCTTCTCACTGATCGGTGTGTACACGTCGCAGGTGCTGCAGTTGCAGGGACCACCCCCGCCGGACTTCGATCCGACTCGCATCATCTTCTCGCCCCTGTTCCAGGATGCGAGCTTCGTCCTGATCCTACTTGTGCCGATCCTGACGATGCGGCTCGTGTCCGAGGAGGACCGTGCGCATACGATGGAGCTCCTCGCGACGTCGCCGGTCAGCAGTACCGCGATCGTGCTCGGCAAGTACCTCGCCGGCATCGTGTTGTTCCTGGTGCTGCTGGCCATCAGCGCGTACATGCCGCTTTCGCTCGCGGTCATGGGCCGACTGGACTGGGGGCTGCTTGCGGCCTCCTACCTCGGCCTGCTCCTTCTCGGCGCCGCGTTCCTCGCGATCGGCTTGTTCGCGTCGACGCTCAACGATAATCAGATCGTGTCGGCCGCGATCGGATTCGCGCTGCTGCTGCTCTTCTGGGTGTTGGGCTTCGCCCAGCAGGCGTCCGGATCGGCGATCCAGCAGATCCTGTCGTCGCTCTCGTTCTCGACCCACTTCTCCAACCTTTCGAGCGGCGTCGTCGACAGCCAGGACATCGTGTTTTTCCTTAGCCTCGCCGGATTCTTCGTATTCCTCGGCGTGCTTGCGCTCGAGTCCCGGAAGTGGAGGTGACGCGATGAAGAGGCGCAACGCTCTGCTGACCACCAACGCGTTCATCTCCGCGGTCCTCGTCGCGGCGCTCCTGGTTGGGGCGAACTATCTGGTGACCGAACACCACGTTCGGTGGGACTTCACCGCCACACGCGAGCACTCGCTGTCGCCGCAGACGATCAAGGTGCTCCGGACGCTGCCGGGGCCGATCCAGGCGGTCGCGTTCCCCAGTTCCGATTCAGTCCAGCAGTATCAGCAGTTGTTCGCGACGTACCAGTACTACAACAAGGACTTTCAGTACCGCATCGTCGACCCCGACCGTAACCCCGCGGAAGCGCAGAAGTACAGGGTCACATCGTACGGCCAGACCGTCCTCCAGCACGGCGCCGCATCGTACATGGTCGACGACGGGACGGAAGAAGCCCTGACAAACGGCATTCTCCACGTCCTCGAGACATCGAAGAAGACCATCTACGTTCTTCAGGGCGAGGGAGAGGCGGGGCTCAACGACTTCACGCGAACGGGCATGGGGTCGGCGACGCAGGCACTGACGAGCAAGGGCTTCGACGTGAAGCCGCTCACGTTGATCCAGACCGGGCAGATTCCCGGGGACGCGGCGGCGGTGATCGTCGCGTCTCCCACAACGGACCTGCTCCCCCAGGAGACGGCAGCACTCGCCCGTTACTATCAAGGCGGAGGGAAATTGCTGATCACGGTAGACCCGGAGACGCCCGCCGGGACGCGCGCGTGGCTGGCGACCGCGTTCTACGTCGGCGCCCCGGGAGGGGTGGTGATCGATCCGGTCTCGCGGCTGCTCGGTGGGGATGTTCGCGTGCCGATCGTCGCGCAGTACCCGTACAGCGACATTACCCAAAACTTCTCGCTCGCGACCGCGTTCCCGCTGGCGACGCCCCTGGTGCCGAACGTAAAGACTCCCGGAGTCACCGTGACGCCAATCGTCAAGAGCTCGGACGCGAGCTACGTGAAGGTCAATACCTCGACCGAGGACCTGCGGTTCCAGCAGGGGACGGATGTCAAGGGGCCGGCGGTGCTCGCGGTGGAGGTCTCCCCCAGCCCGCTGCCCTCGCCGACCCCACCCTCGCCGGGCGCAGGTAAGGCGCCCACGCCGACGGCGCCGTCCCCGAAGGGCTCGGCGGTGCTCTTCGGCGACAGTTCGTTCATCCAGAACACGTACATCGGCCTCGTGGGCAACCGGGACCTGTTCACCAGCACGGTCGCCTGGTTGACGCAGTCGGGCGATCTCGTGAGCATCGCACCTCGAGCCACGCCGTTCGACCCGTTTCTCATCACCGGGTCGCAGGGGCGCTACCTCTTCATCGGGAGTGTGATCGTGGTCCCGCTCCTGCTCCTGTTCCTGGGAGGGTCCATCTACATGCAGAGGCGCGCACTGTGAGCCCCCGCGTCACGCTCATCCTCGCCGCCGTGGTCGCTCTGGTGGCCGTGTACATCTTCGCGGTGGACCGGCCGCAGGCGCGCCGCGCGGAGATCGCCACGCACCTGATTCAGCTCCAAAAGGCGGACATCACGGGTGTGTCGTTGACGACGCCTGCGGGAACCGTGGAGCTGACCCGGACCGATGCGACCCACTGGGAGATCACTCGTCCGTTCGACACGCCCGCATCGTCCTTTTCCGTGAGCGACCTATTGGACGCCCTTACGGGCATCGTGCCGCAGCGGACGCTGAGCGGCGCCGACCGCGATCCCGCCACCTACGGCTTCAACGCGCCAACCGTCAGGATGACGCTCCGTTCCCCGGGGAAGCGGCCCGTGACCGTGGATCTGGGCAAGGCGGACCCGGTCGGGTCGGCGCTCTACGCCCGCCTCGATTCGGGCTCCACGGTGTATCTCGTGGACTCGTCCGTCAAGGACGCCCTGTCGAAGTCCGCCGCCGATTTGCGCCAAAAGACCCTCGCGGATTTCGCGAATACCGACGTCCAGCGGGTCCGCGTCACGTCGTCGATGGGAGGCTTCGTGATAGACCGCACGGGTCCGGATCGGTGGCGAATCGAAGGTTCGGCACCTCCGCATGCGCGTCCGGCGTGGCCGGCGGACGACTTCAAGGTCACAGATATGTTCTTCCCGCTCACGGCCTCCGAGGCAAAGCACTTTCACGACGGGGTCACCGACCTCGGGCCGTACGGCCTGGATCACCCCGCGGTGACCGTTGATCTCACGATCAAGGGGCGTCCGGAGCCGCTCCGGATCCTGGTAGCCCAGGCCGGGAAGGTCGCGTACGGGATGGTTGGGGGCGCTCACACGGTGCTCGAGCTGGATCCGTCGATCGTCGGCAAGCTCGCACCGGCTCCGATCACGCTCGTCAGCACCCACGTGCTGCCGTACAACCCGCTCAACCTGACGGCGTTCACTTGGCGGCGAAACGGGCAGACGCTCGAAATTCGCCGCCAGGGGCCGGGCTTCACCGGAGGTCGGCTGAGCGACCGAGACATCTCCGACATGTTCTCGGCGATGAACCTGCTTGACGCGGACAAAGTGCAAGGGCTGGCGTCGCCGGCGGCGGGCACGCCCTCGTTCGAGATCCAGACCGACGGGGGTGAGGGCGCACGCTACACGGTGCAGTTCTACGCTCAACCCAAAGGCGGGTGGATCGCAACGGATCGGGCCCTGGGATTGCAGTATGTCGTCGCGTCGAATTCCCTCGACGCGCTCCCGACGACGATCAAGGAGTTTCTCGGGTTCTCGCCGCAGGCCGGCAAGCCCGCGCCCGCCGGGAACGCGCCGCAGAAGCCGCGACCATCTCACAACCCGTAGCGCGTCGCTCGCCTCCACCGTCGACGCCAAGGTTCGGAAGGGGACGCTCGCTTCGTTGCGAGTGGCGCGCTGTTGAGAGGGTACCGGAAGCCGATCGACGAACGTATCCCGCACGTCGCTAACGTCGTAGCTACGGACGGACTCCGCATGCGGATGGACATTTTTTGCCTTCGAAGCGTCGGATTCTGCCTTGCGTTCGTCCTCGCCGTGATTCTCGCCGCCCCGACCGTGTTTGCGGTCTCACCGCCCGGCCCGTGGCCGGTGGTGCTTGCCTCTGAGAGCCTCGATCTTCCCGTGGCGGCGGGAATCCAATATCGCCACACGACGCTGGCGACGGCCGACGGCCCGCTGGAAGTGCACCAGATGCAGGTGGATCTCAATAACCCCACCCTCCGGCTCGGGGTTGGGCTCGCCCACGACCGCTTGATGAGTGAGGACGAGCCGGTATCGTCCATGGTCCTCCGGACGGGGGCGGTCGCGGGCGTGAACGCGGACTACTTTGACATCCACCAGTCCGGTATCCCGCTCAACCTCGTCATTCAAGATGGGCAGCTGGAGCGGAGCCCGTGGCGGTGGGTGGCCTTCGTCGTGGGCAAGGACGGCGCCGCCCGGATCGTCCGCTACCGGTGGACGGGCACGATCGCGCTGCCGGAGAGGGGAGAAACCCGGGCGCTCGATGGATTCAATAGCGGCCTGATACCGAATGGGATTGTGCTGATGTCCAACGTCCGCGGGTATGGCGCAGCGGCCCCCGATCCCGGAACGCGCCAAATGGTCGTCGAGCTTACGCCGCCCGACGAGACGGGGCGCTCGTTCGTGAAGCAACTATGGCCGCAGCAGGCGTTCTACGTTCCGTTCCCCAACAACGACGTTATCCTGGTCGGTCTTGGAACCGGGGCGGACTGGTTGGGCCGGCTCACCGCCGGCACTCCGGTGCAGCTGAACCTCACGACCGACCCCGACTGGCACGACGCTCAACTCGCCATCGGCGGCGGACCCGTGCTCGTACAGAACGGGCAGATCGTCGAGGACCCAGATGCCCCGTCTCCCAAAGAGCGAGATTACCGGTACCCGGTCATCGCCGTCGGTATCGGACGGGACGCGCGCACATTGACCTTCGTCGAGGTCGACGGCCGGCAGCGGGCCCTTAGTATCGGGCTGACCCGGCCGCAACTCGCGGAGTACATGCAGCGCATCGGCGCCGCTCAGGCGATGGCGTTCGACAGCGGCGGTTCCGCCACAATGGTGGTGCGACTGCCGGGAGCCCAGGCTCCAGCGGTGGTCAACTCCCCATCGGACGGGTCGGAACGTCCGGTGGCCGACGCGATCCTGGTGTACACCTCCGCGGTGCCGGGTCCGCCAGCGCGTGTACTCGTAAATGGCGGGCGTCCGCTCGATCTGTTCGCGGGGGCGACCGCAATTCTTTCGTTGATCGGGGTGGACGCGCAAGGGAACCCCACGGCGCTGAGCGATCCGATCCAGGCGACGGCCTCGCCGCCGAATCTCGTGACTGTCGGCACCGGCGCAAACGCTCTTGTGGCGGCCAGTTTGTCCACGGCCGCCGGTGCGCCGTTGGCCCAGAACACCCAGACGATTGGTCCCGCGCTCCAGGTCAACGTGACGGCGGGTCCGGCCGAAGGGGCGGGGATGCTGACCGTGCAAAGCGGCGAGGCCGCCGGTTCGATCCCCGTAGCGGTCGTGACACAGCTGAGCAAGCTCGTGGTCAGCCCGGCGTCGGTGGCGGTCGCGCCCGGCGCCGGCGCGCAATTTACGGTGAGCGCGTGGAACTCGGCGGGACGGCCGGTGATTCTCTCCGGCGCGCCGGTGGCATGGAGCGTGGTCCCGGACGGCCTCGGCACGATCACCGCGTCGGGTTCGTTTGTTGCCGGTGACACGGGGGGCGCTGGCACGGTCACCGTGCAGGCCGGCGGCGCCGCCGGCCAGGCCCGCGTAGCCATCGGGAGCACGGCGCAGTATCTGAGCCAGTTCGATCAAGGTGAATGGTCGTTTCGCGGCTACCCCAGCACCGTCACAGGATCGGTGACGCTCGTCACCGATCCTGGGCATGACGGTCACCCGTCCGCGAGGCTCGCCTACGGGCTCGACGGCGCCGGTACTCGCGCGGCGTACCTGGTCACGGAGCTGCCGCTGCCCGGCGCCCCGACGGGCATCAGTCTGTGGATCTATGGGGACGGCAGCGGCGTCTGGCTGCGCGGCGCTTTCGACGAGGCGAATGGCGATCGCGGTACGGTGACCATCGCCCGGCACGTGGACTGGACCGGATGGCGGTCCGTGACCGTGCAGCTCCCCGCCGGCCTCGCGTTGCCGGTCACATGGGCGACGTTCTACGTGGTGGAGACCGATCCGTCGCACACCCCTCACGGGGTGATCTACCTCAGCAGCCTGCGGGCCGTCTATCCGACGGGCACCAAGTAGCGAGACCCAGTTCCGGCGCGGCGGGTCCGTCGCAAGAAACAGCGGAGGACGCCGTTCACCGGACGTCGAACCTCTGGCCATTTCTAGGATGTCCATGGCCTACGCCGTGCGAATCTTGCTGAGCGTGATTCTTATCGCCGTGCTGCTCGGCGTTCCCGCCCCCAGCCTGCCTCAGCCTCAGCCGACGCTCGCGGAGGCCGTCGCCGCCTACGCGAGGGGTGATGTGCGGAACGCTCGCGTCATGCTCGAAGCGCTCGCGCAGGCCCCAAGCGCCGATGGCGGACGGGCATCGTATCTCCTCGGCATCATGGATCTCGCAGCCGGGCAGTATGCCGATGCAGAGCCGCTCTTCGAGCGCGCCGGGCAGGCGCTTCCCGTCCTTGCCGATTACGCGTTCTACTACCAGTCCGTCGCCGCGTTGGACGCGGGACAATACGGGCCGGCCGCGCAAGGATTCCAGGACCTGCTGACACGGCTGCCGGAGAGCGACCTGCGCAAGCTCGTGCTGTTCCAGCGGGCGGAGAGCCTGCGGGGAGAGGGATCGCCTGACGCCCCCGACGCGTATCATGCCTATCTGGAAGGCGCCGGTTCGGGGGCGCACGCCGCGCAGGCATGGTACGAGATGGGAACGGCGCTCGAGAGCCAGAACCGGTGGGCGGACGCCGTGCAGGCCTATCGCCGGGTTCTTTGGGTATTCCCCGATACGGCCCAGGCGCCACCAGCGTCTGAGCGTCTCCGGGCCCTCGCCGCCTCGCATACGTTCCCCCCAGACGCTACGCCTCCCGAAGCAGTGTACCAGCGGGCGGCGACCGACTTCGCGGCGGGCCGGCTCGGGGCCGCGCGCGCGGAGCTCGCACATGCGCTTCGCATGCAGGGCGGATGGATCGTTGCGGATCAGGCGCTCTACACCCTCGGAGTGATCGCATACCGGACCGAGAGGCTCGATGAAGCTACCGGTGAGTTCCGCCGCGACACCGCGCTCAAGCAGACGCATTCCGACGACTCATTGTACTACCTGGTTCGGATCGGGCTCGCCAGAGGCAGGGACGCTGACGCGCTTGCGACCGCTCGGACGCTCGCGCAGGAGTATCCGCAGTCGTCACTGGCCCCGAGGGGACTATACGCAGTTGCCGCGTTCCGGGAGGAACGGGGGGCCGTGGGGCCCGCGGTGGCGTTGTTCAGCGAAGCGGCTGCCCGCTTCCCAGGAACGCATTGGGGCGATCGGGCCCTGTGGGAGGTCGGCTGGATCCGATACCGGACGCACGCGTGGACGGATGGGCTTGCCGCATGGCGGAAGCTCGCGAGCACCTCAGGCGACGTCGAGATGGCGTCCGCAGGATCCTACTGGGCGGCGCGGGCAGCGCGGGCGATCGGGGACAGCGCTGGCGCCTCCGCCGCGTACCTCAAGACGGCGACGAAGTACCCGGATACCTTCTACGGCCAGCTCGCCGCAGCCCAGACAGGAGTTCCCGTGCGCCTGCCGGTTGCGCAGGCTCCGAGCGACCCGCCGGCCGGTGAGCTTCCGGCGCTGGATCGCTTTCGGGAGCTGGACTCGCTCGCACAGACGGCCGATGCGACGCGAGAGCTGGAAGCCGCCGCGGCCACCGCGCCCGCTCAGGATAAGGTCGCGGTGACGCTGTTGCTCGGCCAGTATTACGAGCAGCAGCAACAGACTGCCAGGGCCATCCAGGAGGCCGAGCAGGCGGAAGCGCTTTCCGGCGGGGCGTCCGGCTCCGGCCTGCCGCTCGCACTTTGGGAAGCGCTCTATCCCCGAGAGGAATGGCAGACGATTACGCAAGCCGCCGGGCGCACGGGAACCGATCCGTACCTCATCACGGCGATTGCGCGCGAGGAGAGCCGCTTCGATCCTACCGCGGTGTCATCCGCCGGTGCGTACGGGCTGATGCAGCTCATGCCGGGCACGGCAAAGAGCGCCGCGCGCGCCGCCGGCGTACCACCGCCAGATCTTCGTGCGTTGACGGATTCGCAAACCAACGTCCTCCTGGGCACCGTCGTGCTGGCCGGGTTGCTCAAACAGTTTGGGCGCCCCGACCTGGCTGTGGCAGCCTACAACGCCGGTCCCGGAGCCGTCCGCCGGTGGCAGGCGCAGTTTGACTGGAGCGACCCCGCGTCCTTCAACGAGATGATCCCATACCCGGAGACCCGGGCGTATGTGAAGGCGGTCCTGCGGTCCGCAGCCATCTATCGCTGGCTGTACCGGGACGGCCATCCCGCCCAGCAGCAATAGCCGGCTACGATAGACAACAGATACCTGACCGCGCGATCCCCCAAAGCGCATACCCACGGCGTAGGCCGAGGCTCCCGCGCCAGGAAGCGGTTATGCCTCGGGTGCCGATCTGATGTTGGATCGATCGAATGAACTCCCCCATTGCATGAGATAGAGGAATCATCCTGTTGACGTATCCTCGTCACTATTGACTAGTGCTATTGATCGAGGTGTGGCCGTCCGAGGCCGGTAGTGCCGACGTTTGGCCCACGGTGCGGCCGAAAAACTGGTCCCTCGAACGATCGAGAAGGGAAGACGCATAGGTGCTTATAAGGCTCGTGCGGGTGTTGGGAGTCTGCGTCGCGGTAGTTCTCGGCGCCGTGACGGGAGGCGGCACGAGCTTCGGGCAGACGCCTGCGGCGCACGGTATCGTGCAATGGACTCGAGTGACCATCACGGGCATGATCGTGTCGGTCGATCCTGGACAGCATGTGCTGACGCTGCAAACCGCCCGGGGCCAGATCCGGGTACAGGCCACGGCCTTCACGACCATCATGCTGGCTTCACCGTACGTTTCTCCGATCAAGTTGCCTGTGAGGTCCACAGTAGAAGGCATGCAGCTATCGGACGGGTCCATCATCGCCGGCGTCGTAGTCGTAGGCTCGGACGGGTCACAACACGGAAACGGAGGCGGTTCGCCAGCCAGGTCGGGAGTGTGGCTCGGCCTGCTGAACCCTGCTCGCGATCCACAGCCGGCGACGGTGTCCGGGTCTTCCTCCTCCCGGGGCGGCACCAGTCCATCTGGGGTACGTGGCGGTGCCGGTGCGAGCGATCCAGAGGTCTCACGTCCCACGGGCGCCGGTGCGAGCGATCCAGACGTCTCACTCCCGACGAGCGCCGGCGGCAACGGGGGCGCGGGAGGCAACGGCGGGAATTGGAACTCCGTCGCTGGGTTTGGCAGTGGGGGCCGCGGCGGTAATGGCGGAAACGGAGGAGCTTCGAACGGACAGTTCAACGGTGGGAACGGTGGTGCCGGCGGCAACGGCGGCAACGGCGGCAACGACAACGGCGGCAACGGCGGTGCGGGAGGAAACGGCGGTGACGGCGGCGCTGCTGGAAGCTCGATGGACGGTGGGAACGGCGGTGACGGCGGCAGCGGCGGCAGCGGCGGAGACGGTGCAGTTGGTACCGATGGTGGCGCGGGAGGCCGCGGTGGCAACGGCGGCAACGGGGGTTCGTGCGTGGGATCGGGATGTGAGGCCGGAACCGGCGGGAACGGTGGCAACGGTGGGATCGGCGGACTTGGTGGTGCGGGCGGGGTGAACGGGTCCGGTGGAGCCGGTGGCAACGGTGGGAACGGCGGAGGCTGCATCGGGGACGGGTGCACGGCCGGCAACGGCGGTAACGGGGGACTTGGCGGCAACTTTGGAGTCGCCACGGGCAGCAGGACCGGTCAGAATGGCCAGGCTGGCCAGAATGGCCAAAACGGCAGCGCGGGATCCGGCGGAAACGGCGGGGCAGGCGGAGTGGGAGGAAACGGCGGCAGCGCGTCATCCACAGGCGGAGGTTCGGGCGGCACGTCGGGAGCCAACGGTCTAGGAGGCTTCGGCGGCGGATGTGCCGGCGACGGATGCTCGCCGGGACGCAACGGTCACTGAGATCGCACGAATCTCGCAGAGCCTGGCGCGTCGCCCGACGCCCATGGCTTCATCCGGAGGTCCCGCTGGGCACTGCAGCCGTCCGATGCCAGCACGATCTCTTCGGGCAGCGAGACCTCCGTTACAACCGCGCCATGCGGAGATCCCCGGAGATGGGCTTTCGTTTCAAGGAATTCCGGCCGCGGGCCAGAATCCTTGTCTGCTGTGACGCGCGTGCCGCGCCGTCCAATCGCCGCAGGAGACGGCTCCTGTTCTGGGTCCGTTCATCATGAGAAGACGATGAAGACACGCACGTCACCGATCACGTGGCTTGCGATTGCGTTTCTTTTGACCTGCGCAGGCGGGACTGGTCCGGCCTGGGGGCAGGCATTCTCCGACCGCGCCGCGCCGGCGTGGGTTGCAGGGGCGATCGAGGAGCTCGTGCGAGACCACGTAGTTTCCGGCCCTGCGCTCGATCCGCGCCTGGCCTTGCTGCTCCGTGAGCGCGACGGAGGGATCACCCGCGCGGAGGTCGCCGCGTGGCTCGCGCGTGCGCTGCCCGTGATCGCTGCACGGTTGGAAGCACCAGGCCCCACGGTCGGCGTCAGCCGGAGCGATCTCGCAGCCGTGCAACGGCTTGTGCACGAGTTCGAGGCGGAACTGGCTTCACTCGATGTGCTGAGCGATGTGCTGCAGCGCCAGGTCGAGGGTCTCGGGCCCCAGGTCAGGCAGGTCAAGGTCAGCGGCGATGCGCGTCTTCGCTATGAGCTCAGCCGGACGGCGCTGAACAATCCCGGCGTCGGTCCGATCGCGCCGTCGGGCAACGAGCCGTTCCTCAATTCCACGAGCATGCGCGTTCGCCTCGAGTTCGACGGCGGTCTCACGGACGACACGCAATTCCGGCTACGCCTCATGACGTTCAACGAGTTGGGGACGACGGATGGGACCTTCAGCATCGTGAATCCCGCGCCAACAGGCCAGCTCAACTCGATGTTTATCCCGTTCAACAGCGGGCAGACCACTGCGATGGTGCAGATCAGCATGTTCGAGTTCGATTGGAGCCGCGCATTCGGACTGCCGTTGGAATTCCGTGTCGGCCATCTCGGTGGCGATACGTGGCTGCCGCGCAACGGCGATCCGTTGTACCCGATGTCGCCGCCCTCAGGCCGGACGACGGCGCTGCAGCTCGGTCCGATCGGGTTGCTGCTCGATACGGCCAAGGACGTCGTGGGCGAGCGCAGCCTGGGGACCTACGGCGTCGACGCGCTCGTGGCCACATACCGACCGGACGGCTTCGAGGGGCAGTTCTTGCTCGGCGGAATCGGGGGCGTGACGTTTGTCGGCGGCCGCGCGCAGGGAGCGCCGGTTCCGGGCGTCACCGTGGGCCTCAATTTCCTCACGGATTCGTGTGATCCGGGCGGCGGCGTGGACAACGCCGAGCTCGTGTCGGACCTGACGATTCTCGGAGCGGGAAAAGGCGTGGCGCAGTGTTCATTTGTCTGGTGGGGTGCGCAGAATGGTTGGGTCCCTACTGCGAACGCCGGGACCACGAGCCCTATCACGAACATCCCGGGCACCGGATACAGTGCGGATGTTGACGTCATATTGGGCTCGGACGTGCGGCTGCAGTCGGAGGTGGGCTGGTGGTATGATCCCACCGCGCAGACGACGGGTCTCGGCTGGCAGGCTCAGGCCATCGTGGGGCACTCCGGCGGTCCTGCGCCCGTGCTGGTTCTCGGGTATCAATCATTCGACTCCGCATTCTATCCCGCTTACGGAGCGGGCGAGGACCCGGTCGTGGGATTCATCTGGCCCGGCGGGTTTCGAGACGCGTTCGGCATCGTAGAATTCCCCCCGGTCGGCGGCTGGACGTTCTCCGCGGGATATGAGAACGGCACATCGCTTGGCGTCGGCCCCCAGCCCGGTGCAGTCGGGTTTGGCGGCCCGGGCTTTGCCGACGCGGTTTGCGAGAGCTGTGCGGCGAATGGTCAACCATTCTCGGGCTGGCTTGCGTCCGCGGCCCACACCATTGGCCAGAACGCCACCCTGCGCCTGTACTACTTCTCGTGGCAGTTCAACGGCGCGTCGCAGGCCGATTCGTATCGCGTGGAAGTGGACTACCAGTTCTAAGGAATCCCCACCAATGTTCGGCCGGGCGGGACGCGCCGACCTGCGGATAAACTGTTTCCCCCGCGTCGAAAAAAGGGGACAGCCCACAGGAGGTGACCACCGTTGCCGGCGCCACACAACGAACGCTACGGCTCCTGGAAGTCCCCGATTACCGCCGACCTGATCGTCTCCGGCGCCGTCGGCCTGGACCAGGTTGTTCTGGACGGCGACGACGTGTATTGGATAGAGGCGCGTCCGTCGGAAGAGGGGCGGCATGTTGTCGTTCGCCGGACGCCCGATGGGCGTATCGCCGACGTCACGACGGCGGGCATGAACGCGCGCACGCGGGTTCACGAATACGGGGGCGGTGCCTACACCGTGCACCGCGGCGTCGTGTACTTCTCGAACTTTGCCGACCAGCGGTTGTTCCGGCAGGAGGTGGGCAAAGCGCCCCGTCCTCTCACCCCCGCCGTGGATATGCGGTACGCCGACGCGGTCGTCGACGCCCGCCGCGAGCGGCTGGTGTGCGTGCGCGAGGACCACACCACCGGATCGGCCGAGGCGGTGAACACGCTCGTCAGCATCCCGTGGAGCGGTGACGAGCGTGCCGGTGGCCGCGTGCTAGCGGGGGGCGGCGACTTCTATTCCTCGCCGCGGTTGAGCCCGGACGGCTTACACCTGGCGTACCTGACGTGGAACCACCCGAACATGCCGTGGGATGGGACCGAGCTGTGGGTCGCCGAACTCGGCGCCGACGGCTCGGTTGTGCGCAGCGCTCGCGTCGCCGGCGGGGTGGCGGAGTCGGTGTTCCAGCCGGAGTGGGCGCCGGACGGGACGCTGCTGTTCGTGTCCGATAGGACGGGGTGGTGGAACCTGTACCGCTGGCGGGGGGGGCACGACGAACCCCTCTGTCCCATGGCGGCCGAGTTCGGTGTGCCGCAGTGGGTCTTCGGCATGTCTCAATACGCGCTGGCGCCGGGTGGGCGCGTGTTCTGTGCGTATCGGGCGCCAGCGGGTGGAGGCCTCGCGATGCTCGATCCCGGCGCGGGCCGTTTGCAGCCGTTCCACACGCCTTACCAAGGCGCGGAGAGTGTCAGGTGCGCGAACGATCACGCGGTCTTCATCGCGGGGAGCCCGGATGCGTTCCGCTCCGTCGTGCGTCTCGATTTTCGCACCGGTCGCACGGACGTGCTCCGCCGCTCGGCCGAGCACCAACTGGATTCCGGGTATCTGTCCCGGCCCGAGGTGGTCGAGTTCCCAACGGAGGGAGGTCACACGGCGTACGCGTACTTCTACGCGCCGCAAAACCGCGACGCCGTCGGGCCTGCCGGCGAGCGGCCGCCGCTGCTGGTCACGAGTCACGGGGGCCCGACGAGCGCGGCATCCCCGGTGTTGAGCCTGTCCATTCAGTACTGGACCAGCCGCGGGTTCGCATATCTCGACGTGAACTACGGCGGCAGCACGGGGTACGGGCGGGAATACCGTGAGCGTCTGTATGGCCAGTGGGGCGTCGTGGATGTGGACGACTGCGTGCACGGGGCCCGGTACCTCGCACGGCAGGGTCGTGTGGACGAGCACCGGCTGGTGATCCGTGGCGGCAGCGCCGGCGGATACACCACGCTCTGCGCGCTCGTATTTCGCGACGCGTTTCACGCAGGCGCGAGTCACTTCGGCATCGCCGACCTCGAGGTGTTCCGGCGCGACACGCACAAGTTCGAGTCCCGCTACGACCAGCACTTGATCGGCCCGTACCCGTCTCGCCGAGACCTGTATCGAGCGCGCTCGCCGATCCACTTTCTCGACCGCCTGGCGAGCCCGTTGATCTTGTTCCAGGGGCTCGAGGACAAGATCGTGCCGCCCAACCAGGCCGAGATGATGTTCGAGGCCGTGCGGGCAAAGGGGTTGCCCGTGGCGTACCTCGCGTATCCCGGCGAGCAGCATGGGTTCCGCAGGGCCGAGAACATCAGGCGGACGTTCGAGGCCGAGTTGTACTTCCACGCCAAAGTGTTCAAGTTCCCGATCGCGGATGCTGTGGAGCCCGTGCGAATCGAGAACCTGCCGGTCTAGGGGCCGTCGCGAACACTTGCGCCTCCTCCCCGGCGCGGGCGCCGAGCGGCGCCGCAGTGCTGGCCCACGCCGAGGGTACAGAGGCGGGTCCTACGAATTCGACACATCTGTTCGGCGCAACCCGGGGCGCACGGAGCATCGCGCCCGGTACGACGCCGACAATTCCGGCAACCTGCGCTGGATCTTGCCTCTTTCTTCGCACAACAACAACGCAGAGACGCAGGTATCCGGCCGCGTGCCTATCGAACAGAGAGAAGCTTCTGAGCCAGCACTTCTTACCGGGGGAACGTGGTGGGGGGCGACGGCATCCGCGGACGCGGCTGGTGGGAAGGTCGACGCGTGCTAGGAGTGGCCCACCGGGGCGGGTCGCGCTACGCGCCGGAGAACACCCTTCCGGCGTTCCGGCTCGCGCTCGATGAAGGGGTGCGCGCGCTGGAGTGCGACGTCCAGCGGACCCGGGACGGGCACCTGGTGGTCATCCACGATCAGACCGTGGAGCGGACGACGAACGGCCGCGGCGCGGTCCCGTCGCTGACGCTCGAGGCGCTGCGTCGTCTGGACGCGGGAAGCTGGTTCGGCCCGGCGTTCGCCGGGACGATGGTCCCCGAGCTCGACGAGGTGCTCGATCTCGTGCGCGGGCGCGCGCTGCTGCAGATCGAGATCAAGAACGCGCCCACATTCTACGACGGCATCGAGCGGGAGCTCGTCGAGGCCATCCGGCGACGGGGAATGGAGGAGGACGTGCTGTTCATGTCCTTCGACCACCAGAGCGTGCGGACCGTTCGCGACCTGTCGCCTCGAAGCCCGTGCGGGATCATCTATGCGGCCAGACTCGTCGACGCGCCGTCGGCGGCGCGAGCCGCGGGCGCAGACGCGCTGTGCATCGACTGGGAGTTCGTCACCCCGGATGTCGTGGACGCGGCGCACCGGGCGGGATTGCACGTGCTCGTCTGGACGGTGGACGACGAGGCTGACGCGCGGCACTGCCTGGCGCTCGGCGTCGATGGCATCACGTCGAACGACACGCGGCTGCTTCGGAGGCTGCTCCCGGCGTGATGGTGCGAGGCGGCGCCCGCATGAAGTCCGCGTACGCGCTGCTCCAGGCGCTCGCCTACCTGATCGCATCGCTCGCGGTGTTCGCTGCGTTCGTGTTCTATCCGCTCGTCCGGAACGTGCAATTGAGCCTGTACGACACGACGCCGTTCGGCGGGCTGAGCGCGTTCATCGGGACGCGGAACTACGCGCAACTGTTCACGTCGCCGGACTTCCTGAACAGCCTGCGGGTCACGGTCCTCTTCGCGGTGTACACGGTGCCGGCGGGGATTGTCTGCGGCCTGCCGCTCGCGCTGCTCGCCAACCGGCGGATCCGCGGCATCGCGGCGTATCGAACCGCCTACTCGTTCACGATCGCCGTCAGCATCGCCGCCGCGGCGCTCATCTGGGAATGGATGCTCGACCCGAATGTCGGTATCCTGAACTACCTCCTGTCGCTCGTCCACGGGCCGCGGATCGGCTGGCTGACCGACCCGCACTGGGCGCTGCCGGCCGTCGCGGCGACCACGGTGTGGCAGAGCCTGGGATTCAATGTCGTGGTGCTACTCGCGGCTCTTCAAGGCGTGCCGGACGAACTGGTGGAGGCCGCGCGCATCGACGGGGGCGGCCAGTGGGCGGTGTTCCTCCACGTGGTGGTCCCGGCGATCTCCCCGGCGTTGTTCTTCGTCGGCGTGGTCGCGACGCTCGGCGTGCTGCAGTCGTTCGGGCAGGTCCATATCCTGACGCAGGGCGGTCCCGTTGGCGCGACCAACGTGATCGTCTACTCGATTTACCGCAACGCCTTTTTCAACTTCAGGTTCGGGCTGGCCGCGGCCCAGGCCATGGTGCTGTTTGTGCTCGTGCTCGCGTTCACCGTGCTTCAGTTTGCGGTCTTCGAGCGGTGGGTGAGCTACCAGTGACGTCCGAATCCGCCACGCCGGCGTACGCGTCGGCGCGTGCCCGCGGCCTCGGCTCGTCGAGGCGTCGCGCGAGGGCGCTGCGGCGCGCCCTCCGGCGCGTGGGCCTCGATGCGCTCATGATCGTCGTCGCGCTCATCGTACTGTTCCCGCTTCTCTTCGCGCTGTCGACGAGCCTGAAGACCGGCGCCGAGGTCGACCGGTATCCTCCGACGCTGTGGCCGCATGTGCTGAACTTCGGCAACTACCCGGCGGCGATGCAGCAGGCGCCGTTGCCGCGGTTTCTGCTGAACTCGTTCGTCCAGGCCGGCGCGATCACCCTCGGCCAGCTCGTGACCGCTTCGCTTGCCGCCTTCGCCTTCGCCTTCGTCGAGTTCCCGGGGCGGCAGTGGCTGTTCTTCCTGTTTCTGTCGACGCTCATGATCCCGGGCGAGGTGACGCTCATCCCGAACTACCTGACGGTCCGATCGCTCGGGTGGCTCGACACGTACCCCGGTTTGATCGCGCCCTACCTGGCGACCGCATTCGGGACGTTCCTGCTCCGGCAGTTCTTTCTGACGATCCCACGCGAGCTGCAGGACGCCGCGCGGATCGACGGAGCGTCCCGGCGCAGGTTTCTGTGGATGATCGTGCTGCCGCTGTCGCGGCCGGCGCTGGCCACCCTCGCGATCTATGCATTCCTGTCGTCGTGGAACCAGTACCTCTGGCCGCTGCTGGTCATCAACTCGACGGGGATGCGGACTGTGCAGATTGGGCTGGCGCTGCTGCAGTCGCAGGAGATCATCTCGTGGAGTGTGGTCATGGCGGGGGTTGTTCTGATCGTTCTGCCCACGGTTGTGCTGTTCATTTTGGGTTACCGCCATGTCGTCCGCGGCCTCACGGCGGGTGCGGTGAAGGGCTAGGAGCACCGGTGCCGGCCGCGGGGGAGAGGCGGACGAGCGGCATCTCGGGCGCGCGCGTATTCGAAATGGGAGGTGGGTGCATGAGAGCACGGGTGACACGGCGGAGGTTCTTGAAAACGGCGGGGGCGGTCGGCCTCGGCGCGATGGCAGCCGGGATGCGTCTGCCGGCGGTATCGGCGCAGGCGCCGACGCGCATTGTGTTCTGGCACGCGATGGGTGGCAATCTCGGCGAGACCGTGGTGCAGGCGTTTGTCAACAAGTTCAACGAGTCTCGCAAGGACGTTCAGGTGGAGGCCCAATTTCAGGGCAGCTACGACGATCTGATCAACAAACTCAGGGCGTCCCTCGGATCCTCGGCCGTTCCGGCGGTCAGCCAGGTCTACGATATCGGGACCCGGTTCATGGTCGACAGCAAGGCGGTCGTGCCGGTGCAGGACTTCATCGACCGCGAGAAGTTCGACGTGAGCCAGTTCGAGCCCAACATTCTCGCGTACTATCGCGTCGGCAACCGGCTGTACTCGATGCCCTTCAACACGTCGACGGCGATTCTGTATTACAACAAGGACATGTTCAAACAGGCGGGCCTGAATCCCGACCAGCCGCCGCGGACGTTTGAGGAGATCGAGGCGTACGCCACGAAGCTGGTGCGCGGTGGCGCGACGCAGTCGGGTATCACGATTGCCATCTACGGGTGGTTCTTCGAGCAGCTCCTCGCCCGTCAGGGCGTCTTGTACGCCAACAACGGCAACGGCCGCGATGCACCCGCCACGGCGGTGGTCTACGATCACGAGGAACAAGGGGCGCGCATCCTGGAGTGGTGGGCGCGGATGGTCAAAAACGGCGTGGCCACGAATCCCGGCCGGCCGACCGCCGCGAGCCAGCGGGCGTTTGCGGCGGGACAGACAGCGATGACCGTGGACTCGACCGCGGTGTTGAAGAGCCTCCTCACACAATCCGGCGGCCGCTTCCAGCTCGGAACCGGCTACTTTCCCAAGCCGCCGGACGCAAAGACCGGCGGCAGCATCGTTGGGGGCGCGTCCGCCTGGATCCTCAGGGGACGTCCGCCCGCCGAGCAGCAGGCAGCGTGGGAGTTCGTGAAATTCATCAGCGCGCCCCCTCAACAGGCCGCGTGGTACGTGGGAACCGGGTATTTCCCGGTCCGGCGGGACGCGTATCGTGAGCCGGTCGCGCGGCAGACGCTCGCGCAGTACCCGCAGTTCCTCACCGCGATCAGCGAGTTGCGCAACAGCCCGATCAACCGTGCAACGCAGGGGGCGCTGTTGGGCGTGTTTCCCGAAGCGCGGCAGAAGTCCGAGGATGCGATCGAGGCCACCGTGTTGGGACGCAAGTCGCCGCAGCAGGCGCTGGTTGACGCCGCCCGAGATGTGAACCAGGCCATCGCGGTCTACAATCGGACGATGGGGATCAAATAGGTGGGACGAGGCGGTCCGTACGTCGCGGTGAACAACCAGGGCATCACCGGAACCGGTGCAACGCGTTCGACGCGACGGGGCGGCCCGCCGCGTCGAACGCTCTATCACGCGGTTGTCCGGCAGGACACGCGGGAGGCGTATGACCAGTTGATCCGGCACGGGACCGAGCCTACGGCCCGGGCGCGCACCGTCGTGCCGGTCGCGGCGGACTGCTCTGAGCGTAGGGCTGCGCGCGGCCTCGCTCACGTGCCCGGGGCGCGAGGCCGTGCCGAGCGGGGCGAAGGGGACGGACAGTGAGTCGCTGCCTCAACCCTTTTGCGCTATCCGGTCGATGGTACCGCGGCATGTTCCACTGCCACACGACCAACTCCGACGGGGCGCGATCGGTTGACGAGGCCGTCGCGCGGTACGCCGAGCGCGGCTACGACGTGCTCGCGATCACCGATCACAACCAACTCACCCGCGCCCGTGCGACCGCCGAGAGCCCGCTTCTTCTGGTGCCCGGTACGGAGGTGGATGCCGGTCGGGCCCGGTTCGGCGAGCCCTATCACCTCATCGGGCTCGGTCTGGACGACATGATCGACCTGCCGCGCGGGATGGCGGCCCGCCACGGGCTCGCGGTGCAGGCCGTTATCGACCGGCTTCGCCGGGCCGGCGCCGTCGTTTTCATCGCACACCCGTACTGGAGCGGGCTCGTCGTGGACGACCTGACGCCGCTGGAAGGCGTCGCCGGGATCGAGGTGTACAACACCAACACGGACGTGGACGTCGCGAAGGGCGACGCGAGCGTCCAGTGGGACGATTGTCTGTGCGCGCGGAAGTCGATGTCCGGTATTGCGAATGACGACACGCACTGGCGGATGGGGGACTTCGGTCGGGCCTGGACGATGCTTCGCGCGGAGGGCCTGTCGCAGGCCTCCGTCGTGAACGCGCTTGCCGCGGGCGCATTCTACGCATCCACCGGCGTTGTGCTCGAGGATGTGGCGTTCGACGGCGAGACCGTGACCGTCCGGGTCGAAGATCCCGGTGCCAGGGAGATCCGGTTCATGTGCGACCGGCGGTGGGGACGCCGCGTCGTCTCCGACGGTACGCCGCTCCGCGAGTCGACTTTCACCCTGCGGGGACAGGAACGCTACCTGCGCGTGGAAGCCGTCGGCATGGCGGGGGACAGGGCCTGGACGAACCCACTGTTCGTGGAGCGATAACCCGCGCTGGCGATCGATCCGGAGGCGGCCATTCCAGGGACCCCACGCCTGCCGTGCGAAACCATAAAGGGCAATGCGGTTGATCATTTGGCTCAGTGATCTTTTGTATGACGCCCTGGCGCTCGTCCGCAACCTCTGGTCCACGTTGCGCAGGCGGGGTTCCGTGTATGTCCTTCTCGAACTCGCGGGAGGATACCCGGAACACCGGCCGCCCGCTGCGTGGTGGGTGCGGCGGCGGCCGGAAAGCGTGGAGGAAGTCCGCCGGCGTCTCCGGGTCCTGGCCGCGGACCCGTCCGTCGCCGGCGTGGTGGTCACCGCGTCGGGCCTCGACGCCGGGCTGGCGACGATCCAAAGCCTGCGGAGCGCATTGGCGCGCTTTCGCGACTCAGGGAAGCGGGTGATCGCGTACCTGCCGCAGGCGTCCACGCGATTGTACTATCTGGCCAGCGTCGCAGACACTGTGGTGATGCCCGAGAGCGGCACCCTGAACCTGGTCGGGCTCACGCTGGAGGCGACGTTCCTCGGGGAGGCCCTGGGCCGGGCCGGGGTGGCCGCCGAGTTCGAACAGATCGCGGAGTACAAGAGCGCGGCCGAGCCGTTCGTCCGCGGGTCGATGTCGGCCCCGATGCGCGAGGCGCTGAACGCGATCCTGGACTCGGTGTACGACGATGTCGTTAGGGACATCGCCGCGGCCAGGAGGCTCGACCCGGTTGCGATTCAAAGGGTCGTCAATCGCGCGCCGCTCTCCGCGAGCGCCGCCCGTGACGCCGGGCTGGTCGATGCCGTGTTGTTCGAAGATGAGCTGCCAGGCTATCTGGCCGTCGGGGCTCGGCGCCCGGAGATCGCACCGTGGGTACTCGCCCGCCGCCGGCTCCGCCGGCCGCTGCGCTGGAGAAGCCCGGGACGGGCCATCGCGGTCATCACCGTGCGGGGCGCGATTCACATGGGCGAGAGCCGTGCGAGACCCCCGGTGCCTCTGCCGCTGCCGTTTGTCTCGGAAGACACCGCGGGGCATGCCACGATCGCCCGCGCGATCCGCGCCGCGGAGCGCAATCCCGGGTTCGGGGCCATCGTTCTCTCGGTCGAGTCACCCGGGGGATCCGCACTGGCGTCCGACTTGATCTGGCGCGAGGTGCGGCGCGCCGACCGCACCAAGCCCGTCGTTGCCTTCCTCGGCAACGTCGCGGGATCCGGCGGCTACTACGTTGCGGCGGGGGCTCGCCGGATCGTGTGCCTGCCTGGAACGCTGACGGGGTCGATCGGCGTCATCTCCGGCAAGTTCAGCGTGCGCGAGCTTGTGGGGCGGGCCGGAGTGCACCGCGAGATCCTCGCACGCGGCGAGACCGCCACAATCTTCTCCCTCTTCGTCCCCTTCTCTGCGGAGGAGCGACGGCGCCTCCACGCCCAGGCGGAAGAGACTTACGATCGATTCGTGAGCCGGGTTGCCGAGGGGCGCACGCTTCCGCGCGAGACGGTGCTTGCGGCGGCCAAGGGCCGCGTGTGGACGGGCCGCCAGGCGCAGTGCCACGGGCTGGTGGACGAACTCGGCGACTTCACGGCAGCCGTCGACGCGGCGAAACGGCTCATGGGTATTGCGCCGTCGCGCGCGGTAAGGGTGGTCCACGTGCGACCTCCAAGAGGGCTCGCTCTCCCCAACTCGAGCGCGTCCGGGGTGCTGAGCGCGCTCGCCCCTGCCCTCGGCGCGCTGCTGGAAGAGCGCATCCTTGCCGTCATGCCATATCAGGTGTCGGTGCGGTAAGGGGTTAACTTCTGTGTGCGGCGCGGTCCACGGCGCGGACGAATCGCTCGGTGATCGCTTCCGGCATCGTGATCGCGCGGCCAACGACGACCGCCCAGGCCCCGGCTTCAAGCGCCGCCGCGGCATCCTCGGGCGTCGTGATTCGTCCCTCTGCAACGACCGGCACCGAGATCGCGTCCGCGAGCGCGCGCACGAGGTCGAGGTCGGGCCCTGCGGCACGGCGGCTGTGCGGCGTGTAACCGGCCATCGTCGTCGCGACGAGATCGGCACCGCACGCCTCGGCCGCCAGGCCTTCCTCGAGCGTCGAGACGTCCGCCATCACCGGGACGCCGCACTCGGCATGGATTCGCTCCACCAAAACTGGAAGCGGGTCCGCGCCAGCATCCCGAGCGCGCTCCTGAGTGGCCTGCACGGCGACGATGTCTGCACCGGCATCGGTGATCGCACGCGCTTCGGTGAACGTCGGCGTGATGTATACGGGCTCGCGCCCGCGGACTTTGTAGAGTCCAATGATCGGCACGTCCAGGGTCAGGCGAACCGCGGCCACATCGTCGGGACCGTCGATCCGGACGGCCGCAGCGCCCCCCAGCACGGCGCACCTGGCAAGCGCGGCGATCATTGCTGAGTTTCGAAGCGGGCTGCCCGGCAGCGCTTGACACGAGACGATCAGGCGGCCCCGGAGCGTGTGCCGCCATTCAAGAGTCACAGCGACGCCGCCTCGGCGGCTCGCAGCGCCCACGTCGCGGAAAGAAGCGCGAGGCGTTCCGGCGTATGCGGGATGCCCGCCATCTGCAGGGCGAGCAACAGCGCACCTGCTGCAGGATCATAGCGGGCGGGCACGAGCACGGCGCCAGGAACTCGGGTCGCGAGCGCCAGGCGCAGCGGTCTTAACACGATGACCCCGCCGTCGAAGAACCCACCGACCAGGGCGACCGGCGTGGCCCCGCCCGGCCACGTCAGGCGGTGGGCGACCGCGACCACCAGATCCGCGAGCGACGCGGCTGCGCTCTCGACGAGCTTCCCGGCCACACCATCGCCGGCTTCTGCAGCGGCGGTCACGACGCGCGCGAGCCGCGCAATCCGAGGCCGGCCGATCTGGCCGTTGTAAAAGGCCATGGGGATCGCCTGGACACTCATGCCCATTACGAGAGGAATCCGGTCGGTGAGGATCGTCTGCGGCCCGCTCCCGTCCAGGGCATGAAGCGCGGCGCTGACGCCTGCACGGCCGAGTCCGAACCCGCTTCCCTCGTCGCCGAAGATGTACCCCCATCCTCCCGCCCGGGCTTGGGACCCCGTCCCGTCCAGGCCGAGCGCGATCGATCCGGTTCCCGCGGCGACCACGACCCCGGGACCGCACGCGAACGCTCCCGCCAGTGCGACCAGCGCGTCGTTGTCAACTCGCACCGTGCCGACCGCGAGCGTTTCGCCGACAACCTCCTCGAGCGCACGGGACTCGCTGCTATCGGCGTTGATCCCGGTCATGCCGAACTGGGCGGCGCGGAACTCCACTGCGCCGAGGCGGGCGGCGCGGAGCGCTGCGTCGAGTGCTGTCCCGAGGGCCTGGCGCGCGCGCGCGCGCCCGCCGGGAGCGAGGATGTGGTTGCTGGGACCGCCGCGGCCAATGCCGAGGACCGCGCCGTCATCGGTGCACACGGCGCAGATCGTGCTCGACGCGCCGCCGTCGACTCCGAGAAAGTAGTCCATGCATCGATTTGGTTTCGGGAGGGCCGCAGGAGGGTCCTCTTGCACCGGGGTTCGACGACGATGCGTCAGCCGGGCGGCCACGTCCACTTGCCGAGCACCGACGCATGACGGGCGCCCGTGACACGCGGCAGGCTGCCGGGGATGCCCATTACCGTGGCGTGCCCCAACAACGCGAACGCGACCGCTTCCTTGGCGTCGGCCGGCACGCCGAACTCGTCGATGAGGCAGACGCGGATCGGCGCGACCGCCCCCTCCAGGCGGCGCATGAGGGTGGGGTTGTGGACGCCGCCGCCGGCGGCAATCAGGTCCGCGATCGCGTGGACGGGCAGGACGTATCGGACGATGTTACGGGCCACGGCCTCTGCCGCGAACGCCGTCGCCGTCGCGATCAGATCGTCCGTAGGGAGCCGATTCCACTTCGCCAGCAAGGCGTCCAGGAACGGACGGCCGAACTGTTCGTGACCGGCCGTCTTGGGCGGCGGCGCGTTGACGAAAGGATGGTCGAGCAACTCCCGAAGGAGCTCGTTGCAGACGTGGCCCCGGGCGGCGCGCGCGCCGTCGCGATCGAACGTCTCCGTGCCGCCGGTGAAGTGTCGAACCAGGCCGTCGATCACCATGTTCGCGGGACCGCAGTCGAATGCGTACACGTTGTCGCCTCTGTCCCCGGCGGGCAGGACGGTAATGTTGGAGATGCCGCCGAGGTTGAGCGCGATCCGCCCTTTGGCCGCCGCCAGCAGAAGCACGTCTGCGTACGGGACCAGCGGTGCGGCCTGGCCCCCTGCGGCGATGTCGGCGGCGCGGAAGTCCGCAAGCACCGGGCGGCCGGTGCGCTCGGCGATCACGGCGGCCTCCGCGAGTTGCATCGTGGCCGCGCGCGCCCACGGGTCCGATGGATCCGGGATGCCGACGTGGGCCACCGTCTGGCCGTGGGACGCGATGAGATCGACTCGGCTGATCGGGTAGCCGGCCCGGCCGGCAGCGGTGACCGCGGCTTGTGCGAAGTACTCCCCAAGCAGGTAGTGAAGGGATGCGATCCGCTGCGTGGTGACCGGTCGCGTGCTGACCTCGATGACGCGGCGGCTGACCTCGGGGGGATAGGGTACGGTCACGTGCGCTACGAGCCGGACCTTCGGATGCCGCACCTCTCCGTCCCGCGAGGCATGCCCGCGGCCGGCGGTGACGCGGTCGGTGACTTCCACCAGCGCGGCGGAGACGCCGTCCGCCGACGTTCCGGAGATCAGGCCGATGATGCGCTTCGTCGACTTGGCGCGAATGGCGGCCAGCAAATCCGCTCCGGCGTGTCCGGCAGGCGCACCCGGAAGCGTCGTTCGGGCGGGGCGCCTGCGCGCCGAAGCGCGCCCGCGTTCCGCAGCCGCCTTGGGGCGTGCGGGGTTCCGGACCCGCCGCCGGCCGCTCACGGGGCACGCTCCCCGAGCGCGCGCCGAACGCTCCCGGCCTGGCGCAGCATCTGGGCCGCCGTGTTCGCGTCGATCCCGCGTGCGAGCATGATGATGGCGACGGGCACGCGCCCGCCGGCGCGCGAGAGCGCGTCCGCTGCGACAGGCTCGCCGGTGCCCGTTGCGGCCGAGACGATCCTGACCGCTCGGCGGCGGAGCTTCTCGTTGGTCGCCTGGACGTCCACCATGAGGTTGCCATACACCTTGCCAAGGTGGACCATCGTGAGGGTGCTCAACATATTGAGCACGAGCTTCTGGGCGGTGCCTGCCTTCAGGCGTGTGCTTCCTGCGACGACCTCCGCGCCGGGCAGCGGGACAATGGCTAGATCGCAGGCGGCTTCCAGCGAAGATCCCGGAGAGCATGCCACGCCGATCGTAACCGCGCCGCGCTCCCGCGCACGCCGCACCGCCCCCAGCACGAACGGCGTTTCCCCGCTGGCGGCGACGCCGACGACCACGTCGGAGGGGCCGGCCTGCCTCGCGTCCATTTCTTGCGCGCCCCGGGACGCGTTATCTTCGGCGCCCTCGACCGCGCGCAGCAACGCGTCGGGTCCGCCCGCGATGACCGTCTGGACCAGATCCGGTGCGGTGCCGAACGTGGGCGGGCACTCGGCCGCATCGAGCGCCGCGAGCCGGCCGCTCGTGCCCGCGCCCACGTACACCAGGCGTCCGCCGCGGCCGAGTGCATCCGCAATCCGAAGCACTGCGTCCGCGATCTGCGGCAGGGTCGCCGCCACCGCGGCCGGGACTCGCCGGTCCTCCTCGTTCATCAACCGGGCTTGTTCGATCACCGGGAGCAGATCGAGCGATCGGGTGCGTTCGTTCACCATTTCGGTCAGCGGCTCACGGGATGGAGATGTCATGGGAACCTCCGCGCGCGGATTCGACATGCGTGTGCGCCGGACGGCGGCTCGCCCGGGTGGACGATCCGCACATGCGGCGCCGTGTCACAGCCTGAGGCGGGGGTCCAGGAGATCCCGCAGACCGTCGCCCAGCAGGTTGAACCCAAGGACGATGAGCGAGATCGCGATCCCGGGGAACACCGCGGTCCACGGCGCGGTCGACATGAACCGCCGCGCCTCCGCGAGCATGTTGCCCCAGGACGGGGTCGGCGGCTGAGTCCCGAGCCCGAGAAAGCTCAATGCCGACTCGGTCAGGATCGCGAAGGACAGGCTGAGCGACGTCTGCACGATGATCGGCGCCAGGATGTTCGGGACGATGTGATGCAGCAGGATGCGCGTCACGCTCGACCCCTGGGCGCGCGCCGCTTCGACGTACTCGATGCCGCGCGCCTGGAGCACGCTCCCTCGGGTGACCCGCGCGAACTGCGGGATGTAGACGAGTCCGATCGCCGCGACGAGCACGGGCGTCGTCGTGCCCGCGACCGCCATGATGGCGATGGCCAGCAGGACCGCGGGAAAGGCGAAGATGACGTCCATGGTTCGCATCAGGACGTTGTCGAGGGCGCCGCCGTGGTATCCGCTGAGAATGCCGATGGTCCCGCCGCTCCCGAGTGCGACGGCGACGGACACGAACGAGACCGCGAGCGAGACTCGGGAGCCGTAGAGTAGTCGACTGAGCACGTCCCGTCCGAATTGGTCCGTGCCGAACAGGTGCCCCGGGCTCGGAGGCGCGAGGAGGGCGCCCGGTGCCATTGCCATGGGATCCGCGGGAGCGAACAAGGGCGCCCCCGCCGCCGCGACCAGATACGCCGTCACGATCAAGGCACCGGCGACCGCGGCAGGCGTGCGCATGAATGCAAGCATCTGGGACGGACGGCGACGCGTGGCCGCGGGTTCATGGCCATGCCGGGCCGCCGAGAGAGCGGACTTCGGGGCGGTGCTCATCCGTACCGGACTCTTGGGTCCACGAGCGCGTACAGCACGTCCACGACCAGATTCGTGAGGACGAAGAGGCCCGCGATCAGGAGGACGACCCCCTGGACCACGGGATAGTCTCGCTGGCCGATGGCGTTGAGCGCAAGGCGGCCCATGCCGGGCAGTGCGAACACCTCCTCGATCACCACGGTACCGCCCAGCAGGTAGCCCGCCTGGTAGCCGATCACGGTGATCACCGGGATCAGCGCGTTCCGGAGCGCGTGACGGTCGATGACGATGCGCTCCAAGAGTCCTTTCGCGCGGGCGGTGCGCACGTAGTCCTCGCCAAGGACCTCGAGCAGCGAGGAACGGACGAACCGCATGAACACGGCGGCGAGGGACACGCCCAACGAGACGGCCGGGAGCGTCATGACGGTGAGGTTGGCGCCGGGATTCGCTGTGAATCCGACATACGTGCCGATCGACGCGATCGGGTACCTGGCCAGAAGCAGCAGGAACATCGCGGCGAGCCAGAAGTTTGGAATGCTGAGTCCGACGAGGCCGGCGACGCTCACGAGGGTGTCCACCGCGGTGCCGCGCCGAAGCGCCGCGGTCACGCCGATCGGGATCCCGAGCGCGAGCGCGATGGCCAGCGCAAATACGGTGATCTCGCCGCTGATCGGCAGCCGTGCGAGGATGTCGGGGAGCACCGGCCGGCTCGTCCGCAGCGAGACGCCGAAGTCTCCCTGAAGTACCCGGCCGATCCAGTCCACGTATTGGAGCGGCAGGGGCTTGTCGATCCCGAACAGGCGCCGGAGCTCGGCCATCTGAGCGGGTGTCATGGCGACCTGTGTGCCGAGAAACATCTGGACCGCGTCCCCGGGAAGCAGGCGGACCAACAGGAACACCACGATCGACACGCCCCACAGCACGGGCACCAGGGTGAGCAGCCTGCCTGCAAGGAACGCCGTCATCGGGTGTACGCCACAGACCAACCCCGGCGTCGAGCGTGCGCGCTGGGTCGACGAGGCATCACGACTTCGTGGCGCAATGTTGCGCCTGAGGGGCGTGCGGCTCGCTCGACGCCGCCCCTCAGGCGTCCCACTTAGCGCTGAATCGAGGTGTCTTGCAAAGATTCCAGCGAGCCCGTCGGAATGATCCGGAAGCCCTTCACATAACTCTGCAGCACCTGGCTCGTGTACGGCGTGTACAGGAAGACGGCCGGCGCATCCGTGACGAGCGCGCGCTGCGCGTCGTCATAGATCGGCTTTCGTTCGGCCACGGTCAAATGGACTCGGCCGCGGTCGAGCAACTGGTCGACCGTGGTGTCCTTGAACAGGAAGTTGTTGACCGCCCCCGTGCTGTAGAATGTTCGGTACAGGAATCGGTCGGGATCGGGATCTCCCCCGCGCAGTTCCACCATGGTATCGAAGTCGCGCTTGACCCAGCGGTTGATGTACGTGCCCCACTCCACGTTGTCGATCGTCGGGTTGAGCCCGATCGCGCGCAGTTGAGCCTGGATGACTTGGGCGACTGCCAGCCCGCCTTCGTAGGTCGGTGAGGCGACGATGTTGAACGACGTGCTCCCCGCGCCGGCCTCCTGAAGCATCTGCTTGGCCCTGGCGGGATTGGTGTGGTACTCGGGGAACGACGAGACCGGGAGCGCGTACACCTTGTCGGGCGCCGGGACCGGACCGCTCACCTCGCCGAACCCAAATTCCGCCGCGGCCACGATCGCTTGGCGATCGATCGCGTATGCGATCGCCTCACGCACCCTCGGGTTGTTGAATGGCGGCCGGGTCGTGTTGAACGAGAAGATGCGCAGGTTCAGGCTCGGCGCCTGCACCACCTGGAGCGTTCTGTCGCCCTGTGCCTGCTTGACGACGCTTCCGTCCGAGATGGTTGCCATGTCGAGGCTCCGACTTCGCAGGCCGGCCAGCAGCGAGTCTTCCTCCGGGATCACGCGGATGATGACCTCGTCGACCTTCGGATCACCCCGCTTGAAGTAGTTGGGGTTCCGCTCGAGGCGCATGTAGTTGTCCGGTACCCACTCGGCCAGCATGAACGGTCCGGTCCCCGCCTCGGTCTTCTGGAGATCGCCGTTCTTCAGCACCGCGGCCTTCTCCACGATCGCCGCGTTGCCCGAGGCCAGCCCGGCCAGCGTGGACGCGAGCGGGTACTTGAGACGGAGGCGCACGGTGAGCGGGTCCACCGCGGTGACGGTGTCCACGGCGTCCAGGTACGACCGGGCGGGCGACGCCGTCTTGGGATCGAGGATCCGCTCGATCGTGAAGACGACGTCATCCGCGGTGAGCGGCGTACCGTCGTGGAACCTGACGTTCGGACGAAGGTGGAACACGTACGTTCGGTTGTCCGGAGTGTCCCAGGAGCTCGCGAGGTCTCCAACGATGTGCAGCCCCGGGTCGTACGTCACCAGCTTGTTGTACAAGAGATCGATTCTACGGAACGAGGAGAACGCCGTAACCTTGTTGGGGTCCAGGCCGACGACTTCCTGGTCCACCCCGAGCGTCAGCGTCACCTTCGTCGGTGCCGCGTATGTCTGAGCGGCAAGCGGCAGCGACAGAACAAGCGCCAGGATGACGATCACGAACCGCTTCGCGTGCATCTCTCACCCCCAGACCTCTGCGTCCACGGCGCCCGGCGTGATATTACGTCCGGGCCCCCAGCGGTATCATAATGCTTCGCGCACGTGCGGTCACGTGGGGCGGATGGGCCCCGCCGTCTTTCTGTACAGGATTTCCGTGATGCCTGCCCGCACGTAGTCGGGGATCTTGCCGATTCGCCTGTACCCCCGCCGCTCGTAGAACCGGCTCGCCCCGGTGTTTTCGGCGGACACGAGCAGGAACACGTTCGGACCGATGGAGAGGATGTCTCGTTCCGCGGCTTCCATCAGGCTGCCGCCGACGCCGCGTCCCTGCGACTCCTTCGCGACGCCCACCGCGCGGACGTATCCGCTGTGATCGAATGTCCCGCGCACGCTGTACACGACAAACCCGACCACTCGGCCCCCGTCCTCGGCAACACGCGCGCGAGCCGCCCCAACCAGGGCATCGGCGAATAGGCCGCGCGCGTCACCGGCAGTGGTCCCATACCGCTGCCAGAGAGGGAGCTCCAGCATGATCGCGACGCAGCGCTCCACATCCGCGTCCCGGAGCGGCCGGATGGTCACGCCACAGATTTCTCCGGCGCGTGGTGTCTCGCCTGCCGCGGGGCCGCAGGAAGCCGCCGTGGCGGGCCTGAACGAAAACGTATCATGATTCTTTCCATTGGCACGATCGTGGCTCCCGACCGGAACATCAGTCCAGGCTTCGTGAT
>Ga0187782_10000331_pt1 | contig 31051 bp, 27 predicted proteins | sample 0715_SJ02_MP15_2_FD_132454 | JGI IMG/M metagenome (GOLD analysis project Ga0187782, IMG submission 132454) | Tropical peat soil microbial communities from peatlands in Department of Meta, Colombia - 0715_SJ02_MP15_20_MG | ecosystem: Environmental > Terrestrial > Soil > Wetlands > Peat | place... | reverse complement strand
GTCAGGTGCCGATCGAGGCAGCTCTCGGTGACGTTCAGCTTCGCCCCCACGAAGAACTTCGCCCTGGCCACGCCGGGAGTCGAACCGCGCCCAGGCTCGAGCGTCCATTCGGAGAAGCGCGTCCAGGGAGCGCGCCAGACGAGGTCGGACGTCTGCTCGCGCCAGAAAATGTCGGGCTCCTCGAGCGACTGCCGATACATCGCAGCGTATGCATGATGCGCGGATACACGCGCTCGCTGGACGAACGAAGCGCTCGGGTGAAACCGGCGATCCTCCTTGAGACGCGACTCAATACGGTCCGACATGAGCGGCCATCCTGGGCGCACCGGGAGAGGTACGCAAGTGTTGCGACGCGCGGACCTTCTTGCGAGGCTCACGGGTCGGTTTTTGTACCCGCTGCCCCCCCGGCGACCGTCGGCAATGGCTGCGATTTCCGAAGTCTCGCTGCCGATCGGCGACAATCATGACAAAGTGACTTTCCGGCACGGCCATTGCTCGATTTGGGAGTGCTCCTCCATGCCTTCGAAGCGACGTCGCTCGACACGCGGGTACTGGCTCGCAGGAGCCGCTGCGGCCGTGGGGATTGCTCCGGTTGCCGGCGCGTGCGGGAGCGCCGGCGACGCACCGCTGATCGGCGGCAGCGTACCGCTTTCGAACGTGGATGCTGCGCCGATTTGCGTTCCGGGTCACGAAGGATGTCCTTGCACGACACCGGGCGCGACAGCCGCGTGCGGCAAAGTCGTACAAGAGTACGAGAACTACACGACGTGCGCTGAGGGACAGTCGACGTGCAGCGACGGCGTGTGGGGGCCTTGCGCCACCGGCAGCACCATTGTTGCCAAGAGCACGCGGACCCTGTCGCTCGGGAGTGGGCGCGACCCGGTGACGGGCATTCCCCGCCTGGCCCAGACGATCACCACCTGCGCGGAAGGCGGCTTGACGGCTGCGAGCGTCTGTGACCCGAACACGGGCTGCAGTCTCACGATCGAAACGCCGAGCGACTTCGCGGATGCTTCCAACCTGTCGCAGCTCGACGGCGGGCTGAGCATCGTGCCGACGATCGAGTACGAAGGCGGCGGCACGGGGGACGGTAACACGTCGTGCACGGGGCTTCAGTGCCAGGTGCAGTACTGCGCCGGCAACTCGAACGGCACGACGATCACCGGCCAGGTCTTCGATCCGGCGGGCAACAATCCCCTGTACAACGCGTGGGTCTACATTCCGCTCAACCCGACGGCGGCCCTGCCGGCGTTTCCCGCCGGTGAACAGTGCAGCACGTGCTCGGGAGCCGCGTCCCTCAATGCCGTGGCGGTCGCACAGACGGCCCCCGACGGAACGTTCACGCTCACGAACGTCCCGTCCGGCACGAACATCCCGATCGTCGTTCAGATGGGCAAGTGGCGGCGCGAGATCCAGCTGTCCAACGTCACCGCGTGCACCAACAATGCGCAGCCCAGCGGCACGTTGCGCCTGCCGCAAAGTCAGACCGACGGGCTCAACGGTCATGCCGATCTGCCGCAGATCGCGTTCGTCAGCGGAAGCGCCGATCCGTTCGAATGCATGCTCCTGAAGGCCGGCATCTCGCCGAGCGAGTTCGGCTCGTCCACCCTCAACTCCAATCGGCGCATTCACTATTACAACAGCCCGAACAGCCCGGGAGACAGCATCGACCCCTCCTACGGCAACGTCGTCACGGGCGACCAGATGTGGAACAGCGCGGACGGGGGATCGAACGGCGGCTGGTCGCTTGCCAACTATGACGTCGTCATCCTGGCGTGCGAGGGCGCGGAGTACAACGTTTCGGATCGATCGACCTCCGGCTATGCGAACCTCGTGACGTACGCCGGCAACGGCGGGCGCGTGTTTCTGTCCCACTACAGCTACGTCTGGATGAAGTACAACACGCCCTGGGAGGCCATCCCCGCGAGCTGGGGCGGCACGATGTCGGTCGACACGCAAGATCCGCTTTACGCGTCGATCGTCACCTCGGGCTTCCCCAAGGGTCAGGCATTCCAGACGTGGCTGGGCGACGTCGGCGCGCTGGTGGCCCCGGACGGCGGCACGCTCACGGCTCCGGACGGCGGCGCCCCGGCCGCGGACGCCGGCGGCGTGCTCACGATCCACCAGGCGCGTCAGGACTTGACGACACCCCTCGCGTCCACGGCGCAGTCGTGGATGAGCGCCACCGATACGGCGATCGGAGCGCTGACCCCGGCCACCTACAGCCCGAGCTTCACGTTCAACACGCCACTGACGGCTGCCACGGCGAGCCAGTGCGGGCGCGTCGTCTTCAGCGACTTCCACGTCGCGACCTCCGCCCAGGTCTCGGCTTCGGGCAGCAGCGGCACGGTCTCCTGCCAGGCCACGTCGCAGTGCGGTTACGGCTCCACGTGCGAGTCTCCGGTGCTCGGAACGTGCCAGCAGCCGACCTGCACCACGGGAGGGACGAGCGGCTGCGGCGATTCCCACTTCACCTGCAATGGGGTCGTGCCGGGCACCTGCCAGCGCGCCTCGTGCACCTCGGGCTCCCAGTGCGGGACCGGCGAGTGCGTGACGGTCAACGGCAACAAAGTCTGCGGCTGCACTCAGAACAGCGATTGCGGAGTCAACGGGGTCTGCACGTCGCACGTCTGCAACCTCGTCTCGTGCACGACGAGCTCCGGGTGTTACGGCGGTAACTTCATGGAGAACGAAAGCAACGACGCCACCTGTCAAGGCGCGGTGCTCGGCACGTGCACGCCCAACGCATGCACGTCGAACGCCCAGTGCTCGGCGCTCGGGTTTGGCTTCAACGCCGGACAGGAGCAATGCGACGGCGGCGTATGCGGAAGCTGCTACACGAATAGCGATTGCCCGGGCGGCGGAACGTGCGTCGGTGGCATCCCCGGCGGAACATGCTCAGGCAACGGAAAGAACTTTCCGTACGAGTGCGAGCAGAGTACCCTCGACCCACAAGAGGCGGCGCTCGAGTTCGAGTTCTTCGATCTCTCGGCGTGCGTGTCCCCGAACGGCATCGTTCCCCAGGGTCCGCCCGCCCCGATCACCGTGTACAATCCCGTGTCGTTCACCGTGGACTACACCTCGAGCTGCCCGGCGGGCACGCATGTCGCCTGGCGCACGCTCACCTGGCAGGCGGACGTCCCCGCCACCGCGTCGATCGTCTTCTCGGCGCAGACGGTCAACCCGCCGACCGACGGGGGCCCGCCGAGCTTCACGGGCGCTCAATCGGTGACGATTGCCACGGCGACGAACGCCACCCAGACGGGGTCGGCGGGGATCGACCTCGTTTCGACCGATGGCGGACCCTCGGGCGCCTTCGAGCTGGCGAGTCCGCCGGTGTCCTCCCAGAGCGATCTCCAGCTCACGATCACGCTCAACCCGACGACGAACCAGCAGGCGCCGCCAACGCTCATCGACTGGCAGGTGACCTCCGACTGTCCCTCGTCGGAGTAGCCGGATGCTGGTGCGTTCGCGTCTCGCCCACGTGGAACGTGCGGGCGCCTGGACGCTAGCCCGGCTGGCGGGGGCGGCTGCGTTCGCGGGCGCGTGCAGCTCGAGCAGCAACCCTCCCGGTCTGGGGGGTGGAGCGGCCATCAGCCCCGAGGATTCGGGCCTCCAGACGATCGCGGTCGATGGCTCTACATCGCCCGATGCGACGGCCGGGCGCGATGCGTCGAGCGATGCGGCCGCCGCGCGGACGAGCTCCGGGGACGGCACGATCGGCGGCCAGGAGGTCGACGGGGCCGCCGCCGACGTCGAGGGCGAGGAGCAGGAGATCGGCCCGCCCGTTTGCCGCGAAGGGATCACGTGGTCGACGATCGCCCGCGTCGACTCGATCGCCGCCGCGGGCTTCGATCAGTTCGGCGCCATCTCGGCCAGCGCGCTGACCGTCGCCTGGACGAGCTCGGAAGGCGTGATCTACGTCGCCGATCGAACGTCGAACACGGGCGACTTCGGAGCACCGGGGGTCGTCGACCCGGCGAGCACGCCCCTTTCCAACGGCCGCGTGGCCCTCATGCCCGACGGGCTGGAGGTCATCGCGACTCTCGCGGACGGCTCGTCGTTCACGGCCTTCGATCGGGTCTCGATCGGCGGCGCATGGCTGCCCTCGACTTCCGATGAGTTCAAGCTCATCGCGGCGACCATTTCCGAATCGGGCGGTGCCTTCGCGGAGCCGGTCGTCAGCGCCGACGGTCAGTCGCTCTTCTACCTGCTCACGATCGGCGACGCGCTACCGATTCTCTACGAATCCGCGTGGGACTCGTCGTCCCATACCTGGCAGTACGGCCAGCCGCTGACCGAGGCCGAGTTCGCGAGCCAGGCCGGCAACGACGCGGACGGTGCGATCGGAACCGGCGGCCTGCAGGTGCGCCGGCCGACCGGTGCCTCGTCCGATCGGCGGACGCTCTTTTTCTTCGACGAGGTCGTCGGCCACGAACGCGCCGCCTGGCGCGATTCCCCGTCGGATCCGTTCGACACGTTCGAGGACCTGCCGAATTTGCCGGAGGTCGCACCCGACGAGGACTGCTTCTACGTCTACTTCCACGGCAGCGACGATGCCGGCCAGGGACTCTTCACGGGGACAGGGCCGTAGCAAGCCGACGTCTCGCCGGCGATGATGTCGCCGGGGCGCGGCGCGCGCGCGGATCACGCCCGGGCGTCGCCTTCGGGGGGCGGCGGTGGCCACGAGAGCGGCGGCGCTTCGTGAATGATGCGGATGCGCTCGAGCGCGATCTCGCGATGCAGCTCGAGCAGTCGCGGAAAGCTCGGCCCGAGCGTCTCGAAAAACCCACCCAAAGTCTCGAGCTCGACCTTCCATTCGTCGAGATCCACATGGGTTGCCGCGTCGACCTGCTCGTGGGGAATGTCGAGCCCCGAAAGATCCAGGTCCCCCGCCTTCGGCACCCAGCCGAGCGGCGTCTCCTGTCCCCCGACGCGCAGCCGCGCGCGATCGACGATCCACTTGAGAACCCTCATGTTCTCGCCGTAGCCGGGCCAGAGATAGCGGCCATCCTTGTCCTTGCGGAACCAGTTGACCAAGAACATCTTGGGCGGGTTCACCATGGATGACTGCATCCCCAGCCAGTGCGCGAAATACCGACCCATGTCGTAACCGCAGAATGGGAGCATCGCGAACGGATCGCGCCGGACGACGCCGACCTTGCCCGCAGCCGCGGCGGTCGTCTCGCTGCCGAGCGTGGCGCCGAAGAAGACGCCGTTCATCCAGTTGAACGCTTGCATCACGAGCGGCACGGTGGTCGCGCGCCGGCCGCCAAAGACGATTGCGCTGATGGGAACGCCGTTCGGATCGTCCCAGAACTTGCTGAGCGCCGGATTGTTGGTAGCGGGAGCCGTGAAGCGCGAGTTCGGATGCGCGGCCTTGTCCGGGGAGACCCCCCTTCGCCACGGCTTGCCGCGCCAATCGATCAGATCCTCGGGCTCCTCGCCGTCCTTGCCCTCCCACCACACGTCCCCGTCGGCCGTCATCGCGACGTTCGTGAAGATCGTGTCGTGCGAGATGGTCTTCATCGCATTCGCGTTCGTCACCGAGCTGGTGCCCGGCGCGACGCCGAAGTAGCCGGCCTCCGGATTGACGGCATGCAGGCGCCCATCGGCGACGTGCAGCCACGCGATGTCATCGCCCACCGTCCATATCTTCCACCCCTGGAATCGCTTGGGCGGGATCATCATCGCGAAGTTCGTTTTGCCGCATGCGCTCGGAAAAGCCGCAGCGACGTACGTCATCTCCCCCTCGGGGGATTCGACGCCCATGATGAGCATGTGCTCCGCGAGCCAGCCCTCGCGCCGGCCCAGGTAGCTGCCGATGCGCAGCGACAGGCACTTCTTTCCCAGCAGCACGTTGCCGCCGTACCCGCTGCCCACGCTCCAGATGGTGTTGTCTTGCGGGAAATGACAGATGTAACGACGCTCCGGGTTGCAGTCGAGCGACGAGTGGAGCCCACGGTTGAAATCGTTCGACGTTCCGAGCCGCACGAGCGCCACCCGCCCCATTCTTGTCATGATGCGCGTGTTGAGCACGACGTACACGCTGTCGGTGATCTCGACGCCGACCTTCGCGTAGCGCGAATCGATCGGACCCATGACGTAGGGAACGACGTACATCGTGCGACCCCGCATGGCTCCGTCGAAAAGCGCGCCCAGCTTGCGGTACGCCTCGTCGGGAGCCATCCAGTTGTTGGTCGGTCCGGCTTCCGCCTGCGACGGGGTACAGATGAACGTCAGCTGCTCCACGCGCGCGACGTCGTTGGGATTGCTCCGGTGCAGGTAACAGGCCGGTAGCTTTTGAGCGTTGAGCGGCGAGAGGATGCCCGCGGCGACGGCCTCCTCGGTCAGCCGGTGGCGCTCTTCTTCGCTGCCGTCGCACCACACGATGCGGTCCGGCTTGGCCAAGCGCGCCGTCTCCTCGACCCATTGGGACAAGTGCGGGTTCGTCGGCAGAGCTCTACGCGATCGTTCCGAGAGCGGCTCCATGTCCTCGAGATCTCCCTTCCTTCGGCAAAATCCGCGAGCCTCTGCTCCTGAGTTTTATCACCACCCGCAAGCCGTCGCTCCTGGGCGCGCTCGTTTGCTAGGGTCCCACCATGCGTTTGCGGCGGATGGCTTGCGGGGCCTTGACCGCTGGGCTCGTCCAGCTCACCGGATGCGCATCCTCGGGTCCGGCTCATCCGTTGCTGGTCGGGCCCGCCTCGCCGAAAGACGACGGGCGGACGGCCGGCGGCGGTACGGGCGGAGCGGAGCACGCCGCCGCGCTCGAGCAGCTCAAGGTCAGCCCTCTCGCATGGCGGACCGATCCGCAATCCAGCGTCCGGCTGCTGCTTCCGGACGCAGCTCGCTGGCTGGGCGTGAAGTTCTGGGGCTTCTCGAGCCTCGTCGCGTTCCGTTACGGTCAGGCCCATCATGCCGTCGTGGCGGGGGTAGTGACCCACGTCGATGACGAGGTATCGCCAGGTGCGTGCGACGAGGCTTTCGAGCGTTCGACTCGCCCCTGGATCGATACTTTCGACGTCATGCTCGACCGCGACCCGCCACGAGCGTTCGTTTGGAAAGGCAAGATCGTCGACGTCGACTCGCTCGTGGCCACGACCGCGACGCTGGGCATGCGCGAGCAGTACGCCATCGCTTACGCGACATTTCCGGCCTGGAAGGGTGCGTGCCTGGTGCTCGGCATCGCAGTGCCATCACGCGACGAGCTCGCGCGCTCCAAGGCCGTGCGTGATCGGTTCGTCGACGAGGTCCTTCCCAAGATCGAGGTGATCCGCCGCAGCGAGCCGCAAGCCCGCTACTGATCGCCCCGCTCCCCGATGCCAGGTGCCGGGACCGACCACCCTGCGGCCCGACCGCGCGTCGAGACTCACGCCTCGTGGCGCGCCAACTCGCGAAGCGTGGTTGCGACTTCCCCGACTTGGGGCACGCTCGCCCGCTCGAGCGCATCGGCGAGACCGATTCCCGGAACGTGAGCGCCCGCGAGGAGACGAGGCGGCGCATGCAGCTCGTAGAAGAGCTCTTCGGCAGCGCGCCGCAATAGATGCTCGCCGAAATTCGTGATGTCCGTGTCCTCGTTCAGGAACAGCACGCGGTTGGTCTTTCGGATGCTCGTCCGCACGAGAGGCCAGTCGTAGGGAAAGAGCGATCGAAGGTCGATGACCTCGGTCTCGATTCCGTCCGACGCCACCTGCGCCGCGGCCTGCATCGCGACCGAAACCATGCGCCCGTAGGTCACGACCGTCACGTGGCGCCCTTCACGCCGCGTTCGCGCCTCGCCGATCGGGACGAACACGTCTTGCACCGGTGGCCAGTCGGGTCGCCAGGTCGAGCGATCTCCGAGGGGAGCATCGATCATCCTCGAGAGCGTCCGATCGTCGTCGGGCTCACCGGGAATGCGCTCGTCAGGCTCCGCCTTGGCTCGCATCAACGCTTTGGGCGCGAGAAACATCACCGGATTCGGATCGACGATCGCCGACAGCATCAGCCCGTAGGCATCGAACGGATTGCTCGGGATCACGATCTTCCACCCGGCGATGCGGGTGGCCTGGGCGTCGAAGGAATGCGAGTGGTAGATGCTCCCGCGGATTCCGCTGCCGACGGGCGTCATCAGCACCATGGGACAGTTCCAGTCGCCAGCCGATGACCAGCAGATGCCGCCGGCGAGCTTCATCAGATCGATCGAGTTGAACGCATAGTCGCAGAACTGAATCTCTGCGATGGGCCGCTGGCCGGCAAGCGCGAGCCCGATGGCCGTCCCGACGATCCCACGTTCGTCGAGGGGCGAATTCCACGCCGTTCGAAGCCCTTGCGACTGGGTGAAGACGCCGCCGAGGGGAGGCCCGACGTCCTGCCCGAAGATGTCCGTCACTCCCAGTCGCTCTTCGCCGACGTGCAGCGCCAGACGGATCGCCTGAACGAGGGTGGCCATCAGTGAGGGGTCCCGTTTCGACCCGCGTCGGCCCGGCGCTGCACGCCTATCGCCGGATCGCGGCCTTCGCCCGCATCCCGGTCGGCGAACACGTGCCGCCAGATCATGTCCCCCGTCGGCTGCGGCTCCTCGCGAACGCGCTTGCTCGTCTCGAGCAACTGTTGCGTGTACGTGGCCCGTAGTTCGTCCATCGCTGCGCGCGAGAGCACCTTGCGCTCCTCGAGCTTGCGTTCGAACACGGCGAGGCAATCCACTTCGTCGGGGACGAAGTTGGACCCGGACGCCGAAGAGTGGCCGTACAGGCGTGAGACGCGCGCCTCGAGCAGAAATGGACGCCGCTCCGTTCGGACGTACTCCATGGCGCGCCTGAGCTCGCGATAGGCGACTTCCGGATCGTTGCCGTCGATCGTGACGCTCTTGATGCCGAACGGCCGGCAGCGATCCGCGATGTGTCTCTCGGCGTGCTGCTCGGAGGCCGGCGTCGAGATTCCCCACGCGTTGTTCGCAACGATCATCAGACAAGGAAGCTCGTGTCCGGGCCGCGAGCACCAGACGAGACACGTCTGGAAATCCCCCTCCGCCGTACCTGCGTCGCCGCCCTGCACGATCGTGATTCCTCGTCCCCCCGCACGCTTGTTGGCGATGGCCGTTCCGGGCGCCATCGAGAATTGAACCTCGATGGGCGACGACACGGGCACGACGTTCCACCGCCGAACCGAGTAGTGATTGCAGAAATTCCGACCGGCCGAGTACGGATCGGTCGCGGTGCTCTTCATCTGACGGAGCGCGTCGATCGGGTCGGCGCCCATCGCGAGAAGGGTCGCGGTGGAGCGGTAATGAAGGTGCAGGTAATCGTACATCGGCCCCTGTCCCTTGTTCACCAGGAGCCCGAGGCTCGCGTTCAGCGCTTCTTCCCCGGGACCCCCGATCCAGAAAAAGCCGTCACCCTGCTTGTTCATGCGGATCAAGCGCTCTTCCAGGCAGCGGGCGCGAAGCATGACGTCGTGAATGCGAACGAGGAGGCTCGTCGACAAAAGGGCGCCGTCTGCGGCCCCGGGCGGTTCCGTGATCGCACCCGGCCCCCCCCCGGTCTCGCGCGGAGGAATCGTCGTCACGTCACCGCTTCCTTGGGCCACATCATTGGTTTAGCGCGTGCGCCACGGGGTCGGAAGAACACGAATCGTTATGCACCGCGTCAGAAAGCAACCGCCCTCGTCCGCTCGACTCGGATGGGCCGTACGCAGGCTCTGCCGGCTTCCCCGGTCGGCCTCGGACAGCGCGCAAGCCGGCAACGGTCATACGAAGGTGAAGGGCTCCCGATCCGCGGCGCTGCACCTGACCGCGACCCCGCCGAGCCGCTCGGAGAGCATCCGTTCGAGGCTCGCCATCGCGCGGCGCTCGCTGACGGAATGCAGCGTGCAGACGACCGTGACGCCCGATGCGATCGCTCGGAGCGCGTCGTGGTGGCGGAGCTCGCCGGTCAGAAAGAGATGGACGCCCATCCCGACGGCGTCGCCGAGAAACTCGGCGCCGCTTCCCGCGCAGACTGCCGCGCGCGACACCGGCCGGTCGAGCGGTCCGGCGACCAGCACCTGAACGACGCCGAGCGCCGCCTTCACGCGGTCGACGAACCGTCGAACCGGCTGCTCGGCCACCGCTCCGACGCGCCCGAACCCGACCGCGGGCTCCGAGACCGCCGGACGGAGGGGCCGGCGCTCGGTCATCTCCAGCGCGTCTGCCAGGACGTCGTTGGTTCCGCCAGCAGCGGCGTCGAGCGCCGTGTGTGGAGAGTAGATGGCCACTCCGGCGCGGGCCAGCTCGTACGCCATGGTCCCCGACACGAACGACTTCTGCCCCTCGAAGAGAACCGGGTGGTACGCGACAATCGCCTCGCAGCGCGAACGGTACGCTTCCTCGGCCACCGAGGGGGTGCAATCCACGGTGAGAAGGACGCGCGCCAGAGGTGCGCTCGCGTCCCCCACGAGCAATCCGACGTTGTCCCACGCCGCCGCCAGTCGCGGCGGCGCGATCGACTCCATCGCCCGGACGAGGTCGCCCACGTTCATGGGCGCCGAAGGTAGCCCTCCGCCGCTCGGCATGCGAGCACGGTCGTCGTGCGCGGCCGCGTCGTGGCGAACCGGCGCAGCGCAATTACGCTTCCCGGCGAGCGAGGCCATCGGATGAAAATCGCCCTTGGGAGCGACGAGAAGAGTGTTTTCACGGATGCGCTCATCGAAGACCTACGGACGCGTGGGCACGACGTCATTCTCTATGGTCCCGTCGCGCCCGACGACCGCGATGTCGACTGGCCGCTGACGAGCGGTCGAGTCGCCGAGGCCGTCGCCAGCGGCGCTGCAGATCAAGGGATCGTGTGCTGCTGGACGGGAACGGGAGCGTCGATCGCGGCGAACAAGATCCGCGGCGTGAGAGCGGCGCTCTGCCACGACGCTCCCACGGCGAAAGGAGCCCGGATCTACAACCATGCGAACGTGCTCGCGCTCAGCCTGCGTGCGACATCGATCGCAGTCGCGAAAGAGATCCTCGACGCCTGGTTTTCGACCCCGTGGTCGGACGACGAGTGGAACCGTCGACAGATCGCTCGCTTGACGGAGCTCGAACAGAAGCCTGTCCCGGCCCGGCGATGAGCCGTCGCAGGGCGGCCCGCTCGCCAGGCTCGGAGCGCGGAGCGAAGCGCTCGGGGTGACCCGAGAACCAGAGCGCTACTGAGCCGGAGTGGGCTTCGCGGCCGCCGTCGTGGATTCGGTCTTCTTCGCCCGGGTGTCGATGCGCATTCCGTAGAAGCTCCGCCAGATGAAGACGACGGCGATCGCGAAGCAGAGCGCCGAGATGACCGCCGTGGTCTGCCGCGCGATGGGGTGAGCCTCGTCGTTTGCGAGCTCGACGGCCAGAAGGCCGAACAGGGTCGTGAACTTGATGATCGGGTTCATCGCGACGCTGCTCGTGTCCTTGAACGGGTCACCCACGGTATCGCCGACGACGGTGGCATCGTGGATGGGCGTTCCCTTTTCCTTCAGCTCGACCTCGACGATCTTCTTCGCGTTGTCCCAAGCGCCACCGGCGTTGGCCATGAAGAGGGCCTGAAACAGGCCGAAGAGAGCGATCGAGATGAGGTATCCGACGAAGAAGAACGGATCGAGAAACGCGAAGGCCAGGGTACCGAAGAAGACGACGAGGAAGATGTTGAACATCCCCTTCTGGGCATAGGTCGTACAAATTTCGACCACTTTCTTGCTGTCGGACAGCGACGCCTTCTCGACTCCTTCGAGCTTGATGTTCGCCTTGATGAACTCGACCGCACGGTACGCGCCGGTCGTCACGGCCTGCGTGCTCGCTCCGGTGAACCAGTAGATGATCGAGCCGCCGGCGATGAGGCCCAGAAGAAATGGAGGATAGAGAAGCGACAGCTTCTGGATCTTTTCGGGATTGGTCAGCCCGTCGGTCAGAAGCACGATGATGGCGAAGATCATCGTCGTCGCCCCGACGACGGCCGTGCCGATGAGCACCGGCTTCGCCGTTGCCTTGAAGGTGTTGCCTGCGCCGTCGTTTTCCTCGAGGAAGTGCTTGGCGCGAGCGAAGTCGGGCTCGAACCCGAAATCCTTTTTGATCTCCTCCCTGATGTTCGGGATGGTTTCGATGACGGACAGCTCGTAGACACTCTGCGCGTTGTCGGTGACGGGGCCGTATGAGTCGACGGCGAGGGTCACCGGCCCCATTCCGAGGAATCCGAACGCCACCAGGCCGAACGCGAATACCGGGGAAACGTCGTTTCCTCCGATGGTCATCGTCGCGGCGAGCCCCATCTGGCTGACGAAGTAGGCGATCCCCATCAACGTGACCAAGACGATGCCCATCCAGAGAGAGCTGAAGTTGCCCGCCGTGAGCCCGGAGAGAATGTTGAGCGACGGACCCCCCTCGCGCGACGACGTCACGATCTCGCGCACGTGCGCGCTCTCGGTCGACGTGAACACCTTGACGAGTTCGGGGATGATGGCGCCGGCGAGCGTGCCGCACGTGATGATGAGGGAAAGCTTCCACCACTGTGAGTCGTCGGTGCCGAGCGTCGGGATCAGCGCATAGGACGCGGCGAACGTGAAGAGGACGGACACGATCGACGTGATCCACACGAGCTGCGTGAGCGGCGCTTCGAAGTTGAGCTTTTGGGCGTCGCCGTAACGGGCCTTGGTGATCGCTTCGTTGATGAAGTAGCTGATCGCGCTCGAGACGATCATCAGCACGCGCATCACGAAGATCCACGTGAGAAGCTGCACCTGGACGATGGGGCTCTCCACGGCCAGGAGGATGAAGACGATGAGGGCCACACCGGTGACTCCGTAGGTCTCGAACCCATCGGCGCTCGGACCGACCGAGTCGCCGGCGTTGTCGCCCGTGCAGTCGGCGATGACGCCGGGGTTCCGCGCATCGTCCTCCTTGATCTTGAAGACGATCTTCATCAAGTCCGAGCCGATGTCGGCGATCTTCGTGAAAATGCCACCCGCCACGCGCAGGGCCGCCGCTCCCAGCGACTCGCCGATGGCGAAGCCGATGAAGCACTTGCCCGCGTACTCGTGGGGTACGAGCGTCAGGATGCCGAGCATGAACGCCAGCTCGATGCTGATGAGGAGCATTCCGATGCTCATCCCCGCTTTGAGCGGGATCGCATAAACGGGGTATGGCTTGCCGCGCAGGCTCGCGAACGCCGTCCGCGAATTCGCGAACGTGTTCACGCGGATGCCGAAGAGAGCGACCGTCGCGCTGCCTGCGATTCCGATGATGCTAAAAACGAGGACTAAAAGGACGATCCCCGGTGGCTCCCCTTTGAGGACCGCGTAGTAGATCACGATCACCGCGCCGATGAAGAGCCAGAGCAGGCCGAGGAACTTGGCCTGGGTGACGAGATATGTCTTGCACGTTTCGTAGATGAGCTCCGAAACGTCGCGCATCGCCTTGTGCACGGGAGCGTCCCGGAGCTGTACGTATACGACGAGCCCGAACACCGCCCCGAGGGCGCAAACGATGAGCCCGAGCATGAGGAGATGGCTCGCCGGGAGCCCGAAGAACGGCAGCGTGTCGATCTGCGCGGGGACCTTCAGTGAATCTTCGCCTCCGTGGTGGACCGACGCAGGCGCCAGGCCGACAGGAGCGTGCTGCTGGGCAAACACCACGTGCGCCAGTGCGGTCGAAAGCAAGAAGGCGATGGGCGCCGAAAGCAAAAATCCAATGAGCCGCGCTCGGATCGCACGCTGTAACGAGATGGACTTCATGCAAACCCTCGAGGTTTTCGTAGGGGCGTCCCCCCTTGAGTGACGACGCCCGCGATTCCGAGTGGTTGGCCGCCTGCATTTGGCGCAGACGCTTCAGCACGCCTCGTCTCGTTGACGCCCACACGGTCGCGGGGCGGACGAGCGCGGGACGTTTAGCAGGATTTCCGCGACGTGTAAACGCGAGCCGCCTCCGGGCGAGCTCGGATGTGTCGAGCTCACGCGTGGGAAAAGCATGCCGCCTCCCTCGGACGGGATAGACCGGGCGGGATAGACTCCACGGGGTGGACGCCGAAACGCTCGACGCACTCTACGTCGAACACGTCGCGACACTGGAGCGCGGTGCCGGGGTCGCGCTCGAGTCGACCGGGTGGGACGCCGTGGTGATTCATTCCGGCAGCCTCATCAAACGGAGCGAGTTCGACGATCAGTACTGGCCCCTCCGGCCCGTGCCCCACTGGCAACACTGGCTGCCGCTCGCCGAGCCCGACTGCGCACTGGTCATCCGGCCCGGCGCCCGCCCCATTTTGCTCCGATCGACCGCCGCGACGTTCTGGGAAAAACCGCCTCTCCCCGAGACGCTAGTCTTTTTCGATGTTTTCGACGTAACCGGGCTCGAGCGCCTCGCGCAGGTCGCCGACTACCTTCCCAGACAGCGCGTCGCCTTCGTGGGCCAGGATGCCGCGGTGGCCACGGCGTGGGGCATCCCCCACGAGGCCTTGCGCCCCGCTGCCCTCATCGACGCCCTGGACGCGCTGCGCGTGAACAAGACCGCGTACGAGGTGGCCTGCATTGCCGAGGCGAATCGCCGAGCGCGCGCCGGCCACGAGATGCTGCGCCGGGCATTCCGCGACGGGGATGTTTCGGAGCTCGACTTGCACCTCCTTTACTTGCAAGCAACCTCCCAGGACGACTGGGAGACGCCGTACAAGAACATCATCGCGCTCGGGGCCAATGCGGCGACGCTCCATCACGTCGCCTACGGCAAAGCCGTCGCAGCGCGAGGAGTCGAGTCGCTGCTCGTCGACGCGGGGGCCACGTGCCGGGGCTATTGCGCCGACGTCACGCGCACGTGGGTCAAAGGAAAGGGCGCCGCCGCCGACTGCTTCGGCCATCTGGTGGCAGCCATGGACGATTTGCAACTTCGACTCTGCGCTGCGGCGCGCGTCGGCGTACCTTACGAGTTTCTGCACGACCAGTCGCACCGCGAGGTTGCCGCGGCCTTGAGAGACGTGGGGCTCGTGAGAGCCTCGGTCGACGAGGCGGTCGGCACCGGGATGACCCGCGCATTCTTTCCCCATGGGCTCGGACACTCATTGGGACTTCAGACGCACGACGTAGGTTGCGCGCTGCGAAAGCCTCGCGCGGACAACCGGTACTTGCGCAACACTCGGGACATCGAGCCGGGCCAGATCTTCACGATCGAGCCGGGCGTCTACTTCATCGAAGAGCTTCTCGGGCCGCTACGCAGCGATGCGCGCAGCCCGGCAATCGACTGGAACGCGGTCGACGCAATCGCTCCGCTGGGCGGGGTTCGCGTCGAGGACGACGTGCTGGTCGTTTCACCGGACGTTCCCGTTCGCAACTTGACGCGTGAGCACTTGGCGAGCGGCGGCGGCGTGGCCTGAGCGAGCGGCGGCGGCGTGGCCTGAGCGACGATCGTTCACGACCGTTAAAGGGCTTTGCTGTATGGTTCCCTCGCGATTAGAGACAAGATTTCGGCGACAGCCTCGTAAAGGGTCTCGGGGATGGGATCGCCCGGGTCGAGCTGGACGAGGGCCCGCGCGAGATGCGGCCGGCGGACCACCGGTACACCGCGGTCGCGGGCGACGTTTGCCAAACAAATCGCGAGGCTGCCGCTGCCTCTCGCCGTGACGACCGGCACGTCGTCATCCAATCGGCCTTCGTAACGTAGCGCGCAGGCAAAGTGCGTCGGATTGACCACAACGACGCTCGCCCCCTTGACGTCGGCGATCGTCGCTTGCGCCAGCATCTCGTGATAGGCGCGCTCGCGCGCGGCCTTGTTCTGCGGATCACCCTCGGAATCGCGCTGCTCGCGTCGTACTTCGTCCTTGGTCATGCGAAGTCGACGTAACCAGGATTGCCGAACCGCGACGGCATCGATCGCCCCGAGCACGAGACCGACCAGCCCCGCTCGGACGGCGAGGGCTTGCGCCGCAGCCGATATCGCGTGGCCCGCGAGGGTCGGTCGGGCGGCGAGCCGCGCCCACTCGGACAGGTGCTCGCGCAGCGACCCATAGGCGAGCCCCCCGACGGCCGCCGCAGCAACCAGCGCCCGGATGACGGACAGCAGGCGGATCCCCGAGAAGAGGGCCCTCATCCCGGCCGCCGGGTCCAGGCGGTCGAAGCGCGGCGCCAGCCGTCGAAGGGCCACGATTCCGTGGGTCTGCGCCGCGTGAACCACCAGCGCGGCGGCGGCCACGGCCGAAACGAGGGGGGCCGATAGCGCCAGGACTTCGCTCGCCAGGTGCAGCGGCTCGAAACGAAGGGGCGCCCTCCTCGCGGACGCGCGGAGCACCGCGAACAGATCCGCCCTGGCTCTGTCGGCCGTCGCAATGCCCGCCGCCGGAGCCACCGCCACGGCCACGAGAAACGCGACTGCCTGCGTCGCGTACGGGCTGGCGCCCGAATCGCCTTCGTCGCGTGCCCTCCGAAGCCGTCGCGGTGTCGGTTGCTCGGTCTTTTCGCTCACGGCTGCCGGAGGAGCGTGTGAAGCGCAATCAATGTGTCGCGCACCCCCTCCCCAGTGGTCGCCGAGATCAGTTTCACGTCGACGCCACGGCGAGCGAGCTCTCGGCTCACGCCCACCCATTGCTCTCGCACTTCGGGGAGATCGGCTTTGCTCATCGCGACGATCTGCGGCCGCTCCGCGAGCTTCGGATCGTACTTGGCGAGCTCGGCGTTGATCGCATCCAAATCGCCGATGGGATCGCGCCCCTCGCCGGGGTCGACGGTGATCAAGTGCAGCAGAACGCGCGTCCGCTCGACATGCTTGAGAAAACGGGCGCCAAGCCCGGCTCCTTGCGCAGCCCCCGGAATCAGGCCGGGAATGTCGGCGATGACGAAGCTGGCGTCCGAATCGAGGGCGACGACTCCCAGATGCGGGATCAGCGTCGTGAACGGATACTCGGCGACCACCGGGCGCGCGCGAGAAACGGCGCGGATGAATGTGCTCTTGCCGACGTTCGGGAACCCAAGGAGGCCCACGTCGGCCATGACCTTGAGCTCCAGCCGCAACGTCTTCTCCTCGCCCGGCTCGCCCCGTTCGGCGCGGCGCGGGGCCCGGTCGTACGGCGTCGCGAAATGGATGTTGCCCCGACCTCCGCGGCCGCCACGCGCGACGACGACGCGGGCGGCGGGGGCACCGACGTCGAAGACCAACGTGTTCGAATCGGCATCGAAGCCCTGCGTTCCGATGGGCACCCGCACGACCAGATCTCGACCGGCCCTGCCGTACTGATCCTTGCCCCGGCCCGGCTCGCCGCCGTCGGCGACGAGACGGTGCGTCAGCGCCACGTCGAAGAGCGTGGTCTTTCCTTCGTCGCCCACCACGACGACATCGCCGCCCTTGCCGCCGTCGCCGCCCGCCGGGCCGCCGTGCGGGACGAACTTCTCGCGCCGGAAGGCGACGCATCCGTGTCCGCCGGCGCCGGCCACGACACGCACCTGGCAAGAATCGACGAACTTCACGGACCCACTGCCGCTGTAGCACGCATGCCCACATCACTCCGCTGACCGCAGGGCAGCGTGCCGGGGGGAGGCGTGGGAACCCTCCCCCCTGAGCTCTCCTCAGATGCCCAGCGCCCCCGTTCGCAGAAGATACGCGAGTTTCGCTCGCTGCTCGGCGTCAAGCAGGGAGTGGATGCGACCGAGGGCTCGGGTCACTGCGGCCTGCACTCGGTCCGCGCTCTTGACCCTGTCGGCGGCCGCGGCCTGTGCCTTCGCTTCGTCGAACGCTTCTGATGAAACCGCGTCGGCGAGCACCGACGTCGTCCGCCGGTGATCAACGGCCGCTTGGGCCCGCTCGGTCTTGAGCTCGCTCAGAATCGTCGCGAGCTCTGCCACCTGACTTTGATCGAGATCGAGCTTGAACGCCAGGAAGCGGAGCGGACGGCGAACCCCGAACCCTCCGCTGAACTCATCCCCGCCGCCTCCGCCAAAGCCGCCCCCGTGCCCAGGGCCCCAACCCGAACCCTCATGGCCCTCGGGGCCTCCACCAGGGCCGCAATGCCGACCCGAGCCGCACGAACCACCACGCCACCAACCAAACATTCCAGGATGCATTTTCACCTCCGCGCCGGGGCTCATCGCTCCCGACGGGCACTTCCAGACGCGACAAATGCGCCGCGAATGGACACGGGCTCATCGCGCCGTGCTGGGTGGCAGCATGCGTCTGGACTTGGCGCTGTCAACTGTGCGGCCGACCCGTCGGGCCCGGGCGCACGGTTCAGCCCGGCGCGGGTCCCGGCAACCGTCAACTCGCGGGAGCCCCGTCGGATGGCCGCGTCGGACGCTCGACCCGAGAAGCGGCTGCCAGAATCTCCCGGACGACGCTTCGCGCCGGAGACGTCAGCGCCATGGTGACCACCGACATGGCGACGCCGCGCAGGACTTCGCTGAAAAATGGCCCTCGAGCGGCCCGCAGAGCGCGGTCCGGACGACGCCAGACGCTGCGTGCCAGACGCCATCGATCCCGCCGGCGCCGCGCCGCCGCGCCCGGCATGCGGGCCACGGCAAATCCCACCGCCGAGCCGGTGATGACGAGCGCAACGAGCGCGATCGCCGCCAGCGTGCTCGCGTACCGCTGCAGCTGGAGCTTGACATCCAATACCTCGTGGCGCCGACGATCCAGGCGCTCGACGGTCTCGAGGAGTCTCGCACGAACGGCGTCCGCCTCGTGCAGGAGATTGTCGCGTGACTTGCCGCCCTGGCTCATACGATGCGCTCCTTCAGCTGCTTGACGTGGAGCTCGAGTCGGTCGCGGGTCTCGTTCATCAGCCGCTTGGGAAGGGCCCTCCAACCCAGAAGGGCCGCGGCGGCTCCGCACACGAGCACGATGACCCCGAGGATGAGGGCCGCCAGCCACATGGCCGAGAACGCCGCCGCCATCGCTACGAGGCACAGTGTGCCGCCCATCACTCCTGCCGCGGCGGCGCCGCCGATCGCGGCGGCGCCGACCTTCGCTTTCGTCAGCTCGTCCTTGATCTCTTCGCGCGCGAGGGCAACCTCGAGCCGAACCAGCGCTCGGGTCTCGTCGAGTGCTTCGCGAACGAGCTCCCCCGCCGACTCCTCCCCGGCCGGTGAAGGTGCGGGCGCTCCACGATGGATCGTCTCATCCATGGCTCGTGGCTCCGGTGTTCTCGGGCTTCGTCGGCCGGGCAGACGCGTCGGACGGCCCACCCTCGGCCACGAAGGCTCGAAGCAAACGCGCTGCCAGGGCGTTCCCGTCTCGCTCCGCCGCCTGCGGCCTCGAGAGGCCAGTCAGGCGGCTCCGCTCATCCGGTGCACTGCACTCGATGCATCCACAGCTCGGGCTGCCCGTCACGTGTGTCGATGTACATCACGCCGAACTCGGTGCCGGTCCAGACGACGTCGGGGAATCGAGCGCCGCCCTTGGTCCCGTCCGAGATCTGCATGTCGGTGGGCGCGGCCCGCGAGCCCATCGAGTCGAAGAACGTCATGTAGACCTGCGGAAGCCCAGTTCGCCATTGGTAATAGACGATGCCGGCATACGAGCCGGTCCAGGCGATGTTGGGCCAGTTGGCGTCCCCCGTGTGGGGTTGCTCGACAAGGCCATTTTTTTGAACGGAGCCGCCCGAATCGAGAAACGCCATCTGAATCTGGTTTTCGCCGCCGTCGCTTTCCTCGTCTTCCCATGCCGCGATGAATCCGAAGCTCGTCCGGACCATTCGTCCGAGCTGCTGGTTGAAGGGGCCATCGGCCGGAAGATCGCTTATCGACGGGGCCGACAGCGACTGCGCGTCGACCGGCGAAAACTCGATCTCGTAGGCCGGCGTAGCGGCGTCGTCATTGGACGACAGATCACTCCAAAGCATTCCGATCACCTGGTCGTCGCCTGCAACCCACGGCCACGATGCCTGGTCGTTCGCCGGAATGCGCTGCGGCCCGGTGACGGCAAAGGACGATGGATCCGGGTTCAAAAGCGCGAAGTCCACGCCGGGGATTCCATTGAACTCGTCCTTCCAGACCACCGCCGTTTCCCCTCCGGGCGCAGTGCTGATGACCGGACGCGCGTCCGACACCTGGGTGGTCCCGATGCTGACGCCGCTGCCGACGGGCGACGACCCGTCCGACCCGAGCGCGTGAACGTAAATCGATTGACCTGCCGTTCCCTCCTCCCACACGACGACGTAGCCTTGGCTGGTCTTGACGAGGCTCGGCAGGTCGCTCGCACCCGGCGTCACGTCCACCGCAACGGGAGCCGTGCGCATCGAGCCATCGGCCGCAAGCGTCGCCACGTAGATGTCTCCGCCATTGCCTTGAGTGGGGTCGACATACACGACCACGTAGTGGTCGGTGTCCCATGCCCACGCGAACGCGTCGGTTCCCGTACCGAACGGCAGCTTCTGCTCGTTGCCATCGGGAGCGCACGAGAAGCCACCGTCACCGGCAATCTTCGTCGCCGCCTGCACATCGGCGCCGGCGTCTGCAGGGGGATTTCCGCTCGACGACGGCGCGCCCGCCCCGACGCGCAGCGCGCATCCCGGCTCCGAAAAGGCCAAAGTCAGCGCGGAGCCGACGAGTCCGGCGTACGCAATTCGACAGCGCATGGCGTGCCTCAACGCTGTGCTCGAGAGCAAACTCCACGCCGAATTGACGGCGCGTCCGCGTCTCGCGCGCGCGTGCCCTCGGCGCACGAAGCGAACCTGCGAGGGCGCGGTCACGCACGGGGGCGCGTCTGCCCCTGCGCCACAGGCCCCCGCTCACCGAAGGATGGGACCGCCAACAGTGCCCCGCTGAGAAGCGGCGGCGTGCCGGGCGAACCGGCTCCGCCGACATCGGACGACCTGCCGTCGACGGACCTTTGCGGCTGCGCCTCAATGAGCCGACGGGACCGACGGCGTCGTGCGCACGTACTCCGCTCGGATCGCGAGCCCGATGGCCAGCACGGCGACCAGGACCAGCGGCACCGCGATCGCGACGACGAGCCCGATACGGCGCCCGCGTGGAGCGACGGTCACCGCGGTGCGCGCGCGGCGTTCTTCCTCGGTCGCCGTCACAGCCGGGGACGTCAATATTCCCTGCTGCTTGGCCAGTGCTGTGAGGAGATCCGTCTGCGCGACGAGACCCAGATCCAGCAGCACCCGGCCAAGCAGCTTGCCGCTTTGCCGTTGCTCATCGAGGGCCCTCTGCAGATCCTTCGGCGAGAGCAGTCCCTCGGCGACGAGAATCTCTCCGAGACGACTGCGGGGCCGCTGCGCCTCCGCAATGGCCGCTACGCTTTGGGCCGGCCCGAATGGCGCGAGAGCATCCGAGAGCTCGCGCATGCTCCGGAAGCGCTCGGCCGGGTCACGCTTCAGCGCACGCATGACCAGGCGCGCCACGTCGGGCGGCAGATCGGGCCGAAGCTCGAGCGGCCACGGGATCGGATCGGTCATCACACGAGCGATGACCGACGTAGGATTTCCGACGAACGGGGGCCTTCCGGTGAGAAGCTCGTAGAGCACGATCCCGAGCGACCAGATGTCGCTCCGGGCGTCGGCTTCGCTTGCCGACCGCAGCTGCTCGGGCGCAGCGTAACAGGGCGTTCCGAAATATTGCCCGTCCTGTGTGAGACGCGACTGGCCGTCGTCGCTGTCGGTCTTCGATATGCCGAAGTCCAGGACTTTGACGAGCTGGCGATCGCCCATCTGACACACGAACAGATTGGATGGTTTCAGGTCGCGATGGACGATTCCGAGCGAATGTGCCTCCGCCATCGCCTCCGCGACCTGGCGGACGATGTCCACGGCGCGGTCGACCGGCAGGACTCCGTCTTTCTGCAGAATGACGTCGAGGTCGGTCCCCTCCAGATATTCCATCACGATGTAGGGCAACCCGCTCGCCAACGTATCCACGTCGACGATTCGTGCGGTATGGATCGAACGGAGCTGCGCGGTTGCGCGCGCTTCGCGTTCGAACCGGGCCATAACGTCATCGAAATCCGGTGCGTCGGGGCGGAGAACCTTGATCGCCAGGCGCTGGCGCAGACGAAGGTGCGTGGCCTCGTAGACCGCGCCCATCCCCCCTTCCCCGAGCAGGCGTACCACCGCGTACTTGTTCGCGATCGTGTCGCCGGGATGCGGCAGGCCGTCGCGCCCCGTCGCGGGCCCAGCGCCGCTCTCGGACCTCCGCAGGCGAGAGGCGGAAGGCTCGTTGGGGGCGCGGGCTTTCGTCATGGCCCCGACCCTCCCTACGGGCCTCCTCCGGAGCCTCTTAAGGGCTGCGCGCGTTGGGGCCGCGGCATCGTCTCAGATACGGATGCGCTTTTTCAGGACCGCGAGCTCCTCGTCGATGTCGCCCTCGTTCGCGCCGGCGCCGGCGCGGCCGCCCATCCTGGATTCGAGCTCCCGGAACCGGGCTTCGAGGTCGTCGGCCTTCGCGCCCTTGCCGAGCGCGTCGTCCACTTCGACCATGGCGGCTCCTTCCGCCTCGCGTCCTTCGATCTTTTCTTCCATCCGGCGGAAGTTGTCGAAGGCGCTCGAGCCTTTCCTCGCACCGAGGCGCTCGGCGCCCGCGCCCTCGCGCGACTGCGCAGCGCGGGCGACGATGGTCCCCTTCCGCAAGCGGAGCTCGGCGAGCCGCTGTTTCATCCTCTCGAGCTCCTCTTTCATCTTGAGCGCGGCGTCACGTTGCTCGCCGCGAATGCGCTCCGCGGTCTCGAGCTCGGAGGCGATCCGCCTCTTCTGCTTGAGGGCTTCGCGCGCCAGCGCCTCGTCGCCACTGCGAACGGCCAGCTCGGCACGTCGATCCCACCGCTCGACGTCGGCGCGCAGGTCCACGCACCTCTTGTCGAGCTGTTTCTCCGCGGCAACCGCCTGGACGACCTCCTGATGCCCGGCCTTGATCTGCCCATCCATCTCGTCGAGGTTGAGCTCGACCAATTTGCGGTCGTCCTCCGTCTTGTCGAGCAGGGCGTTCAAATTGCTCTGAATCACCTTCCCCATGCGATCGAAGATTCCCATGGCGTTTCCCGCGAGAGAATCGCAGCGTAGCACGCGCTCGCGGGCCGCCGGCTCCGCCCCCGCTCGGGTTTCGCGGACGGGCGCTTCGCATCCGCCCTAAGCGGCTTCTGCGGCGCTGGAGACGGCCTGCCAGCAAAAAAGCGGACCGGCGTCCGCGAGTCTTTTGCCAACGCCGATCCGTCGGTACAATGCATCATAGTGGAGGACTGGCACCAAAAGCTGGCCCGGGACCTGGTCGCCCATGCCCCCAGCGCTTCGCACGAGGACCATTCGACGGCGCTCGAAGTTGCCTTCGGCCGCGCGCGCTCGGCAACCGCATACGTGCTCGAGCTTGCTCGCGCCCATCGCGTTCCTGCGAGCGGAGGCGCGGTGGGCGACGACATCTGGGTTCAGCTCGGCGACGGTCGAGCGCGCTTCACGCTCAATCGCAGGGCCGCCCAGATTGCTGTTTGCACCGGTCGCGAGGAGCGACGTCTGCAGTGGGACGTCACCCGGCGGCTGATCGTCGACGCGCACGGCAATCCGTCGGACGTCGAGCAGATTGCGCGGGCCGCCATCGATGCGCTGGTGGACGAGTGGCGCAGCAACCCAGCGGCCGAGCGGCTCTCGAGCGTTCCGCCACAGCCCGGATTGGAACGCGAGGACGAGCCCACCAAGGGATAATTCATGGCGACATGCAAGGAATGCGGGGACGAGGTCGATTCTCTCGTCGGCGTGAAGGTCGGCGGCAAGACGAAGAAGGTCTGCGAAGACTGCGCGGACCGCGTGCGCGAGCAGGGCGAGATCGCCGAGCAGAGCGAATCGGTCGTGCAGGCAATGATGGGATTCAAAGGAAGGCGCTGAACCGGCGGCCTCGTCGAGAAGCGAAGTCGATCGGGCAGTAGTTCAGGCCCGACCCCGACGACGCCACTTGATGTTGCAGCCGATGCTCGGTTTCTGATCCGACGATGGATCTTGACCAGCCGCTACCGCGTGGATCGCCGCCCTCAAGTCCTTGCCCGAAACGGTCTTCCCGTTGCCGGGTCGACTCTCGTCGAACTGCCCCCGGTACGCCAGACGGTGCTGGGCGTCGAAGAGATACAGATCCGGAGTGCACTCCGCGTGGAGGGCGCGAGCCACGTCCTGCGTGTCGTCGAACAAGAATGGGAAACGCCAGCCCTCCTCGCGAGCCAGCCGCGCCATCTCGACGGGCCCGTCCTGGGGGTAAGTCGCGACGTCGTTCGAGTTGATGGCGACGACGGCGAAATCGCGATCGAGTGCCTCGTGCGCCGCCTTCACCAGCTCCCGCCGAATATGAACGACGAAAGGGCAGTGGTTGCACACGACGAGAACGAGCGTCCCTCGCTTGCCCTGCGAGAGCTCGGTCACGTCCACCACGGCGCCGTCGACGGCGTTCGTGAGGCGAATCGGCGGAAGCGGCGTTCCGAGTGACAGCATGCTCGAAGGTGTCTCGGCCATCGGGTCATCCCTCCGGCGATGGAGACTAGTGCGGTTCGCGCACGCCACCAGGGCAAGCCCGGAGCCTCGGTCAGAAGCAGGTCACGTCGTCGGCGAACGGCACGGGCGCCGGCGCCCCGGCGTCGGCCGCACAGGTGCTGAAGTTGAATTGCGGTGAGACCGCGGTGTTCGGTACACGCCGCGCGAGGCGGTGGAGCTTCGACTGCACCAGAAAAGCCTGCTCGTTGGTGAGCGGTGGAGATCCGTTGTCGGCCAGCGCCTGCTGGACCGCCGCGAAGTACGCGTCGGACAGAGCGTCGAGATCCGCAGTCGTGAACCGATCACCGGCCAAGGCCGCGGGGATGAGGCCGAACGTCAGCGGCCCGGTGGTCCCGGGCTCTTCCGGACAACCGAAGAACTGCAGGGTGAAGGCGAGCAGATCATTCAGGTATGTGGCAACGTCCGAAGCCGTCAGCAGCGGTGGAGCCCACTGACCGAATCGACAATCGCCACTGACCGAAATTGCAAAATTGAGGACGATCGAGATATCCCAGGTGTCGACTCGATCGGGGCAGGTGTCGGTCGTGACGTGAGCGCAGGCGGCACCGCCGTCGACCCCGATGAATTCCGAGTCGAACAGGGGACATAGATCGAGCGGGCCGGGACGACAGCCTATTCCATCGTCGAACTCGCTCCGGCTGCCGACGCCACAAGCTTGATGCCACGTGGCTCGCGTCAGACCGGTCTGGAACAGGCCGGGATCGGACGAAGACACCGCCTCGCTCGTCGTACCCACGGGACCCTCCGTGCCGCCGCTGCACGCCACGAAGAAGAAGGACGCCAGCAAGGGTGCAACCGAACCGCGAAGAATGCGTCCGCGACGTGTGTTGGGTGAGGTCATTGCTTGTTCCCCTCCAGTGCGCCGGTGGTGGCCAATCGCGTGCCGCCGCCGTCGCGAATGGCGACGGGTGCGCATTCGGCCCGCGATTACCGATTTACCAGGCACTGGCGAGAGTGCACGCCGCAGCCGAGCCATACAAGAAAATGGCTGGCCAAAGGTGACCGCAGATGGGTTCCGGTGGGCCTCACGCGCCAGCGCGAGATTCACGCGTTGGGCGATTCAGACCTGGCGATTCAGAATGTGGATCGCCTGTCCGAGGCCATTCAGGCTCGCTTCCATCATTCCTTCGCCCAGCGTCGGATGCGGGTGCATGGTCAGCCCCACGTCTTCGAGGAACGCATGCATCTCGAGGGCGAGTGTGCCTTCGCTGATCAAGTCCGTCGCCTCGGGCCCGACGATGTGAACACCCAGAATCTCGTGGGTGTTCTTGTCCGAGACGACCTTGATGAAGCCGTCCGTCTCGTTCACGGCCATGGCGCGACCGAGCGCGCTGAACGGAAACTTGCCGATCCGGATGTCCATCCCCTTCTCTTTGGCCAGCTGTTCGCCCAAGCCCACCGTGGCGATCTCCGGGTCGGTGAAGATCGCCGAGGGAATGCCGACCCAGTCCTTGGCGGCCTTGTGGCCCGCGATCACCTCGGCGACAACCTCCCCCTCCTTGCTGGCCTTGTGCGCCAGCATCGGAACACTCGAACAGTCGCCGATGGCATAGATGCCCGCCACGTTGGTCCTTCCGGCAGCATCGGTTGGTATGAACCCTCGCTCGACCTTCACGCCCAGCTCTTCGAGCCCGACTCCAGCGCCGTTGGGACGCATGCCGACCGCCACGAGGACGACGTCGGTCACCACGGTGTCGCTCTTGCCTCCGATGTCCAATCGGACGGCCAGGGACCCGTCCTTCTGCGGCTCGTATCCGAGCGCCTTCGCAGCCTTGAAGATCTTGCCGCCATGCTTGGTGAACATCTTCTCGACGACCGAGGCCAGATCGGAGTCGACCCCGGTGAGGATGTTCGGCAGCGCTTCGACGACGGTGACCTCGCTGCCGAGCCGCTGATAGGCTCCGCCGAGCTCCATGCCGATGATGCCGCCGCCGATGACGAGCAGGCGACGCGGGATCTCTCTCAAGCTCACGGCTTCCTTCGCACCGATGATCCTCTTGCCGTCGAACTTGAACGACGGAATCTCGATCGTCGACGAGCCCGTCGCGATGACGACGCCCTTCGTGGCCTCGAAGGTCTCGACGGTCCCTTCGCGCGTCTTGACGCTGACCGTTTGGACCCCGGTCATGCGCGCCTCGCCGTAGACGAGGTCGACATGGTTGCCGTGGAACAGACCGCGGACCCCTCCGGTGAGCTTCTTGACGATCCCGTCTTTCCAGTCCTGCAGCTTGTTCGCGTCGATCCGGGGGTTGTCGACGAGCAAGCCGTACGCCGGGCCGGTCTTCACTTTGTCGAACGTGTGGCTCGTCGCGATGATGGCCTTGCTCGGCACGCACCCCCAGTTGAGGCACACCCCCCCCACCTCTTCCTTCTCGACGCAGAGCACTTTCTGCTTCAGCTGTCCCAATCGGATCGCGCAGACGTATCCGCCCGGCCCCCCGCCGATGACGATCGCGTCGTACGTCTTGCTCGCCATGCCCGTTTCTCCTCGTCCTTCATCCCTGCCTAGGGGGAAACAGTACTTTTTTCAACTCCGCAAGCTCTTGCCGCAGGTGCCACGGGATCTCGGCATACACGTCTTCGACCAGCGTTTCGAGCCGGGGCGCCGGCAGACCTTCGACCTCGTCGATCGCCGCTTCGATCTCGGCCGCGATCGACTCGTCGAGCTCCCCGTCTGTCCGATCCGACAGGAGCCCGAGCCGCGCCAGATGGCGGCGCACTCGCTCCAGCGGGTCCTTCGCCGTCCAAGCGGCGACCTCGGCCTCGGATCGGTAGCGCGCCGGGTCATCGCTCGTGGAGTGGGCGCCCAGCCGGTACGTCACGGCTTCGACGAGCGTTGGTCCGCCTCCACTGCGGGCCCGCTCGACCGCGGCATGAGCCACCGCGTACATGGCCAACACGTCGTTTCCGTCGACGCGCACCCCGGGAATGCCGTAGGCCCGGCCCTTGATGGCAAGCGTTTGCGAAGCCGTCTGACGTTGCACGGGCACGCTGATCGCCCATTGATTGTTCTGGCAGATGAGCACGCAAGGGACGCGCCAGACGCCGGCGAAGTTCATCGCCGCATGGAAGTCGCCGTGACTCGTCGCCCCGTCCCCCAGAAAGGCCACGGCGACCGCACCGGTCTTGCGTGCGCGCATCGCCCATGCGGCCCCCACGGCGTGCGGCAACTGGGTCCCCACGCAGGACGACCAGCTCACCTGCCCGACCGCCCTGGCCGAATGATGGCTCGGCATTTGACGACCTTTGAGAACGTCGCCCGAATTGCCGAAGATCTGCGCGACGAAAGTCCGGAGGGAGAATCCGCGGACGAGCATCACACCCTGCTCGCGCAGCGCAGGGAAAACCCAGTCGTCCGCGCGAACCGCCAGGCCCGCAGCCACGGGCACCGCCTCCTGTCCGCGCGCCGCGCCGTAGAATCCGACGCGACCCTGCCGCTGAAGGACCGTCATGCGGTCATCGAGCATCCGCAGGCAACGCATCTCGCGGTACATGCGAAGCACGAGATCGGGGGGGAGCTTCGGATCGGTCGCGGGGTCGGCCGTGTCGTCGTCCCGCAAGACGCTCAAGATCGCGATATCGGAATCGCTGTCTGTACCCATGCCGACCGCCGGAGGACGAGACTGGGACTCAATTGGTTCCGCCATCCCCGACAGCACCGACGGCGGCGGCGCTCGCACCTCCCGCGTCGGCCGCAACGAGGGCCGCGTCGGCGGCCGATCCGTCCACGTCGGGCGGCGGCGCCCCGCAGAACAGCGGGACTGCGTATCGATAGAACGCTTCGAACGACGTCTGAAGACACCCGGCGATCGAATCCGAGGCGTCGGCCGTACCGACGCCTGCGTCCAGCGATGCGCACGACGCAGCGCTCACGAAGGGCTCGCATCCGGTGGCGTCGGCCTGCTGGGCACACTCGACGTAGGCGGAGGAGCCCGAGCCGTATCCCGTGACGGGGCAGTTGGCCTCGCAAGCCGCGAGCTCGCAGCTTGCGAGTACCTGAACGCCTTTCGCGCACGCCAGGCCCTGGGTGCTCTGGTCGCTCAGCTCGATGCACCCTGCGACGTTGGGCCGCACCCATCCCGTGCTGTCGTCGAGAAGCGGACCCAGGTGCGACGCGTCCGCCGGGGTCAGGATGCAGGTGAAGCACGCCGCATACGCAACGCTGTCGTTACCGCACGCCAGCGACGAGGCGATGGTCGGATCGAAGCAATGCTCGTAGATCGCGTCGATGGCGTTCGGCGTGCAGATATTTTGGTGTTTTCCGGTCGCCGAACTGTACGCCATCGGAACGAACGTCTGGACGTCGCCGGGACGGCATGCGCTCGCGTCGACGGCGGCGGCATCATCCGCGATCGACTCGATGGACGCAGCGCCCGTGGCAACGCCGGCGTCCCACGGGGCGAATCCAGTGCTTCCCGTGGCGCTCGGGATCGCGCTGCATGCCGCGAGCGGAGCCAGAGCGATGACCGCTGCGACCAGCCGGCCGTTCGTTGCGCGCGCCGACGCGCGCACCGCCACGCACACCTCATCGGAAGCCAAGGGATACGCTTGTCAGTATGGCATGGCCTTCGCGGGCAAGCGAACCATGGCTTTTTTCCGGGCACCGGAGGGCTCCGGACGCTGCCCACCGCTCCCTCCGTCCCATCCCTCGGAACGCCGCTCTAGGACTCAGACGGGTGACCCTGGCTTGTCGACGAGGTGGCCACGCGCCGACGAAAGCGTGACGACGTGCAGCGCGACGACGACGGCCAGTAGAACGACTTGGGTCTGCGCGCACGCCACGGCGACCTCGTGCAAACGGGACAGGCTCGCGCCCATCGCGGCCGACCCGCTCGAGCTTACTGGGCCAGGACGAACGCCCAGGGCGTGCAAATGCGCGATGCGCGGCGACACGAAAATTCCCTGGAAAACGGCAAGTATGGCCGCCAGCAAAGAGAAGACCGAGCGCGCCCGATCGAAGCGAGGTCGTGCGCCGTTCGCGGCTCTCGCAGCCTCCATCACGAGAACGAGCGCCGCGCAGACCATGGCGACGGCGTCGAATCTGCGAAACACGATCGTCATCGCGTCGGCGCTCGTTGGCAGCGGAACCACGGCGAAGACAACGGGCGCAGCGAGAGCCCCGAGCGCCAGGAGCCCGCCCATCCAGACCGCAACGGCGAGCAGCGCCACTGCCGAGCTGATGCGTTCGGTCAGCAGGCGGACGCGGGGAACGCCGACGGCGTCACTCGGCGCCGAGGTCGACGAGGGCTTCGCGAAGGAGCGTTGCATCGACGGTACCTCCCAATTTTTCGAGCTTCGGCCGTGCCTCGACCATTCGTGCCCGGCCCGCCGCGACCACCGCCGCCTCGCGCGTCTCGCGACGCCGCGAGGCGAGGTCGGTCAGGATTTCGGACCGTGCTCGGACGTGGCCCATGCGCGCGAGGGCAATTCGCGCGTGCCACGCGGAGCTCGCGCAGTGGCCCCCACCCCAGGCGAGAACGGCACGCAGCGGTCGTGGCCTTCCCCATACGCGGCGCTCGAGCGCCGCAATGACTTCCCGAATCTGGAGCTCGCCCACGAGGTCGACGCAAGCCGAGTCGTCCTCCTCTTCGGGCGTGCTTCGCCGCCCCTCGACCACCGCCACGACGACTTCGCGTCCCGCCGGATGTCCGAGCCGAGCGAGAACCAGCGCTGCGACGATGGCCACGGATTCGTCAGGCCCGTCGACCAGCTGCTGCACACGCGACATGAGGCGGGCATGACGGAGCGGGCGACCATCCGTCGCACGCTCCTCCACCAAGCGCATCGCGATATAGCGGATTGAATCGTCGGGATCCTCGAGAGCGCGAGCCAGGGCGAGCGCCACTGCCTCCGGATCGTCGCTTGCGACCCGTGAGAATGCGATGACGGCCTGATACCGCACCTCGGGACGCTCGTCGCGAAGGGCCCGCTCGAGCCGTCCGGTGGCCCGGCGATCGCCGATCTCGCCGAGGGCCGACAGGGCCATCTGGCGAACGCGCGCATCTTCGTCCTCGACGGCGACCAGCAGCGTCGATACTCCCGCGCGCACGTCGGCCAGACCCACGGCGGCCTGCGCGCGAACGAGGGCAGAATCGTCGTGTTGCAGCATGCGCTCGAAAATCGGGATCGCGCGCGCGCGCGCCGGATCGCTGCGCAGCGCGTGGCGGACGACGTCACGGATGGCGGAAAGCCGGGTCGGCGCCCGTTCGGACGTCAGGTCCCGAAAGCTCGCCTCGAGGCTTCGCGGCAAAGGCGTAGGTGAGAACATCTCGGCGAAGGACGCGGCGCGCCGAGCGGGCCGGACCCCTCAAAGACCTCTAGCACCCTCGGGCAATTCCCTCTCGAACCACCGCCCCGCGGCCAGCAGGGCGGCGCTCGTTGCGAATACCGATGCTGCGCCGACGACGAGAACGTGCGGCGCCAGAAACATCGACGCCACACCCTGATCGAGGATTCCGCCCAGCGACACTCCGTCGCGAGGACCGAAGCCCAAGAATGCGAGAGCGGCCTCGCTCACCACCATCGCTGCTGCGCTGGAGCCGAGCTGTACGGCCGCCACGCTCAGCAGGTTTGGAACGATGTGCCGGGCGAGCACGGTCGCGGGGCTCTGACCGAGTGCGACGGCGGCCTCGACG
>Ga0187782_10000328_pt1 | contig 31192 bp, 24 predicted proteins | sample 0715_SJ02_MP15_2_FD_132454 | JGI IMG/M metagenome (GOLD analysis project Ga0187782, IMG submission 132454) | Tropical peat soil microbial communities from peatlands in Department of Meta, Colombia - 0715_SJ02_MP15_20_MG | ecosystem: Environmental > Terrestrial > Soil > Wetlands > Peat | place... | reverse complement strand
TGGAGCGAACCCTGCTCGTGGGCGATCACCTGCTGGTGAACAAATTCATTTTCGGAGGACGGGGCGCGTGGTACGACAAGTTCTTGCCTTATCGCGAACTGCAGCGCGGTGACATCATCGTCTTCAAGTTTCCTTACCAGGACCATCCGCACTTCGTGAAGCGCGTGATTGGTTTGCCCGGGGACCACCTGAAGATTGTGGACCAGCAGGTATACGTGAACGGCAAGATGCTCAACGAACCCTACGTGATGCACGATCCGACTTCCGGATACGGCGATCCTCTCAATTACAATTTTCCTCCCGTCGGGAACCAGATGTACCTTTCCTCGCTCCAGCCGGAATGGGCGCATGAGATCCGCAAGTATATTCAGGGCGACGAACTGGTTGTGCCGCCGGGAAAATACTTCGCCATGGGGGACAATCGCGACCGCAGCCTGGACAGCCGCTATTGGGGCTTCGTCGATCGGGACGCCATCATGGGCCGCCCCTTCCTGATCTATTGGTCCATCGACGCGAACAGCGCGGACTATGGCAGTTCCACCTTTGCGCAAAGAATCCTGGGCATCTTTGAAACGCTGATTCATCTTCCTGCGCGCACACGGTGGAATCGGATGCTGCACACGGTTCACTAGGCTCACCCTCGTGCCGAGGCGCTACACTTTTCCTCACAGGTCTGAGAGACTCCCTTCGGTATGAGCCGTTTGCGAAAATATGGCGGGCTCGTGATGGTGCTCCTGGCGACGCTACTTGCCTTGCAGGCGGGCGTGTCCCTGATGGTGCGCACGAATCGCATGCGGGGATACCTGATTGCCCATCTCGACAGCGCGTTTGGCAGGCCCGTGCAAGCGGGCCGGTTTTCCGTGCAGATCCTGCCGCTGCCTGAACTGGACGTGGACGCGGTGACAATCGGGGAAGACCCTGCCTTCGGAAATGAATATTTTCTGCGCGCCGAGCATATGGCGGCGCGTTTCCGCTGGCTCGGTTTGCTACGCGGCCACTTTGAGTTTGGCACTATGTCTTTCACTCGCCCGAGCCTGATCCTGGTGCACGACGCCAGTGGACGCTGGAATCTGGAAGGCTGGCTGCCGCCGGCTCGTCCTGCCATTACCCTGGGCGCTGCGGTCGCCCCCGCTCCCCCGCGGGCGGAGACAACCTATCGCCTGCAGAAAATTGACTTCGACGAGGGCAGAATCAACTTCAAAGAAGGTGAGGAAAAGCGGCCCTTCGCCTTCACAAGTGTTTCCGGCAGCGTAGAGCAGGTTTCGCCGGGGCGCTGGCAGGTGCAACTGGAAGCGCAGCCGTGGCGGAGCGGCGTGACGCTGCAATCGACCGGCACCGTGCAGGTGACCGGATACGTGGCGGGCACAACGGCTCGATTGCAACCGGCGCAACTTCGTTTGCACTGGGGCAAGGTATCGCTGGCCGATCTGTTCCGGTTGATTACTGGGAATGACTCCGGCGTGCGCGGCGAGTTTGCGCTGGACGGAAATGCCAGCGTGGGAACGGAACCTACAGAGCAGAACGCGACGGCAAATTCGTGGCGGTTCGCCATGCAGGCGCGCGCCACGAACATCCACCGATGGGATTTGACCGAGCGCGAGGACAACCCCCGCGTCAACGTCAATGTGAAGGGCCTATGTGAACTTGGCGCGCAGGTTTGCTCGGAAGAAGTCCATGTGGAGCTGCCTCAATCGAGTCTCCAGGGTTCTGCCATCCTGCAGACTTCCAGCCGCGCCGATTGGCAAGTGCACTTCAAAAGCATAACTGTGCAGTGTGCGGATTTGTTGGCGTGGTACCGGGCGTTCCAGCCGAACGTTGCGGATGAGGTTGGGGTCAACGATCTGATTACGGGCTCCGTCACTGCCAGCGGTTGGCCCTTGCACTGGCAAGATGGCGCTATCGAGAGCACAGCGGGGACCTTGCGGCTTCCCGGCATGGCCGTGTCGCGCCTCGAACCGTTTCATGGGACGGTGCGAAATGGAAAGTTCGATATCGAAGGGTTCCGTTTGCGGTTGCCCGGCGAGCCATCTCCATCGGCATCAAACGAGAAGGCCGGCGGGAAGCCGCGAACCATCGCGGCTCAGGAAGACATTGTCGAAGCCGCGCTGGCACAGGATTCGGCGGCTGGCGTGGGCGCATTGCGCTTGAACCTTCACCTGGCGGATGCTGCGTCTGTCTTCAGGCTGACGGCAGCGTTCGGTTATCCCCTGAATAAGGGATGGGAGTACAAGGGTGCTGCCTCCGGGGCCGTCGCATGGAATTGGGCAAACAGCGCTGGGGAAGTGCGCCGCAGTGGCTCCTTGGAACTCACGAAGGCACGATTGCAGGTGGCCGGCCTGAACGAGCCGCTCAAGGTGGAAGATACGCGGCTCGAATGGAAGGACGGAGTTCGCGGCGCCGCAATCACCAGGCTGGATGCGTTTGGGGCCACCTGGTCTGGCACACTTTCGGAAGTCCCCGGGATCAATACGAGTGGTGAACCAAGCTGGCATTTTCAGCTTCACGCCGATCATCTGGACGCGGCGGAACTAGACCGCTGGATTGGCCCGCGCTCCCGGCCTAACTGGTTGCAGCGATTGCTACCCTCCTTGTTGGGAGACGCGGACACCGCGCACGCCAGCGAGCTATTGCGGCGCGTTTCCGCCGAAGGGGAATTGACGACCGACACGCTGACGATTGAGAGACTTAAACTGGCCAAAGCGCACGCCAGGCTGGCCATTCACGACTTGCATCTGGACGTACGCGATGCTGAAGCGCAATGGGCGGGCGGGACAGTCCGCGGCGGAATGCAGGCGATGTTCTCGCCGTTGCCAAATTATGAAGTGAATGCCGAGATTGCCAACGTCAATCTGGCACAGTTCCCGTGGTCCCCGCGCTGGGCAGAGCGCTGGACCGGCGTCGCGTCTGGAACGATCCATCTGACGACGGCCGGCGTCGGAAAAGTCGATTTGCTGAAACAACTGGCCGGCGGCGGGCAGTTGAGCTTGAACAAGATCGAATTTCGCGGCTGGGATGTCGAACGCAGCGCGGAAACCGGAGGGCCATCCACGGGCTCATCCCGATGGACCAGCGGACAAGGCGAGTTCCAGTTGGGGGAGCAGAAGCTGACCTTGGACGGATTTCGTCTGGATGCGCCGCACCAGAGAACAGAGTTGTCCGGGACCATTTCATTTGGCATGGACGGCACGCTGACATTCACACCTCGCCCACGGGGCGCAACCGGAACGCAGGTCGTTACTCAGGTGCGGGAACTACGCTTCAGCGGCCAGCTGGAGAACCCCACGGTGGCGGTGGTGCCCGCGAAAACGCAAGAGACCCGGCAGTAGTCGCTCGAAGAACGGAGAAGTCGACACTCGAAGGAGCCGCGCATGATCCGATTCCGCTTGGCTGCACCCGCACTCATTTTTCTCCTGGCAAGAGGCCTTTACGCGCAGCAGTCCTTCACACTGGAGGAGGTGTTGAGCGCACCCTTCCACTCGGATTTGGTTGCGGCCAAAAGCGGCAATCGCATTGCCTGGACGTCTAACCAACAGGGGAAGAGAAATATTTGGGTCGCCGAAGGTCCCGCTTTTGCCGCGCGCCAATTAACCTCCTATTCGCAGGACGACGGAGGCGAATTGTCCGGTCTGCGTTTTTCTGCCGACGGCAACATCATTGTCTATGCCCGCGGAGAAGGGAAGGACTCCGCGGGCGCCTATGCCAACCCCACCAGCAATCCGGTGGGCGTGGAAGAAACGGTGTGGGCGATTCCCTGGGAGGGCGGCATGCCCACGAAAATCGACGTGGGAGAGTCTCCGATTCCTTCAAAACAAGGGCTGCTTGCTTTTGAGCGAAACGACGAACTATGGTTGTCGTCCCCGAAAGCAGAAGAAAAGCCCAAGCAGATCGTCGTCCGGGGGAGGAACTACCCGGTGGAATGGTCACCGGACGGCGGGCGGCTTCTGTTCGTCACGGATCGCGGCGACCACAGTTTCATCGGACTCTACGATGTGAATTCGCAGAACGTGAAGTTCCTGGCTCCTTCTGTGGATTCGGACGGCGATCCGGTTTGGTCGCTCGACGGGAAACGCGTGGCGTTTGTGCGCCGGCCTGCAGTGCCGCGCGACACGCCGGTTGGATACTTCATTGCTCCGGACCGGCCACATCCCTGGGCGGTCTGGGTGGCGGACGTGGACAGCGGAGATGCGCGTCAGGTCTGGCACAGCGGATCGTCGCTGGATGATTCCTACCCGTACATGGCGAGCGAAACCGGCGGCGGCGTGCTCCACTGGGAGGCGGAGGACCGCCTTGTCTTCGCCAGCGAAGCGGACGGTTGGCTGCATCTGTATTCCGTTCCCGTCGCCGGAGGAAATGCAAAGCTGCTGACGCCTGGCGAGTGCGAGGTGGAGCAGTGGACTTTCTCAACAGACAACAAGAACGTGTACTTCAATTCAAACTGCGGTGATATCGACCGCCGTCATATCTGGACCGTGGCAATCGACGGCAGCGGGTTGAGGCAGCTCACTGGCACGGGGCCGACGAAAGGAGTGGAATGGAGCGCGCTCGTTCTCAGTGGTAATCGCGATCTGTTTTTCTTTGGTTCGGACGGAACGCATCCCGGCCGGTTATTTCACAAGACTCTGACGGCCGATCAGCAGACCGCGGAGGTTTCCCCGACAGGCTGGGAAGGGAATTTTCCTGCGGAAAAGCTGGTCGAGCCGCAGCCCGTCACTTTTCTCGCAGCGGACAGTCTGGAAATTCACGGTCAATTGTTTCTGCCGAAGAATCTGCAGCCGGGAGAAAAGCGGCCGGCGATGATCTTTCTCCACGGCGGTTCGATGCGCCAGATGCTTCTAGGCTGGCATTACATGTACTACTACTCGAACGCCTTTGCCATGAACCAGTATCTGGCGAATCACGGCTACATTGTGCTGGCCGTCAACTATCGGAGCGGGATCGGCTATGGTCGGGCATTTCGCGAAGCTCCCGGTCGAGCGGGGCGAGGCGCTTCGGAGTATCAAGACCTGGTTGCCGCAGGCAAATATCTGCAAACACGCAGTGATGTCGACGCCAAGCGCATCGGCCTCTGGGGCGGAAGCTACGGCGGCTATCTGACCGCGCTTGGGCTGGGGCGCAATTCAGATGTCTTCGCAGCGGGCGTTGATTTGCACGGTGTGCATGACTGGCCGGAAGACAACTGGGAAGGCAAGCACATTCCTCCGGATCTCGTAAGGCTGGCGCGAGAGTCCTCGCCGGTGGCCGCGGTGAATTCCTGGAAATCACCTGTTTTGTTCATCCATGGCGACGACGACCGCAATGTGATGTTCGCGCAGACCGTCGACCTGGTGGCGCGGCTGCGCGCGCAGGGTGTTTCTATCGAACAGCTCGTTTTTCCGGACGAAGTGCACGATTTTCTGCTTTACCGGAACTGGCTTCGGGGTTATGGGGCCACCAGCGATTTCCTCGACCGCAAATTGGGCGGCGCGCAACAGAAATGAACCCGGGGCTGGGCTACGGGGGACACGGAGTATTCGCGATAGTGTGTCTGCTGACAGCAGCCGTCTTCCTGACAGGAGCTTCGAAAAGTGATGACCGCATCCTGCTCTTCCCCCGCTTACGGAACGGCGAAACCATGCGCTACGAGAGTCACGCACGGCTCAGCCGCTACGTGAAGACGAAGAGCAACGTCGCGACCATGTTCGAGCCCAGGCCGCTGCAGGTGGATTTCTCCACAAGCTTGGAACTCTCCGTCCAGGACTTTCATGAGCTCGATCACCGCCCGATGCTCGCTGCAGAAACGCAATTGCTTCCCGAGGAGCCAACGTCCGCAGGCAGCTCCGTGCCTCCTCTTCCGAGAATCGACTTCGCCATTGGCGGGGACGGTTCCTTGATTCGCGCAGACGGACTTGACGACTTGGCTCCCGAACAGCGCCTCGCCTGGCAATTCTGGATCGCGCAGTTTGCGTTTGGCTGGAGCCTTCCTCCTTCCGGGGTGAGGCCGGGCGAAAAGTGGAAATCTGTGGAAGTGGAAAAGACGCCGACGCCTATTGCCAACCTCGTTTGGGACCGCGAGACCACTTACGTCCAGGACGACCGGTGTCCGATTCTTCCGAGTGAACAATGTGCGGTCTTCCTTGTTGCCGCAACCTTGAAGCAAAAATCGAATCCGGACGACACCACTCCGGAAGACTACAAACTCCACGATCTAAAGACGTCGGGAACCGCAAGAGGCAACAACCAAACCGTGGTGTACGTTTCCCGGAAAACAGGTCTGCTCCTGCGCGCCAGCGAAGACCTGCAACAGTCTTTGGACGTCACCATCGCGAAGGCAGACGACAGTAATCAGGTGCAATATCTGGTGGACGTGACCAGCCACTTCGAAACGGTCTTTGTTCCTTCCAATCCGCTGCCTGCTCCCTGAAGCCCGTCCCTTGATTAACGAGGTGCCACCTTCATTGTTTTCTGCCTCCTTCAGGGGCCGTTTGTGTTACAGTTTTTGCCGCGTCCAGGTCCGCTTCTGTGAACTTGTCCTCCATGGGAGGGTAAATGTCTAAGGTTCTGTTGACTACGCGCTGCCGCGAGGCCGGCCTGTACGATTACTTCCGCGAAAATGCACCGCAGAAATTCCGTTGGCGCTTCGGGATGCCGCGGACGATCTCGTTCGGGCTGCGCTTCTTGAGGCAAAATCTCCCGGACCTGACGATCCTCGAATATCCCACGCACGCAGAATTTTCCCGGCAGCTCAAGAAAGGGTGGGACGCAGTTGGCTTTTCCTTTTATCTGGAAGAGACAAACGACATTCTGGCGATGGCGGAAGAAGCCAGAAGGGCCGGCATCCGCGAACTTTGGGCGGGGAATTACGGCGCGCTGACGACTTCCATCCAATCGCAGTTCGATCACGTGTTCACCAGTTACAGTGAGGAGGCGGTTGCCCGCAGGATGGGCGCGCCCCTTGACGAAATTCAGCATCCGCCGCTGATCACGCGTTTCCGGCTGCCGGGAGGCTGGTCGCTGCCCGTGGGAGTTTTGTTTTCCTCCCGCGGATGCAGCTTTCGCTGCACGTTCTGCCAGACAACCGCGTTCGCTCCAAAGCCAAAAGAGATCCCGCTGGAGTCCCTTGACCGGGTGCTGCGCTTCTACGTCGCACACGGCGTCCACTTCGTCCTGGTCCTCGACGAGAATTTTGGGAATTTGCCTTCGCATGCCGATGCGGTCATCGAGCTTCTGGCGCGCCACAAGGTGCGTTGGCTGGTGCAATCTCGCGTGGATCTTTTTCTTCGCAATTTCGATGAGTGGCAGAAATGCGGCATGGAAGGCGCGCTCTTTGGCATCGAAAGCTTCCATCAGGACATCCTGAAGCAGATGCACAAGAACGAGAAGGTGCAGGCGGCTTTTGAGCTGGCCGAGCGGCTGAATCGCGCCGGGCTCTATGCGCAGGGCTACTACATCATTGGACTGCCGACGGAAACGCCGGAATCGATTGCCGAAGATTTGCAGACACTCGCCTCCCTGAAGCTGGACGTCACGCAGATCACCATTGTGACGCCGCATCCCCAGACGGAAATGTGGAGGGAACTCGAGGCGAATTACGGGATTTTTGAAAAGGATTGGTCGAAGTTCGATACCAAGCATCTGGTCTGGAACCATCGGCATTGCGCTCCGGGTGTTTTGGAAGGGCTGCTAGAGCAGGGCTTCCGCGGATGTTATGGCAAGGACTGGCTTATGCGGACCACGAAGAAGTTCCTGCACATGAGAAGGGTGCAGAAAGACTTGTCCTGCATTCTGATGGGGCCGGCCCACTCGAGATGGGCTTCGCCGCAGCGCTTGCCCTATCTCCCTCAGCCGGTGCGGACAGAAACTCCGCAGGTACGCATCGCGGTCGCGTAACAGCGCGTTTCACCGGGGTCGCCTTTTCGGCTGCAAACCCGATTTGCGTGAGCGCGCTATAATACAGGTTTCGGCTGGGGCCAACGTGGCCGCAGGAGACCTGGGCGATGAATTTCAAACTTCGCAGCAACTATCAACCTCGTGGAGACCAGCCCGCCGCGATTGATCAACTCACCCGGGGGCTGGAGGCGGGGGACAAGGACCAGGTCCTGCTGGGCGTGACCGGCTCCGGCAAAACGTTCACCATGGCGAAAGTCATTGCCGCGGCAAACCGTCCCGCACTTGTCCTTGCCCATAACAAAACCCTGGCGGCGCAGCTTTACCACGAGTTTAAGGGGTTTTTCCCGGACAACGCCGTCGAATACTTCGTCAGCTATTACGATTTCTACCAGCCGGAAGCGTATGTGCCTTCCGCCGACCTTTACATCGACAAAGAAGCAACCATCAACGACGAACTGGACAAGCTCCGCATGAGCGCCACCCGGTCGCTCTTCGAGCGTCGGGACGTCGTGATTGTCGCTTCGGTCTCCTGCATCTACGGCTTGGGCTCGCCCGAAGCGTACTACGGCATGTTGGTGATGGTGGAAAAGGGACAGCAGACTTCACGGGAAGCGCTGCTGCGGCGGTTTGTCGACATTCAATACGAGCGCAGCGAGGACCTTCGTCGCGGGACTTTCCGCGTGCGTGGCGACATCATCGAGATCTATCCCACCTACGAAGATCAGGGCTATCGCTTTGAAATGTGGGGAGACCAGATCGACAAGATTCGCCAGATCGATCCGCTCACTGGCGAAATCCGTTCCGGCCAGGAAGACCTGACGCGTGTGCCCATCTATCCGAAAACGCACTATGTGATGCAACAGGACCAGCGCGACCGCGCTCTCGTGGGCATCCAGGAAGAGCTGGACTGGTGGAAGAAAGAACTAGAAAAGCAGGGAAAATACGTGGAGGCGCAGCGCGTCGTGCAGCGCACGTTGTTCGATATGGAGATGATGCGCACGATCGGCTACTGCCACGGTATTGAGAACTACTCACGCCATTTGAGCGGGCGGCTGCCAGGTGAAGCGCCGCCCACGCTGCTCGACTACGTACCACAGGACTACCTTCTGTTCGTGGACGAATCCCACGCGACGATTCCGCAGGTACGCGGTATGTATCACGGAGACCGCTCGCGCAAACAGACGCTGGTGGACTACGGATTTCGCATGCCCTCCGCTCTCGACAACCGCCCGCTGACGTTTGAGGAGTTCGAGCATCGCTTGAATCAGGTGATCTATGTTTCCGCCACGCCCGGACCCTACGAATTGACGAAATCCGGCGGGGTGTTCGTGGAGCAGGTCATTCGTCCCACGGGCCTGATCGATCCGGACGTGGAAATTCGTGCAGTGAAAGGCCAGGTCGACGACCTGCTGGAGGAGATCCGTGTTCGTGCGGCAAAAAATGAGCGAGTGCTGGTCACGACGTTGACAAAGCGTATGGCCGAAGACCTAAGCGAATACTTCAGTGAGATTGGAGTACGTTGCCGGTATTTGCACTCGGAAGTGGAGACGCTCGACCGTATTAAGATTCTCCGCGATCTGCGCAAGGGCGAATTCGACGTGTTGATCGGCATCAACTTGCTACGCGAGGGCCTGGACCTGCCGGAAGTCTCACTCGTCGCCATTCTCGACGCGGACAAAGAGGGCTACCTGCGCAGCACTACTTCCCTGATCCAATCTATGGGCCGTTGCGCGCGTCACGTGGAAGGACGCGCGATTCTCTACGCCGATGTGCGCACGAGATCCATGAACGAGGCTATCAGCGAAACCAACCGCCGCCGCACGAAGCAATTGGCCTACAATAAGGAAAACAACATCACCCCGCAATCCATCATCAAGAGCGTGGACATGGAACTGGCGCACATCGTGGAGGCCGACTATGTGACGGTTCCTTTGGACACGGTTGCCATTGACGCGGCAGCGGCCTCGATTCGCTCCGAACAGCAGCTGGCGGAACTCCTGGCTCAGCTCGAAACGCAAATGCGCGAAGCGGCCAAGAAGTTCGAGTTTGAGAAGGCCGCTCAATTCCGCGACCGCATCAAATCTCTGAAGCAACAGGACCTCGCAGGACTCTTCGGGAAGGAAACGCCCGAAGCCTCGTCAGCCGGCGCCTGAAGCGCAGTCTCGAGGGCTAGACCAGGCCGCGCCGAAGTTCCTCGAGCGGATAGAACGTGCCTCGCCAGACGATGCCCCCCTGGCGCAGCGTGATGATCGTCGAGCGCAAAACCATATAAGCAAAGATCGTCGCGCCTAGAGGCAACGTCAAGCAATACGCCGGCGGGACCCGCATCACCACGTCCACCCCAAGATGAAAGCACAGGGCAACCAGCACGGAAACCGCGGCAAGCCCCCGAATCGAGCCATGCCCGAAGAACATCCCCGCAAAGGGCACGACATTCATCACCAGCAGGGCAAGAATTTGCATTGCTGCTACGGAAATACGGAACTGCGCTCCCGCAAAGAAGTTCTTCTCCACCCCTCGAACCAGATTGACCAATCCCAAATGCCACGTGACGGAAACGTAATGCTGTGCCACGCCCACGCCGGAGCGGAACCCTGACAGTTTCACGATCTTGCCCAGCTTCATGTCGTCGACAACTTCCATGGCCAGCCGCCGGTGCGTGCCGCTGCCTTCATAGGCCGCGCGTCGCAACATTTGAAACGCTCCCACGCCGACATAGGTCCGCGAATTGGGATTGCTGACGTTGTACGGGTCTGTGGCCAGTTGGAAGCCCATGCCGAAAAAGGAAATAAGCACCGTGTCCCAGAAGCCGCTCCGCTCCACATCACCGAGCAGGGTCAAGTGATCGAGGCTTCTTTCCTGCAGTAGCGTGACAACTCGGCGCAACGCTTCCTGGGCAAACTTGACGTCCGCATCGGTAAAAACCAGCAGATCTCCGGTCGACGCCTCGTATCCTCTCTGCAACGCGTGCGGCTTTCCGAGCCAGCCCCGCGGCAATTCGCGCACGTGAACTACCTTCAATTGCGGATGCTGTGCCGCAAAATCGTCGAGTATCCTGCCCGTGGCATCGCCCGAACGGTCGTCAACCGCGATAATTTCCAAGCCGGGATAATCGATCGCCACGAGAGTGACCAACGCTGCCGGAAGCCTCTCCTGCTCGTTGCGCGCGGCAAAAATCAACGAAATTTTTGGGCAATCGGCGTCAGCGGCTGGCGCATAATCCCGGACCCACGGCAGGCGAACATCGCCGTGCGCAACCTTGATTCCATATGTTGTCCAGAAAAGGGCGATGAGTCCGAACAGAAGTAGGCAGAAGAAATGCATGCGGATTGGAGTCGTAACCCAGCCTCAGGGTATCCTAGCATGGATGACAAAGAGCCTTGCCATTCTCGGAGCCGGGCGCGTGGGACGCGCGCTCGGCAGGCGACTGCGCGAGACCGGCTGGCAAATCACTGTGGTCGCGGCGCGATCGGAAGGAAGCGCGAAACGTGCTGTGCGCTTCATTGGTGGCGGCCGGGCTGCGGCGGGAATTCCGCCAACGCTTGCTTCCGCATCCATAATTTTGCTCGCCGTCCCGGATGACGCTATCGGCTGCGTTGCCATGAAGCTGGCGCAAGCAGCGGGAGAAGACCTTCGCCACAAGGTCGTGCTGCATACCAGCGGCGCACTCGATGCTTCTGCCCTCGATCCACTTCGAGCCTGGGGCGCATCCATCGGCTCGATGCACCCGTTGCAGACGTTCAACGGAGTGAGCGTGCCGCCGCTCGAAGGCAGAGTGTTTGCCATCGAGGGTGAGGCCCTCGCGGTGCGTACGGCCAGGAAGATTGCCCGCTCTCTGGGTGGAGTACCGGTAAGCATTGATTCGACAAAGAAGCCGATTTATCACGCGGCCGGCGCTTTTGCGGCTGGGCTCACACTGGCACTGGAGGAAGCGGGCGTCCGGATGCTGATGGAGGCCGGGCTCAAGCGGCGCGAAGCACAGCGTGCCCTTCTCTCGTTGACGCGGCAGGTGCTGGACCACTACCAAAAGCTAGGGCCTCAGAAAGCCTGGACCGGCCCGCTGGCTCGTGGGGATTTTCACGTCGTTGCGGCGCATGAAAAGGTTCTGCACGGGCTGGAACCTGAGTTTCTGGATGCGTATCGCTCTGTCAGCCGGCTTTCCGCACGCCTGTTGGCACATGATCCGGCGGCGATGCTGCGCGAACTGCAGACGATTTCAGGGAAGGAAGGCTGGCTGCAAACACCAAAGGGGGCTCGGAGTGACTCAACTGCGCGTTCCAATCCATAGCGACACACTGAAAAACGGCTTGCGCGTGGTGATCGCGCCAGATGCGACGGCGCCGGTCGTCACCGTGGGCGTCTATTACAAGATCGGTTTCCGCCTGGAGCCGCAGGGACGCAGCGGGTTTGCGCACCTGTTCGAACACATGATGTTCCAGGGCTCGGAGAATGCTCCGAAAATGCAGCACATTAAGCTGATCAATTCGAGTGGCGGAGTGCTGAATGGCTCGACCATGTACGACGTGACGAACTACTACGAAGCGGTGCCTTCGAATGCGCTCGAGCGCGTGCTCTGGCTCGAGGCCGATCGCATGCGCGCCCTCAAGGTGGATGAGGAAAATCTGATCAATCAGCGCGATGTGGTCAAGGAGGAAGTGCGTGTCAATGTGCTGAACCAGCCGTATGGCGGATTCCCCTGGCTTGACATGCCGCCCGTGGCGTTTCGCAACTGGGCCAATGCCCACAATTTCTATGGCGATTTCGCGGACCTCGATGCCGCGAGCCTTGCCGATGTGCAGAAGTTCTTCAAAACATACTACGTGCCGAACAACGCCGCGCTTCTGATGCTTGGAGACGTGAATTTAGCCGAAGGGTTTGCATTCGCCGAGAAGTATTTCGGACCCATTCCGGCGGGGGCGCCGCCGCCTTTCGCCGATCCTACGGAGCCACCCCAAAAAGAAGAACGGCGAGGGAATGTGGAAGAAAAGTTCGGCACGCTTCCGGCGATGGCCATCGGCTACGTGCTCCCGCAGCGTCGCACGCCGGACTGGCATGCCATGGTGCTTCTGGATCAGGCCTTGCACGGCGGCCGAGCGGGCCGCATCTATCGCGAAATGGTGCTTGAAAAGCAGATCGCCGTCGAAGCCGACGGTGGCGTGGACGACGTGTTCGGCTACAACGGCCCTTCGCAGATGACTACGCGCATCCTGCACAAGCCGGAATACTCCGCGGAACAGACGCTCGCCGCATTCGACGCCGTCCTTCACGAAGTGCAGGAAAAAGGAATCAGCCAGGAAGAGCTGGACCAACTGAAAGTGAAATGGCGCTCGGATTATTATTCGACGCTCGAAGGCGGCCGCGGCGGCTATATGCCTCGCTACGGCCTGATGCATCTGCTGGCTTGTTTCACGCTCTTCGATAATGAGCCGCAGCTCGTGAACAGCATCCTTGACGGCTTCCTTGGGGTGAAACCGCTACAAATCCAGGCGATCGCGAAGAAATATCTGCGGCCTGAGAATCGCGCCATTGTTTTCCGCGCGCCCGCAAGCAAAGACGTGAAGGAGGCTGCGTAATGGCGACTCGAGCCCAGGGAGTGGCAACCACTGTACCCGCGCTTGCGGCCGAGCGTTCGGTCACCTGGCCGAAGCGGACACGTGCGCGTCTTTCGAACGGTCTGGAGATCGTTCTGGCGGAGGCGCATTCGATTCCCAAGTTTCATGGTGAGCTGTTTTTTCGCAGCGGCGAAGCGCTGGTCTCTGACCGTTCGACCGGCCTGGCGGAAATGACCTCCACGGTCTTGCGAACCGGCACCACTCGTCGCAACAGCAGACAAATCGAAGAGGATCTGCGGCGTCTCGGCGCGGACCTTGGCACGACGGCAGGACAGGACACCAGCGCTATTTCGTTTGCCGGACTCAGCGAGTTCGCGGAACCACTCTTGCAGCTGGTTTCAGAATTGTCGCGCGAGGCGTCCTTTCCGGAGCCGGAATTCGAGCGTGAGCGCCGGCAAAAACTGGAAGAAGTCAAGCTTGAACGCACCTCGCCTGGATTTCTGGCGGGGGAGCTCTTACGCAAGGTGCTATTCGGCACGCATCCGTACGCGCGAATTTCGCCAACCGCAGAACAGGTCGCGGCCTACAAACGCGAAGACCTCGAAATCGTCTACCGGGAAATCTGCACTCCGGAGAATGCGCTGCTGGTTCTTGTCGGCGATTTTGAGCCTCAATCCATGCTGAAGACGGCTGAGAGGATTTTCGGCGATTGGCAAGGCAAGAAACCGGCTGCGAGGGAAGCTCCGGCATTGCCGAAGTTCTCAGGCCGGCGCGTCTACCTGGTACACAACCCCGCCTCGGTGCAGACGCAGATTCTGGTTGGCTGCGACGCCATCACGCGCAGGCACCCGGATTGGATCAGGCTCGGGCTGGCCAACAGCCTCTACGGCGGCGCCTTCAATTCCCGGCTGGTGATGAATATCCGCGAGGACAAGGGGTATACCTATAGCCCGCGGAGTGGAGTCACGCCCCTGCGGCAACACGGCTACTTCTCGATCTCGGCGGCGGTACGTAACGATGTTGTGGCGGCCTCGCTCACCGAGATTTTCTACGAGCTTGATAAACTGCGCTCTTTGCCGGTTCCGGAAATGGAATTGGCGGATGCGCAGAATTATCTCTCGGGTCTGTTTTCCATGGGACTGGCGACTCAGGAAGGTTTGCTATCGCAATTCTCCACAGTGGAGCTGAACGACCTGCCCGCGGATTACCTTGAGACCTATCGCGACAAGGTGCGAGCCCTGACTTCTAGCGAATTGCTGGACACAGCACGCAAGTATTTTGATTCTGCCAACATGCAAATCGTCGTCGTTGGCGACCGCACCCAAATCGAGGAGCAAGCGGCGCTGTTTGGTGAACTTAGCGTCTACGACGCCCAAGGAAAGCCTCTCGGCGGCTAGACCAGGGGCTGGACAGTCCCGTCACTATTGTCGGAATAGATAAGCACATCTAGCATTAGCGCTTCGTTATGGAGGACTGGACCAAAACGGCGGGAGTTATTCTCCAGGCGCGAAAATCCTGTGGGCTGGTTCAAGAGTTTCGACAATTTGGGGGCGATTCGCGGCGTCGGCCCAAAGAGAATGGACACGATGCGGAAGCACCTGACAGTTCGGAATCCCACACAATCCGGCAAAGCGGCAAGAGCCCCATCTGGTCCGAAACTCCGCCTGGGAAATCCTCGCCGGTGAAGTCGGCGGTAGTTCGGCGCTGAAAGAAGTTTGTGTCGTGGGAATCCCACGCCTCCTCCTGCCACTTCGAGCAAGCAGGGAGAGCCGTAGCGAGGGGGGAGCGGTTATAGCACTTGGTGTGTTGGTTTCGGAGTGCGCAGATCCAGAGGCACTTGATCCGCGATACGAATCCCATAGCCTTCCAAGGCTACGACCTTTTTCGGGTGATTCGTCACCACGCGAATATCCTTTAAGCCAAGATCGATCAGGATTTGCGCGCCGGTGCCGCTCTCGTGTTGCACCATGCGCTGGCGGGCCACTTCGCGATCCAACTGCCCACGCGTATGGAAGTGGATCTTGGGCAGAGTCCCAGGCGCCTCCGGCGTATCGATCGTGAAGCCGCGACCAGTGTGGTGCAGATAGAGAAAGACGCCGCGGTTTTCCCTGGCGATCAATTCCAGGGATTTGGACACCAGTTGGCTACAATCGCACGCAACGGAGCCGAACACATCTCCCGTCAGGCAATGCGAATGCACGCGCACCAGTGGGGGCGTCGGCCCATCGAGCTCGCCACGAATCAGCGCGATGTGCTGATCATGGTCCACCTCGCTGGTGTAAGCGATCATCCGGAAATCGCCATAGTGGGTAGTCAGGGTCGCCTCTGCGACGCGCCTTACGTAGCGTTCATGCTGCATGCGATAGCGGATCAGGTCCGCGACCGTCAGCATCTTCAGGTTGTGCTCTCGGCCAAATTCGATGAGTTGCGGCACCCGAGACATCGTGCCGTCCTCGTTCATGATCTCGCAGATTACGCCGGCAGGGTTCAAACCCGCGATCCGTGCCAGATCCACCGAAGCTTCCGTTTGCCCGGCGCGAACCAGAACGCCCCCTTTCCGAGCGCGAAGAGGGAACATGTGCCCGGGACGGGCCAGGTCCTGCGGCCTGGTTTTCGGGTCGATGGCCGTGAGAATCGTGATCGCACGGTCCGACGCACTGATGCCGGTAGTCACTCCGAGCTTTGCGTCGATGGCTTCACAGAAAGCCGTCCCGTGAACGGACGTGTTGATCGGCGACATCAAAGGCAGGTTCAGTTCCTCGCACCTCTGTTCCGTCAGCGCTAAACAGATCAAGCCGCGGCCGAACCTGGCCATAAAGTTGATGGCATCCGGCGTGATTTTCTCCGCGGCTAAGGTAAGATCGCCTTCGTTTTCGCGGTCCTCGTCGTCCACAAGGATGATCATCCGCCCCTGGCGGATCTCCTCCACCGCTTCTTCTACGTTGCAGAAGGGACTCTGGTCGGGCGCCATAATCCCCCATTATAGGCCAACTTCGCTATTTCCAGTTGTCACGGAGGAGTCAAACACAGGTAAAGCAACAGAGAAACGAATTGCACAATAAGCCGATAGTGGGTCACTCGGCTGCGGCAAGGGGAGGGGTGTTCGGCCATTCGGCCATGACTTCCGGCGCGGGGTGTGCAATTCGTTGCACGGGTAAGCCGGCCCAGGCATTCATGATTCCGACGAGTTCGTGCGTCACTTGCGCCATGCTCCCCGGGTCTCTCCACCACCGATCTGACACGAAGTCGTCGTCGGGTAGGCCGTGCGCAATCGCTTCTCCGCGCGACCCATAGTACATCGTCCACAGAATGTGGACGCGCCGCGTGTGAGATTTATTTGTAACGATAATGACTTTGTCGCCGCCCCTGTCTTCCAGTTCGGTGCTGATCGCGTCGAGTTCCTCTTGCGTGTTTACGATCGGGGCCCGAAGAACGTGAATTGCCTTCGCTGGCACGCCCGCATGACGAAGCACCCGAGCATCGAAATCATCCTCACTGCGATAGGAAATCCCGAACTGCTTTAGAGTGCTGTCGTGGACGTCGGGATGCGTCAACCAGATCTCCTTGGCGTATCCCTGGTGATAAAGAGCTGCCGCCTCCAGCGCACGAGTCGGAATTCCCCCACTGAGGACGGCAATCGCTGTCGCCTTTTGGAGAGGATCTTCGCGGACGAGCCACTTTCCAGCACCCGCCAGAATCACAAGACTGCTGATGGCAATCATCAAGACGAAACTGCTCAAAGTCACGAGGAAAAATCGTAATGTCAGTAATCTTTTCTTTCTCGTTGCTTCGCGGTTAGACCCCATTTCCCCATATCTTCCTGAATCGCTCGCGTATTAGCTGCTGGCATATGAAGGAGGAGCATTTTGAGGGCCAAAGAAATGATTAATTCGTTCTAAAAGTCTGAATCTGTCCTCTCTATATTCCTCATTTGCAGCAGATTTCGCGGCCTCTCTCCGCGCGATTGTCAACACGCGGCCTTACGGTACTAGAGCCGTGTAATTCTGGCCAACAGAATGAAAAAGCGACAGCTATCTGACAATCTTTCGTCTGTGCGGGATGATTTCTGTTGGAGATTTCAAATGCAACGAAACAGATGCAACGAAAATGTAATTTTGCTTGCCGCGTGGAACGAGTTGCACTCTTGCCGCATCCCATTGCCGAGGAGGATCTCCCCGTGGCAAAACTGGCGATCTGGGCGGTTCTGGAAAGCAAAGAAGGCAGGGAAGCGGAAGTTGAAGAGTTTCTGAAGTCCGCGCAGCCGCTCGCGGAACAGGAGAGGGAAACACTCACCTGGTATGCGGTGAAAATTTCGCCGGCGAAATTCGCTATCTTCGATACTTTTGCGGCGGAAAGCGGACGCGAAGCTCACCTCACGGGCAAAATTGCAAAGGCCCTTCTTGCAAAAGCGAAGGAACTGTTTGCGAAGGATCCGGAGATTCACAAGGTCGAAGTGCTCGCTTCCAAAGCGCACCTTTCAACCAGCCGAAAGAAAAACGCCGCGCACAACTAAAGCGCACGAACGCGCTACGCCGTCACGCTATTTCAGAAACGGAAGCAAAAGGCGGTAGAGTCCCGTTCCGAGTATGGCCGCTCCGGGGATGGTCAAAAGCCATGCCCATACGATACGGTGCGTGACGCCCCATCTTACAGCGGTCAAGCGATGCGATGCGCCCACGCCGACAATTGCGCCGGTAATCGTGTGCGTGGTGCTCACAGGAATTCCAAAAAGGGCATTGCCAACGATCGTGAGCCCGCCGGCTGTTTCTGCCGCGAATCCGCCAAACGGCGTCAGCTTGGTAATGCGCTGGCCCATGGTCTTGATGATGCGCCAGCCCCCAGCCATCGTTCCGCCCGCCATCGCCAGGTGACAGCAGATGATCACCCAAAAGGGAACGGAGAAGGACTTCAATAAACCCCCGGCCACAAGCACGGTGGTAATGATTCCCATTCCCTTCTGGGAATCATTTGTGCCGTGGCCAAGGCTGAACAATGCCGCGGAAAACAACTGCAGCCGCCGAAACCACTGGTCCACCTTATATGGCCGTTGACGATGCACGATCCAACTGGTCAGTAGCGTGAGCATTGTTGCCAGAACCAAGCCGATAACCGGGGACAAGAAAATGAACAGCACGGGTTTGGTCCAGCCGCCGAGGATCAACGCCTTGAATCCCGCGTGGGCCACGGCAGCACCGCCGTAACCGCCCATCAGTGCATGAGAGGAGCTGGTGGGCAATCCGAGGGTGAGTGTGATCAGGTTCCAGATGATCGCGCCAATCAGCCCTGCCAGCAGGACTCTTTCGTCGACCATCTCGATGTGTACCATGCCGCTCCCGATTGTCTTGGCAACCGCAGTGCCAAATACAAACGCCGCAATGAAATTCCAGAACGCCGCCCAGACAACCGCGCGAAAGGGGGTCAATACCCGTGTGGAGACGACGGTAGCAATGGAATTGGCCGCGTCATGCCAGCCGTTGGAGAATTCGAAGGCCAGCGTCAGAAAAATGGTGATGAATACCAGGGCGAAACTGTTCACGAGTTTCAGGCGTTCTTCAAGATGACACTTTCGATTACGTTGGATACGTCTTCGCACTTGTCTACAGCCGTTTCCATCACTTCAAAGATCTCTTTCCACTTGATGATTTCCACCGGGTCTTTCTCTTCTTCGAACAGTTGCGCAATCAAGGTCCGGCAAATCCGGTCGCTCTCGTTTTCCAGCCGATTGATTTCAATTACGCGGTGCAAGGCCTTATCGGGAAACTCCATAGCGTAGACAGCGTCTTTCAGCTCAACGGTTGCGGCCGACAGGACTTTGCACAACTCAATCGTTCCCTGACGAATGATGGCCACTCTGTAAAGGACAAAGCGGCTTGCCGCGGCGTCAATCAGGTCGATTACGTCGTCCAGTGTGCTGCAAAGTTCGTGTATATCCTCCCGGTCAAACGGAGTGATGAAGGTCTGGTTCAGTTTCCGGAAGATGTGGTGAGTGATCTCGTCGCCATTGTGCTCGATGGCCTTGATGCGCTGCACCTGTTCGGGCACACCCGTGTAGTGTTCGAGCATCCCCACAAAAGCCTGTGCGCCTACGACGATGTTCTCTGCTTGCTTCTGAAAAAGTGCGAAAAAATCTCCGTCGTGAGGCATGAACCGCTGCAAGAGACCCGGCATGTACTTTGCTCCCCCTGAGGAGCGAAGTGTGGCTTCCCTAGTGTAATCGAACGAAGAGGAAGGGCACAAGGAAGCGGGCTCGGCCAGCAAGCTACAGCGAAGAAATGTCTGCGAAGAGAAAAAAGGCTTGACACGGTTATCCGTAAGTAATAACTTACCGTAAGTGAATACTTACATACAGGATAGCTTGGCGGCTCTTGGCGACCCTACCCGGCTGGCCATCTTCGAAATGTTGGGTGACCATCCTCAAGCCGTGAATGAGCTGGCAGCTGGGCTGCCGGTCTCGCGCCCGGCCGTTTCGCAGCACCTCCGCGTTCTGAAAGAAGCACGCCTGGTCCGCGACCGTCGCGCCGGTACGCGGCGGATTTATGAACTGAACCCTGAGGGCATCGCGCTGCTGCGCGATCATTTCACCCAGCTCTGGGACCAGGCCCTTCAGTCGTTCAAATCGTTTGCGGAAGAGGAATACAAAAAGGAGAAACAACATGGTGCCCGAAACGGCTCAAAACGCAGTCGTAAAAAGGACCCTTCACGTGGAAGTGCCAATTGAGAGAGCGTTCCGTGTGTTTACCGAACGCATGGGCTCGTGGTGGTCGGCGTCGCACCATATAGGAAATGTTCCCTTCAAGGATATTCTGATCGACAAAAGATCGGGCGGCCGATGGTATGAGATCAATGCAGAAGGCCGGGAGTGTGTCCAGCCATAGGCCAGCATTCCAAGCAGGGGCAGAAGAAACCATGTCGGACGACCACCTACGGAGGAAGTAAGCGCAAAAGCACCCCAAAGGAAGGCCATAACCGCGAGCGAGGCCGCGATTTTTTCGGCGAACAGAAAGCCGATGAGCGTCCCTAGACGCAGCAGCAAAAGGTCAAACAGGACATTATTGAGCTGCGGTGCGATCCAAAGTCCTGGCGCTTTCCCCTGCTCGACAAGGCTGGCCAGCCAGGCATTGTAGGTGTGGCTGCCGAGGTCGGCCGCTTCGATGCGCGGAAGCCAGAAGCAGGGGATCAGAGCCACTATCGAAACCAGTATGACGAGAAGGGCATTCCGTGCTTGCGAATCCGAGCGCACAGGTGACGGGCCCGGCATATCCAATCCGGCTACACTCGTAGCCGATTCAACCGCGGATAACAGTTCAGTCATTTTGCTCGCACCCGGATATAACACCCTGCATAGAGTTGAGAAATTGCCATCGACTGAATATAGCCGTGGTAATGGATTTGGCGCGCCTTGATGGTGAGAGTGGCTGCCTAAAAGACACCTTGCATTGGCATACCAAGGAAAAAGGGCGACCGGAACTTCGGCCGCCCTTGGTTGATTGAGGTTTCTGGATTAGATGACAGACTTAGTACATGCCGCCCATGCCGCCCGGACCGGGTGCGCCAGCCGCAGCCTTCTTTTCCTCTTCCTTCAGCTCGGCCACCAGAGCTTCCGTGGTGAGCATCAGGCCCGCGATGGACGCGGCATTCTGCAGCGCCAGCCGAGTGACTTTGGCCGGGTCGATGACGCCCATCTTGACCATGTCACCATATTCGCCGGAGTCCGCGTTGAAGCCGTAGTGTTCATCCTTCGAATCGCGGATCTTGCCGATCACGACGGCACCTTCGGAGCCGGCGTTGTGCGCGATCTGGCGAGCGGGCTCTTCCAGAGCGCGCTTCACGATGCCCACACCCACGAGCTCATCGCCTTCCATCTTGATCTTCTCAAGAGCGGGAATGGCGCGGAGCAGCGCGGTGCCGCCGCCCGGCACAATGCCTTCCTCGACCGCAGCCCGGGTGGCGTGCATGGCGTCTTCAACACGAGCCTTCTTCTCCTTCAGCTCGGTTTCGGTTGCCGCACCCACCTTGATGACCGCAACGCCGCCGACGAGTTTCGCCAGGCGCTCCTGGAGCTTCTCGCGGTCGTAGTCGCTGGTGGTGATTTCGATCTGCTGACGGATCTGCTTCACCCGGCCTTCGATTTCGCCGGCCTTGCCCGCGCCCTCAACGATCGTGGAGTTGTCCTTGTCGATGGTGACCTTCTTGGCCTTGCCAAGGTCTTCGATCTTCACGTTCTCGAGCTTGATGCCGAGGTCTTCGGTGATGGCCTTACCGCCGGTCAGGACCGCGATGTCTTCCAGCATGGCCTTGCGGCGATCGCCAAAGCCAGGGGCCTTGACAGCGGCGCACTGCAAGGTGCCACGCAGCTTGTTCACCACGAGGGTGGCCAGGGCTTCGCCTTCCACTTCCTCGGCGATGATCAGCAGGGGCTTGCCGAGCTTGGCAATCTGCTCGAGCAGCGGGAGCAGGTCCTTCATCGAGCTGATCTTCTTCTCGTGGATCAGGATCAGCGCGTTCTCGAGGACGCACTCCATGCGTTCCGGATCGGTGATGAAGTAGGGAGAGAGGTAGCCGCGGTCGAACTGCATGCCTTCCACGACTTCCAGGGTGGTGTCCATGGTCTTGGACTCTTCCACGGTGATTACGCCATCCTTGCCGACCTTCTTCATCGCTTCGGCAATGATTCCGCCGATCTGCTTGTCGTTGTTGGCGGAAATGGTGCCGACCTGAGCGATCATGTCACCCTTCACGTCCTTGTGAAGCTTCTTGATCTCCTCAACGGCCACTTCGACGGCCTTGTCGATGCCGCGCTTCAGGGCCGTCGGGCTCGCGCCAGCCGCAACTGTCTTCACGCCTTCGCGGAAGATGGCCTGCGCCAGAACGGTGGCGGTGGTGGTGCCATCGCCGGCGACGTCGCTGGTCTTGCTGGCGACTTCGCGAACCATCTGCGCGCCCATGTTCTCGAGCGAGTCTTTCAACTCGATTTCCTTCGCAACCGTCACGCCGTCCTTGGTGATGATGGGCGCGCCGAACTTCTTTTCGATCACCGCATTGCGGCCCTTGGGGCCGAGGGTGATTTTTACTGCATCCGCAAGGGCATTCACGCCGCGCAAAATGGCCTGGCGGGAATTCTCTCCGGTTACAATCTGCTTCGCCATTTCTAGAATCCTCCTGAATTAGTTCCTGTAATGCTGAATTGAGACTTTTCTTACGGGGTGAAACTAGTCGAAAGTAATAGCGTGATCAGATATCAGTAATCGGTAAGAGCAGACTCTCGCTTGCTGATATCTGACATCAGTCCTACTTCTTTGCTGCCTTGGCCGCTCCGCCCAACTTCGCGAGAATCTCTTCCTCGCGGAGAATCAGGAGCTCTTCGCCATCGATCTTGATCTCGCTGCCGCTGTACTTCCCGAACAGAACGCGATCGCCCACGGCAACGTCCAGGGGAATCCGCTCGCCCTTCTCGCGCTTGCCCGCGCCGACGGCAATGACTTCGCCCTCTTGCGGTTTTTCTTTTGCGGAGTCGGGGATGATGATCCCGCCCTTCACCGTTTCCTTCTCTTCGATTCGCTTCACGATGACACGGTCGTGTAGCGGTGTCAGATTGACTGCCATCTTGGAAAGACCTCCATTTAGGTGAACTTAAGGTGTGACTAAATCTGCGGTGGCGGGCTGAAAGGGTGTTTAGCACTCCTCGCCACCGAGTGCTAATATACCAAGTTTTTCCTTTCAGTCAAGCTTTTTCCTAGCCATTCCACCTCTTTCGTGCGGACTTCATTTGGGCTCTTTGCCCAGCTAAGGGATTTATTTTCAGCGTAGTGTAACTGCCAGATTTTCCTTGCACTTGGTCGTTGCCTTGCTCTTCTTTCCAGAGTTAGACTCGCATCGCCACCTCATGCATTGGCTTCTCTACCTTCGGCTTATCGTTTTGACTGCTGGAACGCTTCTGCCTTTTTTTTGGATGGTGGTGATTCTAGGTCATCGACGGCAACGCAATTTCGAACGCATCTTTTTCTTCCTTTGCCTTGCGTTGACCTGTTTCTGCGGCAGCAGTCTCTTGGCCTTGAACGCGCAACTCTTCTATGCTAAGCCGGCAGAAGGTCTGATGCGTTTTGCCTGGATCTTTGTGTGTCTGGGGTTATATTGCATCCCGCCTCTCGTCCTGCACCTTCACGTCGAATATGCCTCTCTTCGCCATCTCCTAAAGAGCTGGCAGAAGAAACGGCTCTGGCTGGCCGCCGCATGGCTGCCCGCCGTGGCCCTGAGTATCGGCTTTCTTCAAGTTGTCTTTCACACAACGAAGTTCGATTTTGAACGGCCAACCCATCTCTTCGGACTTGCTTTTGAAGTCTGGCTGATTCTGGCGTTCCTTGCATCGGCGGCCTGGCAGATTCGCTTTCGAGCGGTTACGGTGGTCGGGGAGGAGAAAGCGTTTCATCGCACGCTTGCGGCCATGATGTTCCTGTTGTCCTTGTTGTTTGCAGCGTTGTTTCTGCGGCAGAGGATGTTTGGACCGCAGGCAGGGGATATTCTATCTGCCGCGCTGATGATCGTGTCTCTCGTACCGCTGGTTTTGCTGATCGGCAACGTCGAACGATTCAATTTCCTGCAAATAGGAAGGCAACGGAACCTCATTTATGCGGTTTTCACCGTATTTGTGGCGTTGCTTTACCTCAGCCTCGTGCGCCGAGCAGGGCAATGGCTTGAACCGCTTTTCCCGCCGGAAGCGACCGCAGCGTTGCTGCTCTTCCTGCCGGTGGTCTTCTTTGAACCACTCCAGCGCGTGATTCGCAGGCTATTAAGGCAAACAGCGCAATCGGAAGTAGATCGCGCCCAGAAACTCATGGGCCCCATCACCGAGGCGGCGCGCTCCGGTGACATCGAAAAACTTCGCCTTTTTTCCGAAGGCTGGATAGCAGAACAGTTCCAATTGGCTGAGGTCTGTTTGTCCCTCGCTTCTTCCGTGGGGCCCGCGCCGGCCGAGGCCGGCCGAAGCAATGCCCTCGAATCCTTCGACATTCGCCGGGACGGCCAGCGCCTTGGCACACTGGCCGTGCGCTCCCACGGAGCCATGATCTCGGGTGAAACATTTGCCGCGCTGGAGTTTGTCTGCGAACAACTGCCCGCGGCCTTTGATCTTTGCCGACTGATCGAAGAGAAACTGCAGCTCGAAAGGGAGCTAGCCCAGCGAGAGCGCCTGGCCCTGGTCGGCCAGATGGCCGCCAGCATTTCGCACAATCTCAAGAACCCGCTCGGCTCGATCAAAACGATTCTGCAGGTGCAGATGGAAAGCCCGGAATTACCTGCCTCTGTCCGCCAGGAGACGCAGATGGTCCTGGACGAAATCAACCGCCTCTCGAGCAAGCTGAATCAACTGCTGCAGTTCAGCCGCCCTGGCGTTCGTAGCCGCGGTTTGGCCGAGCGATGCGATGTGAGCCGCGTGGCCGAGAATGTTGTCGGCGTCTTACGGCATGAGGCGGAACAGCGTGGGGTCACGTTGGACTTGAAAACGGCCAGCCAGCCCTTGGAGGTGGCGGCGGGCGCGGACCTGATCAACGACACTCTCTCAAACCTGCTCCTGAATGCCTTGGAGGCCGTTTCCAGCGGCGGCCATGTCTCTCTGTCGCTGTCCGCTTCCGATGGACAGTGCTGTGTTTCTGTCGAAGATGACGGCGCAGGGATTCCGCCGGCACTCAGGGAGAAAATCCTGCAGCCTTTCTTCACAACCAAGGCACGCGGGACCGGCCTCGGCCTGGCCATCGTCGCCAGGCGCGCGGAAGAGATTGGTGGCGCTCTCACCTGGGAAAGCCCCATAGCGAATGGACGAGGCACGCGATTCCATTTGAGTGTTCCCCTCTTGCGCGTCGCCGAACCGATGAGGCAACTCAGGTGAACATGCGCCTGTTCCCAATCGATGAGTCCGGCGTAACGCACATTGTTCCGCTCCCATGCTGGTTTGAACACAGTTTCGGCGAGCGATTCTTGCCGCAAACTCGAAGCGTCTCTGACACTGGTGGAAATGACAAACGCGATGGAGATTCCGGCGTCGGCCCCCCCGCGTCCCTGGAGCCGACTTTGCCGGCGAACTTTTTTTCTGCTGATCCTTCTCGTGGGGTTTGTGCTTCGCTTTGGCTTTGCGCTCTATGCCCGGACCTATGTTGGTTCCGCAAACACGAGCACGCCGTTTGGCGCCGAGGTCTGCCGTCTGGCTGCGCATATTGCCGCCGGAGAGGGTTTCCGGTCGCCATTTCACGCCACGGACACAGGGCCGAGCGCGTGGGTTGCTCCCGCGTATCCCTATTTTGTGGCGGCGGTGTTCTGGATGTTCGGCACTTACTCCGCCACCTCCGCCTTGGTGCTGATCGGCCTGCAGTGCGTGATGGCGGCCGCGACGGGAATCCTCATCTGCATTTTGGGCGAACGGAGTCTCGGCGCGCGGACTGGATTGTGGGCGGCGTGCCTCTGGACGGCAAGTCCGATCTTCTTTCGCTGGCCTGCATCGTGGATTTGGGATTTCACCGCGAGCGCCTTGCTTCTAGCCGCAGCCTTTCTTGTGGCGCTAGAGACAGAAGAGAAAGGCTCGGCCGGAAAATGGCTGCAGCTAGGCGCAATCTGGGGGCTCATTGCGCTCACGAATCCTGCGCTGCTCAGCCTACTGCCATTCACGTTCCTCCATGCCGCATGGGCCAATCGCAATACGCACACGTCTTACGTTCGTGGACTCGCTCTTGCCGCAGTCCTGTTTGTAACGATCATCTCCCCGTGGCTGGTGCGGAACTGTCTGGTTTTCGGCCGGCCGGTGTTCCTGCGAGACAACTACTGGTTCGAGTTTTCCCTCGGCAACTATCACCTCAGCAACGGAATCGGCTGGAACGGCAAACATCCCGACGTCAATCCGAATGCTTTGCAGCGAGTCGCCACTCTGGGCGAACTAGGTTTCATCGACGCCCACAAGCAAGAAGCGCTGGCCTTTGTACGCCAATACCCTCGCGAATTTCTCAATCTGACTCTGTACCGGACGCTTGCGTTTTGGGACGGAACCTCGCTGCAGTTTCAAGCCGGCGAGTGGTGGAAACCGTGGGAATTTTGGCCGCTGTCCGCCGGTGGCTGGCTGGGACTCCTCTTTGTTCTGACGCGGCGGCCCCGCGGTTGGCTCCTCTATACTTCGGCGCTGGTGGTTTATCCGATCCCGTACTATCTCGCGTATCCCCAGGCAAAATATCGACACGCCGTCGAACCCGAACTGCTCCTGCTCAGCGTTTATCTCGTCTCGGTGATATGGGGAGAGATTGCAGGGTACCGCTCTACCGTGCAGGGAGCCTGAACGCAACTCCCGGCCGGCTGCTTTCTTCGAAAGACCTCCCATCATGAAAACGATACTCATCGTCGATGACGAACCTGCGGCACGTTACGGCCTGCGCCGCGCCCTGGAAGGCAACTACCGCGTGCTGGAAGCGGACTCTTCGGCGGCAGCGCGTGCCGCGATGGCAGCCGATCCACCGGATTTGCTGCTTCTCGACGTGGTCATGCCGGGAGAGGACGGTCTAGCACTACTGAAATGGTTGCGCAGAGAAGGAAATCAGTTGCCCGTGCTGATGGTTTCCGCACTGGATACCGCGAGGCCCGCCGTCGAGGCGCTGCGATTTGGCGCTGCCGATTATCTTGTAAAGGGCTTCGAACTGGAGGAATTGCGCACACGTATAGCGAATCTTCTGAAGCTTGCCACGTTGGAGCAGGAGAATGACTCCCTGCGTCGCTGCTTGGCCGCGGAAGGCCAGTTCGGCCAGATGATCGGCCGTTCCGCAGCGATGCGGCGCGCCTTCGAACTGGCGGATCGCGTGGCGCCCACGGATTCCACGGTCCTGATTCTGGGCGAGAGCGGCACGGGGAAAGACCTGCTCGCGCAGGAGATTCACGCGCGCTCGAAAAGAAATGGGAAAGCTTACGTCGCGGTGAACTGTGCAGCATTGCCCGAAACGTTGATCGAATCCGAACTCTTCGGCTACGAGCGGGGCGCCTTCACTGGTGCTGCGCAGCAAAAGAAAGGCCGCTTCGAGCAGGCCCAGGGCGGCACACTCTTTCTGGACGAGATTGGCGACATGAATCCTGTCACGCAATCGAAAGTGTTGCGTGCCATCGAAAACCGCACGGTCGAACGCCTGGGGGGAACGCAATCCATTCCCGTAGATGTGCGCTTGATCAGTGCCACGCATCGCAATCTTCCGCTCGCCGTCCGCGACGGCAAATTTCGTGAGGACCTCTTCTACCGGCTCCGTGTGGTTACCATCGAGCTTCCTCCGCTGCGCACGCACAAAGAAGACATTGCGACCCTGGCTGAGGCTTTTTTGCAGATTCATGGTGGGCGTCTGGGACGCAAAGGGCGCCTGACAAAAGAAGCCTTGAAGACTCTGGAGCGCTACGACTGGCCCGGTAATGTGCGCGAATTGAAGAACACCATCGAGCGCGCCCTGGTCCTTTGCCGCCGCGAAGAGGTAGGCGTCGACGATTTGCCAGAGGAAGTCATCAAGGGTGCCCCGGTGCTGCCCAAGAGCGGGGAGGGTGTGGATCTTGGCCTGAGCGAAACCGATTTTCGCGAAGCCAAGCGAAAGTTCGAGGTCGCCTACCTCCGTCGTCAGCTTGCTGCTCACCGCTGGAACATTTCCCGCACTGCGTCGACGATCGGGCTGCATCGACAGAGCTTGCAGGAGCGACTGCGCGAACTCGGCATTCGCCGTCCGGGGCAGGAGATTTCCTCGGAGGACGATGAATGATGTTCCACGGCTTCGTGCAGGCGGGCGGTGGGAGCACGCGATTTGGAATGGACAAGGCGCTCGTCAAACTCGCCGGCAAATCCATGCTTCAGCGTACCGGCGAATTGCTGGCAGGGGTCTGCCAGGACGTGCGCATCGTCGCGCCAGCGGGGAAGTATGGCGGACTGCGCTGGGCCGTGCTTGCCGACGGTTGGCCCGGCCAAGGACCGCTCGGCGGGATCGTCACTGCGTTGAATGCACTCCGTTTGCGCCCGGATTCCGATGAGTTGCAGCTCATTGACGACGGTACTTATCCGTTTGCCATCATTCTCAGCTGCGACATGCCTTTTCTTACAACGGAGTTCCTCCGATTTCTCATGGAACGGGCCATCAACAGTGAGGCCCAGGTTGTCATGCCCGAGTCTTCTAATGGACTGGAGCCTCTCTGTGCCTGCTGGCGCGCTAGGGCTGCCGCGGCCATTCAGGCGGTATTCGACACGGGCATCCGCAAAGTCACTGAAGCCATGAAGCATGTGGCTATGGAAGTGCTTGACGAGTCGGCCTGGAAACGATTTGATAGCCATGGCCGGTTGTTTTGGAATATGAATACCCCTCAGGATTACGAGGAGGCGTGCCGCATTCTCGAGACGGGGAATCGATGAGCGATGAACTGCAGCAAGCCGGACTAACCTCGGCAAATTCGGGTCAGAACGGCTCGGCATACTATTTTGAATTCCGCGATGTGACCAAAGCCTTCGACGAGCGGGTGGTTCTGAATCAAGTCAGCTTCCGCGTCAGGCGCGGAGAAACCTGCGTCATCATGGGCCGCAGCGGCGTGGGCAAATCCGTCTCGCTAAAGCACATTATGGGCTTTCTGCATGCCGATTCCGGCCACGTCTTCATCGATGGAGTCGACGTGACGGATTTCTCGGAGCGCCAGTTCGAAGAGATTCGGCGTAAAGTCACCATGGTGTTTCAGTCTGGTGCGTTGTTTGATTCCCTAACGGTCGCCGAAAACATCGCTTTTCCTCTCGAAGGCCAGCCAGGATTGACCGATGACGACGTAGACGCCTATGTGATGAAGCTTGCGAGGATGCTGGAGGTCGAAGATGTCCTGGAGAAAATCCCCAGCGAACTTTCCACGGGAATGAAACGTGCCGTCGCCATCGGCCGCGCGCTGGCGCAAAATCCTGAAGCGATTCTCTACGACGAGCCCACCACTATGGTGGATCCCATCATGGCCGGGCACATGGGCGACCTGATTTCGCGCTTGAAAGAAGCCTTCCACAAAACGTCCATCGTCGTGACCCACGATACACATTTGGCCAAGCGGCTTGCGGACACAGTCGTTTTTCTGCAAGACGGCAAGGCCCAGGTTTTCGGATCCTGGGTAGAATTTGAAAATTCCAAGGATCCCTTCCTCCGCGACTTCTTGATGCAGGACGAGCTCGTTCCCGCCCTGGACGTGACTCTGTGACCACTGCTACTTCCGCGCCGAAAGACCCCAAGGCACAGCTCCGAAAGACGATGGGATTTTGGGATGTTCTCCTGTTCAACATCGCCACGGTTCTCGGCCCGCGCTGGATTTCCGCCGCAGGGCACAACGGCACCTCCTCCATCAGCCTGTGGTTGCTTGCGGCGCTATTCTTTTTTGTGCCCGGCGCATTCGTCATCAATGAGCTGTCCTCGCGCTTCCCTGACGAAGGCGGCTTGTACGTCTGGGCCAAGGAAGCGTTTGGAGATTTTCACGGCTTTGTTGCCGGGTGGACCTATTGGATTTACACGGTCTTTTATTTTCCGGGTCTGCTGCTGGCCAGCTCCTCCATGAGTGCATACGTCTTTGGGCAAAAGGGCTCGCAGCTTTCGCAGGACCGCTCGTTTCTCCTTTTGGTTTCGCTGGCATTGCTCGTCGTCGCGGTTGTGCTGAACATTATTGGGTTGAACATCGGCAAATGGCTGCAAAATGCCGGCGGCGTCGGAACTTACTTACCTCTGTTGATGCTATGCGGAATTGCCGCGCTGGTTTATTTTCGTCACGGTACCGCCACTCATTTCACTTTGGCCAATATGGCGCCGACCTGGAATTGGGATACGGTCAACTTCTGGTCACAGATTGCGTTTGCATTTACGGGACTCGAACTGGTCTCGGCGATGAGTGAAGAGGTCCGCGACCCGCGTCGCACTCTTCCCCGCGCGGTGTTTGGTGCCGGCGCGTTGATCGCCCTTGCCTACATCGCCGGTACTTTTGCGATCCTTGCGTTGGTCCCTGCCCCCGATGTGGATCCGAAGAGCGGCGTTTTCCATGCCATCACGCTTGGTTCTCTAATGCTCAAGGTTGGTTTTCTCGGGGTTCTCGCGGCAGTCCTCGTATCTGTCGGCAATGCCGGGGGCGTCGGTAGCACGGTCGCCGGTATTGCAAGAGTGCCCTTCGTTGTAGGTATTGACCACTACCTGCCCGCCGCCTTTGGTAAGGTTCATTCCAAGTGGAAGACACCCTACGTCGCGATGTTGGTCCAGGCAGGACTTTCCTGTGCGATTCTCCTCTTGAGCCAGATCAAAAGCCCGACGGTCCAAGAGGCCTACCAGATCCTGATTGATGCCACCATCATTCTCTATTTCATTCCGTTTCTGTACATGTTTGCCGCGGTCCTGAAACTGGCTGGCCGCAAAGACCGCCACGAAAATCCTCATGTGGTGCTCGTCCCCGGGGGAAAAGTAGGTCTCTGGCTTTCTGGAGCGGTGGGCTTTGTGGTGGTACTGATCGGAATCTTTGTCTCGCTCGTCCCGCCGGGCGACACTCCTAACAAAACCAGCTTTGAAGTTCGACTGGTGGGCGGCACCCTGACTGCGATCCTTGTTGGATTGATTCTCTACTGGCGTGGCGCACGCTCAAAGCGCGCTGCCTAAGGACCACAGAGAGGCGAGAACTCTTCATGAATGATTCTGACTAGAAGTTATCTCATAAACACATTCAAGCCATTGCGGGCTTGTGAGTTATGCAAAATAGCGTAAATCAAAAGCATGGACTTGACCGAG
>Ga0187782_10000327_pt1 | contig 31228 bp, 27 predicted proteins | sample 0715_SJ02_MP15_2_FD_132454 | JGI IMG/M metagenome (GOLD analysis project Ga0187782, IMG submission 132454) | Tropical peat soil microbial communities from peatlands in Department of Meta, Colombia - 0715_SJ02_MP15_20_MG | ecosystem: Environmental > Terrestrial > Soil > Wetlands > Peat | place... | reverse complement strand
TTGCCGGGGAGCGAGCGACACTGCGGCAAAGATCGAGATGAAAGCGCCTGCCAGGCCGACGAGTGTTAGCCCTGCTGCCAAAACGTGACTCCGCTTGATGGCAATGCCGAGCATCACAGCCACTGCAGTTGCGGAGATCAAGAGTATTGGAAGTAACGCGATTATGTCGTCAGCGTTTATCATTAACATTCATCTCCGCAAAGCAGCAATGGCGGGTTGCGCCTCGCGCTGTAAATTCTCCAAAGCCTGGCCGCAAGTATTGAATACCGGCTGCGGATAGAGTCCCAGCCCGAGAAGGCCAATGATCATCCCAGTCATCATGAAGGCTTCCCGCGGGTTCAAGTCGGGGAGGTGCCAGGCTTGCGTGTTCGGTCCCAGGAACGCGCGCTGAACCATGCGCAACGCATAAAAGGTGGAGGCGAGTACACCGAGGCTTGCAACCACCGTGATCGCGACATTGACTTTGTACGATCCCAGCAACACCAGGAACTCTCCGACAAAGTCGCCGAGACCAGGCAGACCAAGCGAGCCCAGACTGAAGAAGAGAGCGGCACCGCTCAACCTTGGCATTGTGGCCCAAAGACCTCCCATCTGACTCAAATCGCGGGTGTGCAGACGTTCCTGCAAACCTCCCACCAGGATGAAGAGTGCTCCGGTGCTAAGGCCGTGACAGATCATCGTCATAATCGCACCCTGAAGCGCCAGCGGATTCCAGGAGAAAATTCCGAGCAGCACAAACCCTAGGTGACTAACACTGGTGTAAGCAACCAGACGCTTGAGATCGGTCTGCGAGTACGCCATGACGGCGCCGTAAACGATCCCGCTCGCGGCCAACACCAGAGCTACAGGAGTAAATTCATGAGCCGCATGTGGAAACAGGGGGACAACGAAACGGAGCAAGCCGTAGGCGCCAGTCTTTAACAGCAACCCCGCCAGGATCACACTTCCCGCGGTGGGAGCCTGGGTGTGGGCATCTGGCAACCAGGTGTGCAGAGGAACGACGGGCAACTTCACAGCAAAGGCGACAAAGAAGCCAAGCATCATCCCCAGTTCAGCCGCGTGACTTAGCTGCGTGTTTAACAGCTCGGAATATTCAAAGGTGTAAACGCCCGTTGCCCGGTGGTGGAAAAAATAGAGTGCCAGAATGGCAATCAGCATGAGCAGCCCGCTGCACTGGGTAAAAAGGAAAAACTTCGCGCCTGCGTAAACTCGCCGCTCATGCCCCCATATGAGGATCAGAAAATACATTGGGACGAGCATCAGTTCCCATGCAAAGTAGAAAAGGAACAAATCGATCGCCAGAAAAACACCGACGATCCCCGCTAGAACCCACATCAGGTTGAAATGGAAGAAGCCCACCTTTTCCTGGATTTCTATCCACGAGGCCAAGACAGCCATGATTCCCAGGAAGAACGTGAGGCCAAGCATTAGCAAGCTGAGGCCGTCTAACGCGAGATGAAAGTGAATGCCGAGGCTCGGCACCCAACTCCGATCAACTTCATCGAGCCACAACTGGGTTGCTCTCGAGGATCGGTTCGCCCAGATGATCGCCGCAAGCACAAAGTCGATCGCAATCGCGACCAGCGAGATCCACCTCGGGAGTTGCCGGCTCCAGCGCTCCGCAGGCCAGGCAAGCACGCCGCCTATCAACAGAATTGCAATGAGCCAGACCAATATCATTTGAAAACCACCATCGCTAAGAAGAGTGCAGAGCCTGCGGCCATTCCAGCAGCGTACCAGCGGACGCGACCGGTCTCGGTGCTGCTCAATCCCCGATAAAACCATTGGGCCAGCCATGCGACACCGGTGTAAAATGCGTCGACGAAATCACTCTTGTTGATCTCGGATGTCCAGATGAAGGGCTGCACAAAAACTTTGTCGTAGATCCAGTCAAGACCCCAGTCCGCGAACCACCATTGGTGCAGCGCGCGGCCGATGGGGTTTGCCACCAGAGCATCCGCCAAGTTGCGCCTTTGAAGGTAAAACAGGTACGCGAGATAGAGCCCAAGCAGGAATATGAGTCCGGCAACGGCCTCGGACCTTATTTCTGTAAGGGCACCGGCATGGGCCTCGATGGTCGATGGCAATGCCGAACCCAAGAATCCAAGCAAAGGCTCCTTCAGAGATCCGCCCACAATAGAAAGAAAAGCAAGGACGATCAGCGGCACCGTCATCGCATAGCCCGGGCGCTTCGTAACCGGCATGCCCAAAGGGCCGAAGAACACCCGGAAGATCATCCGAAATGTGTAAAGCGCAGTCAGCAGCGCGCCGATGATCCCCGCAACCCAAAACGCCGGGTATCCATATTGGGCCGACCACGCGTCCCAGATAATCAGGTCCTTGCTGAAGAAACCCGCGGTGAGGAAAGGCAGGCCCGCCAGAGAGCAACCGGCGATAAGAAACGTCCAGAAAGTAAGAGGCAGTTCTTTGCGTAAACCGCCCATGCGGAAGATACTGTGCTCCTCATCGAGGGCATTAATAATCACGCCCGCGCCCAGAAACAGCAGGGCCTTGAAGAAAGCATGGGTTACGAAGTGGAACATCGCCGCCTGCCATGCGCCGACGCCGAGGGCGAGGAACATGTAACCAATTTGGCTGACGGTCGAGTAGGCGAGGATGCGCTTGATGTCGTGCTGGGTGAGTGCGCTAAAGCCGGCGAGGAGCAATGTGCACGCGCCGACAACTGCGACCGCCAACTGAGCCGGTGGTGCCAAAGAGAAAAGAACATGCGTCCGAGCGATGAGATAAACGCCAGCCGTTACCATTGTCGCGGCATGCAAGAGTGCGCTGACTGGGGTAGGGCCGGCCATCGCATCCGGCAACCAAACCTGCAACGGAAGTTGGGCTGACTTGCCAACTGCGCCGCCCAGTAAGAGAAACGCCGCTGCCACGGCATAGTAGGAGCCCGAGGGCCACTGTACGGAAGCACGTTGCATGAGACCTTGAATCTGGAGCGTACCCAGCTGAGTGAACAGCAGATACAAACCGATCGACAGGGCCGTATCGCCGATGCGGGTTAGGATGAAGGCCTTGCTAGCCGCTCGCCCATTGGCAGGATCTCGGTACCAGAATCCGATGAGCAGATAACTGCACAAACCGACACCTTCCCAGCCAAGATAGAGGAGAAGTAGATTGTCCGCCAGCAGCAGCGTCAACATCGACGCGACGAACAGATTCATGTAAGCGAAGAAACGGCTGTAACCCTGGTCTTCGTTCATGAACTCGGCCGAATAAACGTGGATGAGGAAGCCGACGAACGTAACCACCAGCAGCATGACGAGCGACAGCGAATCGAGGTAGAAGCCAATCTGCGGCCGAAATCCCGCTACATCGATCCAGGTCCAAAGCGTCTGCGAGTAGGAGCCTCCTGGGGGGGGCGAGCTGAGGAAACCAGCCGCCACCAGAATCGTGATCACCGCCGAGAGTCCAATCGAACCCACACCAAAGCCGGCGGCCAATCTTTTCGACAAACGTGAGCCAATCAGCACGAGTATCAGCGCGCTTGCGAAAGGCAACGTCGGAATGAGCCACAACAAACTGATCACGTCAGCCTCTCATTTCGCTCAGTTCGTCCACATCCAGCGACTTGAAGCGGTGATAGACATCAAGCACCATTGCCAGACCCACGGAAACCTCCGCTGCCGCCATCGCCAGGATGAACAGAAACATGACCTGCCCATCGGCTTGATGCCATCGAGCCCCGGCGACCACAAATGCCAGACCCGCCGCATTGAGCATCACCTCTAAAGACATTAGGACGAAAATCAAATTACGCCGTACGAGCAGGCCGGTCAGCCCCAGGGAGAACAAGACCCCGGCCAGTAGCAGTCCGTCCCTCATCGATATCTGCGACATGTTGAATCTCTCGTTTTTCGATTTTGCGGTAGCCAAGCTGATACGCGCCCACCAGTCCCGCCAGCAGTAGCACGGAAGCAAGTTCCACGCCAATCAGATAAGGTCCAAACAGTGCGATTCCAACTTGCTTCGGTTCCACCCCGCCAGCCCCTAGGCCTGCGGTGCTTCCGCGTACCAGATAAAGGACCTCTATAATAAGAACGCCGGCCAAAATCACCGGACCAACCCAAATCCCTGGGGTGAGCCAATTTTTTTCCATTTCCGCCTCTGGCGCGCCCAGGTTGAGCATCATCACCACGAAAACAAAAAGCACCATGATGGCGCCGGCATAGATGATGACTTCGAGCGCGGCCACAAGTGAGGCACCGAGCGTGTAGAACACCACGGCTACACCAAGTAGTGACACGATCAGGTACAGCAGGGCATGGACAATGTGCAGCCGAGTGAGCATCAACACTGTCGAGACAACTGCCACAGCGCCAGCGATGTAAAAAGCGAGTTCCATAAAGCTCTCTTTTTCCTAAAATTCTCTAGGGCAGCAGAGTGTGCACATCAACAGGTGGCGCTTCGTGTGCCGCCTCACCCTTGTCTTTCCCGCCGATCTTGACTCCAGCGATCCGCCAGAAGTTGTAACCGGGATGCTTGCCTGGACCGTTGATCAGCAAATCTTCTTTCTCGTACACCAGATTCTTGCGCCGAAACTCTCCTATCTCGAAATCGGGTGTGAGCTGGATGGCATAAGTCGGGCAGGCTTCTTCGCAATAACCGCAAAAAATGCAACGTGAGAAGTTAATGCGGAAGAACTCCGGATAACGCCGCCCGGTTTCATCCTCGGTTGCCTGAAGCGCGATGCAACCGACTGGGCAAGCGACCGCACAAAGGTTGCAGGCTACGCAGCGTTCGCCTCCATCAGGATCGCGTGACAGAATGATCCGGCCCCGGTAACGCGGCGCGAGGTATGGTTTTTGCTCCGGATATTGAACGGTAATCCTTTTCTGGAAGGAATGGAGAAAAACGTACCAGATTGTCCTCAGTATGCTTAGCATCTTCTTTATCTCCAAATCAGCACGGCCGCGCCGGTTCCCAGCAGGTTGATTAAGGCGAGGGGCAACATCACTTTCCATCCCCACGACATGAGCTGATCAAATCGTGGACGCGGCAGCGCTGCCCGCACCAGAACAAAAAATGCAATGAAGAAGAACACTTTGATGAAAAACCAAACCAGCCCTGGAAGGACCGGGCCGAGCCACCCTCCGAAGAACAGAACCGCGATCATGCTGGAGATCAAAGTGACTCCCATGTACTCTCCGACGAAGAACATGCCAAACTTCATTCCGGAGTATTCGGAGTGATAACCGGCGACCAGTTCGCTTTCGGCTTCGGGCAGATCAAACGGGATGCGTCTGGTCTCAGCCAGGGCGGCGATTACAAATAAGACGAAGCCGGGAAACTGCGGAATCACGAACCAGATTCTCTTCTGTGCCTCGACAATCGCGGACAGACTGAACGATCCCGCCAGCAGTACCACACCCATCAAGGAGAGGCCCATGAAAACTTCGTAGCTCAGCATCTGCGCGGCAGCGCGCAGGCCACCGAGAAGTGCGTATTTATTGTTGGAAGACCAGCCCGCCAGCACAACGCTGTAAACGCCCAGAGAGGACATGGCGAGAAAGAACAACAGGCCAACATTCAGGTCGCTGACAATGATTCCCGGCGCCACCGGAAGCACAGCGAAAGACATCAGCACCGTCACGAAGACAATCGCCGGGGCCAGCACGAAAACCGGCCGGTCTACGAAAGGAGGAATCCAGTCCTCCTTCATGAAGATTTTGATCGAATCAGCCAGAACCTGGAGCAACCCGAAGGGGCCGACGCGGTTGGGCCCATAACGGTCCTGCCAGAGGGCAAGCAATCGTCGCTCGACCCAGATCAGGAAGGCCGCGATGCTCATCGCCACAACCACAATTCCGAGGATTGAAAGGATCGGGTGAGGACTCGTCATTTCGGCCTCGCGATCTTTCCCCAGGCGGGCCACTGAATGCCGAGGGGTGGGGATGAACCAACCGAGACTGCGGCAACACCAGCGGGCATCTCGGGATGGATCATTACAGGCAGGCGGAATGTGCCCTCAGCACAGGTCACTTCAACTTCCATGCCATCCCCAAATTTGTCGGAATTCATGGCGACTTGAGGCTTCGCCGCGAGTTCTCGGATTCCCGGCGCCGAAAGGCTCAGCTCATCCGAGCCGAAGATGTGGTAGATCGGCACCAGTAGCCACTCGCCTTCGCGCGGCCCGAATGCTGGGGGAATAGCGCCGAAATAGGGTTGTCCATTCCTAGCGGCTGGCTCGAAGAGGCGCACGCCCGCATCGCCGCCGCGCAGTGGCCCACCAACTTCTTTCTGATATGTGTTGACTGCTTGGATCGAGTTCCAACTTGGGGACCAGAAAAAAGGAATCAGTGCTGCAGGCGGCTGGTCAGGCGTTCCTTCCATTGAAAACGAGAGCGCAGAGTCGGGATCGTCGGGAGTCTTGGGTTCAGATATATCGATGTTGACGAGGGCGCCGGTCCTTCCGCTTTCGCGATGCGGCGAACGTGGAATCTTCGCTCCAGCAATGCGAAACTTGCTCGACGGGGCGGCATCGCGTACAGCGGCTAATTCTGGCAACGCTTGGGCTAGAGCCGCAAGAACGTCATCCAGGTTGTGCCAGTGGTCTGGCTTCAGCCAGCGCCAGCTTGCCAAAACCTCGTTCTCGGGCGCACAGACCTGGAAGAATCTCTGGGCGCGCCCTTCGCTGCTGATAAAAGTCCCGTCAGATTCGGCGAATGTGCCAGCTGGCAGCACCAGTTCGGCTTTCTCGGTTGTCGGATTGGGTAGATGATCGAGTGCAATAGTGTGCGGCGCAGTCTTAAGGACGGCGTCAACTTCAGCACGAGGCGCGCGGCGGTAGAGATCATTTTCCAGGATGATCATCGTATCGGCGTAACCATCCCGGACCGCTTGAAATGCGGTGCTCAACGAGTTCCCACCAATGAGTGCCGCCCCGACCGTATTGCACTCCGGCGCGGTGAAGCTTAGCGCGGCATGCGCCGCCATCGCCACATTCGCGGCCGCCTGAATGACAGCCTCGCTCGCACAACTCGCACCAGAGATCACTAAGGGCTTCTTGGCCGCCTTAAGGGCTCCCGCAATCTCGCCTGCCAGCGGCCAATCTTGTGACGCAGGCGCGCGCGAGTCGAGGGCGTGCGCTACGGCAAATCCGAAGCGAGCCAAGTCGTCAGGTGCGGCGCGGAAAGTTGCCGCCGCGACATCGTCCAGCCGAGTGCGGTAGGGCGTCGCGATGTAAAGCGGCCCCTTCGCGTCCTGCGTCGCATCTCGCACGCCGAAATCCAGCCACAGCGGAACTTTCAGCTTCTTGACAGCTTCCATGGGCTGTTGGCGCACCGACTGCCGGACCGACAAAGCCATTCGGGGAGCAACATTAGTCAAGTCCTCGCCCAGGATGAACACGGCGTCGCACTCTTCCACCTCTCGCAGCGTGGGAGTTCGCATTGGAGCGCGCCGCAGGATCTCAAGCATGAGCCGAATCAGCGTTACTTCCTTATCGGCCATCCCAGAGTAGAAATGATCCCGGCCTACGAGGGTCCGCAAAGCGAAGTTAGCCTCGAGTGACGCGCGCGGCGAGCCAATTCCGATCACTCTGCCATGCGCGATCTTCTCGGCGAGATAGCGCCGCGCTGACACAGCGGATGTAGGCTCTCCTTTCATAACGGGCTGTCGCAAACGTCGTTCGTTGTTGACGAATTCGTACCCAAACCTTCCGCGGTCACACAGGAAATATCCGTTCACTTCATGGTTATAGCGGTTCACGATGCGCCGCAGAGTTCCATAGCGCTCGCCGGCATCCACGTTGCAACCGAGAGCGCAGTGCACGCAAACCGACGGAGCGAACTGCTGGTCCCACTTGCGAGCGTAGTGGCGTTTCAGAGTTTTGTCGGTGAAGACACCGGTGGGACAAATCTCCACCAGGTTGCCGCTGAATTCGTTCTCGAGAACGCCGTCTTCATGACGGCCGAAGAAGACCTGATTGCGCGACGCAAAAGCATTCAAGTCTTTGCCGCCGGCGTAGTCGCGATAGTAGCGAACGCAGCGATAACACTGGATGCAGCGATTCATCTCGTGATTCACCAGGGGCCCCAGGTCCTGATTGCGAAACGTGCGCTTGTCAAACTCATACCGCCGATAGTCGTGACCGGTCATCACGGTCATGTCCTGCAGGTGACACTCACCGCCCTCGTCACAGACCGGGCAATCATGCGGGTGATTCAACATGAGCCCCTCGATGATTCCGGCACGAAAGGAGGCTGCCTCGGGATCAACGATGGAGATCCGCGTGCCTTCAGTTGCGGGTGTCATGCAGGACATGACGATCGTTCCGTGGGTGTCGTTCCCATCCTTGAACTGCTTGACAGCGCATTGACGGCAAGCTCCCACAGAACCCAGCGCTGGATGCCAGCAGAAGTACGGCAGCTTGAAACCGTTCGACAGACACCCGTGAAGCAGGTTCTGCTCCGGGTTCATCTCGCACGGTTTGTTGTCCACGTATACGATCGCCACGCCTAACTCCACGGGCAGCGGTGTTCGCCGATGTGCCGTTCGAAATCGTCACGAAAGTATTTCAACGCGCTCTGTACCGGCTCAGCGGCGCCCGGCGCGAGTGCACAGAAAGTGTGGCCCGGAGCCCACATCTTGGTCTGGAACTCCAGCTTGTCAAGATCGCCGGGATTGCCGCGCCCCTCTTCCATCGCCTTGAGAATGCGATCTGCCCATCCCAGCCCGCTCCAGCACGGCGTGCAAAACCCACATGATTCGCGCGAAAAAAAGTGGGTCAGGTTCCAGGTCATGCCGACCGGACAGGTGTGGTCGTCGAGCACGATCATGGTGCCGGTGCCCATGCGGCTGCCTGCTTTGTCCAGGGACGCAAAATCCATCGGCAAGTCCAGGTGCTCTTCGACGATAAAGTCGGTCGAAGCCCCACCCGGCAGCAATCCGCGAAACTTCACTCCATCTAGCATCCCTCCGGCGTGTTCCTCGAGAATTTCGCGCACCGTGGTTCCCATGGACAGTTCCCAAAGGCCTGGATGTTTTACCTTTCCGCTCACGCCAAACAGCTTCGTGCCACCATCTTTCGTTCGTCCCAAACCGCGAAACCACTCCGCGCCCCGGTTGATAATGTGAGGTACGCAGCAGATGGTCTCGACGTTGTTGACGATCGTGGGTTTGCCGAAGAGCCCGACCGAGGGTGGAAAGGGCGGCTTCGACCTGGGATTGGCGCGCTTGCCTTCAAGGGCGTTCAGGAGTCCGGTCTCATCCCCGCAGATGTAGCGGCCGCCACTGAGATGGAGATACAGCTCCAGGTTGTAGCCAGAAGCGAAAATGTTCTTTCCGAGGTAATGGCGTTCATAGCCTTCGGCAATGGCGCGGGCGAGGCGCTCGGCCGCGAGCGTATATTCGCCCCGCAAGAAGATCCAAACGATATCGGCTTCGATGGCAAATGCGGCCACCATCGCGCCTTCCAGCAGCTGGTGAGGGTCTCGCTCCATCAGCAAGCGGTCTTTGAACGTCCCCGGCTCCATCTCATCGCCGTTGACCACTAGGTAAGTCGGGTTTGGAACATCTTTGCCACGAGGCACGAAAGACCACTTCACACCAGTTGGGAAGCCGGCGCCGCCTCTTCCGCGCAGATTCGCTTCCTTCACCTCTTCGGTCACCGCCATCGGTGTCATGCCAGTGCGCAGGATTTTCCGGATCGCTTGATATCCTCCTGCCAACTCGTAGGCTTGCAAATCCACGACGCTTCCGTCCGGGTGCATTCTCTCGGTCAGCGGTTTCTCAAAGTTGCCGGTCATTTGTATTTCTCGAGCGCGGAGTCAATTTTCTGGGGATTCAAGTCACTATGCAGATCGCTATCCACCATCAAGGCCGGAGCATGATCGCAGCATCCGAGACACACGATGGGCAACACAGTGAAGCGATCGTCCGACGTGGTCTGGCCGTACTCGATTCCGAGCCGCTCGCGCAGATGTGCCCGGACGCGCTCGTAGCCCATAATCCAGCAGCTCACGCTGTCGCAGACCATGACCACGTGCCGGCCGACCGGCTTGCGAAAAATCAGGTTGTAAAACGTGGCGACGCTGTCCACGTCCGTGGCGGACATACCGAGGTGTTCCGCGATATCGCGAACGCTCTCATCCGAGACCCAACCACGGTGCCGCTGCACGATCTTGAGTGCGTCGATGCAAACCGCTTCGCGCTTCGGATAATGCTCCGCCTCCGTCTCAATCTCTCGAATTTCTTCGGCTGTCAGCATGATTTCGTTCTTCTCTTCACCGGTCGATATCTGCCAATACAAAATCCAGGCTGCCCAAAATGACCACCAAGTCGGGAATCATCAGGCCCTGTGACAACAAGGGCAACGTCTGTATATGGGCGAAAGACGGTGTGCGTATGCGAGTGCGGTAGGAGACCGTGCTGCCGTCGCTCACCAGGTAGTAGCCGTTATTTCCCTTTGTCGCTTCGATGGCGCCGAGCGCCTCCCCCACGGGCATCACCGGGCCCCAGGTAACGCTGAGGAAGTGTGTGATCAGGGTCTCGATGTCGTGCATCGTGCGGTCCTTCACGGGCGGCGTGGCCAGAGGGTGATCCGATTTGTACGGACCCTCGGGCATATGGTTCACGCACTGCTCGATGATGCGCAGGCTTTGCCGTATCTCCTCGATGCGCACTACAGCCCGGTCATAGCAGTCGCCGTTTTGACCCGTTGGGATATCGAACTCGAAGTTTTCGTAACCCGAATAAGGCTGCCGTTTGCGAAAGTCCCAATCGAGGCCGCAGGCGCGAAGGTTAGGACCGGTAACTCCCCACTCGACAGCTTCGTCAACTGTGAAGCTACCGATTCCCTTTGTCCGCGCCCTAAAAATGAAGTTCTTCATTACGGTTCGGTCATATTCGACAAGGCGGGGCGGAAGGTACTTGATGAAATCGCGGAACATCTTCTCCCAGCTTTTGGGCAAGTCCGCAGCTACGCCGCCGATTCGAAACCACGACGGATGCATCCGCGCGCCCGTGATTGCCTCGACGATGCTGAAGGCACGCTCGCGATCGTTAAACGTGAAAAAGACGGGTGACATTTGTCCAACGTCCTGCGCGAAGGTGCCGTACCAGACCAGGTGGCTGATGATGCGGAACAATTCCGCCAGCATCACTCGAATCACCTGGGCGCGAGGTGGAACCGTGATGCCGGCCAATTTCTCTACCGCAGTGAGGTAGGCCAAATTGTTCATCACGCCGCCGAGGTAATCCACTCGATCGGTGTACGGGATGTAGGTGTGCCAGGATTGGCGTTCGCCCATTTTTTCGGCACCGCGATGGTGAAAACCGATCTGCGGGATAACATCAACGATTTCTTCGCCATCAAGTTGCAGGGCGAGCCGCAGGACGCCATGAGTACCGGGATGTTGGGGGCCAAGGTTGAGGAACACAAAATCCGAGCCATCGCGCTGCCGGCTCATGCCCCACTCGTTAGGACGGAAGCGGAGGGCCTCTTGCTCAGCCACTTCTTTTCCCGGAGACAACTGATACGGACCGCTCTCGGTCGCACGAGCAGGATGTTCCTTGCGGAGCGGATGGCCGACCCAACTGTCTGGCATCAGGACGCGCCGAAGGTATGGGTGTCCATCGAATGTGATGCCGAACATGTCCCACACTTCCCGCTCGTACCAATTCGCGGCAGGCCAGATCGGCGTGGCACTTGGCAGAGAAAGGCGGTCCTCGGCGAGGGCTACCTTGATCCGCACGTACTTGTTTCGTTCCAGGGAGAGAAGATGGTAGACCACCGTAAAATCGCTCGCCGGCTGGCCGCCTCGATGTTGTTTCATGCGCTCATCGATAGCAGACAAGTCATAGAGCATCTTGTACGGCCGGTCTACCTCCTCTTTGAGAAAACGCAGGAGACTAGTCACGCAATCTTTTGCTGCCCATGCAGTCGGTATACGATCGTGCGTGTCCTGAAACGCGACGCCGTGGCCAAAACGGTCGCTAATTTCCTGAGCGATGTTTTCGGCCGTGATCATAGGTCGTCCTGCTCCCTCAGAGTGGTGGCTTTCTGACGCGAGGACCGCATCAGGTCCCGCATGGACGGCAGTGGAGACCGAACAGTTTCTTGCGCGCCCACCACCCAGCTCAGTGGACGGCGCTCGGTCCCCACTGCCTTTTGCAACAGCAGCAATCCTTCCAGGAACGCCTCCGGGCGCGGGGGGCAGCCGGGGACATAAACATCGACCGGGAGAAACTTGTCCACGCCTTGGACGACGCTGTAAATGTCGTACATACCTCCGGAGTTCGCGCACGAGCCCATCGAAATGACCCAGCGCGGTTCCATCATCTGTTCGTAGAGTCGCTGAACGATGGGAGCCATCTTCAGGAAAACAGTTCCTGCGACCACCATTAGATCCGCTTCGCGTGGTGTGCCTCGAATGACTTCGGCGCCGAAGCGCGAGACATCAAACTTGCTCGTGATGCTGGTAGCCATTTCCACGTAACAGCAAGAGAGGCCGAAGTTGAATGGCCAGACGGAATTCTTGCGACCCCAGCTGACCAGATCCTCGAGTCGCGACAGGATCAGGCTGCGACGCATGCTTTGTTCGAATGGCTCCCGCTCCGGGGTTGCGACCAGGCCTGTAACGTCGGGTTTGGTGAGAGACCACTGCATCAGTTGCTCGCTTTCGAAGATCGAGGCTTCGACGCCCAATCGAGCGCGCCGACCTTCCACAAATAAATGAGGGCGGAGAAAAGTACGCCTACAAACAACAGGGCCTCGCAATAACCGGCCCAGCCCGACTCGCGAGCTGCTACCGCCCAGGCAAACAGGAATACCGCTTCCAGGTCAAAGACCACGAAGAACGCGGCAATCAGGTAGTAACGCACCGAAAAGCGCACACGGGCGGAACCTTCTGAAACTATCCCACCCTCGTAAGGTTCACCGGTGGCAGGTTCAGAGTGCCTCGGCCCGAGCAGATAAGACACCACCAGAACGGAGGTCACCAGCAAGATCACGAGCACGAAATATGCAAACAACGGCCACATAAGAGACACCGACGACTTTTCACCGCCTACCCCGATGACTCTGCGGTCACGCTTTGACGGCTCCGATGTCAGCCAACCGTGGTCACCAGTACGCAACCGGAGTACCAAAACGCAAGGCGATGAAAAGCCTGCCCTGCAATGCAAATCTGAACGCAACTTCTTTGTGAGGCCCTAAACTTGGTCAGTCTTGGGTCGTGAAGGATTAGCCGCGCCTGATCAACAGAGACAGACATGTGGCGGTGATGGACAGAAACCTGTCACTCCAATGAGAGATCAGGCATTCCTCGAGCGAACCATTGCAGTTGTTAGGCGGTGGAATGGGACTTGCTATAGGATGTTGGAGCCGCTGGTTGAGAACGAACGTTGATTCGTTCGATCAGTGCTAGGCAAACTGCTAGCGCAGCGCATCATTACGGGAACTCAAGAACCCGGCCGAGCCCAGACTGAATCACGGCAGCTCAACGAATGGCATCGTACGATGGTACCGTAAGCTTAAGGAGCACCAATGACGGCAGTGAGAACTCTCCAGTACACAAGCAAAGATACGCTACACGACGTTTTGAGCCGGTTGGAAAAGGAAGGCGCGGCTCTCGGCCATTTCAATGTCGCTGACCAGACCTTGTTCAAGGCGGTTGTGGCAGCCGCAGCTGAGACGAAACTTCCGGTGCTCATCGGCGCTTCCGAAGGGGAGCGAGAGTTTTTTGGTGCGCGTCAGCTTGCCGCTTTGGTGAAAAGCCAGCGCGAGGAGTCCGACCTCCCAATCTTTCTCAACGCGGACCATACACATTCACTAGCGAAGGCAATAGAGGCGGCGAGTGCAGGATTTGATGCGGTGGGAATTGATTTTTCCGCTTTCCCCTTCGAAGAGAATGTGGCTCGCACCAAAGAAGCGGTTCAAGCCATCAAGACCGTAAACTCCGCAATCCTTGCGGAAGGGGAAATAGGCAACATTGGGACCGGGTCCGAAATTCACGAAACCATTCAGGGCGACAGTAAGCTCAGCTCGCCCGAAGAGGCGCGACAATTCGTCGAGGCAACCGGAATTGACATCCTTGCTCCGGCGGTTGGCAACATGCACGGCATGCTTAAGAGCATGGTGCAGGGAAAAACGAAGAAGCACTTGGATATCGAAAGAATTGTCCAAATCAAGCAAGCCGCTGGCGTCTTTCTCACTCTACACGGTGGGTCAGGGACCGATGATGAACACTTTCGTAGGGCAATCGCTGCCGGAATTAACATCATCCACATCAACACCGAATTGCGGGTTGCGTGGAGGCAATCGTTGGAACAAAGCCTGGCACGAGACACAAATGAAGTCGTGCCCTACAGGCTTCTGCGGCCGGTCGTAGATTCTGTCAAGCAGGTTGTCAGTTCGCGCTTAAGACTCTTCCATGGTGAACCCGTCGGCGCTGAGGCGGTCGGAAGCGTTGCGTAAGCAGTTTTCGACTGCCCGGGCGCAACACCTCGGTTATGTCCCGCAGGTTGAGGTCCTATTGGTAATGCTCGGGATAGCATCCCCCATCTTTGTAAAGCTCGCAAGCCGGACTTTGTTCACCTGTTTCGCAGAGATCAAATCGTGACCGAATGGTTTTCCACTGCTAAGCGTGGCACTTCGGTAGTTAGGAAGTCGCCGGTTGTCTTATCTTGCTTTGGCTGCTATTTCGCGAGATGCCGACGAGCTTCCAATTGTTTCCCTCCTGGCGGAAGAAGACGGTAACCGATGGCTCGCCGGCAGGTTCCAGACCAATCCTGCAACCAATATATGATCCCGAGGCGAGAGACTTGAAGGGGTTGGGCAGCGCAGAGTTTTCCGAGGTAGAGACATCCACCTTTTGTTGTACTTCGTTGTGCCACAGGAACCAGCTGAGCTGGTAGCGGCTTGGTGGGGAAAAGCCATATTGGACGGCCAGATCGTCGAATGCCAGATGATCATCCACAATTCGAAATCCTTCGAGCGGAAGCACCTGGCGGAACCAGGCCCGGCCAATGGCGTCGCGCCGGGATTCGAGTGCCTGGGTGATGTAGTCCACAACTTTGGGGTCCTGAAATCGTCCCTCTTCGACGATGGCGCGGATTTGCTCGTTGCGGAATGCCATCACCCGTTTGGCCCCCCAATAGCCATCGAGCGGAGTCATCTCCACAAAGGCTGGGTTGGGATAATTGGGTTTCCAGGCGAGGGGATCGAAAGCGGCGGCGGTAAAGTTGCCCACGGCCTTCATTTCCTGGGGATAATGCACCGTCTCCCAATCGGGGGGGCGCAATCCGAACTTGTACATCCGGCTCCAGGTGATAGGAAGAATTATGTATTCCCGGCCGTGGCGCGGATCTTTGGCAATGTCGCTGTCGCTTCCAAAGCAATCCCCAAAATCCAGCAGATGATGCACGAATCTGGCGTTCTCCCCCTCGCCCTCGACCGTGTCCAGGCTGTTCTCCCCCTTGGCATCGGTATGGTTCAGCCAAGCAAACAGGACGGCCAGTCCCCTTAGGTCACGGCGCCGCTGGTGCGGTATGAGGTCGTTGGGATCATCCGAGCGCACCCCGGCGTAGCGGAACGGCCCCACAATCTTGGGGGGGAGAGAGAGACTCGCCATGAGCCGAATACGGCCGTCGGCTTCGCGGGGGATGCGATCGACAATCTGTCGCAGCTCCTCGGCGGTCAGGCGACGGCTTTTGCCGTAGGTCGGTTTCAGCGTCGCTTCTTGGGAAAGATGAAACTCCTCGCGGCGACCCACCAGAATGTAATTCTCGGGCACGTTGTATCCCGCAGCGTAGAGGAACAGGGCGCCCATCACATCCGCCGCCGTGGCCATTTCCGGGTTCGATAGGGGATCGGCCTTCACGAAATAAAGCAGTCCGCGAGCATCGCGAATACGGAACCCGGTGCTCACTCCTTCCGTTTTGGCGGCCACCACGGTGTAGGGTGGCTGTGGTCCTCCCCCGACCCTCCCCCCCCTTTGCACCGCTGCGATGCTAAAAGCCCGGGTGTCACGGTTGGTAAACCAGCTCGAATCCGGCACCTCGCCCAATGTGTTCACCCCAAGGGACTCGGTTGCCCCCGGACTTTTGTAGTGGAACGAGTTGTGCCCGAAGTCGTACAGATCATTGATCTCTTGCACATTGGTCTGGCCCACGGCCGCCACTTCCGGAGTCCGCGTAACCGGATCGTCCGGCAGAAACTGTTGTGCCGAGCATGCCGTTAAACCCGCAACCACAAATCCTAGAAGATGCGGGAGAGCTTGCCGAATACAGGGTTGAATACGAACCATAGATGGACCCCTTCTGGCGAAAAGCCAACATCGAAGCGCATGACGGTAAGTTGTTTGTTCTTGATGCGAAAGCCGACGCCGCCATCTCCGCGAAGGTCGCGAAATCCGATCAGCCCCGGCCTTTGATAAACGTTTCCCCCCTCGCCGAAGATGGCCATCTCCAGCACCTGCGAGATCGACCAGCGATATTCCGCGCTGGCCAGAGACGTGCCGTTGCTATAAAAGCGATAGCGGTCGTAGCCGCGAAGATCGTCCGGTCCGCCCAGCGTCGGCTGCAGGTAGAAGGGCACGGCCGCAATGTCTCCGGCAAAAGCGGTCACATTGCGCAGGCGAAAGACCAGGGTTCGCATGCCGTTGGTGAGGGGCACATAGTAGATGGCTTGGGTTTGCAGGAGGTGAAAGTTCGCCTGGTGACCACTTTGATCGAAGAACTGCGAATCGTCGGCTTCCAGCTGCAGACCTTCAGGATTGCTGAACCCCAGCCGGCTAAGATCCAGTTGGATGGTCGCGGTGCCGGTGATGAAATTCGATTGCTGGGTGAGCCCCGGGGTGTTGGCCTCCGTGAATCTTTGCTCGGTGCTGGGAGTGCCGCTAAGATCTCCTGGGCCGACATGGGCAAATAATCCGCCCAGGATGTAGCCCACGGTCAATTTCTGATCGAAGAAGTGGCCCAGTCCGGAAAAGTGCGGGGTGGTAAACTCCCGCCGGAAAACGGTCTTGTCGCTCTTACTGGAATTCGGCCCCTCGCCGAAATACCAGACCGAGGCGGCATTTTGGTAGGCCCCGTCGGTCACCAGTTCGAGATGACCGTTAACCAGGCCGTGCAGATCGAGGGAGCTTCCTCCCCCGTACCACTTCTTGGTCGATCCCACGGCGTAGGTATTCCACGTCAGGCGGTCGGCCAACAGATCCTGACGGGTATATTGCGGCCCCAGCGAGAATCCGCCTCCCGTGGGTAGTCCGCCAAATTTGAGGCTCGGCCCGTTGGCGTTGAAAAGGCGGTCGATGATGTGTTTCTGGACGCGGTCAAACTTCTGCTCACCCCGAGGCGGTTCTTGCAGCGCCAGATGCTTGGATTTCTCTTGTTCCGCATCGGCCACTGCCTGCGCCCTCGAGGCGTTGCCACTGACCACTCCTCCATCTTGCGCGATTGCGTTCAGCGAACCCGCAATCCCGCTTACAACCAAAAGCATGGCCAATTCTCTGGCGAGTCGAATTCTCACGGTCAGCTCTCCTGACGGATCAAATGATGCCGGCGCTCTCGTGGGCCATCTCTGGGTATTTCGTGGTGGGCATTATAGCCAGGTCTTGTCCCGGTCTCATGGCGATGGCACGTATACTTCGCTCCAGGCTGCGACACATCCGCCAAGACAAAAGCGAGCACAGCGCCAACAACAACAAGCCAAGTGTGACCGGAAGCTGCGGATTCACAAATAAGAGAAAAGCCAGAATGCCGGAGGCACAGAGATCTCCCAACCGTTCTCCGATGACATCGATCAGAGGCCGGACGGCCGCTCGCTCTTGGTCGGGGAAAAAAGCGTACGTCATCTCCGAACCGTAGCGGAAAAGGGAATTCCGCAGCGAATACTCCCCGCTGCGCAGACAGCTGAATAGCCAGAATCCGGGTGCGAAGGCGAGCAAGCAACTGGCGATGCCAACAATCGCGGGGTGCAAATGAAAAAAGGTGAAGACTAATTTCTTTTGGAAAAGACGGCCCACCGCGATCTGGAAAAGGAAGGCACTAACGTTGAGCAGGCTTTGGAACAGACCGAGAAAATGCAATCGATCGGACTGATGGAGGTAGTGCTCGGCGACTCGAATGCGGAACATCAAGTCCAGCAGCGTGGAGGTCATCGCTGCCACGACGACAAGCAAGGCAAATTTTCTCAGCAGTTGGTTGGGCAGATAGGCTCGACTCCGAAGATCCTGAAAGGTAAAGCCGTGCCGGGGCCCACAAACGTCGTTGCCATGGAACAGAAGCGCCAGCGCCGAAATCAGGTTCATCCCGGCCAAGATCAAATTTGCGCTCCGGAAGCTGGTTGCTGTGGGCAAGTGCGTTAAGCCGACCCCAGCCAAGATACTTGTGGCCGATCCGTATACCATCACCGCTGGGATGAGCCGACTCCGGTCGGCATGGCAGCTGCTGGCCCAATCGCCGATCAATATCCAAATCATGGAGAGGCCAACTATCGTCGACGCCGAGACCTCGATGAAAAACAGGCTGTACAACCAGGGAAAGCGATGGTAGGAGAGCGAGAACAGCAGTTCGATGACGGCGGTGATGGCGTATACCGCGACCGCAATGCGCGCCCGCTGCCTCGAGCGAAGAAGGCTTGAGACCGTGAGGCTCACGATGACAGAGACGAGAGTGGTCCAAAACGTGAGATAGGGGAGCGATTGAATCGCAAGATGGCTCCCGAGAAGAGAGTCACGAAACGCTCGGCCAAAGATGAAGTGCATCATCAATGCCGCGTAGGCCAAGAGGAGCAACGGCAGACCTCGGAATGTCCCCGTTCCCACGAATTGCTTAAGAGTGCTCATCTCTCAAACCTCAGCAACCGATTCAGCGACTGCCATTCGCATTTCACGGGTGCTAGCTCTCCTGCGGCGATTTTTCCCGGTGCTCCCGGTAGAGAGCACCAGCAACCAATATCCAAAGCACAGTAAACCCGAGCGTGATCGTGGCAAACCCACTGATTGAGAGGTGCAGGAATCGAGTTCCCAAGAAAATAATCCCGGCTTGCAGCACATCACCCAGCCGGACGCAAAAGGTCTCGATGGCCGCCTTGGCTTTGTATTTTGCTTCGCGCGAGGTTGGCAACAGCAGCGCATTGCGCACGGTGTTCTGTAGGGAATAATTCGTGCCGTTCTCCGCGATCTTGAGGTCGCGAACAACGCTCAGGATCGGAAGGGCAAGGATTGAGCCAAACGTTGCCAGCGAGAGGGCCGGCAGAATAAACAGAGATCCACGCACGCCGATATGCTTGAAGATTCGCGATACGAGAAAAGCCTGAATGATAAAGCACACAAGATTTGTCCAGGCGTAGTAATTCGCATAGTACGATCCTATGTAGGCGCCCCGGGCTGCCAAGAGTTGCTTGCCCAAGCCCACGGCCTCATTGGCATGGTTAACAACCAGCTTGCCGAGAACGAAGTCGCCGGAAAGGCTCACGATGTTGAGGAGGATGGTCAGCACCGCAATCAGCCGGAGATATGGGTCAGAAATCAATAATTGAAACCCTCCCTCGGAGCCAAGAGTCTCGCTATCCTTTTTCTTCTCCCGTTCTCCTTCACGCTCGGAGATCACATGTCCCGCCCAACGGGAGAGACCGGCGCAGACGCAGAGCGCCCCCGCGCCGACGAGCATCATGTTGTAGGGGCCCAGCGGCTTCATGAGCTTGCCCGCAATCCAGGCTCCGCCCACCGCCCCCAGCGAGGCACCGACACCGAGCATCGGGAAAAGTCTCTTACCTTGTGGCTCGGTGTACAGATCAGTCGCAAAGGCCCAGAGTTGAGCCACGGTGAATACGTTGAATATCCCCACCCATACGAAATACGGCACCGCTTCACGGACACCCTGTCTTCCCAGGTAGGCGAATAGCAGCAGGTTAGAGGCGAAAAAGACTGCCGTCCATCTGAGGAGTTGATTGCGATTCATTCGGGTGGCAATCCAGCCATAAACCGGAACCACTCCGAACAGCAGAATCGCCTGCGCAGCGGATGAGTATGCCTTTACTTCGGCACCGCCTTCGGCAAGGATCAAGGATTCTCGCACTGTCTTGAGCAGATAGTAGCCCCCGAGGAGCACAGTGAGATCGGCAGTCAGCAATACCGCGCCAAGCCCCTCGCCGGCACGGACATCTGTAATGACGGAAAGAATGCGCTCAAGCAGATTCTTCCGAACCAATTCGGAGCCGGAAATGGCTGTTAAGCCTGGCGATGGCGCTGAAGCCAGATTTCCTCGCATGGTGTTGGCTGTCGATTGTATGCTTTTGTCGATTGGTGTGCACTCAGTAGACGCCACCGACATGCAACAGGTTGTGAGCAAGATTCATGCCAAGGGCGCGACTCTAGTAAGTCATTGAGACTTAAAAGAAAATAATCGCGGGGTGTCGATCAATGGTCGAAACTGTTAAAGACGTGTTCGACACTGTCAGTTTTGCATCAGCTGGCACTGCGCTCCTATTCATCAGCCTAAGTGCTTGCATGCATTTGTATAAGCGGAAGTTCCTTCATCTTTTCCTTCATTTGAATTCGAAATGCTGCATGTCACCGATCCGACAGCCTGTGACGTCGCTGTCAGATCTCCGCTCGACTTAGGCCTTCTTGTGAAATGTGAGAACTTCAGGGAAAGCCACGACGGGCGTCCTCGAGCAGGTCCATTCCTTGAATGTTGCAGCAAGGCGCTAAGCCTCCCCATTAGGAGAAACGGGGTTACGCGCATGATGCTTGGGTCAGAACCGGCTGCTTTCGTTGCTCACTGCGGCTCGTTCAGTCGCGCATCCAGCCGGCGCCTGTGAATCGCCCTATGATCTCGGGGCATCGAAACAGACAACTGGGAAATCTTCGTTCGGGAATTCTGTTGGTCGATAGAAGGAGGCTGCATGGATTTTCGAACCCTCGGCGCAAACGGTCCCGAGGTGTCGGCCCTCGGTCTGGGCTGTATGGCGATGTCGGATATTTATGGCCCTGCGGATGAAAGGGAAGGTATCGCCACTATTCAGGCCGCGATTGGTGCCGGTATCAACTTCCTCGACACCGGCGACTTCTACGGCATGGGTGACAACGAGATGCTCCTGCGGAGGGCCATCGAAGGACGACGCGACAAAGTTTTCATCGCGGTCAAGTTTGGAGCGTTGCGTGCGCCAGACAACTCGTTCCAGGGCTTGGATACGCGGCCCATCGCCGTGAAGAGTTTCCTTGCTTATAGTCTACGCCGCCTCGGAACCGACTACGTCGATCTCTACCAGCCTTGCCGAGTCGACGCCAACATTCCCATTGAAGATACGGTTGGTGCCATCGCCGATCTAGTGAGGGCTGGCTACGTGCGCTACGTCGGCATCTCCGAAGCGTCGGCCGACAGTCTGCGCCGCGCCTCTGCCGTTCACCCGCTGGCGGCTCTGCAGATCGAGTACTCCATCGTGACGCGAGGTATCGAGGCGAGGATCCTTCCGGCTGCTCGCGAGTTGGGCATTAGCGTGACCGCATACGGCGTACTCTCGCGCGGGTTGCTAAGCGGATCTCGCCCAACAGATCCCCGCGATTTCCGCGCTCATCTGCCTCGCTTCAGCGGAGAAAATTACCAAAAGAATCGGCGGCTGTTCGCCACTCTGCAAGAGGTTGCGGCCGCAAAGAATGCGACGCCGGCTCAGATCGCAATCGCATGGGTGCTGTCGCGTGGCGATGATATCGTCCCGCTCGTAGGCGCTCGTCGCCGCTCGCAACTCGAGGATGCCCTTGGAGCACTTGAACTTGAACTCCTGCCGCAGGACCTTGCCGAACTTGAAAAGGCGATTCCCCCCGATGCCGTCGCTGGGACGCGCTACGATGACGACCAAATGCGTTGGCTGGACAGCGAGCGTAGAGCGAGTTAGTGCTTTCGAGAAACCTGCGTCCGCGCTCATTGGAAACAGCGGCAACGAGGAGAATGAATGACGGAAGCAGTGATCGGAGATGTCTCCGATACGGCGTTTTGGATCGCGCATTACCGCGCCTTGGAATCGGAACGATCGGATGCTCTTTTTCGCGATCCTTTTGCGGGGGTTCTTGCCGGGGATCAAGGTAAGAAAATAGCCCACACCATGCCTATGCCGTTCCTGACGGGGTGGGTGGTCGTGATTCGCACCTGCATTATCGACGACTACATCCGACTTGCGCTTAGCCAGGGCGTCGATGCGGTTCTCAACCTCGGCGCGGGATTGGATACACGCCCCTATCGAATTGATCTTCCTGAATCTTTGCTTTGGGTTGAGGCCGACTATCCTCACGTGATCGAGTTCAAAGCGAAGCGGTTGTCGGGGGAGCATCCTCGCTGCCGATTACAGCGTGTGAAGCTCGACCTCGCAAATCTAAACGAACGGCGGCGGTTCTTTGAGAGCATCGAGGCGCAAGCCACGAAGATCTTGGTTCTCACCGAAGGAGTAATTTCGTACCTGAGTGTGGAGGAGGTAGGTTCTCTGGCGGACGACCTCAAAGCACTCGATCGCGTTCGCTACTGGATCGCCGATTATTTCTCCCCTCAAGTAGTCAAATTTCGGCGTCGCTGGACCGGTATCGAGAAAAAGATGCGGAATGCCCCGTTCAAATTCACACCCAAGGATTGGTTTGGGTTCTTCCGAGAACACGGTTGGAATGCCCGGGAAATTCGTTATTTGGCCGAAGAGGGCGAGCGGTTGCGACGACCGATTCAGTTTCCTATGGCCTGGAAACTCATCCTAAAGGCTCGTGGGATCTTTGCTTCGAAGGAACGCAGAACAGCCTTCAGAAAGTTCTCCGGCTATGTCCTGTTAGAAGCCGGAACGAGCGCTCCCAGCCAAGGACAATGATGCGGGCAACCGACAGCCTGCAAGAGTTTATCGCTCCGCTGCAGACTGTCTTGGCTTTGCGAATCGGCAAGGTTCCAGCGAGCCGGTCCCTGTTGAGCAAAGTACGGAAACCCCGGGGGCGGCAAGGCTTCGAACCTCTGGAGTGCAGCCTTCGCCGACTCTTAGCGTGGGTAAGATATTCATGGTCAATCCGGCGTCGTTGTGGGGCGGATGAGCCGCCCGGCCCCTCCTGACTGATCTCGACGCTCACCGACTCCACGAAAGGCATCAGCAGGAGAAAAGGCCGTCTGGGTTTCTACCCAGCCTGAATGTGGACTAGAATGAACCGCGGGTCGAGTTGGATGGCGACTTAGGGTTGAGGACATGGATGTTGGCCGCAACAAGAGCAAGGAGAATGCCGTGAACCAGAAAAACAGTGATCGAGATCTGGCAACGTGGCGTCCGGTCGGTCCCGAGGAGCACGGGAGACTCGACGCGGCTGAAACCAACAACTTGCCGGAGAGCGCATTTGCATTTCCCCATTCACGCAAGGAGCCGATGACGGATGCGTCGCATGTCCGAAATGCGATCGCCAGGTTCGATCAGGTACAAGGCGTCAGCGATTCGGAAAGACAAATCGCGTTCGCCAATATCGAGAAGGCGGCCAAGCATTATGCGATCAACATGAAGGAAACGAATTGGCATCAGCTTGGTTCGCGGCCGCATACGCCCAACCAGGCTAAGCGGAAGTGAACCCTAGACGCTCACTGTTCAGTTCCAGATGAATCCATAGGAAAGTAGGTGGTTCGCGAGCGTGACTGCCGGACTGGGGGGCGCGGCTAGCCGCTACCTCGCTACGTTTAAGTGATCCTTGCGGGATTTGCCGCGCTCCTGAATTCCTTATCGTATCGCTGCTGTTGCTGCATCGAGCGGCAGAGCGGGCTTCCCAATCGGGGCGGTGAAGCCTACCTGAATCCGGGCATCATGCAATTCGCAGTGAGATCCGGGTTCGAAAGCAAGCGAAAGGTGGCACGTTTGGTGAAGGCTGTTGACAAGTTCCGTTGCCTGATGCAGTCGAAGCTGTTTGCTGGTTTGGACGATACCGCGCTTAAGGAAATCTTCGATGCTGGACGGTTACGCCACGTCGCGCCGAAGCGAAATGTCATCGTTCCGGGGGGAAAGCCCGACCATCTGTTCTTACTGCAAAGCGGGCGGGTTCGGTCCTACATTCTGAGCGAGGCTGGTTCTGAGGTGGTTTTGTTATGGGTAGTTCCAGGAGGGGTTTTAGGGTTATCGTCGTTACTGGCAGACCCTCCAACCTATATGCTAAGCGCAAGCACCGTGAGCGAATGCGAATTTCTAGTCTGGGATCACAACACCATCCGCAAGCTGGCAAAGGCATACCCTCAGCTTCACGAGAATGGTCTCCGGCTGACGCTGCAGTACCTGAGGAGGTACATGAAGCGCCACCTCAATATCGTGACCAAGAGTGCAGAATCGAGGCTTGCTCAAAGGTTGCTCCACCTGGCCAGCGAAGCCGGTGTCGTGCAGGCGCCGGGAATAGCAATCGACATTACTAACGAACAGCTCAGTTCTCTCTCCGACATCAGCCCTTTCACGGCTAGCCGCCTTCTCTCTCGATGGGAGCACGAACACTGGCTTACCAAACAGCGAGGCCGGATCACCCTGCTCGCTCCCGAAGACCTCGAAGCCCTCGTGGCGGCTTAACGCTAGACAAGCAGTGGCGATGTTCAGCCGTCTGCCTGAACCGGGGAAGAATCCCGGATCCGGACCTGTGAGGTCGTCCTGCGCTAGCATTCTCCAGCCCACCTAGCTTGTGTGCTGTTCTGGTCACTGTCGCTCACGTACAAGTAGAAGGGGCAGGGAACATGCGCCGACGCAGCATGAGCACTGCTAACCGGTGTCGTGCTGTTTCCTGGAGTTGAACCGACTTCCAGCCTCGATTCGAATCTCTATTTGCCTTGCTGAACCGTGGGTTTAGAATCGTGCGCAGTTTAAGGGGCGAAAGCTATGAAGCTGCCAGGTCACGCTGCCGCCGTCGTGTCATTGTTGTGTTCATTTCTGCTGGCTTCCTCATCACCGGAGGATCGAACCCTGACTGCTCCCCAATCGGTCACTTCCGAACCGAACGCGAGCGCGCATCCAGTTCCGATTGACGACCTCTACTACACACGCTCTGCCAGTGGCGCTGCGTGGTCCCCGGACGGAAAAGAAGTGGTGTTGACGAGCGATTTGGCGGGGCGGCAGAACCTGTGGAAGGTCAGCACCTCGGGCAGCTGGCCGTTGCAATTGTCACAGTCGGATGATCGTCAGTTCAGTGCGGCGTGGTCGCCGGACGGCAAATGGATCGTATATCAGCAGGACAGCGGCGGGAACGAACTGTGGGATCTGTACGCCGTGCCCAGTGAAGGTGGCGAGGTGGTGAATCTGACGAACACGCCGAACATCCGCGAGGAAGGCCCGCTCTGGTCAGGAGACGGCAAGACCATAGCCTTTGCCTACAAGCCGAAGGATTCTCCGGTATACGATATTGCGCTGCTCGATTGGCAGAGCAGAAGAGTTCGCAAGCTGACCGACGAAGAGACCAAGAACCATTCATGGGCGCCGGTGGCTTGGACTGCGGACGGCAAGACCATATTCGCCAATCGGAGCGAGATCAGCGGTGACAGTGAATCCGATGTGTATGCGATCGAGATCGCAAGCGGCAAGAGCGAGAATCTGACTGCACATCGGGGCAAGATTCTGTTTTCCGCGACGTCGGTTTCGCCGGACGGGCGGACGGTGCTGATTACGTCCAATCAGAAGAATGGAGCGAATAATGTCGCCCTGCTCGACGGAGTGACAAAGAAAGTCACCTGGGTCACGGACACGAAATGGGATGCCGGTTCTGTCAATTTCTCTCCGGACGGAAAAAGATTCACCTATCTCATCAATGAAGACGGCCGCACGGATATGTATTTGGCTGACACTGCGACGCTGAAAGCCGAGAAGATTGACTTTGCGGCTGGCCTGAATAGCTTTTCGGGCAATCCTACACCCTTTTCGAGAGACGGCAATCAGTTGCTGGTCATACACGAGAGTTCCACGCGTCCCGCGGACATATGGATATATGACCTGGTTGCGCACGGTGCGAGGCAGCTCACGTACTCGGCAGTGGCAAGCCTGGAGGCGATCCCGATGCCGAGCGCGCAAATCGTGCATTACCAAAGCTTCGATGGCAAGGTTATCAGCGCCCTTTTGTGGGTGCCCTTCAATCTCCAGCGCAACGGCAGCAACCCGGCTATTGTGATTCCGCACGGCGGGCCTACTGGACAAATGCTGGACTACTGGAATCCGAAGGTGGCGGCGCTGGTCTCGCGCGGTTACGTCTGCGTGGCGCCGAACGTACGCGGGTCCAGCGGATACGGGATCGAATTTCAAAAAGCCAATTACCAGGATCTCGGAGGCGGCGATTTGCAGGATGAGGTGTATGCGACAAAATTTCTGGTTGCCACCGGCTACGTGGATGCAAAGAAGATCGGCATCACGGGCGGTTCCTACGGCGGATACATGACACTCATGGCCCTGGGCAAAACGCCCGACGTCTGGGCGGCAGGAGTCGAGGAGTACGGGATCATCAACTGGTTCACCATGCTGCAGCATGAAGACGCACTGCTGCAGGAATACGAGAAGAGTCTGCTGGGGGATCCGGAGAAAGACCGCAAGATTTACGAAGCGGACTCACCGATCACTTACATCCACGCGGTGAAAGCACCGTTGCTCGTGCTGCAGGGGGACAACGATCCCCGAGTTCCCAAAGAGGAAGCGCAGCAGGTGGTGGATTCACTCAAGAAAGACGGAAAAAACGTGGACGTTCATTACTATTCAAATGAAGGCCACGGCTTCGAGAAGCGTGAAAACCGCATTGATGCAATCCGACGGATGGTGGCATGGTTTGACAAGTACTTGAAGGGCGCATAGCCGGGAGAAGGTGCGCGCTGCAAGCGACTACTCAAGGCGAACCATATCTTGTGAGTCCGCGGCGAAAGTGCAAAAAACCTGCTTTACGCTACAGCCTGAGATGTGGCTTGTCCACCGAAAGACTTCAGCGCGCTAGCCTCGTCCTCTTGAATGTCGAAAACGGAGGACAACCTCGTCATCTGGAGCAAGTTGTGCACCCTCTTGTTTAAGTTGGCGAGCTTCAGTTCGCCGCCCTTGTTCCGAATTGTCGTGTAAGTCTTAACCAGTTCTCCCACTCCTGAACTGTCCATATAGAGAACTTCACCCAAGTTCAAAACGATTCTCTTGTTTCCTTTGTCGGCCAAATCGCGAACGATCTCGCGGAGCATTACGTTCCCCTCACCCAGCGTGATCCTTCCGCCGATGTCGAGAACAATAACATCACCCACTTGCCGAGTGCCCATTTGCATTTTGGCTGGCGTTTTACCCTCTTCCATACCGACGCCCAACCGATCGAGTATGGCGCACGCTACCGTGGCGATCTCCTGAGATTCTGTGCGAACCACAATTAGCGACCGGCCCTCTTTCAGGACCTCACGGAAAAAGGCCACATCTTCAGAACACTTTTCATCGGGCGTCGGTTCGGGAGTTTGGGCGTCCTGGGTAACAGCTGACCCGAGTGTTCTACCCGCGCCTGCTCCAGCAAGCCCTAACAATGCGGCTGCGCCGAAGCCTAGCGCAAACACTGCCCCAATGCCCGGAAGCAACAGTGTGGCGGCAACGACCCCTGCGGACATGCCGGCAGCCCCGCCTACAAAACCTCCTACCGTAGCACCGAATTCCTTGGCAATGGTCTTGGCCTCGCTTTCGGAACGGGTGAGATAAACGATGGATTGATCCGGCACACCCCGCTGCCGTAATTCCTTTACCGCTTCTTCGGCGTGATCCCGTGCAGAGAATACTCCGATTGCTGTTTCCACATGCCCTCCTCTACCAGCCATATGTGAGAGCTAGCTGGTACGTTTACCGCCGTAGACCGAAATAGGCGCTGTTGGCGGTGCGCCACTTTCAGGCGCAAAACTTTGTACCTGCGGCCGAGATTTGTCAAGGGGATTTTGGCGCTATCCGGCTTTCTGATATGCGCATCCATGCCGGAGAGTTACCAGTTGAGCAGGCTTTCAGGGCCCGACCGTCTAGAAACTCCATGGGAATCTAGGACCTTGGGCATGCGGGTTCATGAGTCGTGAAGGGCCCGCGAGGCCTGGAGCGCCCGGTCGAATTGCATATCGGAGGGGTGTGTCCCGATGTATCGATGAGCGTATGATACGCAGGCCAGAAATCACACTCGGAGCCGCCGGAAACGACGACCAGGGCTTCGGCTGGAAGCCAGGAGGAAGTACCCTATGCCACGCCTAGCAACCGCTTTTCTGGGCACACTCGTGCTCGTTTCTCTGCCTTCCGTTCTGACGGCACAAGGTAGGGGATTCAGCGGTCAGGGCATAGTATCCGCAGCATCGAGTGCCGCGGCCTACTTCTCCGATCGCTTCGATTGGCAACACAAAAGGCCAGAGGAAGTGGGCATGGATGCCCGGCAACTCGATGAGGCCGTGCAGCATGCCGTAGCGAACGACAATCCGGAGACGAAGGACTTGGCGAACAACCTCGGAGTCAAAGAGCCATTTAATACCCCGATCGGTCCGGTGAAAGAGCGCGGCGGCGCTAACGGCGTGATTATTCGCCATGGTTATATCGTCGCCGAGTGGGGCGACCCCAAGCGAGTGGATATGACCTTTAGCGTGACCAAGACATTTCTCACGACCGTTGTCGGCCTGGCCTGGCAGCGCGGCTTGATTCGCGACATCCATGATTACGCGCGCGACTACATGCCACCGGGGGTTGACCTGTTTGAAGCGCCACACAATCAAAGGATCAAGTGGGACGACCTGCTGCGGCAGACCAGCGATTGGCAAGGAACGCTCTGGGGCAAACCGGACTGGGCGGATCGGCCCGAAGGCGAAAAGCCATCGGATTGGCCGAACCGGAAACTTTGGGATCCGGGCACCCATTACAAGTACAACGATGTTCGCGTCAATGTGCTCGCTTTGGCTACGCTCAATGTCTGGCGGCGACCGTTGCCGGAGGTGCTGCGCGAGGAAATCATGGAGCCGATCGGTGCTTCATCGACCTGGCGCTGGTATGGCTACGACAATTCATGGGTAGAGATTGATGGGCAGAAGATCCAATCGATGTCCGGGGGTGGACACTGGGGCGGCGGGATGTTCATTAACGCCTATGACATGGCGCGGTTCGGGTATTTGTTCTTGCGTGGCGGCAGGTGGAATGAGCGAACCATCGTCTCGGAAAAATGGATTCAAATGGCAAGGTCCCCGGGCCCGGCAAACCCGGAATATGGATTTGCAAACTGGTTTCTGAACACGGCTAGGAAGCCGCTGCCGGCGGCCCCTGAATCGGCCGTATACTTTGCTGGTACGGGGGACAACATCATCTATATCGACTGGGATAATGATATCGTCGCGGTCGTACGGTGGATTCGACGCGATGCCCTCAACGAATTCCTGGCCAAGCTGCTCGCCTCGATCCAGAGGCCCAGGGGACGCCTGTAGTCGCCACAGAGATATGGCCCAAAACAACCGACCGGGCGCGTATTCGTCTACCCTTGAAGGCGATTGTCTCGGTGGTTCGGCCTACTTGCCGTAAGTACACGACCGTTCCCCGACAACAGCCCAATTCCTGTTGTCAAAGTGAACGCTTCGGCTGGTGGTGCGATTCCACGTTCAGTGCAAAGTGTGGAAAAAGGTTTGGCCGGCTCGAAGCCGGCGCCGTGACATTCGCAACCCGGATGCCGGGTTGGGATCCCTGAATGCATGCCTGATGTAAAGCACGAACGGAGGAGAATGTGAGGAAGAGAATTGCGGTCGAGGTGGTGATCGTCGGCGGGTTGCTGGGCGGGTTTGCGAGTGCGACCTGGGGGCAAAAGCCTCCGCTGTTGCCGGAGCGGGAGGTGGCGGCGTTGGCAAATGAGTTGAGCGGAGAGACAGCGAAGCGGAATTTGGAGGTGATTGCGACGTTTCACCGTCAGCGCGGGTCGAAAGGATTTCACGCTGCGGCGGAGCTGGTGGCATCGCGGTTGCGGGAGTATGGACTGAGCGATGTACAGATTCTGGAGTTTCCGGCGGATGGGAAGAGTTTTTATGGGACGCAGAGGTCGCGGCCGGCGTGGGATGCGGAGGTGGGGGAACTCACTGAGGTTTTGGAGACGCGCTCACCTTGTCAGGAGGGATTGCCAGTTGAGGTAGAGAAGGCTCACCAGGAAGCAAAAATAGGTGCGCTGGTCGGTTGCCACAATGAGCGTGTGCTCGCGAGCTATGCGGCGCAGCCGGTGGTATTGGCGGAGGATAGCGAGTCCGCAGAGGTTACGACGGAATTGGTGGATGTTGGCACAGGAACGAAAGACGACGATTACGCGGGCAAGGACGTTAAAGGGAAGATTGTGTTGTCGAGTGCACAGCCGGGGGAGATACAGGATTTGGCGGTCGGAAAATTTGGCGCTGCTGGCATTGTAAGTTATGCCCAGAATCAGAAGACCGCGTGGTGGGGCGAAGATGAGAACCTGATTCGATGGGGACATTTGGAGACGTTTTCAGCGAACAAAACGTTTGCGTTCATGGTGTCGCTGAAGACAGCGCGAGGACTCCGCGAGCGGCTGGTGCAGGGCGATAAGATTGCGCTGCGCGCGGTGGTGAAGGCCGGGCGGCATCCCGGGAATTATGAGGTGGTGACGGCGACGATTCCCGGGTCGGATGCGAAATTGAAGACCGAGGAAATTGCGTTTAGCTGTCACCTGGATCATCAGCGGCCAGGAGCGAATGACAATGCCAGCGGCTGCGTGACGATTCTGGAGGTGGCGCGAACGCTGAATACCTTGATCAGCGAGAGGAAGCTCGCGCCACCGGCTCGAACCATACGGTTTATTTTTCCCCCAGAAATTGAGGGGACGGTTACGCTGCTAAACGCGCGGCCCGAGCTGGCCAAGCGCATTAAGGCCGCCGTGCACATGGACATGGTGGGAGGCGGATCGACGACGAAGGCGGTGTTCCACGTGACGCGCGGGCCGATGAGCTTGCCGAGTTTTGTGCATGATGTGGCATGGGCGTTTGCGGAGTTTGTCAACGAGGAGTCGTACCAATTTGCAGCCACCGGCAAGGCGGATTATCCGATGGTGGCACCGGAGGGCGGGAAGGAGCCGCTGCGGGCGGAGTATACGGCGTACACGATGGGGAGCGACCACGATGTGTATCAGGATGCGTCGTTCGGGATACCGGCGATTTACTTGAATGACTGGCCGGACCGATACATACATACGAATTTTGACACGGCGGCGAATATTGATCCGACCAAGCTGAAGCGGGCGGCGTTCATTGGCGCGGCGAGCGGATATTTTCTGACCAGCAATTCTCC
>Ga0187782_10000326_pt1 | contig 31270 bp, 30 predicted proteins | sample 0715_SJ02_MP15_2_FD_132454 | JGI IMG/M metagenome (GOLD analysis project Ga0187782, IMG submission 132454) | Tropical peat soil microbial communities from peatlands in Department of Meta, Colombia - 0715_SJ02_MP15_20_MG | ecosystem: Environmental > Terrestrial > Soil > Wetlands > Peat | place... | reverse complement strand
TGGGCTGCTTGGCCTCGAAGCGGCCCGCGCCGTCCATGATGCGGGCGTCGAAACCCACGTCGTCGAGGTGGCGCCGCGCCTGATGCCGCGGCAGCTTGACAGCGCCGCTTCCACCTTTCTGGAGCGATCGGTCCGGGCGCTCGGCGTGCACGTGCACCTCGACAAGCACATCGTGCGGCTCCGCGGCGACCGATCGGTCACGGCCGTCGAATTCGCGGGCGGCGACGCCATCGAGGCGGAGCTCGTCATCGTCTCCGCGGGCATCCGCCCTCGCGATGAGCTCGCGCGAGCCGTGGGAATCGAAGTCGGCCCTCGCGGGGGCGTCGTCGTCGACGATCGGCTTTGCACGAGCGATCCGCGTGTGTTCGCGATCGGCGAGGTGGCTCTCCACAACGGCGTCATCTACGGATTGGTCGGGCCGGGTTACGAAATGGCCGACGTGCTTGCTCGCAACCTCACCGGCGGCTCCGCCTGCTTCCTCGGCTCCGACGGCTCGGCGAAGCTCAAGCTGCTCGGGACCGACGTGGCGACTTTCGGAGATCCCTTCCAGGACCCTGGGCAGTGCCGCGTGATGCGCGTCGAAGACGAGATCCGGGGAACGTACAAGAAGCTGGTCTTCCGCAGCGACTCGAGGCGGCTGTTGGGCGGCATTCTCGTCGGCGAGACCTCCGCCTACACGACTCTCCTCCATCTGACCCGCACGAAGGCCGAGCTCTCCGAGACGTTCTCCGAAATCGGGGTGGATGCCCGTGCGCCCGCCCAAGGGGCGATTTCCGACGACGCGCCGCTCTGCTCCTGCAACGCGGTCTCGGCGGGAGCGGTCCGCCGCGCGATCCGGGAACAGGAACTGACCAGCGTCGATGAGATCAAGCACTCCACACGCGCCGGGACGGGATGCGGCGGGTGCGTCCCCCTCGTCAGTGACCTGCTCCACGCGGAGCTCAAGGCGGCCGGGCGCATGCTCAAGCCCCAGCTTTGCGAGCATTTCGCTTTCACGCGCCAGGAGCTGTTCCAGATCGTCGCGGCAAAGGACATCCGCAGCTTCTCGGAGCTCATCGGGAGGCAGGGCAGGGGAAGCGGTTGCGAGATCTGCAAGCCGGCGGTCGCATCCATCCTCGCAAGCTTGCACAACGAGCCGATCCTCGAAAAGCAGCATCGGACATTGCAAGACACCAATGATCGTTTTTTGGCAAACCTGCAGAAGAACGGCCTCTACTCGGTGGTGCCGCGTGTGGCCGGCGGAGAAATCACACCCGACCAGCTGATCGTTCTCGGCCGCGTCGCGAAGAAATACGGCCTGTACACGAAAATCACCGGTGGCCAGCGCATCGACCTCTTCGGCGCGCGCATCGAGCAGCTCCCGGACATCTGGGAAGAGCTCGGGCGCGCCGGGTTCGAGAGCGGCCACGCCTACGGCAAGGCGATGCGCACCGTGAGAGTTGCGTCGGCTCAACGTGGTGCCGCTACGGCGTGCAGGACTCCACCGCGTTCGCGATCCGCATCGAGAATCGGTACAAGGGCATTCGGGCGCCCCACAAGCTGAAGAGCGCGGTGAGCGGCTGCGTTCGCGAGTGTGCCGAGGCCCAGAGCAAAGACTTTGGCCTCATCGCGACCGAGAAGGGGTGGAACGTGTTCGTTTGCGGCAATGGCGGTGCCACCCCGCGTCACGCCGACTTGCTCGCTTCCGACGTCGACGAAGACACCGCCGTACGCTTCATCGACCGCTTTCTCGCCCTCTACATCCGGACCGCGGACCGGCTCACGCGCACCTCCGTGTGGCTCGAAAAGATGGAGGGCGGCATCGGGCACCTGCGCGAAGTCGTGGTGCACGATTCGATCGGCATTGGCGCGGACCTCGAGCGTCACATGCAGCGTCTCGTGGACGGCTACGCCTGCGAGTGGGCGGACGTCGTACGCGATCCGGAGAAGCGCGCCCAGTTCCGGCACTTCGCAAACGACCGGGGCGGCGACACCGCTATCGGTTTCGTACCCGAACGCGGACAACGCCGTCCGGATGGCCGGCCTCGGCGCGATGCGCTGCACGACGCTCACGTCCGCCGCCTTCCGCTACTGCGGCGAAGCTGGGTGAGGCTCGCGTCCGTCCGAGACGTTCCTGTCGACGGCGGGATCGCCGCGCGCTACGGCGACGTGCAGATCGCCATCTTCCATTTTGCCTCTCGAGGGGCCTGGTACGCGACGCAGAACCTTTGCCCGCACAAGCGCGAGATGGTCCTTGCCCGGGGCATCCTCGGAGATCAGGCGGGGGCTGCCAAGGTGGCTTGCCCGCTGCACAAGAAGACCTTCGACCTTTCCAGTGGGGTCTGTCTCTCGGGCGACGACCTAGCGGTCGCGACCTTCCCCGTCCGTATCGAAGGAGAGGACGTCCTGGTCGAGCTGCCGCCCATTGAGGACCTTACGACCGCGGCTTCCACGGCGACTGGCTGCGCGCGCGTGCAAGCGCAAGCCGATGCCGCGCCCTGACAGGCTGCTGAAAACCGCTGGCCGTGGGGCGCAGCGCGGAGCGGGCGAGGCCATGGCAGGATTGGCGCATGGACCGGGCGCCGAGCCGTATGAACCGTTCCCCATTATACGGCGCCGGCCCGCATTATACGGCGCTGATGTCACTCGATCGTTTCTTGCGGCGGCTCGTTCAGAAACTATACGGAAGACCCCATGACAACCTGGAGCATCGACACGGTTCACACGCACATCGGCTTCGCCGTCAGGCACTTGATGGTCTCGACGGTGCGCGGGCAGTTCAAGAGCTACTCCGGCAAGGTCTCAATCGATCCCGTCGACTTCACCAAGACCACGATCGAGGGCGAGGTCGAAGTCAAGAGCGTCGACACCGGAAGCGAGCAGCGTGACGGCCACCTTCGCACGAACGACTTTTTCGACGCAGAGAACCACCCGAAGATCACCTTCAAGAGCACCAAGATCGAGAAGAAGGGCGACGGCGAGTTCGTCGTCCACGGCGACCTGCAGGTCCGTGGTGTCACCAAGAACGTTGCGTTCGAGGCCGAGTTTCACGGCACCTCGAAGAGCCCTTACGGCAAGACGGTCGCGGGTCTCCATGCGCACACGACCATCAACCGCAAGGACTTTGGCGTGGTCTACAATGCGGTTCTCGAGACAGGTGGCGTCGCAATCGCCGAAAAGGTGAAGATCGACATCGACGCCGAGTTCGTAGCATCCTGATCGATTCGGTCAGGCGGGCGCGCCGCGCCCGGTGTAAGTCTGGGCTCTCGCGGCTCATCGCGCGCATCCTCTCCCAATCGGGCTAGGTTCTCTGGGCGCATGTGCGGGCGGGCTTCTTTGACCGTGGACCCCCAGGAGCTTCGGGATGCGTTTGGTCTCACGGATGTTCCGCCGATGGCGCCGCGTTACAACATGGCGCCGAGCCAGCCGCTGCCGATCATCCGGGAGCCGGGAAGGCTCGAGCTAATCCGCTGGGGCCTGCCGATGCGCAGCCGCGGCCTCGGGGTGAACGTTCGCGTCGAGACCGTGGCGCGCGCGCCGGCCTACCGCGAGAGCTTCTGGCACCGGCGCTGTCTCGTCGTTGTGGACGGCTTCTACGAGTGGAAGCCGCAGGGCAAGAGCAAGCAGCCGTACCGCGTCTGCCGTCCGGACGGCAAACCGTTCGCACTTGCGGGGATCTGGCAGCCCACGATGACAGACGACGGCGAGGTCCAGGACACGTGCGCCATCCTCACCGGACCGGCAAACGGCGTGGTGGCTCCTTTGCACGATCGAATGCCCCTCATCGTTCCGACGCAGGGGTACGACCGGTGGCTCTCGCACGATGCGCGGACGCCCGAGCTGCTAGAGCTCGCCCGAACCGATGCGACCACACTTCGCAGCTACCCCGTCAATCCGATCGTCAACTCCGCACAGAATGACGATCCGCGTTGCATCGAGGCCGCGGTGTGATGGCTCACTGCGGCGCGCCCGCTCCGGCCGGGAGCGCTCGCTCGGGCAGGGTGACGATCACGCTCTGGCCCGGGTCGCGTGCGGATGAAGCGAGCGTCACCCGGTAGTCGCCAGCCGCGAGCCGGAAGCGGCCGCGCGGCGCATCCCAGACCGAGAGCAGCCGCGGATCGACGGCGACCGACAGCTCTTGGGCCTCGCCGGGCGCGAGCGCGACCTTGGCGAAGGCGCCGAGGCGCTTTGGGGCCTCCCAGCCGCCGCCCACCGGGGAGACGTAGACCTGCGCGACGTCCTTGCCGGCACGCTTGCCGGTGTTGCGCACGCGAAAGGTCACTTCGAGCTTGGCGCTTTCGGCGCGCGCGCTTAGCCGATCACGCGCGAAGCTCGTGTACGAGAGCCCGAGCCCGAAGGGAAATCGCGGGACCCGCTCCCTCTGGTCGTACCAGCGATACCCGACGGCGGCGCCCTCGTCGTAGTGAACGTCGAACCCCTGGTCCTTGGGCAACCCCGTGCCCGCGATCGTCGGGCGCGGGAGCTCATCGAGCGATCGCGGAAAGCTGATCGGCAGGTGCCCCGACGGGTTGACCGCGCCGCTGAGCACGCGCGCGATCGCCGAGCCCCCGGCGCTGCCCGGGTACCACGCTTCGAGCACCGCGCTCACCCGGTCGACCCACGGCAGCAGCACCGGCCCGCCGGTCTCCAGCACGACGACGGTGTGCTTGTTCGCGCGCGCCACCGCCTCGACGAGAGCGTCCTGGTCGTCGGGCAGGGTCAACGGAAAATCCATCGATTCGGCCGTCCATTGGGCCACGAAGACGATCGCCACCTCCGCGCCCTGGGCCGCCTGCGCAGCGGCCCGCGGGTCGGCCCCATCGTTCCACCGGATCGCGGCGCCGGGTAGCTCGGTGCGCAGCGCCTCGAGGGGCGAGGAGCGCGCGTAGACCTGGGGCCCGGGCCAGTGCGGTGGACCGAGGCCACGCACGGCGTTGCCCCCCGGCGCGTAGACCTGCGCCGATCCGCCGCCGGTCAGGACCCCGACGTCGGCGTGGCCGCCGACGAGCGCGACGGTCCTGGTGCCGGCGGCGAGCGGCAGTGCGCCGTCGTTCTTGAGCAGCACGATCCCTTCCTCGGCGTCGGCCTGCGTGACCTTGGCGTGGCCCGCGAAGTCGATCGGGCCGGGCTCGACTGGGTCGTCGATCGCGCCCTTGTCGATGAGCGTTCGCGCGATGCGGTGGACCATGTCGTCGAGACGCGCCGGGCTCACGTCGCCGCGATCGATCGCGGTCGCAAGCTTGTCGAGCCACACGTACTGGCCCGCGTGCGACACGCCCGTTTCCTGGTCGAGGCCGCCGTTCGCACCCAGCACGGTGTCGCGCTGCCCACTCCAGTCGCTCATCACGTAGCCCTTGAAGCCCCAGTCGCGCTTGAGAACCTGATTCAGGAGCCAGTCGCTTTGGCACGCGTAGACGCCGTTGACCAGGTTGTAGCTGCACATGACCGAGCCCGGGTCGCCCTGCTCGATCGCGAGCTGGAAGGCGAGCAGATCGGACACTCGCGCGGCGGCCTCGTCGATGAGCACATTGACCGACCTGCGGCCCGTCTCCTGATCGTTGAGCGCGTAATGCTTGACCGTGGCGACGATGCGGTTCGACTGGATGCCGCGCACGAGCGCGCCCACCATCGTGCCGGCGAGCAGCGGGTCCTCCCCGCCGTACTCGAAGTTGCGGCCGTTTCCTGGCTCGCGCATGAGGTTGACGCCGCCCGCAAGCATGACGTTGAAGCCCGACGCCCGCGCCTCGTTTCCGATCATGCCCCCGGCCCGCTCGGCGAGCGCCGGGTTCCACGTCGACGCGGTGAGGATCCCCGAGGGAAGCGCAGTGCGCTCCAGGTCGGGCGGCGCCTCGCCCTGGGTTGCGACGCCGCTGCCCGCGTCCGATTGCCACTGGGGAGGGAAGCCGAGCCGAGGCACCCCGCGCACCAGCCCCGCCGACTGGGGGCGCGCCTCTGGAAAGCGGTAGTGGTTCCACTCCTTTTGAACCCCGAAGTACCCGGTGACCAGCGTGAGTTTCTCGTCCCGTGTCAGCGCGCGGACCAGCAGATCGGCGCGCTCGTCGCACGAGAGAGCGCGGTCCAGCCACGCTGCGTGGGAGGCGACCGGGGCCGCAGGAGCCGTCGACGAGGGCGCCGTCAGCGCCGGACCCGCCGGCGAAGACGGGACCCGCGCCGGCGCAAGCGACGTGCACGACGCCGCGAGCAGCCCACCCCCGATCGCGGCAGCCGCCGCCGCCGTCACGACCGGACGGGCGGACCGCGGGCGATCCTTGCGGGCGGAGCGAGCGTCCCGGCTGCAGCTCTTCACGGGCGCGTAGAGTGTCAGGTTCTTCCGCGCAAGCCAATCGCGCTTCGCTTCGGCGCGACCCGCAACCGCGTCGCGCTCCCCGGCGCAGGGCGGCGCGCGGCCCGCCGAGCTGGCATGCTTGGTCTGTGACCGACCGCCACGTGTTCACCGCGAGGCTCGTCGTCGATCGGTCCGGCATGGGCCATGTTGACGTGCCCGCGGCCGTCAGCAAGGCGATTGGCCGAGGCAAGGCGCCCGTCGAAGCACGCCTCGGCCGCAGTGAGCCGTTCCGCGGCACGCTCATGCCGGCCGGCGGCGGCCGGCACCGGCTGTTCCTGAGCAAGGCGACGCGTTTCGCGGCGGGCATCAAGCCGGGCGATCGCGTGCGCATCACGGCGGTCGTGGACGACGGCAAGCGTGACGTGCCGATCCCCCCTGACCTACGCGAAGCCCTCGTCGAGGCCGACGTGCTCGACGCTTGGGAGGGAATGCCGCCCGGTAAGCGAGAGCACATTCTCGGCTGGGTTGAGAAGGCGGTTCACGAGGTGACAAGGGAGAAGAGGATCGCAAGGTCGGTGGAGGAGGCGTTGAAGAGGCACGAGCGGAAAGTGGACCGGGAGCGCTAGCGAGCACGCCATCCGAGTTCGCTGCGGGCTACATCTTTCGTTTCTGCGAAGCGATTTCGCCGTACCCGTCAAGGGGCGGCGCTCAGCTCACCATCGCGGCATGCTCGCCGGATTGGCCGCGACCGGAGCGGACGCACTGGCGCTGGGGGCGAGGCCGATCTGGTTCAGAAGCGTAAGAAGATCGAAGTAGTGGTGCATCTCAAGAATTTTGCCGTTCTTCAACGTACACACGAGTACCGCCTTGACGCGACCTCGCTTGTTGGTCGCCATCATCGGGCCGAACGGCCCGTCGAATCGATCGGTGTGCGTGCCTTCCCATTCGACTTCCACGACGACCTTGTCCCCGATAGCAAATCCACTGATCCAGTTCGCATGAAGATCGGGAAAGGGCCGCTTCCAGAGCTGGACGGACTTCACATATTCGTCCGCGCCCTTCGCACGTTGCCCCGTTGCGATCTCTTCATAGAGGGCGTCGGGGGCCAGGGTCGCCTTGAAGTCTTCCCATCTCGACTGGGCGAAAGCCGAGAGGTTCCTCTGAACGATGTCGAGCATGACGGGCCTTCCTTTCTCGCCTGCGAGTAACGCATTGCGCGTGCCAACCATGCGCCGACCCGTTTTTGATTGGATGAGGAAGTTGCGACACGTCGGGCCCGAATTTTTTTCGTCAGCGCGGCAAATTTCGCCCGCCAATCGTCGGCGGTGACTGCGGGCGGTCGGCTTGTTGACCCTGTCGCCGCGCTCGAGGACACGAGCCCCAGACGATGCCTCCGGAGATGGCTTTTTCGCTGAAGCATGCATGCGGCAGCCACTTCGCCTCGTTTCGATCGGGCCTTGACCGCGGAGTCCAACTCCGTTGCAGTCGATGACCTCTAAAATGGGAGGGCCTCATGTCGACCAGCGTCCTCGATACCGACGTTCAACAGGTACTCACCTCGGCCCGCCAACGCGCTGCGCAACGAGCCACCAAGGTCGTGGCGGTCGACGGGGTCAACACGACGATTCAGAGCCCATATCCATCGCCTGCCGACTGGCGTGATTCGTGGATATACTTCCCCCTCACCGATCGGTTCAACAATCCGAATGTCGCACCTGTTTCGACCTGGAATCAGACGTATTCGTCTTTCCAGGGCGGAACGTTTGCCGGTGTGCGCGCACAGCTGCCGTATCTGCAGCAACTTGGCGTTCGCGCCATCTGGCTGTCGCCCGTCCTCAAGAACCCGAAACCCACCCTTCCGAACTTTCCCTATACTTACCCAGCGTACTGCGCCCAGGACTTTCTCAACCTTGACGCGCGCTTTGCATCCGACGGGACGCTGGCCACTGCGCAGACGGAGCTGGGGGCTCTGGTCGACGAGGCGCACGCGCGCGGGATGTACGTGATCCTCGACATCGTGCTCAACCACGCCGGGCGGGTCTTCGACTACGTCTATCAGGGCTCCGTCACAGAGTCGTTCACCGATTCCACGATCATGAACGGCCCACTCGGCGATGAACCACCGATTCAGTGGCTTACGGGCCTCGGTGCGCCGAATGCGGCGTGGCAAGACACGCTTCCGGCGCCGACCACCCTCGGCCCCGACGACGCGGTATGGCCGGTCGACCTTCAGCGAAAGGAATTCTTCCGTCGAAGAGGACATGTGTTGACCTACACTCCGCCTCCCGGCGGCTTCATTCCCGGCGACTTCGACAACGGCTACCGCCAGCTGGTCCACGAATACGACGCGACCGTGCCTGGACAGGAGGCAATCCGAAAACTCTACGGCTCGATTCCCGTCATCTCGATCCTGATTCGAATTTATCAATACATGATCGCGCTGTACGACTTTGACGCGTTTCGCATCGACACGGTCCCCTTCATCCGTCCCGACATCGTCGAGACGTTTGGCAACGCCATCCGCGAGTACGCACTGACCATCGGCAAGCCGAACTTCTTCACGTTCGGCGAGATCGACGACTCGCAGGAAAGCATCGTTGAAGGATTCGTCGGACGAAATGGCAGCGATCCCGATGGGTTCGGCATCGACGCGGCCCTCGACTACCCGCTCTTCGATTGCTCTCTCCCGAACATTCTCAAGGGGTTCCAGGGCGTCGAGGCACTGCGCAGTTTCGTCACGAATCGCAAGGCTGCGGAGGTTGGGAAGATCAGCTCGCACGGCGAGGCCGGCCGCTACTTCGTCACGTTCCTGGACAATCACGATCAGAACCAGCGCTTCCTCGCGCCCGCAACCGCAGCCGGCCCAGCGACCCCGACCGCGCAACTCACGCTCGGACTAGGCATTCTTTTTTCGTTTCAAGGCATTCCCTGCGTCTACTACGGCACGGAGCAAGGATTGGTGGGTACGATCGATCGCCCGAGCGCACCCGAAGTGGTCCGTGAAGCTCTCTGGGGCAAAGCGCCCATTGCGTTCGACCAGACGAACCCCCTCTATCGATCGCTCCAGCAGATCGCTTCCGTCCGTGCGGCCACGCCGGCCCTACGATACGGCAGGGTCTACTTCCGCGAGGTCTCGGGCGACGGCCAGAACTTCGGCCAATCGTCGGGCCCCGGCGGCTTGATCGCCTTTGCACGCATCCTATCCGATCAGGAAGTCGTTGTTATCGGCAACACCAGCACCCAGACGCCCTTCACCGGCAAGATTCTCGTTGATTACGATCTCAGCCAGTCGCCCCGGACTTTCACCATCGCGTACAGCAACATGAGTACGCCAACTCCCAATCCCGCACCGACCACGAGCATCGCAACCGCAACGCTGTACGCGGACGGCAGCGCGCCGAGCACCATTCCCATCGCCAGCCTCCCCGTCTCCCTGTCTCCGATGGAAGTACAGATTCTGGTGCCGACCCAGCCGTAGCGACCTGAGCTCGCGGGGTCTGATCCGGTCAGCCTTGCTGGGCGCCAAGAAAGAGGGTTCGCCGCTCGTCGTCGTAGTCGAAGACCTCGGCGTAGCGCCCCCAGCTGATCACCGCTCGCAAGGTTCGGTCGGCGTCTTGGCGTGTGAGATGATCTTCCAGCTCGGACTCGAAGCGGACGAGAGGCGCCTGGTGGCTCTCGCGCTCGTCGAGGATTCGACGGACGTGAGCGGCCAGGGGAATGAACTGCAGCAGGTGCTCCGCGAAGAGCCGCTTGCGCTCGTCCGTCCCGCTGTCCGCAAAGATTCGGCCCGCCGCCGTCAACTGGATGCGGCCGTCGTCGAGCTCGGCGAAACCGAGAAGGTGGAGGGCGTCGGCGACGGGAAAGAGGTCGTCGATCTCGAGAGTCAGCGATCGGGCGACGCTGACGAGTTCTGCATGGCCGCCGTAAGGCGGCGCGGCCACCGCCTCGATCAAACCTGCGAGCCGATTGATCGAGGCGGCGGGAAGTGGCTGCGCGAGTCCGGTGCGCCCCGTGGACGGTTCCTTGGTCGCTTGCGCGGCGTGAGACGTCAAGATGGCGTAAATCTCGTCCACGATCTCGCGAAAAACGCCGTCCACGCGGTGCCGCGGATGCTTGAGGGGAACGGCAATCTCGGCTGCGATCCGCCCCGGGTGCGGCGCGAGAACCAGGATGCGGTCACATAGGAGCACCGCCTCCTCGATGTTGTGCGTGACGAGGAGGACCGCCTTCGTCGGCAGCCGGTGCTCCACCCAAAGATCAAGGAAGTCTGTCCGCAGTGTCTCGGCGGTCAGCACGTCCAAGGCGGAAAACGGCTCATCCATCAGCAGCGCGGTCGGGTTCGTCACCAGGGCGCGGGCGAAGCCGACACGCTGGCGCATGCCGCCGGAAAGCTCGCGTGGATACGCCGACTGAAAGCCGTCGAGGCCGATGAGATCGATGGCGGCCAGCGTTCGAGACTTTGCCTCCGTTCGCGGCAGATCGAGAGCTTCGAGGCCCAGCTCGACGTTCTGAACGACCGTCAGCCAAGGGAAGAGCGCGAACGTTTGAAAGACGACGGCGATGCCCGCGGCAGGCCCCGTGAGGGGTTGCCCCTGGTAGGAGACAGTGCCGGACGTTGGTGGGAGCAGACCCGCAGCGATCCGCAGAAGCGTCGACTTTCCGGAGCCGGATCGTCCGAGGAGCCCGAGAACTTCGCCTTCGGGGAGCACAAGGTTAATGTTAGAGAGTACCTCCAGCGGCGCGCCGGACGGCTTGGCGAATGCCTTGCACACGCGCTGCATGGTGATGATGGGAAGCCTCGGCTCGGTCATCGCATTTCGCCGCCTCAGTCCAGTCGCGTCCGGCGCTCGGCAAAGGCATAGAGCGGCCGCCAGAGCAAGCGGTTCATCGCGACGACGAGCACCGACATCATCGCGATCCCGAGCGCGATGCGAGCGTAGTCGCCCGCTTCGGTCATCTGCGCGATGTAGGCCCCCAGCCCCTGGCCGCTCAGCTTCGTGGGGCCCCAGCTCACGGCTTCCGAGACGATGCTCGCGTTCCACGCGCCGCCCGATGCGGTGATGGCGCCGGTCACGTAGTACGGGAAGATTCCGGGCAACATCACGCTGCGCCACCAGCGCCAACCTCGCACTCGGAACGTCGCCGACGCCTCCCGCAGGTCCCCGGGGAAGGCGCTGGCTCCGGCGATGACGTTGAAGAGGATGTACCATTGCGTTCCGAGAATCATCAGCGGCGACAGCCACACTTTCGGCTCGAGCCGGAAGCGGACAATGAAGAAAACGGCGATGGGGAAGAGCAGGTTCGCTGGAAAGGCAGCGAAGAACTGCGCCACGGGCTGAACCTTTTCTGCGACTCGCGGATGCAAGCCGATCGCGACCCCGATGGGGACCCAGGCGAGTGTCGCCAGCGCGATGAGCACGACAACGCGCAGCAGGGTCAGGGCTCCGTTCGACCCGACGTCTTTCACGTCGCGCCATGAGAGCTCGGGCCCCAGGTATCGAAGCAGCCAGCTCGCCGTGAAGACGAGGCCGAGGACGATCAATCCGTACCAGAGAACGTCGACGACCCTCCTGGAGTGTGTCCGAATGGAAAGTGGACGCGGCCAGGGCCGTAGCTTGAGCCGCGCCCGAGCGATGCGCCGCAGCCGGATACCGATCGACTCCCCGAGAGGCTTCGCGAACCGCGCTCCGTGAAAGAGCTCGAGGAGCCAGCTGCGCGGGACGAGCGAGGCCGAAGTCTGCTCGAACCGAAACTTGTCCGCCCAGGCGACCAGCGGTCGGAAAAGGATCTGGTCGTAGAGGAGGATCGCCATCGTCATTGCGACGATTGCCCAGGCCACTGCGGTCAGGTTTCGCTCCTCGATCGCCCGGGCGACGTACGACCCGATGCCGGGCAGCGTGACGTGCGTGTCGCCGACGGAGATCGCTTCGGAGGCCACGACGAAAAACCACCCGCCCGACATCGACATCATCATGTTCCAGACGAGTCCGGGCACGGCGAAGGGTGCCTCGAGCTGCCAGAAGCGCTGCCATCCAGAGAGTCGGAATCCCCGGGCGGCCTCGTCGAGGTCGTGCGGAACGGTCCGGAGTGCCTGGTAAAAGCTGAACGCCATGTTCCACGCCTGACTCGTGAAGATGGCGAAGATCGCCGCAGCCTCGGGCCCCAGCATCCTGCCGGGGAACAAGGACACGAAGAAGACGACCGTGAACGAGAGGTAGCCGAGAACCGGCACGGACTGAAGGACGTCCAGAAAAGGAATGAGCACCATTTCGGCGCGGCGGCTCTTCGCCGCCGCCGTCGCGTAGGTCAGCGTGAAGAAGAGAGACCAGATCAGTGCCGCGAGCATGCGCAGCGTGGAGCGAAGCGCATAGAACGGCAACGCCGTCGGCGACAGCACGACCTCCGGAGGCCTCGCCGGATCGAACGGCGCGAGCGCCTCGCGCACACCCCACCCGAGAAGAAACAAGATCGAAACGGCCAGGGCAGCGCCCACGACGTCCCGCCACCCGGGACCCGGATGCGTCGAGGCGACCTGCTTTGGGTTTCCCCGCGGCCTGGATGCGCCTTCAGGTGCACTCTGAGGATAGGCATCCATAGTCGCCAAGCGCTCTCTTGCGAAGGTTAGAGCAATCCTCGGACCGACTGCTTGGCCGAGGCATTGCTAGGATAGGAGCCACCGGAATGTTGGACCTCTCGAAGCGAGTGGACGCGCCGCACGTGCTCGAGCCCGCTCAAGGCGCCCCGCCGCCGTGGTACGTCATCGGCGCGTTGCAGGCCAGGCCGCGTCGTCAGGGCCGCAGACCCTGCGTGGGTGCGTAAGAATCGCGCCCTAGTGTACGAACGCAACGCGAGAGCTTGACCACATCCTGGCCGCCGTTTTCCGCTTTTGGGATGGCGTAATCCCCGTGCGGCCTGCAACGTCGCAGGTATCGCTCCGGATTTCGAGCTGTCCGAGCAATTGGCAGCGGTGAACGCCGCGTCAGGCCGAGCGACTGCAGGCCCGACGTGAAAGGCGATCTCGCGCTACTCGCCAGGCAGATCCTGGGGGCGCTTTGCCGCGAGCTGACCGTGCAGCACACCGGTTGCTTGACCCACCTCGATCAAGTAGCCGTCCGGGTCACGCATGTAGCAACGAATCTCCGCCCCCCGGTCGATCGGTGGCGTCACAAATTCTGCGCCGTTCGCCTTTCATTTCTCGTAGCAGGCGTGGATATCGGCAACTCGGAGATTCAGGAAGATCGAGGGGGTGTCGGTCCGCTCGTAGTTAACCACCGAGATATCGGGCTTGTCCGGGGTGGGCGGGCCGCCCGGGTTCATGAGGATCCACGAGTTGGACAGTTTGACGATGCACGGGTTCTCTTCGAGGACAACCGTGCCGCCGAGAACGCGCGAATAGAAGTCGCGCGAGCGTGCGACCTTGCGGACGGTGATGAACATCGTCACGAGAAAGCCGTCCCCGGGCGCCGGCAGGTTGGCGTAGTCGATAAGAGGGGCGCGCGAGCTTGCGCATCAACGCGAGCGAGACTCCCTGCGTGTCATCCGCGACGGTTTCCCGCTGAGGCCACTTCGTCGTGTTGATACGCCTCCGCAGGTCGGCGAGGTCGGCGTCTTGAACGTTCACACGAAACGGACGAATCGGCGTCGATCCGGCCGCGCGCCGCGTACCCTGTTCCTCGTGCCTGGGCACGTTGTGGCTGGACATGACGGGCCTCCTTGTCGGTGCGCATCGACGCAATCCATGTGCCTCGCGGGCGGATGCGTCACTCGGACGGGCTCCGAGAAAGGGGTCTTTGCCCGACCGCAGTCGCGAGCTCGCACCTCCGACGGAGTCGAGCTCGCACCTCCGACGGAGCGTTACAGTTGCCGAACGCGACCTGTGATGAGGAGGGGCATTCCCACGAAAATGGCGCCTACCCCGACCGCGCCGAGAAGCCCGCGACAAGCCCACGGCCCCGTCCAGGCCGGCAGCGTCATGCCGTAGAGGATCACGGCACCGGCGAGCACGAGTCCCAGCGCGACGACTCGCTCGATCCAGAACTGGGCCGACCGCGCAGGAGGTCGGGAGTCGCCACTCACGCGCAAACCAGCTCTTCCTGCGAGATGCCGCAAAACCGGTCGAACTGCTGTGCAAGAAGAACGTGGACTTCGGCGAGGCGTTGGAGCGCGCTTTGGAGCTCGGCCTCGGCGCGGTACGAACTGTTTGCCATCCGCCTTCTAAGAGGGTCGCACTCTGGTCCGGCAGCGCAAGTCCTTCCTGCAATGCTCCCTCGGGAAAGGTTCGGTGTGCAGTCCAGGGCTCGGCCACGCTGAAGGCCGGTCCGTTGATAAGCGCGTGACCGTCCACCGAACCGGGACGCCCGATCCTCACCGCGCGACAAGAACGGCGCCCCCTACCACGAGAACGGCACCGCTGAGCACGCGTCGGTCCAATCGCTCGCCGCCCCACATGGCGAGTACCTGAGCAAAGAGGACGGAAGTGTTTCGCAGCGTGAGCACGGCGCCCGCCCCCGAAAGGGACAGCGCCTCGAGGAAGATGAGAAACGACGCCGTGCAGCTCGCACCGCCCACGACGATCTTCAGCGGGTTGTTTCGAAGTGCGGTCAAGCTCGCGCGCCAGCCAACCCACCCGATCGATGCGGCGCTAATCGGCAGTGCGCACGTGAGTGCCAGCGCAAAAAGTGCCGCGGGACCAGCCCTGGATTCGAGCGCGAGCTTGTAGCAGAGATGATATCCGCCGATGCACCCGGCGCTGAGCCCAGCCCAGCCCAACCTCATAGAGAAGACCCTCTCGCCGGGACGTAACGCCGTCAGCGCCAGACCGATGGCCACGAGCAATGCTCCAAGGCGTGCCGGCCAGGGGAACGTTTCGCCCAGCAGCCGATCGAGGCGGGGAATGCCGTTCGGGAGGAAAAGGGCGCGACCACGAGAGCGAGCAGGGTCGCGACCGCTAGTACCGCGAATCCGGCGACACGCGGTTGTCGGTTGCTCTTGACGAGCGCGTTCCAAATCGCGTGAAGGAAAGCGGAAGCAAGAACGAGCAACGTGGCTTGGGCGGTCACACGACGACCTGCGGCCATCCGCGGGACGTCAGGTGCCATGTTGCCGAAGAACGGCAACAGGTGCGGAGAAGGTGCGGAGGCGTTCGGATCCCGGCAGCCGAGGCTGGCACAAGGTGACTCACAAACGGAACGCACGGTGACCGAAAAGCGTCACGCTCGGAGCGGGCTTCGCTCTTGCAAACCCAGCTCCGTGACCTTGGCGACGACTCTCGGCGTGCTTCCTCGAGATGACGGCAGTCCAGTCGCCATCGTCAAGGTGGCCTCCGGAGGAGGTGGGCAAGTGTCCATCGACGACGAAAGGGTCTACTGGTCGATCGCCGAGGGGATCTTCAATCGCACAAAAAGCGCCCATGGGCCTTTCCAGCTCTAGGTTCCGTCAGGGCGAGGGCCCGCGGGATCACGAGATCCGCCTCGACCCGAGCATCGGTCGCCGGGAGCGCGCGGCCGCGACGTGCCATGGGGGCAATTACGACACCTTGAGCGCGTCGTACTGGCTCGGAGCACTCGACCTGCGGCCACTGGGCCTCATGCGGATCGTCTTCGGCACAGTGGTCTTTCTGTCGGTCGCCGACGTCGGCCCCGTCCTCTTTACGTTGCTCTCTGACGACGGCGTGATGCCCCGCAGCGCACTCCTCAGCGGCCTCGCGCGTCTGGATCGCTTTTGCGTCTTCCTCGCCGTCGGACCCAACTGGCTGCTCGCCCTTCTCTTCGCGACCGACCTCGTTGTGCTCGCAGCGTTCACGGTCGGGTACCGGACGCGTGCAGCCAACATCGTCGCGTTCGTGCTCACCTCCGGAATTCACGAGCGCAATTTCATGCCCTTCGACGGCGCGGACAACGTCGTCCGCGTCATGTTGTTCTGGATGATGTTCATGCCGTGCGGCGCTCGGTGCTCCGTCGACGCGGTTCTCGCGAGTGCTCGCGGCGAACCGGTGCGTGAGACGGCCTGCGCTCTGCCCATTCGCATCGGCCAGCTGCAGATCGCGTGGGTGTACTTGAACACGGTCATCCACAAGTGGCCCGGGGCGAGCTGGCACGATGGTTCGGCGCTCCACACCGCCCTGGGGCTCGACCACCTCTTCGTTCGCCCGCTCGGGAAGCTGCTCTTTCACTGGCCTTTGTTCACGAAGCTCGGGACCCACTTCACGCTCGCCGCCGAGCGCGCGTTCTTCCCCCTCGTGTTCCTTCCGGCGTTCAAGACACCCGGCATCGTGGCCTGGCTCGAGCGACAGTCGCCGGCGATCCGGCAATCGCTTGGCCTGATGTTTCAGCCGAACTTCAAGGCACTCGCGATCCTCCTCGGGATCGCCCTGCACCTAGGAATCGCGGTCCTTATGGCTGTCGGCAACTTCTCGTACGTGATGATCTCGTCGTACCTGCTTCTCTTCGAGCCGGAGTGGACCGTCACCACGATCGCGGGTGCAGGCCATGCGTGGAAGCGCCTCGTCGGGCGCGACAAGCTCGTGGTTCTTTACGACGGAGGGTGCGGCTTTTGCGCGCGGATCGCGCGCATCCTTCGGGGGCTCGATGCGTTCGAGGCTCTCGACCTCCGCGACTTCCGTGTTGAGAGGTCCCTCGAGGGTCTCTTGCCGATGCCGGCGGGAGACCTCGATCGGCGCATGCATGTGTTCGGCCCGGGGGGCGTGGAGGCGGGCTTCCCTGGCCTCGTGTCCGTCGCGCTCCGGGTTCCGCTACTGGTGCCGCTGGGCATCCTCGGGGCGCTTCCTTGGGCGCACTTGCTCGGCGACCGAGTCTACGACTTTATTGCCGCCCGCCGGGAAGCCCTCCACCCGCGCTGCGATGGGGCTTGCGCCCTGCCGGGCAGCCGTGCACCCGGCGTGCTCGAGCTGATGCGAGAGCTCGTCCCTCGCCCGGCGAGACTCGCCGCCCTCGGGGCGGTGCACCTCGGGCTCGTCTACCTCGCAGTCGCGTCCGCCTGGTCCTCGATGCCCTCGAACTTCATGTTCCTCGGCCGGCCGGTCGACCCGGACAGGCACATGCCGGGGTGGATGGACTCGAGCGTGCAGTTCGCGGAGCTCTGGCAGAAATGGGACATGTTCTCGCCGAACCCAACGGACATGGACATCTACCTGATGGGGCGTGGCGAGCTGATGGACGGCAAGCAGGTGGACGTGCTGCGCGGAGACGAGCATGGCGGCCCGATGCCCCCAATCGATCCGGGCGTCTTCTACAGCCGATGGACGAAGTTCGTCCACAACATCGCATACGCCAACCAGTCCTGGCTGCTCGAGTTCGGCCGCTACATCTGCCGCCATTGGAACGACAATCCGCCCCCGCGGCGGGCGCAGCTCAAGACGTTCAAGATCTTTCGCGAGCAGCACCGTGTCCTCCCCGTCGGCCATGCCCCTGGTCCCTGGGAAGAGCAGATGATCTGGGATCACAGGTGCTTTTGAGCGTGCCGATGGCCGACCACGTCGGCCCGGCAAGGATGTGTGCGAGCAAGGCAGCCGCTGAAAGTCGGCGAGCGACCAAGGCAGCCGCCGAGAGCCTGCCGGGAACGCTTCGGCCTGTTCACTTCGCCCCGCGCTCGAACCGCTCCACCTGCCCGTGGTCATGGCCCTTGGCGCAGCGATATGCCGGGGCGTTGTCCCAAACGAAGCACCCGCCGAACACGAGGTTTCCCGGGTCGGTCGCATCGAACTTCTTGGAGCCGAAATACCCGTACACGATGCGCTTCGACGGGGCGCCGCAGCGCGGGCAGGCAGGTGCGGGATTCATCACTCAGCGCGCGCGCCGCACGGGCATCCCGAAGTGGGTCCTCATGTGGGCGACGATCTGCGCATCCGTCGGATGGTCTGCCGTCTCGACGCCGGTGATCTTGCTACTGAGATCGCGGGCTTGTTGCTGCACGTAGTGGAGGAATTCGTTCTTCGCGGTCGACGGACCGAGCACGAGGATCTCCTCGGCCGTGGCGAGCGTCTTCGCCAGGTCGACAAAGAAATGATGCTCGTCATCCGGATGAACGTGAGGCCCGGCCTTCGGGTGACGACTGAAATGATGGGCTGGCGCGTGAAGCAGCCGCTCGTCGAACCCCTCGAGGTCGACGTGGAAGACGCGGGCTTCGTGGTGGTCCAACCAGACGGCGGCGCGCGTGGGAACGGTCATGGCGACCGAGCATAGCGCCGTGGTGAAATGCCTGCCGTAGTGCTGGCGTCCGTGGCGGTGTCACTTGGCCCTCTTTTTGGCTCCGGTGCCCGTCGCCGCGAGCTTCGTCGCCTCGACGTGCGATTCCAGGAGTCCCGCGAAGCTGCCGCTGCCGAGTGCGGCGGTCACGCGAGCGACCAGGGCCTGCGTCGAGGTGCTGGGGACAGTGCGGATGACCATCCGCAGGTAGTCCGAGGCGTTGAGCCCCTCGCGCTCGGCAAGCAACTTGAGGAGCTTCATCTCGTCGTCGGAGAGGAGCAGGTGGAAGCTGTTTTTGCGCTCGATCGGCATGGCTGTTTGATGCACATAACATGGGAGCGCCTGTCGTGGTTTGGCGCGGTGACGACGGGCGATCTACGCTCCCGCAAGCCGTGGGGCGGCATCCAGCCTGCACGAGGGAGCGTGGCTATGAAGGGGAACGTGGGTCATCGCACCGTTGGCGCATCGCTCTTCGGTGCATCGCTTTCTGGTGCGCTGCTTTTTGCGATCGCACCGACGGCGGGCTGCAGCGGCCCGACAGGCGCTTCATCCGCCGCGGACTTCGCGGGCACGTGGTACGTGCACGGAGAAATTCACGGTTTCGGGCTCGACCGCGACCCTGATCCCGAGTCTCACGAGCTGCAACCTGCCATCGGGCGACGATCTCGAAGGCACACCTTCGTTTCTCTCGCAGACCGTGAGTGGCAACGTCATGACGTATACGGTGGAGGATGAAGGGGGGCCGCCTCAAACCGTGAGGTGCATGAGGCAGTAGGCGCCGGCGGTCCTGGTCTCATGACGTCGTCACAGCTCTACTTCACCGAGCGCGGGTCCGGACCGCCGCTCCTGCTGGTCCAGGGCCTGATGGTCACGGGCGAGATGTTCGACCAGGTCGTCGATCACTTTGCGGCGCGACACCGCGTGGTCGTTCCCGACTTGCGCGGCCACGGGCATAGCCGCGAGCTGCCCCCGCCGTATACACCGGCGCAACTCGCCGCGGACCTGGCGAATCTACTCGATCACCTGGGAATCGGTTCCACGGCAGCGCTCGGCTACTCGCAGGGAGGCGCCATAGCCCAGGAGCTGGCCCTCAATCACCCGGAGCGATGCAATCGTCTCGTTCTTGCGTGCAGTTACGCCTTCAACATGGCGAGCCTCCGTGAGACGGTGGAAGGGCATCTTGCGCCGCTGCTCATTCGGGCCCTCGGCATGAAGCGATTTTCGAAGCTGATCTTCTCCACGGGGGTGGATGGCATCAGTGACGAGCGCAAGGAATGGCTCGCGGGTCTGATCGCGAGGCAGGACCGAGACCTGATGATCCATGCTTGGCGAGAAGCGATGGCCTTCGACAGCCGTCTCCGACTCGGAGAGATCCGATGCCCGACCTTGGTCCTCGCCGGTTCGAAGGATACGGCGGTGCCGATGCATCATGCTCGCATGCTGAGCGACGGGATTGTGGGTTCTCGACTCGTCGTCATCGAAGGAGCTGGACACGGGATGATTTGGACCCATCCAGACCAGTTCCAGCGATCCGTCGACGAGTTTCTCGGCGACCCTTCGGGGCCGCCCGTGGACGACGCGACTGCCTCGCACGCTACGGCTTGAGGAGAGCCTCGGTCTCTTTGCCCCACGCGCTCATGTACGCGGCGTTTGCGGCCACGAAGGTGCGCGCCGCCTCCGAGCACGTCACCGCTCCTGGCGGCGGGGCATCCCCGCGCCAGCAGTCGCCCGTCGCTTCGAGCCACTTCTGCCTCACGGGCCGGCACGCCTCACTCGAGCCGCAGGGGATGACCGGGAGGCCCGCATACGACGCGGACTGCACCAGCAGCATGGTGGAGATCATGAGGGTAGTGCCTTGTCGCTCCGCGTCGGACCTGGCGCGAACGGCCTCCGCCTCTTCCCGCAGCGAGCTGTTGATCGCCGTCGCCCTTAGCCAAAGCCCGGCGGTGACCGCGAGCGACGCGGACAGCACCACCACCACCAACCTGGGCTTGCGGCGTGGTCGTGCGCCCGGCCTTATCGTCTGGCGCCCGCACTGGGGGCAGGCCGGGGCAGTGGTCGGAACCGGCGTTCCGCACTCGGGGCACGCAAGGAGGGGCATGAGACAGAGGCTCGCTCGCGGCCCCGTGCTCCGTCAATGTGGCTCGTGTTTCGGCAGGGCCAGTGCCGCCGCGCTGATGTCCTCACGACCGTGCCCCGCCTCGACTGCCCGTCGCCACGCTCCGGCCAGGGCGTCGAGCAGGGGAAGTGGGCTCACTCCGGCCGCCGCGATGGCCAAGTCGATGTCTTTGAGCGCCCACTCGAGGGGGAACTCCGGCGCGAAGTCGCCCCGGTCCATCTTGTGCAGCTTCGCTTCCGCAATCGGAGCGTCCAGCGGTCCGCCCTCGATGACCCGCTCGAGCGCCGCGGTTTCGACGTCCTGCAGCCGCGCCTGGCATGAACGCCTCGTGTCTCCTCATGGGCGCGTCCGCAACTCGAGGATCCGCCGGGCGAGCACGGCGATGTCCTGGTTCATGAGGTCGACCTCCGCTTTCACCTGGTCGATCATGCCGGCGCGCTTGCGCAGCGTGCCCTCGTCGTACGTTCCGCCGGAGCCGAAAAGAAGGGTCACCATCTCCTGGTCGTCCTTTTGGACGCCCTGGAAGTGAATCCACCTTTCGACCAACCTTTCGCGGATGGGCTGCTGCTGGTCGTTCGAAAACCCGGACTGCGTGAAGTAGCCCCACACGACCGACGGATACACCGAGGACTCCTTCGGTCCGAACCACACGTCGGCGAGCAGATTGCGCGGAAGCTCGATCCGGATGGGGACATCGACGTAGAGCGACGCGACCCCCAGTCCCGCCGTGACGGCTCCGCCTCCGACGGCGAAGCCGTTCTGGGTCCATCTGGAGCTCTGGCCCGTCGAGAGAAAAACACTCACGATGCCCGTCACGGCCGCGGCCGCGATGGACCCCACAGTCAACGCGTGAACGGCGCCCTGATTGGCGTGTGTGAGGTAATCGGCCTGTTGTCGTGCGCGCTCCGCTGCACAGTCGAGCTCGGCGCGTGTCCCCGCGATCGAGAGACGCGCCTCTTCGATGCGCGCGAGAAGGTCCGTCCTGGTTGCTTCGTCGGGCGTCCCTTTCGCAAGCAGCGCTCCCATCCCGAGGAGCGCGGCCATGCGCTCATCGCGCGAGGCGCTCGCAGCAGGAGGCGGATCGCTGGGAAACGGGGCAGGGACCACGGGCGGAGCACAGTACGAGCCCCCACGGATGGCCGCTTCCCGAACGCACGCCGTGAGCGAGAGCGCCATCGCAAGAGTCGTCATCCAGGGCCGCACGGGCGCTCCGCTGTGCAACGACCGCGGACGCGTTGCAAGGGACTTCTGGGTGCGTTCGAGGCGAACGCAGCAGTTCGTCGGGCGGGGTCGCGACTGGCTTGCGACGGCCAGGCCGCGAACTACTGGATAGGGCCATGCGGCCTCCGAAGGATGCGCAGCTCGCGTATTTCGTCCACGTGGCTTCCGCGCACCCGTCCTCCTCGCGCGTCGCTCCGACGATTGGCTCGGCATCGATGCCTCGCGTGGCCGTTGAAGCCGCCCGTGTCAGGGTTGAGCCGTGCCTCCATCGGGGGGCTCCGTCACCGGCGTCCCGGATTGATCGCACGTGTAGAACGAGTTGTAGAGTCCCTCGAAACTGAGGTTCGCGCCCGAGACGTCGACGTTCTCTTGCCAGGCGCACGCAGGCTTGCAGCAGTCCTGCATGGTCGTGGTCCCGTACAGGCGCCAGGACGAGTCCGTGGCGGCCTGCGCCGCAGTGACCCCCGGCTGCGCACTCGGTAGACCCTGCGGAGCGAGCTTGCACCCCGTCACTTCGGTCAGATGCGTGGGACACTCGATCTTCTTCGCATATACGGCCCAATTGAAATGATAAAAGGTCGAGGGCGCATTGGCCTCCTCGCACGAGCGCACGGTCGTAGCCGTGAGACTCGGATAGGGCGAAGCGACAATAGCGCACTCGGTAGCCACTTCGCCCTGACAGGCGGCGGAGCTGAGCGTTTCCGTGGTTACCCAGTTCACGCTCGTCTCGCAGTCGGCGGGCCAGGGTGCGGTGGGCAGCGCAACCTTGACTCCGCCGCCATTGGGCTCGCCGGCGTCCGGGAAGTCCGTATAAAGGTACAGGCCCGACTGGCTGGTCGCGCCTGCTACGGGGGCGCAGGCGTCATTGGCCCCGAACCCGCCAGCGCCCATGAATAGATCGAACGTCTGCGTTGTGGCGCCCAGGTTGTCGACCTGCACGATGAGCGGTGCAGGGACCGGGACTGCGGATCCACCGTCCGCGCAATTCGCGTTGACGCAACCCTCGGGATCCATGCTCGGCGAAGGCGTGCTGAAGACGAGCTGGTAGCACTGGCAGCAGCTGCTTCCGTTCGGGTCGATGCCGGAGGTGTCGGGATCGTGTCCGGCCACCGCGTAGTTGAACGGTGGCGTGTCGCTGCTCCAGTCGTCCTTCGCCGCTTGAAGCATTTCGTCGGCGAAGAGCATGGTTCGGGGACATACGAACCCGACATCGGCTCCGGGCTTCTGCGATAGGCTCTCGCAGGCGTTGGCGGCCTGGCAGACGCCGCCGCACGTGGAGCTTGCCACGCCCTCCTGGCATCCGGCGATCGTGAACTGATTGTCGCACTGCTTGGGCGGGGGCAGCGCGTACGAGACTGGCCCGCCGTCGTCGCTCGTTGCGGAGCCGTCGCCTCCGTTGCCCGAGGTCGTGGCCCCGCTGCTCGACGCGCCGTCGCCGACGCCCGTTGCCGCGTCGGTCCCGGGGCTTCCGCTGGACCCCGCACCCATGGGCTGACCGCCGCCCGTCGAGGCGTCCGCCGGCCCGGCGCCGGCCCCCGCGGAGGCGCAGGCGGCTTCACAAATCCCGTAACACAATACCCAAATGACGCGCGAGAACGATGGCATGGGGCCGGTGCTGAGCGTACTGGACGCGAGGACTTTGGCCAGAAAGAGACGTAGATGCAGCGAGTCAAGGCCGCGTGATGCTGCGGTGTCGGCGCCCTCGAACGCGGCAAGCCCGCCCAGTTTCCCGTGCTACGGTGAGCGTTGGTGGATCAACGAGCCGCGGCGCTTTGCGCCCGCACCTCCATCCCCGCTGGAAAGGAACTCCTCGCCGTGATCCGTCTTGCTACGCGCGTTTCCCCGCTTCGCTTCGTCGGCGCGACTGGCGCCTTCGCGGCGGCGGTCGTCTTGTCGTTTGCGTGCGCGAAGAGCGACGCCTCCAGCGTCTTGAACGGGACGAGCGCTGCGGGCGCGTCCGGTGGAGGTGGAGGCGGAGGCGATGACGGCGGGAGTGGTGTGACGCTCTCGAGCGGCGGAACGCTCGGTGGGGTCACGAGCTCCGGGTCGGGATCGAGCGACGCGGGTGGTCACGGCATGCGATGTAGCGCAGACGGCAGCTGCACGTGCATCGCCATCGCGTCCATCGGTCACGAAGGCGTTTGGGGACCTTGCAGCAGCGACACCACGACGGCCTTTCAAAACTGGCTCAACACGCAGAGCACCGCGCAAGTTGACACCTACGACACCACCAAGCCCACGCTGACCGCCGATTTCCTGTCCCAGTACGACGTCATCATCCTGCAATGGATGGTCGAGGACGGTATGCAGGGCAATGACGGCCCTCCCTGGCAGTTCGCGCAGAGCGAGGTCGACGCGCTCGCCAACTGGGTCGACGCCGGTGGCGGGATCGTCGCTCTCAACGGCTACCAGTGCACCGACCCGAGCTGCATCGAGGACATCTACGCGACGAACCAGCTCCTGTCCTTCACCGACATCCAGTTCGAGAAGGACATCCTGCTGACGAACGGCAACTTGCCGCTGGCCTACTGCTGGGGAGGCGCGGACGTCCTTGGCGGCCCCCCTCCGGACGGCGGCGTCGGGACGTGGAATCAGACGACCCCCGTCGGCGAACACGTCACGGCGGTCGGCGCTCTCGACATGCGGTCCATCTCGTCGACCACCGCCACCGTCGACTGCACCGACGGCACGAACAACTACGCCGTGCACGAGCAGATCGGCAAGGGGTACGTCGTCGCGTACGGCGACGAGTGGATCACGTACTCCGGCGAGTGGACCGGGACCGGGGCGTGCCTGGGCGACGGCGGGATGTACACCAACCCCTACGACCCCTGCTACCAGGAGTCAGCGGCGCAGGTCTTTCAGATTCCGCAGCTCTGGTACAACATGATCAAGTACGCGTCGTCCTCGGTCGGTTGCTTTACCATCAACAATCCGGCCATCATCCCGCGCTGAGCGGGCGTTGACGCACCTCGCCGACGTGGCGGAGGCATCCGCCGCGATTGCGACGACGGGAGCACGGTCCGAGAAGACCAGGCGGATGGCCGCGCTCCTGCGGGCGGTCGACCTGGCCGATGTGCCCGCCGTCGTGGCGTGGCTCTCGGGTGAGCTTCTGCAGCGCCGCATCGGCATCGGCCGGGCCGCCCTCTCGACCATGCCGCCGGCGGCGCCCACGCCTTCGCTGACGGTGGAGGCAGTGAATGGCGCATTCGCCCGAATGGCAGCCGCGTCGGGGGCCGGCTCGCAGGCCCTACGCTCGGCGCTGCTCCTCGACGTCCTGTCGAAGTCGACGCGGGTCGAGCAGCTTTTCCTGCGCGGCTTGCTCGGGGGCAACCTACGCCAGGGGGCGCTCGCCGGGGTCATGTCCGATGCAATTGCGACAGCCGCCGGCGTGCCGGCCAGCGAAGTGCGGCGTGCGACCATGCTCCGCGGTGACCTGTCTGCCGTGGCTCTCGCGGCAATGCAAGACGGCTCGGCCGCGCTCGCTGGATTCCGGCTCGAGGTCGGTCGCGCGATCGCGCCGATGCTCGCGCAGACCGCGAGCTCCGTCGACGAGGCTCTCGAGCAGCTCGGTGCTCCCGCCGCCTTCGAGGCGAAGCTCGACGGCGCGCGCATCCAGATCCACAAGCGCGGAGGTGATGTCCGTCTTTTCACGCGCTCGCTCGACGACGTGACCGCGCGTCTCGCACATATCGCGGCCGACGTTGCGCGCTGGCCCGCGGCGTCGCTCGTCGTGGACGGAGAGATCCTATGGTTCGCCTTCGCCGGCGAGGACGATCGCGCGCGTCCACTCCCCTTTCAGGAGACCGCATCGCGCTTCGCGCGGAGCGCGAGCGAACCGCTGCTACCGTCCACGGAGCGGCCGTCAATTTTCCTTTTCGATGCCCTGCACGCGAATGGCCTCGATCTGCTCGACCGGCCGAACGCGGAGCGGCGCGCGGCGCTCGAGGAGCTGGCCACTTCCGCAAAGCTGGTCGATCGCATCGTCACGGGCAACGCCGGCGAAGCGCGGAGTTTCCTCGAGCGGATGATCGCGCTCCGTTACGAGGGAGTGGTCGCGAAATCGCTCTCCGCGCCCTACGAGGCCGGCCGCCGCGGTGCGAGCTGGCGCAAAATAAAGCCCGTTCTCACGCTGGACCTCGTGGTGCTCGCCGTCGAATGGGGCTCGGGCAGACGCAGGGGCAAGCTTTCGAACATCCACCTCGGTGCCCGCGACCCGCGGAGCGGTGGATTCGTCATGCTCGGCAAGACCTTCAAGGGCATGACGGACGCCATGCTCGAATGGCAGACGCGCCGCTTCCTCGACCTCGCCGACGGCCCTTCCGACGCGGCCATAGTGACGCTGCGACCCGAGCAAGTCGTCGAGGTCGCGTTCGACGGCTTGCAGACGTCGTCGCGGTACCCTGGCGGTCTGGCCCTTCGCTTTGCGCGCGTCGTTCGCTACCGTGACGACAAGTCCGCGGCCGAGGCGGACACGATCGATACGGTGCGTGCCATCCACGCGCGGTCGCAAGGCAAGGACTAGAGCGGCGTTCCGCGGGATGGAGACTCCTGCAGTCCGCCGTGAAGCCCGTGCTTCACGGCGTCCCGATCCGGGATTCGGCTCGCATCAATCGCGCCGCCGATCGCCCGTCAGGCGCAAAAGGAAAAGGAACATGTTGATGAAATCGAGATAGAGCGTGAGGGCGCCCAAGATCGGCAAGTTCGCGCCTTTGTCGGCCTCCGCAAAGAGCCTCTTGAGGCGCTGGGTGTCGTAAGCGGTCAGCCCGGCGAACAGCAGCACGCCGGCGTACGTGAGGAACCACTCGAGGCCGGTGCTCCGAAGAAACATGTTGACGATCGACGCGAGAATGATCCCGAGGAGCGCGAAGAATCCGAAGCGTCCGATGGCGCTGAGATCGCGCCGCGTCACGGCGCCGAAGAACGAAAGACCTCCGAACGCCCCTGCAGTGACGAAAAAGGTCGTGGCGATCGACGCGGCCGTATACACGAGAAACAGCGTCGAGAACGTGACGCCAGTGAGCGCGGCGTACGCGAAGAACATCGATGCCGCCACCGGTGTGCTGAGGCGCATCGCCACGGAGCTGAGAGCGAAGACGAGCCCGAGCTGGCCGAACAGCAGCCCGTAGAAGAGAACCCGGTTGCCGACCAGCACGTCCAGCACGGCCGGCGAGTGCGCGACACCGAGCGCGACCACGCCTGTGGTGGCCAGGCCCAAGCTCATCCAGCGGTACGCAACCCACAGCGCGTCGCTCGCCCGATCTCGCGAAATGCCGAAAGCTCGTTCACTTGCGTAATTCATGGGCGCACACAGTAATCATCGATCGCGGCCGAGAAAAGGAGCCGCCCGCGACGGCGCAGCCGGCCACCGGCTCATCGTGTCGCCGCGATTTTGACGACGGCCCGAACGCGGTAACAACCTGGGAGCTTGAGGTCGGGGTCGTACGAGACGTTGTGGGTGACGGGATCGAGGTGTCCCCTGGTGATCTCTTCCGCGGACAGCAGGTGCGTGCAGTGCGGACGCGACATCGGCCGGAACCCGTCCGAGCCCACCAGATCGAAGCGGAGGGCCGTGGGATCCTCGGAGGGGAACGCCGCCTTCCAGACCGACAGGAGAGCTACCGAGCTCGATCCCGATTCCCGCGTCACGCGCGACAAATCGACGTCTACCGTCGGGCCGGAGGAGACGGGGGCATGCGTGCGCAGTACGATTTGCGGCGCGCTGCGGTGCTCCTCGACATGCACCCGATCAACCCTGCTAGAGTGGACGAAGCTGCTGAAGAAGGGCGCTTGAGCACGACCCCCCATGCCCTACGCGAGCAACGACGATCTTCCCGATTCGGTACGCAACCACTTGCCGCCCGAAGCGCAGGACATCTTCCGCGAGACGTTCAACCGCGCGTTCGGGCGGTATGACGAAGCCGCCGCGTTTCGCATTGCGTGGGCCGCCGTAAAGCGGCGCTACGAGAAGGTCGACGGCGTCTGGGTGCCGCGCTGGCTGTCCTGAGCGCCGCCTTTCGCTGTAGGCTCGACGCGCGCTCGACGCGGAACGAGGAGTGAAGCCGATGAGTGAGCCACCGGGAGCGGCGGCAGACCCGACCGCCGTGCGGACCGCGCTGTGGCGTGCTTTGCACGTCGAGATCGATCCGCCGCCGCATGTGCTCTTGGACGAGATCGGGCTCCGGCTGGCGGCCCCCGACGAGGGCTGGCGTCGTCGTCCCGACATGGACCCGCAAGGCACGAAGCCGTTCCGAGCCTCCATCGTGGCACGCGCGCGCTTCATCGAGGACCTCGTAGCCGAGGAGGCCGGCCGCGGAGTCGACCAGTATGTCCTCCTTGGAGCGGGTCTGGATACCTTCGCTCAACGCCGGCCGGAGCTTGCTTCGCGTCTGCGTGTCTTCGAGGTGGACCGACCGGGTCCTCAGGATTGGAAGCGGCGACGCCTCGTCGAGCTCGGCTTCGGCATTCCGGACTGGCTACGGTTCGTGCCCGTCGACTTCGAGGCGGGTGAGTCGTGGCGGCAACGACTGACGGCGGCGGGCTTCGCCGCGGGCAGGCCCGCCGTCGTGGCCTCGGCGGGCGTGAGCATGTACCTCACCCGCGATACGAACGTCGAGACGCTGCGTGAAGCGGCTCGGCTCGCTGAGGGATCGAGGTTCGTCATGACCTTTCTCGTGCCTCTGGAGCTCGCGGGCGCCGACGCTCGGCAAGGACTCGAGCAATCGGCCCGGGGCGCGCGAGCGAGCGGCACGCCGTTCATCAGCTTCTTCGAGCCGGAGGAGCTCCGGACGCTCGCGCGCGAGGCGGGGTTTCGAGAGGAAAGGCACGTGTCGGCAGCGGCCCTTGGTCAGCGGTACTTCGTCGGAAGGACCGACGGGCTCCGCCCGCCCACCAGCGGAGAGGAGATCTTGGTCGCTGTGACCTGACCCCCGACGCTCGACAACGAGCGCGGCTCGACGGCCAGTCGCAGCGCTCGGACCTCAGGGGGGTCGCTTCGTAGGCTCGCGCACCGCAGGCGCTCCGGGTAGCAGCTTGGAGCGTAGATCCTGCAGATGGCCCGGCAGCGGCGGGCAAGCTGCGGCGAGCAGATCGATGCCGTAGACCAGGCCCTCTTCGCGCGTCGTTACCATCCGCGGCTCGAGGGCCGGGGGTCGGATCCAAAAGACTGCCCGGAGCGCTCCCCGCACGATGGGGGAGGTTGCCACGATCGCCCCACCCACGGTGGCGCGCCGTTGCAGGTCGCGATTGCGATCCATGAATTCCGCCGCGTACTTTCGCTGGCTCGCCGGTGCGACCTCCTCCATGCGCGACAGGTCCGTGAGCATGAACGACTTCGCGCCGGCCGGCGTCGTTCTCCAGAGCTCCTCGAGCCACGCAAGAGCGTCCACGCTCGATTGGTCGGACACGCGGTGCGACGGAGATTCCCAGAGAAGTAGCGGCCACTGCGTGCAATCGATCTCGATTCCCTCGAACCGTCGCACCCCGCCTTCACGCATCGCAAAATTATCCTATCAATGCTGCGCTCGACGTGGCCAGCGTGTGGGTCCGCGTGAGCGGGCTCCACGATCTTGCCACGAGGCGCTCATGTGGGGGCTTCGGCGGCGGCACGCGCCGTGCGCCGATCCGCGCGCCTGCGGCGGCCATCGCGCGTGCCGATCCGCGCCCGCTGCGCTCAGGCGTTCGGGTGCTCGGCTTCGATCGCGGCCTTCACTGCCGGGCGCGCTTCGATGCGAGCGAAGTACGCCTTGAGCTTCGGCCAGCGGGCCAGATCGATGCCGGTGTGGGCCGTCCAGCGAAGCATGTTGAAGAGGTAACCGTCGGCCACCGTGAACGTCTCGCCGACCAGGTAGGGCCGATCGGCGAGCTCCTTCTCGATGTAGTCGAAGCGGCCGGCGAGCTTATTTTTCTGGGCCTCGCGATCGGCCTCCGGCAGCTGCGGGTTGAAGAGCGGCGAGAACTGCTTGTGGATCTCGGTGCCGATGAAGTGCAGCCACTCCTGCACGCGGATGCGTTCCAGCGTCCCGGACGGTGGCAGCAGCCTCGCCGACGGGTTGCGGTCCGCGATGTATTGATCGATGACCGCTCCTTCGGTGACACGCGTCCCATCGTCGAGCTCGAGGACCGGCACGTACCCCTTCGGGTTGATGGCGTAATAGTCACGGCCGTCGGCAAGCTTGTGAGCCCGAAGGTCGACGCGGACGAGCTCGAAAGGAAGGCCCGCTTCGCGCAGGGCGATTTGAGGATGCAGGCCGCATGCGCCTGGGGAGTAATAAAGCTTCATGGATGCATCTCCGGGTGGTCGGGTCCGATGCAAGCGCTCGGACGTGCGTTTCGGATTCCGTCTAGCAGAAGCTCGGCCGGGCGGTAATGGGGCTGCCCGGCCCGTCGGCACTGGTGATCCGTGCGTGCGATACGCCGAGCCGGCACGGACCCGGGCCGTTCACAGAGTTTGCCGTGCGGCACGGATCGCCGCCGCGCGTCGCATTGCCGCAATCAGGCCTTCCGGGCTGAATCCGACGAGCACCTGTCCGTCGATGTCGAACGTCGGCACGCTGCCACGCGGATTGAGCGCGCGCATCCTCTGCCCGTCCGACGGGGAGCTCTCGACGTCCCGCTCCTCGTATTGCACGCCGGAAGAAGCCATCCACTTCTTGGCGCGTTTGCATACCGGGCACCACCGGGTCGTGTACACGACGACCTGCACGTTTCCGACGGGTGCCGGCGTCTCTGTGCGTTGCGTCCGGTCGCTCGGCGGGCCCTGCGTCGCCGACCCCGCTGGGAGAAGCGCCGCGCCGGAGCGGTCGGCGTCGCGGGAGATCGGCGCCGCCATCGAGGTGCTCCAGGGGCCGAGCCGATACGCGACGCCCGCGGCCATGAGGGCTCCGGTTGCCGCGAGCCAGGCTGCCACTCGCCGGCCGCCCGCTCGCCCGGGAGGGCCGGCTCTGCGACAAAGCACGCACCCTCCACCGGGACCGCACGCCAGCCCATGCCGGTCACACCGCATTGTCCCATTCTGCAGCGATTTCGCATCCGCGGCCATGTGCGCGCCTTGGCCGTGGCGGCCATCGTGCCCCTGCAGCGCGGGCGCTCAGCCACGAAGAGCGCGGGGGCTGACGCGCTTGACGGCCGGCGATGCAATCACCACCGCCGCGAGGATCGACAGCAGGACGACTCCGAGCAGGACCTGGTGCTCTCGTTCATCGATGCGGTGGGCTCTCAGCGCCTCTTCGACGAGCGCGACGTTGAGCTCACCGAGCCCCGTCATGGTGGCTCCAATGGCGAGGGCGTCGCGCCGCGCCATGCGAAAGGCCCGAGCCAGTCCCCACCACGCACAGAACCGGACCGACACGAGAGCGACCCCGGCGACGACGATCGGCAGCCAGAGCTCCACGAGGCAAGCGGGATTGAACAGCATCCCCAGAAACACGAAGAACAGGGCGGCGAAGGCGGCTCGAAACGGAG
>Ga0187782_10000325_pt1 | contig 31321 bp, 27 predicted proteins | sample 0715_SJ02_MP15_2_FD_132454 | JGI IMG/M metagenome (GOLD analysis project Ga0187782, IMG submission 132454) | Tropical peat soil microbial communities from peatlands in Department of Meta, Colombia - 0715_SJ02_MP15_20_MG | ecosystem: Environmental > Terrestrial > Soil > Wetlands > Peat | place... | reverse complement strand
GCCGCATGGCCAATGCTTCCCACGCGCCTGCCCCGGCAACGCGCGCCGTGAGCCTGGCAGGCATCCTCGATGACCGCCAAGTTGTATTTTCGCGCGATTTCCAAGATCGGCACCATATCCGAAGGGCGACCGTACAAGTGAACTGGAAGGATGACCTTGGTGCGCTCCGTGACGGCCAGTTCGATCAGGGCGGGATCCAGATTCGCCGTCTTCGGGTCGATGTCCACAAACACCGGCTTGGCGCCCGCGTAACAAATGGCCTCGGCGGTGGCGATAAAGGTATTCGGAGTTGTAATCACTTCGTCGCCCGGCTTTATTCCCAAGGCGAGCAAAGCCAGGTGCAGGGCGCTGGTGCCGGAATTCAGAGCGACACAATATTTGACCTCGCAATAGGCGGCAAACTCTTTCTCAAACTCACTGACCTCTTCGCCCAGAATAAACGATGCGTTACTGCATGCTCGGTCCAGGGCTTCCCTGATCTCATCGCGAAGGCTCGAGTATTGTTTCTTCAAATCAAAATACGGAACAAACATGCGGAATCTCCAATAAACAGTCGAGGAGTCGAGAAGTCGAGAGTCAAAAGCACACTCGACGGTCGAGCAATCAAGCACGGCGCATAGATCGTCTTCCATGTGTGCGCCCCATGCCGGCTGAAGGGGTTAGTGGCGCATAGAAAAGAAGCAATGTATGCGTGCTCCGTGTCATCCAGTTCATGGTGCTCGTCACAGTTCTACCCGCACTCGTCACTTATCACTCGTCACTGTTCTAGGGGCGGGGGAGGTAGAAATAACCCTCGTGACCCTTGAATGCCTCGACGTAGTAGCGATCCATTGCGTCAAGTACATCTACGGGGAAGCCACTGTTTGGCCTCTGATTCACGGGATGGTAAGTTTGAATTGCGCCGAATTTTTTTTCAGCAATCTGCTTCGCTAGGTCGTTGCTGTTGAGTTTCCCTAATCGAACCAGCCTGGTGCTGTTAAAAGGGTCGAGAACGTACGGCTTACCGGCCTCATAACAAAGAGTCAAGCTCTCACAAATGGCAGGTCCCGGCTGCGCAACCAGAAATGATACCTCAGCGTCAAACTGCCTCTCCAGCTCCTGCAACTCAGAGAGCGATTCTGGTATCCTGACGCCCGCCAGGACGAACATCATGATCACGGTCGAATAGAGCAAAACGGGCACCAAGAATCTCCCTGGACTGCCCCTCCCTAAATTAGGGATTGGAGCTTTCCATAACGAATCGAGGCAAGCACCCATAATGATCGACATAGCAAAAAAATTGTCGAAAAAAGTATTGGCGTTAACCCCCGCGCCACCCACAAACGCCGCGCCTATCAGAAGCGACCAGAAAAAATAGAAAGAGATCACCCACGTCTGTCTATTTCGAAGCTGCCAGATAGACCAAAAGGCAGAGATTGCGAGAGGCAGTCCTAGGGGAGGATACAACGTAAAAAACACAGTGCGAATTTTCACCAGTGAATAGGCTCGTGGAGCCAGCAAATTAGAAACAAAAAATGGACCGCCGACCAGCATGTTGATGGCGATTGACAAGACCAAGAATACGACCCCGAATACCACGAATCGAACTGCTTTGCTGGCGGAGGTTAAGAGAAGATCGCAGAGAACTGCGATAGGAGCCGGAAAGAGGTTGTGCTTAATATTGCCGCCCAAAGCAAAAACCGATGTGATCCCCGCCAGCCTCAGGGTGCTCGGAGGATCCCCCATATAGAGCCACAAGCCGAAGAGGAAAAATGGATGGGCGAGCATCTGCGGATCGTCCATGCCCACGTAATCTGGAAAACGTGAGCAAAAGAGGCCGACACAAAAAGCCCCTCCAAAAACTGCCGGCCCCCAACCGCCCGTCAGCTTCTTGATAATGAGCCCTACCAAAATGCAGGAGAGGAGAAACGCAACGAGCGAGATCAAACGGCCTGTCAATAAGTAGTCCCCGATAAAACGCGATGCATATCCTACCAAGTAAAAGGAAAGAAAGGGATAATTAACCGTGGTCCAGCCATACTTCAGCGGGTACAAGGGGCGATGCTCCATCGCGGCCTGAGTATTGTAAACGTTCCACCCCTCGTTGTAGTTAATTTCAAGACGATAGAAAGCGCGGACCGTCGGAAGAAAAAAGGTGGCGAGAGAGAAAGCAAGAAGAATTGCCAACGTAACCCAGACCAAAGCAGTGGCTATCGAAAAAGTCCCTTCTGCGGACACTTCCTGCTTCCTCGCCGGCGGGCGATCCGTTTTGGGTATTGCCGGCGAGTCCCTGTACTTGCGGCTACGTCCCATAGGGTTGACGCTTCCTGTGTGTGGCGATTATACACTGGACCGGTTTGGTGTCGTGTATATTAATGGGTTTGGATCCCGGCAGATAGCCGAAGGTTTTCCGAATGCGCATTCCCGCTCCCCCGCCTCCGCGGAGGACAAGCTTCGCGGGAATGACTACAGGTTGGCTTGAAATGAAATCATCTTCCTCTCTACGCCTTCTCTTGCTTGGCATTTTGCTCCTTGGGCTATTCCTTCGGATCGCCGGAGCCTTAAGATTCCCGAACACGTTTCACGCCGACGAGATTTTCCAGACCCAGGAACCGGCGCATCGCCTGGCCTATGGCTACGGAATAATCACCTGGGAATGGAGACGCGGAGTTCGGTCCTGGGTGTACCCCGCCTTCCTGGCAGGCGTGATGCGAGCCACTGAATGGATGGGCACCGGTTCAGAGGGATACGTGCGGGGGATTGCCATTGTGCTCTCACTTTTGTCCCTGACCACCATTTGGTTCGGCTTCGCTTGGGCCAAGCGGGCCAGCGGGACAGAGGCAGCTATTATTGCCGCGGGAGCTTGTGCCGCCTGGTACGAGCTAGTCTATTTTGGCCCAAAGACCCTGACCGAAATCATGGCCACCAATGCCCTCCTGCCGGGCTTATACCTGGGTATGTATGGTGAAAGGTTGGGCGAAAAGAAGCGAATGTTGCTGGCGGGAATCTTCTGTGGGCTTGCCATGTCAATCCGAATTCAGCTAGCTCCGGCGGTGGGCTTTGCGGCTCTTTATTTTTGGTACCCCAACCGGCGCCAGCGGACGCTCCCTCTGGCCGTAGGGCTCCTCTTACCGGTGCTTGGTTTCGGCTTGGTGGATATGATTGCCTGGGCGCACCCCTTCCAGTCGTACATCAACTATATCCGGGCAGATCTTTATGAGGGACGCCGGGGGTATGGAGTGAGTCCCTGGTATTGGTATCTCGAGATGTTGTGCGTGCACCTGGGGCCGATTGCTTTTCTCGTGCTCATGGGGCTTCGTCGGAGTCCCTTCTTAGGCTGGGTCGCGTTGATCATTCTTCTCACGCATAACTATTTCGGCCATAAAGAGGTCCGCTTTCTATATCCGATGGTGCCTCTAGAGATGACGCTGGCTGGGCTGGGCATAATGGAACTCATCCCGGCCTTTAATACGCGGCGGAAGAAGCCGCTATCGTCAAGGGTGATCGCGGCGGGCGGCCTGGCCTTCTGTGTGGTCAGCTCTTGCTTGCTCATCCAGCAATTCGATTGGTCGCGAAACTCCGGCAACTTGGCTGCCTTCGATCGGCTCAGTCGCGACCCGACTCTCTGTGGGGTGGCAGTCTACAGGATTGGCTGGTATGACCTCGGGGGTTACGCGCATCTGCACAAGAACGTGCCAATCCTCATCCTAAACAGTCCGTCCGAATTCGAGGATCAGTCACAGAGCTTTAATGCCTTTGTCACGCCGGGTAATCTCGGTGGCAACTTGCACGGTTTCGAAATGGCAGGATGCTCGGACGGCGTATGTGTCTATCGAAGGCCGGGTCCCTGCACGCAGCCTCGGGCGGACAATGAGATTAACTGGATGCTCTGGCTCAATGGAAGCTGAATGGACTTTAACGGGTAGTGTGCTAAACTCTTTCAGTCATGATCTCAATCATCCTCCCGACTTACAATGAGGGGCGGAGCATCCAAGAAGTCCTGCGCCGGGCCTCCGCAGCCTTACGGAAGGCCGGGGAAGACCATGAATTAATCGTGGTCGATGACTCCAGTCCCGACGGAACCGCCGACTTGGCGGAGGCTCTTTCAAGCGAGATTTCGGTCAGGGTTTTGCGGCGGCCGGGCAGACAGGGGCTGGCGACCGCTGTGGTGGCCGGCTGGAGTATAGGCCGGGGAGACGTGCTGGGCGTGATGGATGCCGATCTCCAGCATCCGCCTGAAACCCTGACGCGCCTGGCGAGCGCCCTCAGCAGCCACAACGCGCAGGTGGCGATTGCCACGCGTTCAGGGCCGGGCGGAGGCTCCGCGGGAGATTGGTCATGGAAGCGGCGGCTGACTTCGTGGGGGGCAAGGCACTTGGCGGCCTGCGTGCTTCCCCGGACGCTGGCCGAGATCAGCGACCCCATGTCGGGAATGTTCCTGATCCGGGCCCGGGCGCTCGAGGGAGTCCATCTTGAACCCACGGGTTATAAGATCCTGCTCGAGGTGCTGGGAAAGGCTCATTACTGCGACGTAGTGGAGGTCCCGTTCCTATTCCAGGCTCGGAGCTTGGGAAGCTCCAAGCTGGGCACGCGCGAATCGTTACAATATCTGGCTCACCTGGGAAGGCTAGCCCGCTCCACGGGACAACTGAGGAGCTGGATCCGTTACGCGATTGTGGGCCTCACGGGCGCAGTGGTAAACGTCGCGCTTTTGGCGTTTTTGGTGGAGCGTCGCGGCTGGCCGGTTGGGTGGGGCCTACTGCTTGCCATCCCGGTCGCCTTGCTGAGCAACTTCTTCTGGAACTGGCTTTTCACCTTTCGTACCTCGCAGGCCCCCAGCGCGCAAGCTCGAGCCGGAGTTCTCAGCCGACTGGGCCATTACGCCAAGGTCTGCGCCGTGGGTGCGGCGCTTAACGCTTCGTTGACCGTCTTGCTGAATTGGCGCGGAGTGGAACTTCCTTTGGCCTCTGCCGCCGGTGTCTCACTGGGGGGCATCTGGAACCTCTTTTTTAACGTCCCGGCTATCTGGCGCAGTTGGGATTCGCCTGCTCCCAGCAGCCGAGGTGGAGTGTTGGACGAATCCGGCAATCGAATGCTGTCTACGAGTGGGTAACGTTCCTTGCCCTGTCCAAAGGGTGCGCATGCGTGAAGCGATGTGCCCTGGCGACGACAGGACTCGAGATTGAGGCAATATCAGCCCATGTCCATCGCATGCTCAATGGGGATTATGGCCTTTAACGAAGAGGCTAACATCGGCCGGATGCTCCAGGCCGTGACCTCGCAACGGACGACAAAAGCGAATCTGACGCAGATTGTCGTCGTCGCTAGCGGCTGCACTGACCGCACCGAATCTATCGTGCATGATTGGGCGAAGCGGGACCAGCGCATTCACCTGGTCGTGCAGGCGCGGCGCGAGGGCAAGGCCTCGGCCATCAATCAGTTTCTTCCGCAGGCGACGGAGAAGATCGTAGTGGTTTGTAGCGCTGATCTGCTGCCCGAAGCTGAAGCCATCGAAGAGCTAATTGCTCCTTTCGCCGACCCGGCGGTGGGGATGACCACTGGCCGGCCAGTGCCCGTGAACGACTCCACGACCTTTATGGGGTTTGCTGCACATTTACTTTGGGAGCTGCATCATCGGATCAACCTGAGAAACTTCAAGGCTGGGGAAATGATCGCCTTCCGTAATATCTTCCAGCGTATTCCTTACCACACGTCCGTGGACGAAGCGAGCATCGAGCCGGTCATTCGCGCTCAGGGCTATGAGGTGCGCTACGTACCGACGACCGTCGTCTACAACAAGGGTCCAGTCACGGTTGCCGATTTTCTGCGCCAGCGCCGGCGCATTTTTGCCGGGCACTTGGCGGTGCGCCATACGCTTGGCTACACCGTGAGCACCATGAGCGGCTGGAGGATTCTGCGGGTTTTGTTGCCGAGGCTTGATTGGCGACCGCGGCCCTTTCTCTGGACATGGGGAGTGGCGGGACTCGAGGTGTACGGGCGGTTGCTCGGCAGACGCGACTATAAGAAGCGTCTTGACGGCCACGTCTGGGAAATCGCCAAGACAACGAAAGATCTTACCTCAAGAATCTAGCGGCGATCAGCAAGCGGGACTACTCCGGGCTCCGTCGAAAATCAAGTCATTCCCAGGCAAGGGCGAATCCCTCGTCTTCTGCTGACATGGGCCTCCGCCTGCGCCGGGGTGACGGAGGCTTGGCTTTCTTTTTTGGCGGCGACATGAATTCAATGGTTGACGTTTTGCTGCGCATTCCGCTGTTCAAGCTCTTTCGCCGATTTGGCTGGCCTCGCATGCTGCCGCTCAACCTGACCCTCTCCCCTTCCCCTAAGTGCAATTCGCGTTGCCTCACCTGCAATATCTGGATGAAACGCGAGAACGAATTGACTCTGCAAGAATGGGACAGGGTGCTGGCTTCCTTGGGCCAAACCCCGTTTTGGTTCACGATCAGTGGCGGAGAACCGTTCATGTACCCCCACGTGGTGGAACTTGCCCAGTCGGTCCATAAACACTGCCGGCCAGGTGTGATTAACGTCCCTACGAACGGGATTTTACCCACCATCCCTGAGAACGTGGAGCACATTGCCCGGTCGTGTCCCCGGAGTCAGGTAATCATCAATCTGTCGCTGGACGGAGTGGGAGAAAGGCATGACATCATTCGTGGCGTTCCGGGTAACTTCGAGAAATTCGAACATTGCCTGAAGCAATTGCTCTCCTTGCGCCGGCAACTGAGTAACCTCACAATAGGAATCCACTCGGTGGTGTCTGTTTTCAATGTGGAACATCTCGACGAAATCATTGCTTATGCCGACCGATCGGGGGCTGACCAGTTCATCACCGAGATAGCGGAACCTCGAGTAGAGTTGGATACGGTGGGATTGCCGATCACGCCGGGCGCGGAGAGCTATGCCAAGGCCATCGACCGACTGATCGCCTACGTAAAGAGCAAGGAGTTCAAGGGCATGGCTAGAATCACGGAAGCTCTGCGGGTTGAGTACTACCAACTGGTCAAGCGCATCTTGGAGGAGCAAGACCAGGTGATCGCATGTTACGCCGGCTGGGCGAGTGCCCACATCTATGCCGACGGCACGGTTTGGCCTTGCTGTGTGCGCGGCGATAACCTGGGCAATCTGCGCGACCACAATTATGATTTCAAGGAAATCTGGTTCGGAGAAAAGATCCAGGAAGCGCGCCGTAGTATCGCGGCGAGGGAATGTCATTGCCCTCTGGCCAACGCATCTTATACGAGCATGTTGCACGACATCGCAACGTTGTCGCGCCTGGTCGCCGAGGTTTTGCGGCCACGAATCGAAGGCCGACATGCCTCTAGCCGCGGACAATCTGGGTAGCGCGGAGCCCCGGTTTTGGGATCCGTGGTTCTTGCTTAAGGCTGTGGACAAGCCGCAGACCCCACCCTCGGGGGTCCGCGCTACCCGGGCGTGCCAGCAAGAGTGGAATTCATGGCGTTCGATTGGTTGAACAGATTCCAGCACCACTTGGAGAAGGAGCCGGACTACGCTGCGAAAACCTTGGCCGCCTACCGCCTGGGCATGAAGGCCAAGGGCTCAATATTAGGCGTTGTGGTCGAGCCAGCGCCCAATTGTTGCGAGGCGGCGCGGAGGCTGCCCGCCGGGAAGGTTTACCACCCCGACCAGGCTCCCCTTCTGCCCTTGCCGGACTGCCCTCAGGGCCGGCGTTGCGGATGCCTTTACCGCCCTGTAATGACATATCAGCAATATGATGGCCTTGCGCCCAGACCTGCAAGGCCGACGGTGACGGTGGTCATTCCCACCTTCAACCGCGCCTCGATAATCGTCCGGGCAATTCGGAGCGTCCTGGGTCAGACCTGCCAGGATTGGGAACTCATCGTGGTCGATGACGGGTCGACTGATGGGACTGAGCAAGCGGTGCGGGGCATTGCAGATAACCGGATCAGGTACATCCGCCACGAGCAAAACCGTGGCGGAGGGGCGGCACGTAACACCGGCATTCGTTATGCTCAAGGAGAATATGTCGCATTTCTGGATTCGGATGATGAATGGCTGCCGGAGAAGCTCCAAAAAGGACTGGAAGTCTTTCGGAACTCTGACCCTTCAGTGGGGCTTGTTTACACGGGCAAGGTGATGTTGGACGAGACAGGCCGAGTTCTGGAGAAACGTGTGCCCAGGAAGTCCGGCTGGGTATATGATGCACTGCTGGATGCGAACTTTATCGGGTCCTGCTCACGAGTAACGGTAAAAAAGCAAGCTCTGGAGAGGGTCGCGGGATTCGATGAAACGCTTGTAGCCCACCAGGACTGGGACCTCTGGCTGCGAGTGGCAAGAGTTTCCAGGATCGCCTCTGTTCCCAACTGCTTGGTCAAGCGACACCTGGGCTCCGATCAGATCACAGGGAGCCTGCGGAGGATCTATGAGGGTAGGGAGCGAATCTTACAGAAGTATCGCAGTGAGATGAAGCCTCGTACCCTGGCAAGACAACTTGCTGTGGTCGCCCTCTTGCTTTTCAACTACGAGCCTCGCCGGGCGCGCGCACTGGCCTGGGAAGGACTCCGGCTTCGGCCGCTCCAGCCCTTGCTTGTTGCTGGCGTGGCGGCTTCTATTCTTGGGATGGACTCCTACCGCTGGCTGTTTAAGAAGCTGGCCAAGTGGCGACAAGGAACCTACCTAGGCCGGGCGAGGATATAGGATCGTCGTCGCAAGTAAAACGGAAGGCGGAGCAACGCGCCGGGAGAGGATGTCCCGAAGCTATGACTCAACTCACTCTTGATGATGCGGGCTGGTACCTATTCACACGGACAGTGGCCTGGAACATGGTGCAGAATACCGCGGCGGCGCTCGGCTGGGGGCTGACCTCGTACCGCGTGCCGACCAGAGTCGGAACGATGCGTGCTGTCCGCGAACTCAAGCGGCGACGCGACATGAGTATTACGCCGCTCGAAGCCATGCAACTATTCTCACTCGTGCGCGCCACAGCGAAGCTTGGCGGCTGCATGGCGGAAGTGGGCGTGTATCAGGGAGGGTCCGCGCGCCTGATCCGCGAAGCGGACAACTCTCGATCTCTCCACCTATTCGATACTTTCGAAGGATTGCCGGAGCTCGCCGCCACCGACACGCCGGTCCGCTCGGGCCGGTTCCGGAAAGGGCGATGCTCCTACCCGCTGGAAAATGTTAGGAACTACTTTGGCGATTGCGACAGAGTCTATTTCCATAAAGGGTTATTCCCGGTTACCGGTGAGGCCGTCAAGGACGAGATGTTCTCCTTCGTCCACGCCGATGTTGACCTCTACTCGAGCACGCGGAGCGTCTTGGAGTTCTTCTACCCGCGGCTGCTTCGCGGGGGCATCTTCGTCTCGCATGACTTCGCGACCGTCCGCGGGGTGCGCGAGGCTATTGAGGAGTTCTTCAAGGATCTGCCAGAGCCGGTGATCGAACTGGCGGGAGACCAAGCGATGGTGGTCAAGCTATAAGGAGTAATGCGAGTTTCCCTTTTCGACCCCGATCTGGACAAGGGCTGGCAATTCGGCCAGTCGCGAGATCGTCGGCGGGTTTCGGCGTGAGCGTGCGTACGCTTGGACCCAAGCAGGTGACAACACAGGGCCGTTCAACCGTTCCCTAGTCCATGGCTTGAAGAATCCGCAAAGTGCGCAGAAAGTCCGCAACTCCGTGATCATGGGGTCGTCAGGCTTGGGCAAGATTTTTCGGCCCAAGTCCAGCCCAAAGATGCGATCGATGCCCCCCGCCACAACGCACGGATAGTAGCCATAGGGCGTTACCCCCAATCCGCACAACCATGCTACATAGCACGCATTTGAAAAGTCTGTTCCCCCGTACCCTTCGACATCAATCGGGGCAACATTGAAGGTGTGAAAGCGTGCCTGGACTTTTGTGGTCTTCGCCGAATTCTTGACCTGCACGCCTGGAGGCAGGAGAGAAAGCATCTTGTTGACCCGTTCGCCGTATCCGTTCGTGAACAATAGGACGCGGGCCTTGGGGAAGTATCTGGCGCGATAGGCAAGAATCAGATTCATGATCTCCACGACCTGCGGATGATTCGTCGGCTCCCCTCCGGCAACGCTGATACGCCTCCATCGGACTCCACTCGCCCGGCTCTCTTCCAGGAAATGATGCACCTGCTCCAAGGACATGCGGTCGTTACTGGGGTCCTGCTCGCAGGAGCGACTACAGTTGTAGCATCTCAGGTTGCAGGAATAGGTGATGTCAATGGACACCCGATCGCAACTCCGCGGCCAGCTTCGGCCAAGCAGACACGTCGGGAGTGGCTTGACTCGCCAGAGGAAGAGCCGGGTACGCCTTCGTTCGGAGGCCTCCCGGACCTTGTTGCGCAGTGATGCTGGGAGGAGCGCTTCGAGGTAGTGATGGTCGTGGAAATGCCTCCACACACGCTCCGCCCAGTTGTGCAGCCAGGCAGGCATGTGCGGTTCGAGGTGCTTAAAATAGACATAGTAGCCGATCATAGCAACGACACATTACGCTGTTTTGGCAAAAAAAAGAAAGTGGTTTGTGCCAGAGGCCGGCAACGGCGACGCCGTTCGGAGGGCCAAGTGTGTTTAGCGAGTTTTTGTAGAAGGTGGCCTAAGACTGGATTGCAAGCTTTTGGCGGAACCGCCTCGAATTCAGGTTAAAATACTCTCTTATGCGAAAACACTTATTGCTGGCCCTCTCCCTACTCGGACTCTTCGATGCCCTTTATCTCCTCTGGGTTTATACGTTACCTTCTCGGCCAATGGTCTGCTTGGGATCGGGTTGCGACACAGTGCGCGCAAGCTCCTACGCGCACCCGTTTGGCGTGCCTATGCCGGCCTTGGGCGTTGCGAGTTACGTGGTTCTCGCGCTGCTGATCCTTGCAGAGGACCTCGTGGAAGCGCGCCTGGCGCGAGCTTGCCAAGTCGCTGTCGCAGGCATCTCGGGTGCCGGCTTCCTCTTTTCCATTTATCTCACTTCGCTGGAGGCGTTTGTCATCCATGCCTGGTGCGCGTGGTGCGTGACCTCGGCGCTCGTTGTAACCAGTATTTTCGTCTTGTCCCTTTTTGACTTGCGCCGCCCGCTCACCCCGGCTGATCCCGCTGCGGCGCTCGAAAAAGTCAGAACGAACTTTGTGCTGTGCGTGCTGGCGTTAGCGGTCGGCGTCCCGGCGTTCATTTTACTCTCCCGGCACGGTGAAGTCCCAGACGCTCCGGAGGCTCCAGCCCAAATACTCGCAGAGCACCTAGTCCGCCCAGACAGCCATATGGCCGGAAACTTGAATGCACCTCTCACAGTCGTCGAATTCGGAGATTTCGAGTGCCCTAGCTGCGGCCTTTCTGAACAAGCTGCTCGGCAAATCCGCGCCCAATACGGGGACCGGATCCGTTTCGTTTTCCGCCAATTCCCCCTTAACAAGATTCACCCCCAGGCTGAGAAGGCAGCGGAAGCTTCCGAATGCATCGCAGAGCAGGGCAAGTTCTGGGAAGGTGTCGAGAAACTCTATGCCGAACAAGCCGATTTAAGCGTGGACGCCCTCAAGCGCTACGCCGGGGAACTTGGCCTGAACCAGAGCCGTTTCGACCAGTGCCTCGACAGCGGAGAAACGGCTGCACACGTCAACCAGGACCTAGCGGACGGCCATGCGCTGAAGGTAGCCGGGACGCCGACCTTCTTCATCGGCCGGAAAATAATCTTTCGCCCTTTGGACTTCGCCACATTTTCACTGCTGGTGGACCAGGAGTTGGCCAACCTGGCCCCCACCACGGCCACCGCCTCGAGTTCTTCTCCGAGTCCCGCATTCCAACTATCCTCTCCAACTCCTAAATCCGCTTCACCAGGGCCCACCGGATCAGCCGCATCGGAGGCCAACGCGGGTTCTGCTGGTGTGTTTGGATCGAACCCTGGAGGATTCCTTGGCGCCTCCGAGACCTCCATTGGCGTCTGTAGCGAGGCCGAGGCAAACAAGAAACAGCCTGCACTGATTGGGACAGCCGAGGCGCGCCAACTCCTCGCAGCTACGCCGAGACCCCTGATTGTAGACGTCAGGTCAGCCAAGGAATACGCAGCCGGTCGAATTCCCGGCGCTATAAGCATGCCGGCGGAGAACTTTGCACAAGATTTGAGCAAACTACCCAAAGATAAGACTATCCTGCTTTACGAGAGTGGACAGTCCTCCGGCGACATCTGCGCTGCCAGCCGCGCCGCGGGGCGAGCGCTGCTCGAGCATGGATTCTCCTTCGAGAAGGTGAAAGTCTATCAAGACGGGCTGGCCGGGTGGCGGAAGGACGGCCAGCCCATCCAACATTAGTAAGGGCTAAAGGTCCGTTGTGCGTGATTCGTTGTTATTTGTCCCTTGTCCGGGGTCCGTGGTCAGTTGCCCGCAGTTCCAGGACGCAGGCATTACGCTGCCTGGCGGAATGGAAACGACCTGTAGCCATTGACAACGGACGACGGACAACTGACTACAGACAATGGCGACAAAGGAGTCTTCCATGACATGCTCTTCACCTCGTAAGAGTCTCTTGGGGTGCAGCATTTGCCTGCTCCTCATCGGCGCCAACATGCTGCGAGGGGAAACAGGAGGGCCGCAAGACGCCCGCGCCGCCTCGGCCGCTGGGCTGGCTAGCCCCGGAAAAATCGTCCAATATATGCGCGACCGCCTTTTGGTGCCGCAAAGCGTTAAGCTTACGGCCGAGCCGCTCCGTAACTCGCAGTTTCCCGATTTCTATCAGACTGTCGTCACGAGAGAAGACGGTAAGGATAAACGCGCCGGCAGCGTTTTCATCACCAAGGACGGTCGCTGTTTTGTCCTGGGCAACGTCTTTGCTTTGCGCGAAGGTTCTAATGCCGAGCTCATCCGTTGCATTCGCGAAGCGGCCAAGGTCCCGCCCCAAATCGACTTGAAGATCGGCACTTTCGACAAAACGCCGTACCCGCAGTTCCTCAAGTCGGTCATCACGGCCAGCGACGGAAAACACACGCAGACAGCAGAGATCTTCATTACGAAAGACCGGCGAACCGGCATCCTGGGCTTCGTCTTCCCCTTTCGAGAGGATTTTGTTCAGGGCATGATCAAAACAAAAGATGCGCCGAGCCTCGGACCGGGCAACGCGCCCGTGACCGTTGTGGAGTATGCAGACCTCCAATGCCCGACCTGTGCCCTCCTGCATGAGTTTCTGGAGAAGAAACTTCTGCCTAGATACGGCGATAAGCTTCGGGTTATATTCAAAGAGTTTCCTCTCCCTTGGCATGACTGGTCCACCACCGCGGCGGTGGCCAACGAATGCGCGTACCAGATCAACCCCTCAGCATTTCCCGGCTACCGAACCCTTATTTTTGCTAATCAAAATGCAATCAATGCCTCGAATGTCCGCGAGCGCCTATTAAACCTGGGAGAGGACGCCGGAGTGGACCGCACAAGACTCGCCGCCTGCATGGACTCCAAAGCCTCCCTGTCACGAGTCGAGGCAGCACGCAAAGAAGGGGCAGACCTGGGGATTCACGGAACTCCTACGTCGTTCGTCAACGGCAGGATCGTAATTGGAATGCCCCCGCAATCCGCCTGGGATAAAATCGTCGCCGAGGCCTTGCTGGCTAGCAAAAGGTGATGCGGCAGGGAGCAGTCCCACACCGTAGCCCATTTTCAGCAATGATTCTGGTTCAATCACCCGGGTGGATCAGGGCGTGGAGTCAACGCCCGCGGGCCGGGGCTTTTCTCTTCCCCCAGGTTATCCGGCGATAAATAACTAGTCAATTAGTAGGCCACGCTAGAAAAATAATCATCCCTGTATTGACTTCGCTCATTTTATCTTTTAGAATCACGGCTCCGTTCCAAATGATCGATGTAGGTGGTCGGCGTTCCCCCGGCGTGCGATCAAGATTTCGCCGAGCGCACTAAGTTACTTGTCAACTCCGTGGCCAAGTACTGACGTCTTTGTATAGGGCCACCGTTTTGACAGCCCGTCAACGCAGCTCCAGGAACACACGATGGTCTTAGCCATTCCTAACCTGCAATTCCTGATCAGCCTAGCAAGGTCCGTTCTGGCCATAGTTGCCGTGGGGACGCTTGCATTAGCCGCGGCGGCGATGGTTCTCCGCCGGCGCCACGACCGCTTGGAGAGTCGCGTCAAGAGCCTCTGCATCTATTATGGACTTACTCCCACAGGATTGTTGCAGGGCAGGTATTCGGCGCAGTGTCTGGCAAGGTTGCGCACACTGCCATTGTCAAATCTCGAACTGCTTCTTGAGCCCCTACTTCTTAAATGCGCCTCCGCCCCAGCGCTCGCCACTGCCTTACAAGAACTCTGCCTAGAGCTTGGTTTGATCGATATTTGGCAGCGGCGGATTCTCAGCCAATTCGCTCCAGTTTCCTTCGGCCAAGCACTCTCAAGCCCCGACGGGCTTCTCCATTTTTTCCCACGCCTGCGCTTCTTGCTTCGTGCCCGAAGCGCAAGGAACCTGGGCCTGCTCCGCCACCCAGCGAGCTGGCCCATTCTTGCCATGGCCTTGGACGACCCCCATCGCGACGTTCAGCAAGTAGCTCTACGGTCGCTGGCCGCCCTTCGCGAACCTCAAAGTTTTCCGGCGCTCGTGGATCGGTTGGACAAGGCGGTCATGGAGAATCGTTCGGGCCTCTCTCTTCATTCTCTCAAGGCAGCCATGGCCAAATTCTCGCTTTCCCAAACCTTACAACTCCTCCCTGCACTGCGCCACCCGTATCCGCGGGTTCGCTCGGCAGCGGTCGAGATTCTGTTCGAAATGGCGAAGCGCGAGCCGGCCGGGACACAGGCTCTCTGCCAATACAAGAGTGTGTTCGACCGCGAGTTGGCTAAGCTCGCTTCCGATCCTGATCCTGAGGTCAGCAATATTGCGGCAGGACTGATTGCGCATCTCGGTCTTGTGGAGGCCAGCTCTTTTGTGGGCCGGGTGCTTCAAGATCAGACTTCTCATGACCAGTTGGAGTTAGCCGTCTGAAAGGATTTCGCCGTGAATACGTGGGGACCGCTTTTCGAGCCTGTCCTGGTTTTCTTCAACCTGCTGATCCTCTCCTACTTCGTAGTGGGAAACGGGGTCTATACGGCTCTGATGGTCATATCTCTCAGGGCCATATGGCTTCATTCCCGACGATTGGCCTACCAAGGATTAAGCGAACTGCGCGGCTCTTCCCTCACCCCCGCGGTAACGATCATTGTACCGGCCTGGAACGAAGAACGTATCATCGTGGAAACGGTTCATTCCGCCTTGGGGGTGGATTACCCGCGGCTCTCCGTCATCGTGGTTGATGACGGATCTACGGATGCAACCCTGAAGCGTCTGGCAACGGCCTTCAAGCTGGGCCCGACGGATCAGATTTACTACCCGATTCTCCCCACCTCCCCCGTGCGAGGCTTTTACACTAATCCTCACATTCCAAACCTCCTAGTCGTCCGCAAGCAAAGGGGCGGCAAGCCTGACGCGCTGAATACGGGAATCAACCTCTGTCGCACTCCTTATTTCTGCTGCCTGGACGCGGATTGCATCCTGGAGCGCGATTCGCTCTCGCGACTGATGGATCCCATCCTCAGCTCGACCAAGGAAACTATCGTCAGCGGTGGCATCGTCCGAATCATTAATGGATGCACGGGAAGAAATGGCCAGATAGTTAAACTGGGGCTGCCGAGAACTTCTTTGGAGCGCTTTCAGGTTGTGGAATACCTGCGCAGCTTCCTCACCGGACGGAACGGCTGGTCGCTGCTAGGGGGCACCGTGATTGTCTCGGGAGCCCTCGCTCTATTCCAGCATAAGGCAGTTATGGAGGTGGGCGGGTTCAGCACGGATACGGTCACCGAGGACATGGATCTCATCATCACATTGCGTCGCTGGGCGGCCGATAACAAACATGACGTTGAATTGGCTTTTACTTCCGATCCCGTTTGCTGGACCGAGTGCCCTGCCTCTCGGGCGATGTTGAACCGCCAGAGGCGTCGTTGGCAATTGGGGCTCTGCCAAACCCTACGGAAACATCGCGGCATGCTCTTACGTCCCCGGTACGGAATGGTCGGCTTGTTCAGCTTGCCTTTCCACCTCTATGTGGAAGGACTGGGCACTCTCGTCGAATTCCTTGGTTATCTTCTGGTGCCTTTATCCTTCTTCGGCGGGTTCATATCTCCAGCCCTGCTGATCTTATTTATTCTGTTAGGCCTGGCTTACGGCGGTTTTCTGTCGGTGGGGGCCATACTCCTGGAAGAGATGACCTACCGACGCTACCCCAGGACTCGAGACCTGTGGGTTTTGCTTGCTTACGCGATGCTAGAGAACGTTGGTTACCGTCAACTTGTTCTTTTCTTCCGCATCCAGGGGATCCTGAAATTCCTGGTGGGGTCACACCGCTGGGAGAAGGTAATACACGCAGGACAATCCCTCGCGGACTTGACGCCTGCCGCCGCTCACGGCAGCACGGGAAAGGCAGGCTAACCTAAGCTGTCATTCCGATCCCGCAGTCGCGGGAGAGGAATCTCGCTCTGAGGCGCTTCAAGACAAAGCAAGATTCCTCGCCCTGCGGCCCAGAGCCTTCGGGCCTGCGCCCACCGGAGGGCTCCAGCCCGCAGGCGGGCGACGGGTCGTCGCCAGCGGCTCCTTGGAATGACAGGCCAAACGGGCCGTGCCGCAAATGGTAAAGCCCGCGGCTACGGAAACCATCGCTCGAGGCGGAATCATGGCCTCTCGCCGCTCAAGATCGCACATCCTTCGTCATTTCCGAGCAGTGCCGCCGCCTGTCTTCTTCTTAGCCATAACTCTGGGCTCCGTGGGGCTCCGTGGACAAACCCAGCCACAGGCGGGGCCGAGCGACGCTCAGCCCAAGATTCAGCAGAGCTCCGCCGCGCCCGGCAAACAAGCCCCTCCATCACCGAAAGAACCGGCGCCGGCCACGAGAGAGTCCTCAGGTCAAGCTGCTTACCCGTCCTCCGCCAATCAGGTGGGGGCAGGCCATGGCCGACAGCCCGAAGGGTCTGGGCCACAGGGTGGCGTGCCCCTGGGAGGGAATTCCTACACTCTCAATGAATCCGCGGCCGCCTGCCTGAGGCGCGAAGACTTCGGGGCTGCCATTCAAGCCTATAAGCGAGCCTTGAAACTTGACCCCGACGATACTGACCTCAAACTCGGTCTGGCGCGGGCGCTCAGCCTGGGCGGCCACAACGAGGAGTCGAAAGCCCTATATCAGCAGCTCTTGTCAAAAACCCCGGATGACGCTGACGCGCTCGAGGGTCTGGGAAATGCCTTTCTCCGTTCGGATCATCCCTTTGAGGCGCGCGCGATCTTCGAGCGTCTCGTGGCGAGGCACCCTGCGAATCCTGAACTTCAGATCGACTTGGCTCGTGTCGAGGTTCGTCAGGGCCACTATAAGCAGGCCCGGGAAATCCTCTCCGCGGTTCTCACTTTCCACCCCCGCCACCGCGAGGCACGATTGCAGCTCGCCTATGTCAATCTTTATCAAGGCCGCTATGCTGCTGCGCTCGCCGGCTTCACTGAATTGCTGAAAGCTGACCCCACGGACTTTGAAGCCTTGCTGGGCAACGCCCGCGTCTATTATTTTCGCGGAGACATAGCCTATTCCTACGCACTGGTCAGCAAGCTGGTGAGTGATCGCCCCAACGACTTCGACGCAGTCTTCTTACTCGCCAACGTCGAGCGCGTCCGCCACCACCCACAGCAGGCCCTTGAACTACTTGCCCGTGCAGATCAACTGAGCCCCGCTAACACCGAATCCGTCCAGCTCGAGAGGACTCTCCGCCAAGAGCAAGCCGTCACCTTTCACGCTGGCGCCTCCTATGCGCGCGAAATCAGCGCCGGCAACGGTTCCGCTGATTTGATCGGGTTCTCCGGCCAGGACCTGCGGCGCTTTGTTTACGAGTCCGGGTTTGACTTTTCGACGTTGCCCCGTACCAGGTCGTCTGTTTCTTTTGACGCCATGCCGGCGACAAGCCCCGGCGCTATCGGCGGAGTAGTTGTCCCATCGCAGTTTACGTACCGCCAGACCACATCGATCTTCCCAAACCTCATATTGCGCGGGGGTGCGGGCCTGATTCGGTTTGGGCCTGGCGGGCTCGAAGACATTCCCGGCCAGCCCCAACCTGTCTCGGCAGCAACCTTCCGGCCGCTGGGATTCGTGAGCGCGAGCTACGCCCTGAAGAAAAACCTCAACCTCGATCTGACCTTGGCTCGCGACCCAGTTCCCTACACTCCCCTTTCGGTGCGCATGGGCGTCATGGAAAGTCGACTGGAAGCAGGATTAAGATACTCCTTTTCTTCGCACACCGACCTACAGCTTGATCTCTATACCGCCCGCTACTCCTCCATCCGTTTCCAGCAGCTTGGGCTCTTGAATGGAAACCCAAGTTTGGTCGAGGGCGGCACGCGCCGTGAACCGGCGCGCGGCGGCTCTGTGACCCTAGTACGGAACATCCTCCGCTTCGAACGCGCCTCGCTCGACATGGGATACGCAGGTCGAGCGTACGGGTTTACCGGATCTCAGCAGAAGGATTACATGGGATTTTTTAACCCGGCGTTTTACCAAGTCCACCAACTCACCGCACGTGCTTATGGCGCCCTCCACGGCCCTCTGGGCTATGATTTCTCAGGCGGGTTGGGGGTGCAACAGGTCGACACCCACCAGCCTCTCACGCAGGCTTTGAATTTGACCCCTGCCCTCTCTTATCGAGTTAGCCACCGCCTTTCCCTCAAGCTCGGATACACGCATTACAACTACGCGCAAAGCCTGGGCGTGATTCGGGGAAATGGGGTGACTTTGTCTACAGATTCCAGGTTTTAAGCTCGCGACTATTGACTTCGTTGGTAGCACTGTGCTACCTTGAAAAAGTGGCCCTCATGGCAGAGGCAACATATGCCCTTGACTGGATAAAGCAGCTCTTCGTAAGGAAACGCTGGATCGTAACCACCTCGGCGGAGAACTCTGCTCTTAACATTGGGCTAGATGACGAGGATATTTTCGATTGCGTCGTCAATAACCTTAACGAGACGCATTTCTACAAAACGATGCCTGCGGAGAAAAAGACGGGACTTATGCAGGATGTTTACAGGATCACTTACAAAAACCAGCGCATTTACCTTAAGCTGCAAGTCGCGAACGACTGGGCTGTCGTTATCTCGTTTAAGGAAGAGTGAAAGTGAGGAACATATGAGGTGCCCTGTCTGTGGTACTGGCACAGCCAAGAAGGGGGAACGGAAAGGCTACCCTGCGCGGTACAATGGCGAGTCGGTCGAAGTCCCCAGCGTTGAAGTCTTCCGCTGCGCCGATTGTGGTGAGGAGTTTGTTACCTCCGAGCAGGCACGGGCACTGTCCGTCGCCGTGAAGAATGAGGTACGAAAGAAGCTCGGCTTGCTATCCCCCGAGCAGATCGCTTCCATTCGAGAAAAGGCCGGTCTGACGCAAGCGCAGCTCGAGGAGCGACTCGGTTTAGGGCCGAAAGTTGTCGTTCGGTGGGAGAGCGGAAAGGTAATCCAGGGCAAAGCCGCCGACACCGTTCTACGACTTATCGAACGTGAACCCGAGCTTCTCAAGGATTTGCTGGAGATCGAAAAGCAGCGCTCCAGGCAACAAGAACGGTACGCTTTCCATTTGGCAGCAACCTTAGCGCGCCCGGGGAAAGCGACTATACAGCATCGAGTTAGTCATGCCCACCTCCTACGCACCAAGTAGCTCAACTAGCCACTAACCACTGTATCTCCGATTCCCTGAGCCAAAAATCCCCCGTCCACTGCGATGATCTCGCCGGTTATAAAGCTGGCGCTATCGGAGGCCAGAAAAATAGCAGCTCCCTGGATTTCTTCCAAATTCCCGAAGCGTCTCATTGGTGTGCGGGTGAGAATGGAGGCCTTGCGCCCCGGCTCATTGACGATGGTACGGTTGAGAGGCGTTTCGAATACTCCCGGCGCCAAGGCGTTCACCGTGATGTTGTACCTCGCCCATTCCGCAGCCAGGCAGCGAGTCAACATCACCACGCCGCCTTTGCTGACACAATACGCTGTGGCTTCGTAGTTGCCCACTAATCCGCCCAGTGAGGAGATATTGATGATGCGGCCCTTCCCTTGCTCCTTCATCACACGGCCCACCGTCTGACAAGCGAACCAGGTACCTTTCAGGTTGGTGTCAAGAATACGGTCCCAATCCTCGTCCGCCATTTCCAGTGAAGGAACTCGTTTGGTGGTTCCGGCCGAGTTTACCAGGATGTCAACTCGCCCCAGTTGTCCGAGCATCAAGTCAATAACGCGCTGGATGTCGCTCCGGCTTGTGACGTCGGCCGTGGTCTCCACGGTCTGGCGCCCCAGCGCACGAATCTCTGCGGCCGTCTTCTCGACTTCCCCGCCCCGACGGCTCACCGCCACCACATCAGCGCCCGCTTGGGCAAAACCCACGGCGATGGAGTTGCCCAATCCGCTGGTGCCGCCAAACACCAATGCCCTCTTCCCTTCCAGACTTAAACCTCTGTAGTTACTCACGATTGTTGCCCTCAGTTCAAAGATACATAGCGTGCTGCCTGGCCGCAACCAAAAAGCTTTATAGCACTAGAAACATGTTACGATTGTAGCGACGAAAGTGGTGAACTTCATGCGAGGTCATGCTTGAATGGACTTATCCGAATTGACCCGTCTTTATGATTTTAGCGGGCAGACAGTGGTCATCACGGGCGGGACGGGAACCCTGGGAGGCGAAATTGCCTGCGCGCTGGTGGGGTGCGGAGCCAATGTGGCGATCTTGGACCGCAATATGGACCCCGCCCAGCACATTCTGGAACTCATGGAGCCGCGCGCGAATCAGGCGGTGGCGGTTCGCGCCGACGTCCTGGACGTGGAAAGCTTGCGCCAAGCCGCCAAGGTCATCCTGGACAAGTTCGCCGCCGTTCACAGCCTGGTGAACGCGGCGGGAGGCAACAATCCCCAGGCTACTACTACACCCAAGCTCTCATATTTTGATTTGCCCCCGGACGCCTTGCGCTGGGTGTTCGATTTGAACATCCTGGGAACCATGCTTCCTTGTCAGGTGTTCGGCAAAATCCTGGCGGAGAAAGGCGAAGGGGCCATCCTCAACGTTTCCTCCATGAACGCCTTTCGTCCCTTGACACGGGTCCCCGCTTACTCGGCCGCGAAAGCCGGAGTCAGCAACTTTACTCAGTGGCTCGCAGTGCACATGGCTCAGATTTATTCCCCCCGCATTCGCGTCAACGCCATTGCGCCCGGCTTTTTCCTGACCCAACAAAACAAGTTCCTGTTGACCGATGAGAAGAGTGGCGAGCTGACCGCGCGCGGCAAGTCGATCATTGACCACACCCCCATGGCGCGTTTTGGCCGGGCCGAGGATTTATTTGGCGCAGTGTTGTGGCTCCTTTCGCCGGCTTCGGCTTTTGTCACGGGAGTCATCGTACCAATTGATGGCGGATTCTCAGCTTTTAGCGGTGTCTAATCGACGTAGGAGCGGCCCTTGTGGCCGCCCTGGGGCAACCACCGGGGTCGCCCCTACGACGCATCGACGCTCACACCCCTGTCCTCTCCCCCTCGAGGGAGTGCGAGAAGTGGAGGAATACTACTAATGCTCATCGGAATAGGGTTCGCGGACCGTTACCTAATCCCCGAGGAGGTCAGCCACATCATGCAGCAGGGTCTGAGCTCGCTGGCCGTGGATGGCAAGCGCGTCCTCATCATCATCCCCGACGGCACACGCACCATGCCCATGCCGCTGATGTTTGGACTGTTCGAGGCTCAGCTCGCTCCGCGCGTGGCGGCCTTGGATTATCTGGTGGCGCTCGGGACTCACCCCCTCATGAAGGACGAGCAACTGAGCAACCTAGTGGGACGGCCAGTGAGGAACGAGCAAGCAGGCAAGAGCCACATCTTCAATCACCACTGGGAGGATCCTGCGAACTTTGTGACGCTGGGTGTCATCCCTGCCTCGGAGATCGGTGAGATAACCAACGGGCTACTGGTCCAGGAAGTGCCCGTCCGGCTCAACAAGTTGATTCTGGATTATGACCAGATCATTGTTTGCGGTCCGGTTTTTCCCCATGAAGTTGTCGGTTTTTCCGGCGGGAACAAGTATTTTTTCCCAGGCATCGCCGGTTCGGAAATCATCAACCTCACCCACTGGTTGGGCGCCTTGATGACCAATTACAAGATTATCGGCGCCGGTTATACACCCGTGCGCGCCATCATCGATCGAGCCGCTGCTCTCATCGACCGGCCCGCGGCATGTTTCGCCCTGGTAGTTACGCACGAAGGCCTGGCAGGGGTTTTCTTCGGCTCGCCGCAAGAAGCTTGGAAGGCAGCCTCCGCACTCTCCGCCAGGAAGCATATCTTTTACGTGCAAAAACCCTTCCGGCGCGTGCTCTCCGTTATGCCTCGACTCTATGACGACCTCTGGACCGGCGGCAAAGGCATGTATAAAGTGGAGCCGGTGGTCGCCGACGGGGGCGAGGTGGTGATTTTCGCGCCGCACATCAGTGAAGTCAGCTACACGCACGGTAAGCTGATTGATGAGATTGGTTATCACTGCCGCGATTATTTTCTGGCGCAGTGGGACAAGTTCAAAAGCTATCCGGGTGGAGTGTTGGCGCACTCCACCCACGTCAAAGGGCTGGGCCAGTACGACAAGTCCACTGGCGAGGAGACGCCGCGCATTCAAGTGACGCTGGCCACCGGCATCCCGCCCGAACGTTGCCGGCGCATCAACCTCGGTTACCTCGATCCGGCGACCGTCCGTCCCCAAGAATGGGAGAGGTGTGACGACGAGGGCATCCTCCTCGTGCCTCACGCCGGCGAGATGCTTTACCGCGTCCAGGGAGAGCACCGGTGGTAGCACAGGCACTCTTGCCTGTGTGCGATGCCTTTGGCACAGGCAGGAGTGCCTGTGCTACGGGTTGATAAGCGTGCCTGCGCTACCGCGCTAAATCCATTCGAAGGCCCCACGGTGCCACAGCCAGATGTAACCTACGACCAAGATCCCCAGGAACACCAGCATCTCAACCAGGCCAAACAGCCCCAGAACCTGGAATTGCACTGCCCAGGGGTAGAGGAAGACCGTCTCCACATCAAAGACCACGAATAGGATGGCAACCACGTAAAAGCGCACGGTATAGCGCCCGCGGGAGTCGGATTCCGGCGTGATGCCGCACTCGTAAGGCAGGACCTTTTCCGGAGTGGGCTTGAAGGAAGGTCGAAAGAACTTGGCAATCCAGAGTAAGGCGGGAGGAAAGATAGCCGCGATGGCAAAGAAAATCACTATAGGCCCGTACTGGTCGAGCATGCTTGTTGCACCTCTTTCCGACCTCCTAATCATAGCACAGGAATCGGGCCTGAGGGGAAAAGCCGCAAGACCAGAAATGCCGTCCACAACGGAATGGCGCTGCGGCTGCTGAAAAAGCAAGCTGAATCCGTTAGAATAGACGTGTGGAGTTTGGGTGGGATGCCCGAAAAGCCGCCGCGAATCTGAGGAAGCACGGGGTTTCATTCAACGAGGCGGCCACGGTGTTTGGGGACTTCCTAGGCATCACAGCCGCTGACCCCGCCCGCTCCGCTGGCGAGCACCGGTACATCACGGTTGGACTGTCGAATCTGGGGCGACTGCTTATGGTTGCCCATGCCGAACGGGGCGACCGGATTCGGATCATCAGTGCTCGAACCCTCACCGGAAGAGAAAGAAAAGCCTATGAAAACAAAGAGGAATAAGAAGAACGACGACTTGTGCCCAGAGTACGATCTCGACCAGTTGCTTAAGGGTGGCATGCGCGGCAAGTACGCAAAGCGCTACATGGCGGGGACGAATCTCGTTCTCCTGGATCCTGACGTGCGCAGAGCCTTCCCCAGTGAAAGAGCCGTTAACAAAGCCTTACGCCTGGTGATTGAGCTGCAAAAGGTAGGAAGCTACAGGCAGCCGTAACGCGGACTTGTCCTGTAGGTCCGAGCTCCCTTTCCTTCGATGGCCTATCCTACTGCTGGCTCCCGGCTGCTCCCTTTTTGCCCCTTCCTTCTTGCTTCTTACTTCCAACTTCTGCCTTCCGCTTTCTACTTCTGCCACTCCGCCCCAAGATAGACGGAAAGCGCGATCCAGAGTTTCTCTGCTGCGGGCAGGCGCACGCGCTTGCCGAATACGTTATAGCCCCGCTTTTGAATCCGCTCCAAAAGGCGCCAGTAAATCGCCGCCATGATTTCAGCCGACACCATGGCACGGTGGTCCTGCACGGAAAGGAACTGGCGCGCGACGCCAAAGAAATGGCGGGCCCGGTCGCACTCGAACTGCATCAGCTCGATGAAAGGGTCGCCATAAGCCCCCGAGAGCAGGTCCGCGGGACGCACACCAAATTGCTCCAGCTCCTCGCGGGGCAGGTAAATGCGCCCACGCCGCGCGTCGCTCTGGATATCGCGCAGGATGTTGACGAGTTGCAAGGCCTTGCCGAGATTCACTGCGTAATCGCGCGTTTGGGGATCCGAATAACCGAAGATCTCAATCGCGATCAGTCCGATCGTGGAGGCAACGCGATAGCAGTAAAGAGAGAGATCATCGAAGGTCTCGTATTTTGCGCCGTGCAAATCCATCTCCAAACCCAAGATAAGGTCCTCAAAGGGTTGTCGGGGAATTTTGAATTTGCGAACGCTCTCGGCAAGGGCGGCGAATTCCGGATCTTCGAAACCCGCGCCCCGTTCGGCGTAGCAGGCCTCCAGCGCTTGGCGGTAACAGGCAATCTGGCGGGCAGCCTCCTCCGGCGCGAGGCCGCTATCCACAACGTCATCACCGCACCGAGCAAAGGCATACACGGCCTCAATGGCTCGACGTTTTTCACGCGGGAGGAATAGAAAGGAATAGTAGAAGTTGGTGCGGCGGAGAGTGGCGGGGCGGGAATCTCTCATTGAAGCGCTCCAGGTCGGCCCGTGATGGCAGGAGCGCCCGTTCCCATCGGGATCGTGCGCCGCGCACGGAAATATAGACGCACAAAATCAAGCTTCGACAGGGATGGCCTGTGCCGGAAAACATCATAGCCCGCAGCCTCGATTTTATGAAGCACGCCCATGCCGCCCAGCCATGTCAGGCGAAGCTGGAGGCGCAATTCCGGCGCGACTCTCTCCGGCAGCGCCCGGCCTTGCTCGAACAACGCCCGGGTGCGGCCTATTTCAAGCTTTAGCAATTCACGCCAGCGCTCGTCTACGCGTCCGGCGCGCAGGTCGTCCAGTGTATAGTTGAAGCGTTGCAGGTCTTCCAAAGGCAAGTATATCCGGTCGCGATCGAGGTCCACAGCAACGTCTTGCCAGAAGTTGGCGAGCTGAAGCGCCGTGCAAATGCAATCCGAGAGAGCCGTGAGTTCCGGTTTGCGGTGGTCGAACAGTTCGAGCACTAGCCTCCCGACGGGGTTTGCAGAACAGGAGCAATAGGCAAGCAACGATGAGAAATCTCGGTGACGATTCACGCTCACGTCAGACTCAAAGGCGCGCAGCAGCTTCTCAAAATAGTCGAAAGAAAGGCGGAATCGCCGAACCGAGTCTTGAAGGGCCAGGAAAACCGGATGGTGCACTTCGCCGGTGAAGCATTCGCGCAGCAGCTCACGCCATGCCGCGACTTTCTCGAGCCTGCCCCCGACTCCAGGCTCATCGGCCATGTCGTCGGCGTAGCGGGCAAATGCATAGATGGCCGCCAGGGCATCACGCTTGCCGCGAGGGACAAGGCGCGACGCCACGGGGAAATTCTCATAATGACGGCGCGCCAGACGCCGGCACTCAGTGTAGGCAGCGCGAATTCTCTCATCGGTATAACGCATGTTGGAATTGGTCCATTGACTCATTGATTCATTGAAGCTTGATCAGCCATTGGATGAACAAAAGAACTGGCGGAATGAGTCAATGAGTCGATGATTCAATGAATCAATTATGGAAAGATTCACCGGCGCTACTGTTTAGGTTCTGTCTTGCGTCGCCGGATGAAGGCCGGCACGTCGAAATCATCTTTAGGTATTTCCGCGCTCATCTCCGATGGCTCCTGCTCGACCGGAAGCTTTTCCTTCCTGGCGAGCGCCGTCCTGACGCTTTGCTGCGCCGTGCGGATGGCCATCGAGGGGCCGGTCAGCGGCTTCATTCCCAATCTCTCGGATTTGATTCCTGTAGCGATGACCGTGACCTTCACCGCATCGCCCATAGACTCGTTAAGAACGGCGCCAAAGATGATATTGGCGTTTTCAGCGGCGGCCTTCTGCACAATGCTGGACGCTTCGTGAACTTCAAACAGAGTGAGCTTGCTAGATCCCGTGATATTCAGCAGGATGCCTTGAGCACCATTGATGCTGGCATCTTCGAGAAGCGGACTGGCAATGGCGCGATTGGTGGCTTCGACGGCGCGGTTCTCTCCCTCGGCCTCGGCAGTTCCCATTACCGCATACCCCATCCCCTCCATGATCGTCTTGATGTCAGCGAAGTCGCGGTTGATTATTCCCGTAATGGTAATGATATCGGAAATACCCTGAACGCCTTGGCGCAGGACATCGTCGGCTTTTCTGAACGCTTCGAAAAAGCTGGTGTCCTTATCCACAAACTGCATCAGGCGCTCGTTGGGAATACAAATGACGGTATCCACACTCTGGCTCAGCTCCGCCAATCCCTGTTCTGCCTGCACCATTCTCCGCTTGCCTTCGAAAGCGAAGGGCTTGGTCACCACGCCGACGGTGAGGGCGTGGAGTTCACGCGCCAGGCTGGCGACAATGGGTGCGCCTCCGCTTCCTGTTCCTCCGCCCAGCCCGGCAGTGACGAATACCATGTCGGCGCCCTCCAACGCGTCGATGACCTTGTCCGTGTCCTCGAGTGCGGCGCGCCGCCCGATTTCAGGGTTGGCGCCCGCGCCCAGCCCTTTGGTGAGCTTAGCGCCGAGCTGGATTTTCATCGGCGCTTTCGATATGCGGAGCGCCTGGGCATCAGTATTGGCGACTAGGAAGTCCACGCCCGTCACCCCGGCTTCAATCATGTGGTTCACGGCGTTTCCGCCACCGCCCCCCACCCCAATGACCTTGATTTTGGCGCCGACGCGGAGCTCATCGGAAAAGTCTACCCGAAGGTTGTTGTCGGTTTTTTCAATCTCCATTCGCACTCCTTCCTCAAGCAGCGTCACGAGTGCAAAACTCTTTGATGGACCCGGAATCTCTTTACCCCGGGCCCCAAAGCGTCAGTCACCCGCTTCGTAGCGCGGACCCCCGGTTTTGGGGTCCGCGGCTCGCGCAAGGGAAACAGCCGCCGGCCTCCAAATCGGGGGTCCGCGCTACCCGCTCTTACCGCGCAAGGCTCGCCGCAATTTGGCGATAAAGCCTGTCTCCTGTGCGTCCGTAAGCAAGCGGCGACGATTGGCGTAGACCACCAAGCCCACCACTGTTGCATACTCCGGTTCGGTCAGATTTTCGTCCATGTTCTCGAGTCCCGTGCAACGACCAAGGCGCACGGGGAGGCCGAGAGTGTGCTCGGCCAACTGCATCAAGCCGCCCTGCTTTGCCCCGCCCCCGACCAGAGTCACCCCTGCCCCCAGTTGGCGCATATGGCCGCAGCGCTCGAGCTCATCATGGATCAACTCGAGCAGTTCAAGGGTGCGGGGCTGAATGATTTCGTTAAGTACGTCGTAGCTCACGATTCGGGCTGGACGCTCCCCGACACTGGGAACCTCCAAGACGCCGCCGGGCACATTCGCGAGGGCGCGCTCCGCCCAGGACCGCTTGACTCTCTCCGCTTCAGGAATCGTGGTGCGTAAGCCCACGGCGATGTCATTGGTAAAATGTTCGCCGCCCACCGGGATGGAAGCGGTGTGCCGGACACTGCCCTGCGTGTAGACGATGATGTCAGTTGAACCGCTTCCAATGTCCACCAGCGCAACGCCCAATTCCCGCTCGTCCGCCGTCAGGCAAGCGGCCGCAGCAGCAAAGGGTTCGTAGACGGTGTCGAGAACCTTAATGCCCGCCAGATTCGCCGCCGTGACCACGTTTCTCAACGCTGTGGTTGACCCGGTAATCAGGTGCACGTTGGCTTCGAGCCGCGTACCACTCATCCCCACGGGGTTGCGAATCCCCTCGTGGGAATCCAGCACATAATCTTGCGGCTCCAGGTATACGATTTCGCGGTCCGGGGGCAGGGTGACACCGCGAGCGGCCTGGAGTACTTTAACAATGTCGTCCTGGATGACAGTTCCGGTGCCGCCCGGCGCTTTTCCCAAACCCACCGCGCCCCGGGAGGTCACGCCTTTAATGTGCGTTCCCGCTACCCCCACGTAAGCCGAAGCAATTGAAACCCCCGCCGCGGTTTCAGCAGCTTCCACGGCCTTCTTGAGGGCCACCACAGTGAGATCGAGGTTGACGATGACGCTTTTCCGCCAACCCTTCGACTCCGCCACTCCCAAGCCCGCCACCCGGAGCTTCCCGCCCTCTTTCGGCTGGCAGACGAGCGCGCAGGTTTTATTACTGCCCAGATCCAAGCCCACAAAAAACTGGTCGTTGCGTGCCAAGGGTCCCTATTCCTTTAGAGTTTGCGAGGGCTCCACGTCTCCCGCGGGCGGGGCCGGAGTTCGACCCTGTGGGTTCACCACCACCTGATTACGATAACGTAAGTCCACCGAGTCAAGGGGCGCGTTGGCCTTGCGCAGCTCGGGGAGCAGAGCCAGGAAAGTGTGAAAATGCTGGATAAAATTCTCGTGACCAAAGTGGACCTGCAAGGTCTCACGGCCTTGGACGAGCAGGGCTTTGAGATCATCGCCGTCCGAAAGATCTGCCTCGGAAACTACCCATCCGGAGTGGGCGATCTCCTCTCCGAGTTGGCGCATGAAGTCCTGGTAAAGGGCGATGCGGTTCCGGCAGTCGTCCGAGCCGGCATTGGAATTCAGGCCAGTGATGACGGGGAAGTCGAAAAAGGCACTTTCCGGTTTATCCAGCAAGACTCCATCGCTGTCCACCAAGCTCACATGACCGCCTACGTTGGCGTAGGCCACCGGAGTCCTTTCAAAAACATGCACGACCAAGCGGTTAGGAAAGACTCGCGTTAAGGCTGCGCTTCGAACCCAGGCAATCCCTTCCACTTGCTTCCGCTGGGCCTCCAAAGAAAGGCGCCAGACCTTTAGGCCAGGACCATTGCCGGCGTGCAGAGGCAATCCCAGCGCACTGGCAACATCCTCGCGGGCGACAAACTGATAGGCAATCACCTGAATATCGTCAGCGGAGTGCAATTCAAACCGTGGCGACGACAAAACAAAAACCGTCAGGAAATAGCTCGCGATTCCCACAGGCGCCACGACGAGGAAAAAAAGCACCCATCGCCGGCCCCATAAGGGACGGCGGCGAACCGTCACGGCCTTTTGTCGCCGAAGATAGGGGGATTCCTCTTCACCGTCCAGGGCTTGTACCGCGAGGTTTTCTTCGTCTGTTGGGTTGCGATTCATTCATCGTCCTCGTAGGGGCGGCCCTTGTGGCCACCCGCGGGCAACCATCCCGCGCCTGCGGGACCCGTACAACGCCTACTGTGACACTGAGCGCACTCGGATCGCCTCACCCAGGGCGTCGCCGATTCTCCACACGTTTCCGGCGCCAACCGTTAGAATCAAATCGCCGGACCGCAAATCTTCGAGAATCCCATGAATGACGCTTTGTTCGGAAGGCGCATATCGAGCACGTGTGAAACCGAGCTCGGCCATTCGCTCCACCAGACGCTGAGCAGTGACGCCGGGTATGGGCTTCTCGCTCGCCGGGTATATGTCCAACACGTAGACTTGGTCTGCAGCCTGGAAGGATTGAGCAAAGTCATCCATCAGGAACTGCGTGCGCGTATAACGATGGGGCTGGAAGACAGCGATGACCCGTTTGGCGCCCCAGAGGCGGGCTGCTTCCAGCGTGGCGCGGATTTCCGTGGGATGATGCCCATAGTCATCCACAATCGTTTTGCCGTCCAATTCCATTTTGACCTGGAATCGGCGCTCCGCGCCGCGGAAGCGCTGCAGGCCTTTGCGTATCTGCTCGGCGCTCAGATCGAGCTCCAGACCCACCGCGACAGCCGCTAAGGCATTCTGCACGTTGTGCCGTCCTGGAACCTGGAGGTTAAACCTCCCCAGAGGCTTCGCCCGAGCCTCGACCTCGAAGAATGAGCCCTGCGGTTGGAGTTGGAGTGAACGGCCCTGCACATCGGCCCCGGGATCGAGACCGTAAGTAACCACGCGACGTCGAAGCTGCGGGACAAGTTTACTGAATCGTTCTCCCCAGGGGGCATCCGCGCAAGCCACTACGGCCCCATAAAAGGGGACTTTGTTCGCGAAGGAAAGGAAGGCGGAAGTTATTTCGTTCAGGTCACGGTAGTGATCCAGGTGCTCACGGTCAATATTGGTAACTACAGCAATGGAGGGCAAAAGGTAGAGGAATGAGCGGTCACTTTCGTCGGCCTCGACCACCATCAGTTCACCCTTGCCCAACCGGGCGCTGGAGGCGAAAACGTCCAAGCGCCCGCCAATGACTGCGGTGGGGTCAAGGCCGGCTTGCGTCAGCATCACTGCGATCATCGAGGTGACCGTGGTTTTTCCGTGAGCCCCGGCCACCGCCACGCAGAATTTCAGGCGCATTAACTCAGCGAGCATTTCGGCCCGCGGGATAACCGGTATTTGCAGACGTTGGGCCTCCTGCACCTCGACGTTGTCCAGTGTAATTGCGGAGGAAACCACCACGACTTGGGCATCTCGGACATTGCTCGCGGCATGACCCTCGAAGAATCGCGCGCCCAGCTTGGAAAGCCGATCCGTGACAGGTGTCGCCTTAAGGTCAGACCCTGAGACCTTAAACCCTAGATTGAGCAAGACCTCGGCGATGCCGCTCATGCCGATCCCGCCGATGCCTACGAAGTGGATTCTCCGAATCTTGCCTAACATATGCGTGACTCGATATTAAGCCTTCGCTGCCAGTTCCTCGACCAGGTCTGCAATTTGCGCTGCCGCCTCTGGACGCGCCAGACTCTTCGTCGCCCGCTCCATCTCTATCAGCCTCGCGGTTTCGCTGAGCAGTTCGTGGATTTCTCTCATCAGCCGCTCCGGCGTCAGTTCCGCCTGAAGAATCACGTGGGCGGCGCCCGCCCGTTCGAGCGCCCTGGCATTTGCCATTTGATGCTGATCGGCGGCCGCCGGAAATGGGACCAGGAGCGCCGCTCGCCCCGCTGCCGCCAATTCAGCCACTGCGGTGGCCCCGGCCCGCGAAACCACCAGATCGGCCTGCGCCAATGCCCCCGGCATGTCCTCGATAAAAGCGTGGACATACGCAGTTACGCCATGCTTCAGATAAGCCTGACGCACTGCATTATAGTCCGCATCCCCCGT